>Ga0209181_10013539_pt1 | contig 10190 bp, 10 predicted proteins | sample MAT05_FD_187208 | JGI IMG/M metagenome (GOLD analysis project Ga0209181, IMG submission 187208) | Freshwater microbial communities from Lake Fryxell liftoff mats and glacier meltwater in Antarctica - MAT-05 (SPAdes) (version 2) | ecosystem: Environmental > Aquatic > Freshwater > Ice > Liftoff...
TAAGCCCGATTGCTATGCCTCTCGTACTGGCAGTAGTTTTGAGGGTCTAGAGGGATACTTGAATGTCCCGCTGTCGCCTCATTTGGTGGGCAGGAATCCCCGTCGCTTTAGCGCTGGGGAGGTTCAAGAAACTTGCAGTAGTCGCGCCACACATCCAGGGCTTTTTTAGGGGTGATGGCGCGCCGTGGCTTCATTTACTCCGCTTGCGATATCCGCTAACCAGTGGGTGACCACATAAACCACTTCCGATCGACGGCGATCGCGTTCTTTAACCGGGTATCGATTGAGAAAGTCGAGCACATAGCCCTCTTCATGCAGCAGATAGCCCAGCGCCGTCACCACACTGCAACCCCAGGCGTCAGCCCATTGAGTTTCAGCCACATAGCCCATCCAAGACTTCAGAGAGCGCCGATACCCCGCAGCGCGCTGACTTGTTATGGTCATGACTGCCGCTCTGTAATGGCTTGTACTTGAGCGTCTAGCTGCTTTGCTAGGGCGTGAATGGCATCCTCTGGGAGATACTGCCTGATCGCCCACCATTGCCGCTGTAGTGTCGATTGATGGGCAATCAGGCTCTTGATCCATGCACTCGATCGCCCATCGATGCTCAATGCCGATACTCCCCAGCTGACTAGCCGGGTGTAGAAGTCTTCTTTTTGAGCTTCTAGGATGCGGCTGTAGGCGCTGATGATGGCAAGTGAGCGGGCTAGTTCGGGGCTAGGAAGTAAGCTGAGCTGATCCTCCTGAGTATTTCTACCCATCGCCTCCCCCTTTATCGAGGGTGCGATCGCCCAAACCCTCACCAGGAGGGCTATTACACCCTGTTTCTAGGTTCCAGCCCTCCCAGAACGCCCTTTTGCCCTTGTCCAGTAAGGCTTTACGCTCGGTTAGTTCCAATAAGCTTGTCTCGTTTTCGAGCGAGGGTGCGCCCAAAGCGCTTCCCTCACTCGATTCTTTGGAATTGTTTTTACTCTCTGGAAAATTTTCGCCATCCCCATCGCCGTCGCCGTCGCCGTCGCCAGAGTGGAATCCTTCTGGGTGCCACAGGTCGCGGTGGCGGTAGAGGGTTTGCCCGCTGAAACCGTAGTTTAGGGTGAGGGCATCGAATCGGTTCGAGATGCTGAAGGGCAGGGCATTTTTATTGAGCAGGTCTGCTAGGGCAAAACATAGCCGCTCGCGTGCCCTCTCTTCTACAAATTTGTTGTAGCTTTGCGGCAGCTCGCCGGCGTCTTCTAAAGGCTTCTCTACCTTGGGTTTGCCGTGCTGGTAGGGGTAATATTTTGAATTTTCAACGCACCTAGCCCATTCTTCGGCACGGTTCCAAATTTCTTGCTGATGGCGGCAATAGTCGGTGTAGCCGGGTAGGGCGATCGCCCGCTCGTCTGCCCTGGAGATGTAGGGATGAAGCATTTGCACCGAGATCCTAGTCAACCGTCCCACATTTCGGTATAAATGCTTCATCCCTACGGGATGTATCAATTTTTAATGCGCCACGCGCTACGCGCAAGGAAAGAAGAGTAAAGAAAAAGGGCTAAGAGCTAAAAAAACAGAGTGTAAAGGGCTACAAAGTCCAGGGGGAAGCACAGACAACCCGAAAACCGTAGTCATTGATTTGGACGTCCAGCGTACTTCGGAAGCGGACGGCAGAGCGGCAGTAACCAGGGTAGCCATACCAGGAACCGCCCCGCAGCAGCCGATAGCGGTTGTCTCCTTCTGTTACCCAAGCACTGCCATCGACTGGCGCTCCCTCATAAGACAGATGCCAATAATCGAGACACCATTCCCAAACATTGCCATGCATATCCGACAAACCGAATGCATTGACAATGCCAAAATTGCCCACCTCAGTGGTTTTCTGACGATACTCACTCTTGGCTCCGTCTGAATAAGTGTAGTTGCCGTTGTAATTAGCAACCTCTGTAGAAAGCGTATCGCCCACATGAAAAGGACTTGTAGTGTTGGCTCGACAGGCATATTCCCATTCGGCTTCAGAGGGCAGACGGTAGGTTTTACCCGTAAATTGGGATAGACGGGCGCAAAATTCCATTGCATCACGCCATGAAACTGTTTCAATGGGTCGGCGATTGCCCTTAAAGCTTGCTGGATCAAGCTCCAGCTTTCGATCGATGCTGGTTAGCTGAGCCACAAACCGCCACTGTGCTTGGGTAATCGGGTGCTGACTCATGGAGAAGGCTGGCACAGTAACGGAGTGTTGGGCTTCCACATCCACATCCTTGAGTTCTGGAAATGCACGCTGATACCAGCCACGTGCCACTTCATCAGCAGGCGATCCCATGAGAAACTCACCATCTGGGATGGTCACCAGATCCAGAGTCAGTGACTCTGTCAACGGTTCTCTCCAGACCGGAATTGAGAGAACTTGGGCACTTCCCTCTCCCTCATTCAATTCCACCATCAACATCGGCACCGCTTCACCGCTGGCAGCACCAATCAAGCCCAAAGCTCTGGCGGCTCCTTGTCGAATGGGTAAGGGTTGGTCGTCAGCTTCCAGTAATTGACGCAGTTCAGTCTGTCCTGCTTTCATCAGACCCAGCGATTCGGCAGCACTGCGACGCAGAGCCAGTTTATCGGTTTTGGCAGTCTCCTCCTTCTCCTTGGTCTCGTCTGTTAAGAGATCCAGAAGACGCTCAGCTCCGATGCCTAGCTTTCCTAGGGTTTGAGCGGCGGCTTGCCGTGCTTCTAGGGTTTGGCTGCGGTTTTCCAGCATCCCAATTAAGTTGGGCGCGGCGATTCTGGCGGCAGATCCCCGCTGACTCAGATCCTGAGCCGCCCGAATCCGGTATTCCGGTTCAGGGGCAGATAGTTCTGAAATTAATTTACGAATCCGCCGATTCTCTTGCACCCGTTCCAATTCTTTGCGGTTGACTCCAGCTTTGGGGTCTAACTCCGTGGTGACAAAATCTGGAATTCGTGTCTCTTTGGCCTTATCTTCACAGCAATCCCACACTGCCAGCAAAAAGCCGCGAATCACATCTGAGGTTTCGTGGGACTGGTCAAGTTTTTGGTCAATCTGTTGGAAGAACTCTCGCCAAGCTAGTTCTGGGTTCTCCTGGCAGCAGTTGTGTTCTACACGGTAGGTCGCAGCCAGATATTCTGCCAGAGGATCAAGGATGATGCGAGTTTTGTCTTTGGGTTCTGGAGATTGCAACACCTGCAATCGTTGCTCTAGATAATCTAGTCGGTCTTTGGCATCTTTTTTTACTGCGGTTGCCAGGGCGGCGATCGCGTCTACTTTTTTGACGGATGTGGGTCGATAGGTTTGCTTCAGGCACTCCCAGGCAACGATTTGGGCATCGCGTTGCACGTCTAAATCATCCCGCTTTTGGGCAGGGTCAATGTTTTGGTTCAATCGGTTCAAGTAGCTCAGCATCAGCTTTGGCACCGAATCCGGCAGGATTCCACCCGCACCCTCTCGTTCTTGGATCAGGTGGTCGATGTAGAGCCGTGCTAATAGCACCGTGATTGGGCGTTCACCCGCAATGCTGCGGAGGCGATCGCAAGCATTAGAGTATTCATCATCCTCAAACAAGTCTCGTTTTTTGATCGATTCTAGGTAGTCAGGTATGAACTTCCAGAGACGATTTGTCTCAATTTGCAGGGGTTCCAATACTGTTTTTGCAGCCCCGCCTAGCGATTCGTTCAATCGAGACGTAACGATCAGTGCTTTTGCTGGAAAGTTTGCTAAGTCTGGAGTCACCTGCTTGCGGGTAGTTTCGCTCATCTCCGACAGGTGATCTACAATCACCAAAATGCGCTGATGGTTCAGCAGTTTTTGCAGCAGTTCTGGAGGGATGTTGTCTTGCTGGTTGATCGAAGCGTTGAGTTGCCCGCCAATAGCTTCAGTTAGAGTCTTCTTGTCGTCCAGTTCAGTCTCAATCAACACAGGCAGTAAGCGATGAGTCATGAGCTGTTTTTCTAGCCCCATCCCAGCAATTTGGCAGGTCAGGCTGGTTTTTCCGGCTCCTCCTTCTCCAGTAATCAGCAGTACGGCTGTTTTGTGCTGAAAGATTGGACTCAGATGGCCGCTGCTGAGTTGATTTAACAAGGTTCCATCTAAGTGAACGGGCAGAGGAATATGAATGTGCCGATCTTTGACGGTATCTAACTTCAAGAATGCGGCTTGAACTTGCTGCCAGTGCTGCTCTACCCAAGCATCCAACACACGGGGATGATATTTCAGCGGCAGCAGTACCTTTACCACGCCACTCAAGGCGGCTCCTACTTGGGGAAATTTGGCGATCGCCTGAATCAACTCATCGCCAAATTTCAGTAACCACAACGGGCGCAGCCAAAAAATGGCTCCATACGCCGTAACTACTACCACCCCTCCCAACCCGATCAAGACAATCCAGGGATTGCTCTGCCCCCACGACACAGCTTGATAGCTTGGCTGCTCAGTCAAAGCCCTCAACTTGGATGGCAACGCATTACGAGCCAGTCGCAAGGCTTCTAAATCGTTTGCTTTTCCTGCCCAGTCTTGGTCATCTTGCTTCAGCTCAGCGAGTAACTTGTCCAGTTGTTGATCCAGATCTTGCAGCTCTTGAATTTTCCCAGCTTGCCAACCTTGCCACTGGTCTGCATTAGCCCGACCGTCTTGGGCGATCGCACTTAACGCCAAAACTGCCTTGCTCCGCACTTGCAGGTTCCGATCACTCCGACTCATCGATACCAGATCAGAAACTGCTGAGTTCGCTTCCCAGCCAATTTTCCCCAACGTTTCGGCTGCATAAAGGCGCGTTGTTGCATCGGCGCTCAAGGCAGAAGCAAGAGGCTGAACGGCTACCTCGCCACACTGTGCCAACGTCGTTTGAGCCTTGGAGCGGTTCTGGCTATTTTGAAGCTGCTCAATAGCCTGTTTTAGAGAGTCAGATGTACAGCTTTGCCCATAGCTGCCAGTTGCCCACAGCAGCGGCAAAGCAGTCAACATGGTAACCGTGGGCAATACCCGTCGAACCCAAATGCCCATGCGGTTTACTTCAGATCAGATTGATGCAGCTCAATTCATTGCAACCAATACTAATTTATCCACGCTCAAAGCGACGTATTCCGTATGATTACTGATCTTTTTCCATAAGCAGATCCCTGGTGTAGGGATGAAATGCGATCGCGGGGACATGTTCCATCGACGGGTAGGGATGAAGCATTTGTACCAACACCCCGACCACCTGTCCGACATCCTGATATCAAGGCTTCATCCTGACAGAATATTATGCACGACAGCCATCCCCTTGCTTCACCTCCCGCGTTACCTAGGGCAGAGCACCTGTGCAAAAGCTTTGGCGGCATCCGAGCGATTGACCAGGCCAGCATTGACGTGGCGCGTGGCAGCATTACCGGGTTAATTGGCCCCAATGGAGCAGGGAAAACCACCTTGTTTAGCTTACTCTCAATGTTTTTGCGTCCCGATCGCGGCCAAGTGTTATTAGACGGAGATCCGCTGCACCATTTGCAGCCATATCAGATTGCCCAACGCGGCATGGTGCGAACCTTTCAGGTGGCGCGGGTGTTGTCGCGGCTGTCGGTATTGGAAAATATGCTGCTGGGGGCACAGCAACAAACCGGAGAAGTATTTTGGCATGTTTGGTTGCAGCCGCGCCAGGTTGCTGCCGAAGAACGAGAACAACGCGATCGCGCCTGGGAAATTTTGCATTCAGTGGGGCTAGAAGAAAAAGCGCAGGATTAAGCTGGGTCGCTGTCGGGCGGGCAGCGCAAATTACTGGAACTGGCTCGGGTAATGATGGCTCACCCCAAACTGGTCTTACTCGATGAACCTGCCGCCGGGGTCAACCCCACCTTAATTAACCAAATCTGCGACCACATCCTCGATTGGAATCAGCAAGGCATCACGTTTTTGGTAATTGAACACAACATGGACGTGATTATGTCGTTGTGCGATCGCATTTGGGTACTGGCAGAAGGGCGCAACCTCGCCTCAGGCACCCCCGCCGAAGCGCAACAAAACCCAGCGGTACTAGCAGCATATCTGGGACATGATTAAATGCATCCTACAATCGTAGAGACGCGATTCATCGCGTCTTCAGAACAAGATTGAACGCCCTCTACACCAATCGTAGAGACGCGATTCATCGCGTCTTCAGAACAAGATTGAATACACCCATCCCAATCGTAGAGACGCGATTCATCGCGTCTTCAGAACAAAATTGAATACGCACCACCCCAATCACATAGACGCAATTCATCACAGAGACGCGATGAATCGCGTCTCTACGGAAGGTCTTTTGGGGGAGGATTGGCATCAATCCAGCAGATCGGGTTCTTCGCGGACAATTTTGTCGTATAGCGACTGAAAGCAAAACCAGCCCATATACGGCGTCCCCACCTGGCTGTAGGTGAGACTGGCCACATGGTGACCAATCTGGACAGGCGTTCCGGCAGCTTCTGCCAGCAATTGTGCCTGACAGGTGCGCTCCATTGTAATGAACCACCAGGCGGCTTCATCAACCGAGTGCCCCACCGTCAGCAGGCCATGATTGCGCAAAATTAAGGCTTTGCGATCGCCCAACGTAGCGGCAATCCGCTGCCCTTCTGCCAGATCTAGCACCACGCCCGTGTAGTCATCAAACAGCGCATGATCGTCATAAAACGAACAGGCATCTTGGGTCAGCGGATCGAGCGATCGCCCCAATGACGACCACGCTTTGCCATAGATTGAATGCGTGTGGGCAGCGGCAACTACATCGGGGCGGGCGTGGTGCACTTGAGAGTGGATGGCAAAGGCGGCGGCATTGACGGGGCGATCGCCTTCCATCACCTCACCTTTATGATCGACCAGCAGCAAATCTGAGGCGCGAATGTGGCCAAAATACATGCCAAACGGGTTCACCCAAAAGCGATCGCCCCATTCTGGATCGCGGGCGGTAATGTGCCCTGCCACGCCTTCATCAAACCCATAGCGGGCAAATAACCGGAACGCCGCTGCCAACCGCTGCTTGTGATATAGACGCTGGGCTGCAAACGAGTTGAAATGAGGAGGCTGGGGTAGATTGAGCTGAATCATGGCGCATCTCTCAAGGCATAGCAGAGGGTATTCGACCCTATTTTAGGGGTTGATCTGCCTCCAAGCTTGGCAGTTTGCTGCAAAATATCCGCCGAATAGTCTGAGGCGTAAATCTGCCTACCCCTCGTAGTGCAGGCTTCCAGCCTGCGCGGGCAAGATGCCCGCCCTACGGTGGCTAAACTTGCGCCGTCTTCTACTAGTAGCCGCTTAATCATATTGGTATTTAATTTTATGCAATAAAAGCTTGACGGCAGCCGTTTCTAGCCGTATGCTTTTTCACTAAGCTGCGAAACCCGTCGCAGTCGTACATCAGGATTCAATACTTTAACGCCACTTGAAGGATGCTGCATACACCTTCAAGCGGCTAAGTCCCCACACTGTTACAGCCAGTCCGGAGACCTTGGTGAATGATACCTTGGTCATCCCGATTTGCACTACAAACAAAGAAGGATGGCTTAAGGTATTGAGTTCTGGTTTCCTGACCACCAAATCTTAGGAGACCAGTCTCATGACTCAATTTACCGACTCGGGCGCAGATGTGCCCTCAAGTTTTGGTGCGCGATCGCCCCAACGCGAACCCGTCCGACATCTGCTGTTTGGTTCACTTGCCGCCGTCCAGCTCAACATCAAAACCCTGCACAAAAAAGGCTACGCCGAACCCAACGACTGGAGTAAACCGATACCGACGGGGCGATCGGGCGAGGTGATGGCGATTTTGGTCAAACACCTGTGGGTCGATTAATCTGCAAGGGGTTGGCCGCGATCGCATTGGTTACCCGCAAGGTGTAGGGGTGAAGCATTTGCATCAGAATTTAGGCATAGTGGTCAGGATCTCGGTGCAAATGCTTCACCCCTACGTCGGTCGGACATTCCACCCGTGGTTGATTTTCCCCCCAATGGGCGATCGCCCGCTCTAGATGAACGCGATCGCCCAATTAATTCACCCTTGAGGGCACGCTGCAACCCATCCTATCTGCTTGGCCTATAATTGATTTTGGGCGAAGGGATGTTCAGCGGGAACCAGTTCAGACTCGTTCATGACTCGGTATAAAAATATGCCATCAACCCAGGTTGTACCCCCCACAAATCTGACATGTTGACCATTGGATACAATTCCGAGAATTGCACTTGGTGCGAAAGATGGAGTAACTCGCAAAGGAACCCCATCGTGATTTCCAGAGCATAGAACCCTAGCAGTTGGGCCGTCTTGAAGTTGGCTAGTGTTATTGACTCTGCTGTGTGGGAGGTCAGCCATCACACCTACCCCCATCTCCCGCATAATGAGAAGGAACGCTTTACACTTCTTCAACAATGGCGAGAGACCTGCGGGGATTTCTAAAACAGCTTGAGCAGCGGGGGCAACTGCGGCGGATTAGGGCGCTGGTAGATCCAGACTTGGAAATTGCGGAAATTGCCAACCGGATGTTGCAGAGTGGTGGCCCCGCCCTGCTGTTTGAGCAGGTGAAAGGCTCGCCCCATCCGGTGGCGGTGAATGTGATGGGGACGGTGGAGCGGGTCTGCTGGTCGATGAATATGGAGCAGCCGCAGGAGCTAGAAGCCCTGGGGAAAAAGCTGGCGCTGATCTACCAATTGCGTCCGCCCAAAAAGTTTGCCCAGGCGGTGGAGTTGGGCAAGGTGCTGCTAGATGTGGCGCGCGCCAAGCCTAGCCGCGATTTGTTGCCGCCCTGTCAGCAGGTGGTGCTCAAGGGTGATCAGGTCGATCTGACTCAGCTGCCGCTGCTGCGGGTGTATCCCGGCGATGCCGATAAGGTGATTACGCTGGGGCTAATGATTACCAAAGATCCAGAGAGTAAGGCGGTGAATGTGGGCGTGTATCGGTTGCAGTTGCAGTCGAAAAACACGATGACGGTGCAGTGGTTGTCGGTGCGCGGACCCACGCGCCATTTGCGCAAGGCGGCGGAACGCGGGCAAAGCCTAGAGGTGGCGATCGCCATCGGCGTTGATCCATTGCTGATTATGGCGGCGGCTACCCCGCTGCCGATTGACCTATCGGAGTGGCTGTTTGCGGGGCTGTATGCGGGGGAAGGGATTCACCTGGCCAAGTGCAAAACGGTAGATCTAGAAGTGCCCGCCGATGCCGAGATTGTGCTAGAAGGAACCATTACCCCAGGTGACGTGGGCGTAGACGGGCCAGCAGGCGATCACATGGGCTACTACGGTCCCTCCAATCCCAAAGGGCCGCTGATTCGGTTTCAGTGCATGACCCACCGCAAAGATCCAATTTACATGACTACCTTTAGCGGGCGTCCGCCGAAGGAAGACGCGATGATGGCGCTGGCGCTCAACCGAATTTACACGCCGATTTTGCGACAGCAGGTGCCCGAAATTATTGACTTCTTCCTGCCGATGGAAGGGTTGAGCTACAAGGTGGCCGTGCTTTCGATTGACAAGGCATTTCCGGGGCAGGCGCGGCGGGCGGCGCTGGCGTTTTGGAGTGCGCTGCCGCAGTTTAGCTATACCAAATTTGTGATTGTGGTTGATAAAGACATCAACATCCGCGATCCGCGTCAGGTGGTGTGGTCGATTACTTCTAAGGTTGATCCGGTGCGGGATGTGTTCATTTTGCCCAACAACCCGTTCGACTCGCTCGACTTTGCTACCGAAAAGCCAGGGTTGGGCAGCAAGATGGGGATCGATGCCACCACTAAGGTCTATCCAGAGAGCGATCGCCCCTGGGCAGCGCAACTGTCGCCCGATCCCGACACCGCTGCCATGGTCGATCGGCGCTGGGCAGAGTATGGCTTAGCCGACCTCAAACTCGACGAGGTGAACCCCAATTTGTTTGGCTACGATATGAAGTAAGAAGCACTGTCAATTAGAGGATTAAGGTCTAGTTTTTATTTGGGTTAAACGACTTATTGTACTGCTTTCGTTGTTCGCTCTAGTCTGTAAAATTGGTAGCTAGGCTTTTATGGCTTAACGAATAGAGCCATAGACGGTCTCTAAAATTTTGGAGGGTGTGCTCTGGTTAAAGAAAAACGCGATCGCACCTTCTTTTTAAAATTAGTGCGATCGCTGCCTTACTTGCTCTAGATCTTCTGAATTTACCGAGGTTGCAACTCAGGATTTACCTCAGACGTTATTGCTGGCTCGGTGTGGGTTCGCCTAGGAATCAAGAATTTGCCGAATT
>Ga0209181_10013540_pt1 | contig 10190 bp, 11 predicted proteins | sample MAT05_FD_187208 | JGI IMG/M metagenome (GOLD analysis project Ga0209181, IMG submission 187208) | Freshwater microbial communities from Lake Fryxell liftoff mats and glacier meltwater in Antarctica - MAT-05 (SPAdes) (version 2) | ecosystem: Environmental > Aquatic > Freshwater > Ice > Liftoff...
ATGAATAGAACCGAAAGGAAGCATGCTGCATGGATTTTATCAAACCCCTTTGTGAGATGTCCTCGCGGACTGCAGGCTTGATTTTTCTTGTCTCGATTGTTGCGCGCCTATTTCCAACCGCACTCCGTGCCGAATTATCTGTCGTACGAATTGGAGGATTTTGATCGGGTTTGCCACTTTGCTATCGCACGCGCAGGAGGGCTGGGCCAATTGTTATCGCACGCTGTGCCGGTTTGCTATCGCACACTTTGCCGCAGTGCAGTCGTAGCACCGTCGTTGGCGTCGGTTTGCGGGTGCGGTCGGTTTTGGCTCGGGGGCGAAGGAGTGGGATGCTGAAGACGACGACAGCGGCGAGGCCGCTGTCGTTGGGTCTCGGTCGTTAATTCGATGAGACGGCGCTGTGGGCGTGGATCAGAACGGCGGCGGATCGTCGAAGTCGGCGATGGTGGTGCGGGTGTCGTCGGCGCTGTCGCGGTGTGCCCGCTGGATTTGTGCGCCGTAGCCCTCGGCCTCGCCAGCAAGCCCGGTGGCATCAGCAAAGCGCCACTTGCACCCCAACCGCGACCTGTGAAAACAATCGTGTAGTGCCATACGCCCGACAAAATGCTCGTATATTACTGATGTACAGAGGAATTATTTTCCGGGTGACGAAGATGGGCTAGGCAAGTTGGCTCCGGTTAGATTGGCGTCGGTCAAATCTCGGCCAACGAGATCGGCGCCGCTCATGTCGCAATAGGGACAGGAGAGCGGTTCGCTGCCAGGACTTGCGGATGGCCGGGCGCCACGTTTACCGTTTGTGCGGTCGGCGCATTGCCCGTGACTGGTTCATCGCTTTCAGCGGCGTGGATAGCACTAGGCAGCAGCCAGATTGCCCAGATTGCCAAGATTGCCAGTACACTTTTCATAAATTACACTCTGACTGATTATTACGAATTGAGGCAACTAGGTTCTGTCGCGAATCGGCCCGTTAAGTCAGTTATCTGAAATATCTCTCAACGCCTTTTGCACTGTTGGGTCGGTACTTTCAGCGTGGGCCTCCCGCAACGCGTCGGCCAGACCGCGGGATGTCAGTATCGCGCGGTCTTTCACTCGAATGCTGGCTTTGACTTCGTAGTCACCATAGGAGGTAAGCTCCTCGGCAAAGCCCGTGCTGCGGTCGTTGACGTCCCGAATAGCGTCATAGTAGCTATCATCCAGATGGTAGGTCACCCGGTGCGAATCTTCTGGCGCACCGGCAAGCGAGATCCGAATCTTGTAATCTCCTGAACTACGCCCCTGCGGCTTGCCGTTGGCATCTAGTATAAATTCGGCTTTGATTTTTGGCAGGTTCATTGTCCGTCTCCTTCTTTACGTTCACGACGATCTGTGTTGGGTGCAGGCGACCAATTGGCGGAATGTCTAGCGATTAAATCGCTGCTGAAACGTTCCCATTCGCCACTCCATCGATCGTCGACTCCGACCCCGACAATCGCATCCTCGGCGATGCTTCGATCAATGAGATCTCTCAATCTCGCTTTTAGTTGGATGAGTTCGGGCATCGGGTCACTTGCGCGCAAAGCCTCGCCCAGCTCGAATTCGATCTGTCGGCATTGCCGACGGTAGCTCGTGAGGAGACTACAGCGCTTTTCGAGCGACTCTTGCTGGACGTAGATCTTCACGCAAAGCCAAACCACCAACAGCAAGAAGGCGCCCCAGCCGAGCTGCCCGATACTTTGAGCCGCGGTACCGGAATTTGCCACTGGGGCAGCACTCGCGCGGGCGATGAGTGCCGAGACCGGACTGGCCAGTCCGAGTCCGGCAAGGAGCACCGCAAGTTCGCCAAGATAGGAGTAGCCAACATAGACACGATATGGGAACCATTTGTTGTGGTAACGTGCGGTCACGAGATAGGGGCTGAAATCGTGTATTTTTCGCTCTATGGGTTGCGACATTCTCTACTCCATTAGTCTGCGACGGAAGGTCTGCGAAGCCGGCCGACTCTAGCGAAATTATTGGTTCTTTAAAGTATTGTTTCAAATGGGCGCGTGGCCTTGACACGCCGCTGTAAATTGCTGCAGCTATCGCTGATCCCGATCATGGCAATTCCCAGACCTCCCCGGCTGCGCCGGCATAGTTCTTGGGGTCCAGCAGCGCATATGCTGGAATACAGTAACTGAGCGCACGGCCGTCGCCATTGTCGACGAGCCCGGCAATATGCATTCCAGCCAATTTTGCTTTGGTGAAACCGATGACCAAGGGACTGCCGCTGTCGCCGGCTCGTGGAGCATCGCTATTGTCGAGATCCACTTCGATGACCGGCCCGACATTGGCGGCAAACGAGGTTTCGCCAGTACCGTACTGCACTTTCAAGTGTATCCAAATACCTCGATAGTGCGCGCGGAACGGGCCGCTCTGGCGCGGGAAATGCAGCCACATTGTAGTTTCGAACTCGCCGGCATAGCTCGCAAATCCACCTGGCCAGTGGGCGCGAAGCAGGCAATGGTCCGCTGCCCCCGGTGTGAGTGGCTGCATTAATTGCGCGTCGAAACCGCTGGGGACATTGCTGCCAAGCTTGCCGCGAACGTCCACGGCATTGCCGATCGGCTTGGCCTCATGGCTGATGATCGCAGTCGGGAGATCAGGCGCCCGAATGCCGCTCAAGCCGAACACATGGCGACAGCTCAGCACGCGTTGCTCAACGGCACCGTTTGGCAACCGGCAATCTACACGGCAGGTGAGCACGCCGTATTCCCCAACGCCGTCAACGTCGACCGCGGATGGCGGGGCGGCATTGGCTACCAGTGGTCGGGCCTCATCGACATCGGTGGGAATCGCTAGAAGAACGCGACGCCCGCGGATCACGTCGTGGCAATACAGGTGCGCGGGCAGGCGGCGTCGCGAAGCCGATCTGCACTTGAACTTTGTTCGTACCAGAAACAGCACGCAGCGTTCCCCGGATACGATTTCGCCGGTGACTCGGCGCGCGTTTGTGCGGCGACGGCGAAAGCCCTGGCCAATGGCGAGCAAATCTGGATATGCCAGCATCAGCTCAGCAGTGCGCGTCGACAGCAGTTCGTTGAGCAAGATCTGTTGCCGCATTCGGCTGAGACAGCCGAAACGCTCCTGGGCCGCTTCCGCTTCCAGCGCCGATGGCCCCTGCGGATGCGCGGAAGTGTCGGCGCGTTTGGCCTGCCTGTGGTTCACTGCGGTAGTTCCAGCGCCAGTCCGAGTGCTTTCAACTGCTGGTTGACGGGTTTGTTGAGCACTGCCAACTGATCGATCTCATTTTCGACCGCATCCTTGTCGGCCGAATTGATCCTACTTACGCCTTTGAACTTTAGGGTGATGATTTTGCCGGCTTGGGTGAAGCTTTCGATGACGTATTTGCCGCCAACCAGGGACTTTCCTTTAAGTTCTAGGTTCATCGCGTCGACGAGGGACGCCGGGGTCAACGTCACCTGTTTCTTGGTTGTATCGTCGGCTTTTCCGACTGCTGCGGGCGTGTCCGCAGCAGGCACCTTTTTTACTTCTACGACCAGGGAGGCGTGGTTGCCATTGGCATCGGACACAAGAACCGTGTGAATCCCGACGGGAGTCGTCGCTGCAATCGAGACATCCAGTCGGCGATCAAAGGGGAGCGGATTCTTTAGTTCCAGGCCCGGTGCAGAGGCGCCGATCGATGTTGCGGAATATGGCGGCTTTCCGTGGTCGATGACTACGCTGGCTGTGGCGACTGCCCCAAAGGTGAACGAGACCTGCGCCGGCGCGACCGAAAGCGCCATCATGCCCAGCACCTTACAGGCGTCGAGTGCTGCCGACACACTCGACCCACCGAAATTGGCGAGGACTCCGCGAATCGGCGCCAGTTCGATCTGCAGCCCAGCGAGACTGTTCGTCAGCGACAGCAACTCCGCCGAAATCGAATTCGACACGGTCTTGCCCTGAGCAAGCGCTATTTTTGCTTTCGGCATCGCGACTTTCACATCCCAGCCGGGGACGATAGTCGCCGCGATAGCGCCCAGTGAGTTGCCGATCTTGATCCCGAGGGTGCCTTCCGGCACAGTTTTTTGCAGCGCTTCATCAACGGCCGCTCCGATCGCGTCGATGCTGTCCATGAGCACATTCCCCGCGCTGCTCGCGGCCGAATCGAGCTTGGCTGCCGAATCCAGGGACGCCACTGCGGCGACGATATCTGTTTGTGCCTGCTCGATCATCGCGCTGGCCTTCGCACGCTCTTCGACCGTTCCCAGGTTCTGGTCCAGTACTGATATGAGCGATTGCGTGGCGGATTGAACCTTGTAGATCGCCGCCATGGCGCCCGTCGTGCGCATCAACTTGTTGCGCTCACCCACAGGCAGGTCGACGGAACGCACTGCGGATGCGGCGCAACTGAGGGCCACCATTCCCTTCGCGTAGATCGTCTCGCGCGGCTTGTTGGAATACCAGGTGTTGAGCCCGTAAGTCGCGGCTCCGATGACTCCCGCAGCCTTGAAGGCATCCGCATGCGCGTCAGCGGCAGCCAATGCGAGCACGGCCGCCCCAAGAACGATACCTCCGGCCCCGACCGCGGATTCCATGCGCGCGTGGTCACTCAGCTTCTTTCGATACAGAGAAGCCAATTCATAGGCCGAGCCCTTCGCCTCGGACACCGTGCAGTCGCTTCGATTGGCGCACAGCCGCTGACGCGGGTCCGTATCGGGGCGCACTACGTACGGGTTGGCCAGGCCACAGCCCGAAAGCACCAGTACACCCAATAGCAAGAGCACGTAACGGCGGCTGCGGGGTGAAATCATTGTGCGCTTCCTATCGGCCTGGGTTCATTGATGATGTCTGCGTCAAGTGAACTTTCTCGCACCAAGTTGGCCTTGGAGTGGCGATCTGCGTCTCGCGCTCTCTGATCGTCGCGCGAGAAGTGTCGACGCGCGTCCTGCCCTGCGAGAACTTACGCTCTGGCGAGACTGAGTCTCAGCGTTGCAGGGCGGAGGCAAGCACTCCTCGCCGTCGCGACGGAGCCAGTTTTTGCCTTGAGCGCGAGTCCATCCAGAGAACGCCATGTATGAGTGCGAATTGCCTCGAATGCAAATCTTGACTTAGACGTGCCAAAGGAATGCCCATGAAAATCAACCAACCGAGCGTTGTCCAATCGTCGGCTAAACGACAGCGACGCAATCACGCATATTCCTTCGTGGACAAGCGGCACGCGAGGGCGATGGGTTCCGCCGTTGTTTCGGCGTCATCAAATGGAAGCGCGTGGCCTTGCAGAAGTGGAACGGCCCGATGTTTAACAAGCTTTCTCCAAATTTCGACATGACTGCGGTCTTTGTACTCGACGGTCTGGAATCTAGCGTTGAATACGAATATCGCTGCGGATGGTTTTTCGCCGAGGCAGAGTTGGAAAAGGTGCAGTTGACAAAAGACCAGCAAATCGAGTGGCCGGCAGTCACGCATCGTTTCAGCACAGCGAATAGCCTCAATAACGCAAGGCAGTCTTTCATCGTCGGCTCTTGTCGATATCTACTTCGGCTATTCGGAGGCTACATATTCGACGACCGCGGCGGCAAGGTGTTTCGATCCATTCTTGAGCAAATTGACGAAAAAGCCATGCCGGTAGATGCGCATCTCATGATAGGTGATCAAATATATGGAGACGACTTGAATTTCGCGGCTCCAGACCGGCGTCTCGACCAGTTTCTCGAGCGCTACCGAGCAGTGTTCTCCCAGAAATACATTCAGCAGTTGATGGCGCGCATTCCAACTTATATGATCCTGGACGATCACGAAATCGAGGACAATTGGCCAGCAAAAGCCACAAACAGGGACCGCGCTACGCTTTACCCGCACGCTATCCACGCTTATCAGATTTATCAATGCAGTCATAGTCCGCTATTTCCAGCAATTGACGGGCGTATTGAAGGCACGCTGTCCCACTTTTGGTACAGCTTCGCCCAAGGATGCGCCGAGTGTTTCGTAATGGATGCGCGCACCGAACGCAGCCTCAGTGAAGCCGACCGTCGAATGATCAAAAATACGCAGATGAGCGCGCTGCTAAGTTGGCTGAACAATGGATCTGGGAAGGTAAAATTGGTTGTCAGTTCCGTGCTGGTGTTTCCAGACCTCGCCAATGACTCTGACGACAAGTGGGGCGCATTCCGGCTCCAGCGCAAAAAAATCATTGATTTCGTGGCAAACAATAAAATCAGGAAAGTTATATTCGTGTCTGGCGACGTGCATTGTTCATTCGTATGCGAACTACGTTCTTCGGTGGACCCCGACTTCCGGTTGCATTCGGTAGTCTCATCGTCACTGTTCTGGCCCTATCCACATACGGAGCAGAGCGATTTTCTGTTCGGTCAACCACTCGCAGGCGATGGCGCACAGTACTCCTCCAACCTGCTGTCGCCGACGATATCGACGGACAATTTTGCACGTATCTCTGTCGAGTTGAACAAGGTTGAGGTTACCTACTACGAACGCAAGGGATGTCTGTTGGGAGAGTCGACCATTTTGAAATTTTGAACAATTTTACCCTGGAGGGTGGAACCGATGGATAATACAACGAGGTTTGGCAGAGTGTTGGGAAAACGGCGCTTCGGCGGCGCCGTTGGCGCTGGAACCGTGCTCGTTTGTTTACCGACCTTTGCAATGTATTTCGGGATCAGCAAATTTGATTCGGCACCCGCCGTGGGACTGCCGATGCTTGCGATTTTTGGAATCATGATACTCTTGGGTGCACTCGTGCTCACCTCGACGCTTTTCGCACGATTGGGCCTGGATGACAGAACTCAGGCGTTGGCGCTTCCCGAGGGCTCCATTCGAGCGGTGATCGCCTTGTCGCTCATTGTCCTGTTCGCAATCATTTCCATCATGCTGTTTCAGGCGATTTCGAAACCTTTAGAAATTGCTGGTCTGACCGAGGCCGAGAAATTGGAATTTGTCAAAGAAAGGCCAAACGATGTGCTAGCGGTGATTCCGAGTTGTGACGCCGGCGTCGGCGTTAGTCGCGTTTGCAGCTATACGGTCTTTGTCCAACTGCCGCCCGGTCGCGAGTCAACGGACCTAGCCAAACAATTGCTCATCCTGATAGGAACGTTGATGACCTCCGTCACCAGTTTCTATTTTGCGTCGCGCACCGGAGATAGTGGCGTGCTCGGCCGGGGAAGACTTCCAGCGGTAGCCGAATCAACAATTGAAACCAATGAAGTGGACGAGCATGACCATTATGTTGATCCTGCCGCTGCAACTCATGATGAAGATCTGCCGCAGTCCATTGGGGGAGTCGGGAAATGAAGTATTCTCTAACTTGGTTGCCCGAAACGCTTGAACTCGCTGGACTGAAAGTCGCGGTTGTGCCCGGTTGGGAAACGCGCGGACACGGTGATATAGGTCAGATCCACGGCGTAATGTGTCACCACACGGCGGGGCCGAAGCTCGGTAATATGCCGAGTTATAGAACCATCGTCGAAGGCCGCAGTGATTTACCTGGCCCATTGGCTCAACTGGCGCTCGGTCGCGACGGTACCTTCTATGTGGTTGCGGCTGGGCGATGCTTCCATGCCGGGACGGGTGTTTGGCGGGAGGTGAAGAATGGAAATGCACATTTCATTGGAATCGAAGCCGAAAATACTGGCGGTGGCGACGATTTGCCATGGCCAGAAGTTCAGATGGACGCGTATCTGCGTGGCGTCGCGGCGATTTTGAAGCGCGCGCGTTGCACTGCTGACTTTTGCGTCGGTCACAAGGAATACGCTCTCCCGGCCGGCCGCAAGCCAGATCCGACATTTGATATGAATATTTTCCGAAAGGAAGTTGCAGACTTGATAGAGGGGCGCGGAGCTGTTCGCCCAACCATTCCCGTTAAGGAAGCTGATTCTGGTGGCGGGGCGCCGGTGCGTGAAACGCTCAGGCGTGGCTCTGCAGGTGCATTGGTCCAGTCTATTCAACGCGCGATTCGCTATCAGCCCGAGGACGGCGTTTTCGACGGAAGGGTAGAGGCAGCGGTCCGAGTGTTCCAGCGGTCCAAAGAATTGGTGCCGGACGGAATTGTCGGACCCAAAACATGGGCGGTTCTCGATAAAACGACCTGAGGAATCCAACCAAGTCCGTGGGCGCGCTATTGCGCAGGACGAGCAGAAAAGTGCATAAAGCCACTTGGTTAGTGTGGAACTCATCTGCCAAATGCGGAAAGCGGCGCGAGTGCTGGTAGTTCCACATTATCGTGAAGGGAAATGCCCACAATGGACCTCAGGAGTCTTGTTGATTTAGCGAGCGGGAGTTGCTAAGTGCAGCCGAGGGTCGACACAAGCAGGTAAAGCCAAAATGAGTTGCGGTGATTTAGAGGCACTTTACTTCCTTACGGTGACCAATGTCTTCAAATGATGTGGAGGACCCGGAAGTCAAGAGCCAGTGTCCTTTTCCGATAGACGCCGTTTGTAATCAGGTGGCTGAGCTGAGTGCAAGGGTCGAGCGGGAATCCAGGGCGCGGACTCTGGAGCTCGCCGGTCAGGAACATCGGCTGATCCCCGCGCTCGTCGGATGGCTCAAGTGTTTCTTGCTACTCCGGCCGTTCGATCGCGAGCTTTTTGTCGCCTGCAGCCAGGCCCTGGTCTGGTGCTTGGTGCCGAGCGCTGCCACTGCGAGCATTTCGATCGTCAGTGTCATTGGACTATTGATTGCGCTGCAGGCGAACCGAGTGATGTGGTTGCAGACGGCACGCATGGAAGAGCAAAACATGTTGGCCGAGGCGCAGCGCCGAGCATCATTGGTGATTGAGGCCACCAGCCTGTTTGAGCAAATCGAACACGAAAAGGAGCTGGCCGCGTCTGGCGGCACGCCTCCGCGCACGCTTTGCGAGTCGCAAAGCGATGATCGCTGCTGGCGCGAGGAGTTGTTCGTGCCGAGTGCTGCAACAATGGGACGCCTCGCGGCACTGACACAGGCGCTGCGTCCATATCGTTATCTGGTCGTTGATCAGTCGCTGCGAGAAGACTGTGGTGCGGACAATGCGCCGCCTGCGCCGACGCTCGTGGCGGATGCGTTGTTTCAACAGTTGCTGAGCCAATCCAAACTGACCTTGGATGCAGCCGCCACACGCGCAGCAATCGAATCGGCGCTGACAGATCTCGAGCCGCCACCGGTACAGAAATCTTGGCAGCGTGCATTCGGGTGGGTTTCGGAGCGATTGGTCCCGCAAAGTCAGGGCGCGCAATTGAGTTGTCAAGCCGTTAGTCCCGAGCGTGGGCAGTTGTTGGCCAGCCTGCATGCAGCGCGAATCGATCTGAGTGCCTTGGCCACGCGCGGCGCTACCTTCCAACTGGCCGACTTGCCCGACAATATTGATCTGACTGGGATTGAGCTGATTGGTGTGAATTTGAGTGGTGCCCGCATGCGCGGAGCGAAATTCCACAGGGCACGATTGGCTTGGGTGAACTTCGAAGGCGCCGATCTCGGGGGCGCCAGCTTTCAGACCGCGTGCCTTGAAAGCAATAATTTTGGCGGAGCCGAACTGCATCGGCTGGGCCAGCGATCGATCCGGAAAGTGCAATTGACCGATGCTCCGCCGCTGTTCTTCCTGCCAACGCGGCTGTCGTTCAACGACCAGTTCGACAGCGCCTGGGTTCGCTACACTGATGCCGGGGGCAATGGCTTCGGCACCGTGTGTTCGACCCTAAATACGCTTGAATCCCGTGTGTCGAAGGATTCCGAATCGGTCGAGGTCGCTGAGCAAGCCCTGGTGCTGGAGCGGCTGCGTCAGCACTGGCTGATTGAGGTCACCGGGGCGCAGGCAGGCGCCAATGGTGCAGGATTGTTGCGTCCGGACGTGGTTGATTCTGTTTTGGCCGGACGACAACTCGGTGCACCTGGTTTGGTCGTACAGCGTGGCGCCATGACCGTTCGCATGTATGCACTCCAAAATTGCCCTGTGCTGATTCCACAAAAACCAGACCCAGAGGGCGATAGGCTGCTCGGCCAGACACTTGCCGAGTGCAGCAAAACGCTCGCGCACGGGGATCCATCGATGCCGCCGTTGCCGCAGGCCAAAGGCACGACTCCGGTGAGGGATGACTAGCAGCCTGTCGGGCTTTCAGCGTGAGACGCGCAATCCGAAGGACCGGACGTGCTTTTGGCGACCATAAGTCCAGAATTGAACCGGCAAATCCAATTTCTTCACCAAACATCGATCAAAGCGGAGAGCCGAAAGGACTTGACCGCGC
>Ga0209181_10013544_pt1 | contig 10187 bp, 10 predicted proteins | sample MAT05_FD_187208 | JGI IMG/M metagenome (GOLD analysis project Ga0209181, IMG submission 187208) | Freshwater microbial communities from Lake Fryxell liftoff mats and glacier meltwater in Antarctica - MAT-05 (SPAdes) (version 2) | ecosystem: Environmental > Aquatic > Freshwater > Ice > Liftoff...
GTCGAAGCTGTATTTGAAGGGTCAGGCGATCGCGTACAAGACATTTTGCAATGGTGTCATCAAGGGCCACCCCATGCTGAAGTTACCGAGGTTGCCATTTCCTATGAACCGCCAGAGCACCTCCAACGCTTTGACGTTATTTAGGGTGTGACTGTATTTAGGGTGTAACCGTGGGGATGAATGGGGCTGGTTACGTTAAATGCGTTGCTTCATAGCATGAAGCACGTAACTTTATGCAATCTTTATCGGCTCGGGCCTCCATCTTAAAGATTTACTGAAGTGCCTATTTTGCTACTACTAGGGTAAACACTTAGTCGATAATCTGGTCTTTATCAGCAAATATGCAGCAAATATGCCTAATTCTGTAGTGTGCCATCCAGCATAAGAGGGTAAGCTCAGTGAAAGAACCGTGCACGTTGGCTCAGCCCAAACGCTTCTCTCCGAAGAATCAACTAAATTAATCCGTTTTCCTTTCAAGACTTGCTTGATTTTATCCATAGATCCCAAGCATCACTGATGCGCCGCAGTGTCAGCTCATCAGCACTGTTGTTTCTCTCCTACCTTCTGTGATGAATTTTTAACAAACTGAACGTTTTTGAATGCCTCTGGGGCTGTAATTGGCTCCGTCAATTTTTGCTATAGCTGGTCGAGCACATGCGAATTCTTATTTACTCCTATAACTATCATCCAGAACCGATTGGGATCGCTCCTCTGATGACTGAGCTAGCGGAAGGGCTGGCCAAACGCGGTCATCAGGTGCGAGTGGTGACAGGCATGCCAAATTATCCTGAACGCTCCATCTACGCGGACTACCGGGGCAAGCTCTATACCACAGAGCAGAGAAACGGCGTAACCGTACAGCGATGCTATGTATGGATTTGTCCAAAGCCAGGATTACTGGCTCGCATGGCTTTGGATGCCAGTTTTGTGATGACTAGCATGGTGCAGGCGCTGAACGGAGAAAAACCAGATATTATCCTGCTAACTGTTCCCCCGTTACCCGTTTCGGTGCCGGCAGCATTGCTGAGCTGGCTCTATTCCTGCCCCATTGTGCTTAACGTCCAAGATATTTTGCCAGAAGCTGCTGTGCATTTGGGACTCGTTAAGAGCAAGTTGGCAATTCGGGTATTTGAAGCTCTAGAGAAATTTGCTTATCGTACCGCCACAAAAATCAGTGTGATTACGGATGGATTTACTGAGAATTTAATTAAGAAGGGCGTGCCTCGGCAAAAAATTACTTGTATCCCCAACTGGGTGGACGTTAATTTCATTCGCCCATTGCCTAAACGGGGGAATGCGTTTCGGAAAAAATATGGCTTGGAAGATCAGTTTGTTGTTTTATATTCTGGCAATATTGGGCTGACCCAAGGGCTAGAGACTGTTATAGAAGCGGCAGCGCTATTACAAGATATTGCGACGATTAAGTTTGTGATTGTGGGAGAGCGCACTGCCTGTGAGCGGCTGCGGAAACATGCCCAGAAGTGCAATACCAACAATGTTTTACTATTAGAGCTACAGCCGCGTGAGCAGCTGCCTGAGTTGATGGCAGCTGCCGATCTGAGCCTGATTATGCAGCGGCGCAATGTAGTGGCGTTTAATATGCCTTCTAAATTTCAGTTGATTCTAGCGAGTGGTCGGGCGCTGGTGGCCTCTGTCCCGTCTAATGGTTCGATGGCAAAGGCAGTACGAAATAGCGGTGGTGGGGTCGTGGTGCCGCCGGAACAGCCTGATAGGCTGGCAGATGCCATTCGCACGCTTTACTATAAGCCAGAGCAGGTTGCGGCGCTGGGGAAACGGGGTAGACGGCACGCGATGACGCATTACTCGCTTGAGCAATCACTCAACGCCTATGAGGCTCTGTTTGGCCAGTTGCTGACTCAGCCCGTTGTGCCTGTGGCGGTGCCAGCGATCGCCTCTCGCCCCCCTGCAAAAACCGTTAGCCATCGCTGAAATCTGAGCATCGCGTTCACTATGGCAGAATTTGATCAGTTGCAGCGACAGCAGGTTCTAGATTGGCTGCATCAGCAGGTTCCGCGCTCGCGGGTGGCTCATATTCTCAGGGTTGAGCAACTGGCGATCGCGCTGGCGCAGCAGCACTCGCTAAACGCGGCTCAGGCGGCTCAATCTGGGTTAATGCACGACTTAGCCAAGTATTTTAAGCCCAAGATTCTGTTAGAAATGGCCACTGCTGCGGGTTTGCCGATTGATCCAGTAGACCAGGCCAACCCTCATTTGCTCCATGCTAGGGTCAGTGCACTGGTAGCGCAGCAAGAGTTTCAAGTAGACGATCCGGCTATACTGGCCGCGATCGCCGACCATACCTTAGGGAGGCCGGGGATGACACCCTTGAGCTGTGTGGTCTTTTTGGCTGACAGCCTCGAACCTGGACGAGACGACACCGCCGCGTTAAATCATCTGCGACAAATTAGTCAACAAAATTTAACAAAAGCAGTTTGGATGACCTGCGACTATACCTTCAGATATCTTTTAGATACCCATCAGTTGATTCACCCAACCGCTGTCCAGACGCGCAACTGGTTTCTGCAAGCCGATACCCGACAAAATTTACCATGATTGGATTCCAGCTTGCCAGCAGGTTCTCTATGATGGAAGCAGAACCAGTTGCCTAGCATCCACAAAACAGAACCATTAGTGCCCGTGCTACTGGTGAGCCAACCAACTTGAACGAGGATAACTTCCAGCACTCGTTGAATGGCAAGCTGGCGATCGCTAACGATTTTAAACCACAAAATCTTACGTTAGTCTCAGCCCTGTCGTTTTTCTAATTTGGTGTTTTTTAGCAAGGAATTCAGTTTTTAATGACCAAATCTCCCGATACTCAGACGTTTCGCCCAGCCAATGTTTCGACGGCTGCTGGCTATGCAGTTGAGCAAGCCGTCGCTGACAGCTATGAGCTGGCTCTCACGGTTGCCCAAGGGGCAGACGATCGCAAAGGTGCCGATATTGTGGTGCTGAAGGTGGCCGAAGTGTCTTACCTAACAGATTATTTTGTGATCGCAACCGGCTTTTCCCATGTGCAAGTGAGGGCGATCGCCAACTCCATCGAACAATCTGTGCAGGAAACCTATAATCGGCTGCCCATTCATCGAGAAGGGCATAAAGACGGCAGCTGGGTAGTGCTGGATTATGGCGAGGTGATTGCCCATGTCTTTTTGCAAAAAGAACGCGAGTTCTACAATTTGGAAGCGTTTTGGGGCCATGCAGAGCGGGTGGCATTTGCTGCCTTGCCAGCTCGTTAGGCTTTTGCAGGCATTGGTGTGAATGCACTGACATTAAGACGCTAGAGTTAGGTAAATACCCTGTCCCTTGACATGAAATCTTCTGTTCCTGTCTGTCCGGTTCCTGCTGAACAGCAGCCCATTAACGAGTTCCAGGATTTGTCAGGCTCCTGGTTTTTTAGCTGGGCAATGTTAGATTTACAGGGGTATCTCAAGCCGATCGTCATCCTCTGGAGCCTGAGCTGGCTGCTGGCTGGGCCAGTTGCTGCGGTTAGCTTCCATCCCAATCGCCATCCGCTACAGTTTTTTTTGAGCGGGGCGGTGGGAGCGTGTGTTCTGCCTTTATTGGCGCTAGCTCGTTTGGGGTTAGGGTGGTGGTATGTGCGCGATCGCCTCTGTCAAGAAACCATTTTCTATGAAGAGTCGGGCTGGTATGACGGCCAAACCTGGACTAAGCCAGCAGAGGTGCTACAGCGCGATCGCTTGATTGTCACCTACCAAATTCAACCGATCCTAAAACGCCTAGCGCGCACCCTGGCTTTTTTTGCAGTTCTGTTCTTGCTAGGCTGGGTGGGATGGGGCTTTGCTGGGGGAGTAGGAAACAATTAATTTATGTCAAGGTTTTCAGGATGACTAGGGGAAAACGGACACAGGCCGCAGAGTTGGAAGTCCGACTGTTGCGAGAAGGAATCATTGAATCAACGCACCATGTTCAAGCAGCCGTTGCCGACGACCGGGGCAGGTTGCTATCCGTGGCAGGGAGTGCTGAAACAGCTACGTTTGCCCGCTCGGCCTTAAAACCGTTTCAGGCGTTAGCGGTAACTACCAGCGGCACGTTAGAACGCTATGGCTTAACCGATCGCGACCTGGCCATTATTTGTAGTTCTCACCGGGGCAGCATTGAGCAAGTGCGGCAGGTATTTAATATTTTATGGCGGTGCGATGTCGATCCGTCGGCGCTGCGGTGCCCTATCCCTGAGGGCAAACACAGCCCTCTGCAATACAACTGTTCTGGCAAACACGCAGGGATGCTGGCCGTTTGCCGCCAGCTTAACTACCCGCTGGGCGACTATTTACAGCGCAACCACCCAGTACAGACATTGGTTCTCGGCAAAGTTTCAGATTTGCTGCGGATGCCTGCTGCCGAATTTATTGCTGTCCACGATGACTGCGGCGCGCCCACTTACTTTATGCAGCTGGCGCAAATTGCCACCCTCTACGCTCAGCTCGCCTCGGGCAACAACCTCGACCTAGAGAGAATTAGCCGTGCCATGACAAATCATCCGGCGTTGGTTGCAGGCGATGGTGAATTTGACACCGAGCTGATGCGGCTGACGGCGGGTGAATTGGTCAGCAAAGCTGGAGCCGAGGGAGTGCAGTGCATTGCCCGTGTGGGTGAAGGGCTGGGCTTAGTGATCAAGGTGTTAGATGGGGCTAAACGAGCAAAATACGCGGTTGCCACCCAGCTACTCAAGCAAATGGGCTGGATTACCCCGGCGATCGCCGAAACCCTAGCCGACCGTTACCTCAGTCTGGGCGAGTTTAAGCGGCTCGATGTTCAAGGTGAATTGACCCTACTGTGAAACGATGGATCACTGACCCGATGGATCACTGACCCGATGGATCACTCGGTTCACTGGGCCAGTTCAGCAGACTGCTCAACGGGCTGGCTGGGAGGTATCTGTTCTACCGCAATTATCGCTTCCATTACAGCCCGCGCAACCGGGGCAGCAACAGTAGATCCATATGCATCGTCGCCCTGCGGCTCATCCACAACCACCAGCACCGTGTATCGTGGCAGCTCTACCGGGAAAATACTGACGAAGCTAGTAATCCGCGCATTGGAATAGCCTCCAGAGGTGCTGGCCTTTTGGGCAGTTCCAGTTTTACCGGCAATGCGGTAGCCCGGAATTTGAGCCACTTTCCCGGTGCCGCCTTCGACTACACCCTCCATCATCCTCAGCACAGCCTGTGTGGTCTTGCGAGAAAATAAACGAGGCGCTTCGGGACGATTGGGTTGCCAGTGTGATTGTCCGGCCGAGTCGTACAATCCTTGCACCACATGCGGCGTCACTAGAGTCCCTCCGTTGGCTAACGTGCTATTCAACTGAGCTAATTGAATGGGAGTAAGGGTAAAACCTTGCCCAAAGGCAGCCGTAGCCGCTTCAATTGGGTCGGCCAGAAATTGGTCACGAGATTTGACCTGTCCGGCAATTTCGCTCGGCAAGTCGATGCCGACCGGTTGCGATAGGCCAATTTTTGCCAGCCAATCGTAAAATACGTCCCGCTTTAGCCGCTGCATGACCCGCACCATACCCACATTGCTAGAGTATTTGACGATATCTGATACGCTCTGCGCTCCTCTAGCTCCGTTTTGGGCGTAGTCGTTGTTCTCAATCGTCCACTCGCCAATCGCAATACTGCCTTCGTCGTTAAACACATCGTCAGGGCGAATGGCACCCGTTTCTAGGGCGATCGCCACATTAATAGGTTTGAACGTTGAGCCAGGTTCGTAAGGGTCGGTCAAGGCCCAGTTACGCAGATTTTCTAATCCATAATTGAAATAGCGATTAGGGTCATAGGTTGGCTCTGTCGTCAGCGATAGCAAGGCTCCATCTCGAACGTCCATCACAATAACGGCACCCCGCTTGGCACTGTACTCCTGCATTTTCTGCTTGAGGGCGGTGCGGGCTACTCGCTGAATGCGGCTATCTACCGTCAGTTTGAGCTGCAAATCATCTTGTTGCAACATTGCATCGGGAACGCGTCCCGGAGTCAGGGTATCGTTCCCAGCACGCAAAAACCGGGCAGTCTGTAGCGATCGCTCTAACAGCTGGTTCTGGCTATATTCCACGCCTAGTTGGGGTTTACGGTCTACATCAATGTAGCCGATCACCTCTGCCAGAGAATTTTCTTGTGGATAGAGCCGCTGTTGTCGCTGCACTAGCTCCAGCCCATCTATGGCCTGAGCTTGAATCCGATCGGCCAAGTCTTCTGATATCGCGTATTCAATCTCGATCCCCGTGTCTTGACGATTGAATAGGGCTGTGAGGTCTGCGGCTGAGCGGTTGAGGATGGGTGCCAAGAGCGCCGCCAGATCTGGTTTAGGCTGCTTAAACATAATCGGATGGGCGTATAGGGTATAGACCATCCGATCGAGTGCAAGAGCGTTGCCCTGGTGGTCAACAATGGTGCGCCGAGGCAAAAGCGGGCGCAGGTTGACAACATGCTGTTCAATCGCCTGCTGTTGTAGCCAGCTGGCTTGAACAATTTGCAGCCGAAATAAATTACCCACTAATATCAAGGCGCTGAGGGTCAGCATGCCCCACACCAGCCAAATCCGAACATGTAGTTTACGCACGGCGGCAGGCGAGAGCGTAGCAGGAAGTTTGTGGCCAGACAATTGCCGACCGCGTTCTGCTGGAGCACGACGCTTCCTCCCATTAGACGAGCGGCGGAAACGATCATCACCCGAAGATGGAGGAACAGCAGTAGACATGAGTCGTTAGAGCAATAGGGGCTAATGTTGGCTGGACACCTTGATCTCAGCGCTGGGCTAGCGCTGGCAGAATGCTAGTACCCTTGCGGCGGATTGACGGGCAGCGGCGGCAAATCTTGAGGGAGAGGCGCGGTCTGGGCGGGCAGCGGCGATTGGGCGGGAGAAGCCTCTAGAAAAATTGCCTCCCCTGCTTGGGGTAACACCAAGCCCGAATTTGGGCTTTCAGCCGCTTGTGCCATCTGGCTGCTTAAAATTTCATTCGCTACTGACAGCTGCCGCTCTTGGCGCTGGAGAGCCTGGAGACTTTGGTAGTCTTGCCCCCAAGCTTGCTGGATATAGGCCGTCCAGCCATAAACCGCGAGCAATGCAGCGCCTAGCAGCAGCGCTACACCCCCAGAGCTACGTTGCAGCAGCAGCAACAGTTTCAACCAGCTAGGAGACGATTTGGGTTGAGGTAGCCGCCGAACAGTTGTGTTTGGGGCAGCACTCGATCGCCGGGAGGGAGTCGCCAGACGCAGCGGCGGAGAGTGGAGGGGGGCACGCCGTGGGGCTGTGGGTGCTAGCTCTATTCTGGCAGGAACTCGGGGGGAGGGAAAGTGGGCGAGTTTATGAGTGGCCTGGGAACGCTCGGCATAAATAGGACGACGAGACGCCTTGAAGGTGTTTCCGGAAGCAGGTGGCCGATTAGGAATAAATGATTGAGGCGCAGCGGTCATTAACATTCACTCCTGCCAATAAATGAGATCTCTGTGGAGATCGATAGAATCTGGTAGACAAAGCCCAGTGCGATCTCTCTAGAGGGAATCGCTAAGGGTAACTCATTTACCCATTAAGCTGACCCGCTGGCACTACCCAATCATAGTTGTACGAAGACAACTTGTTATGGTCGAGAAACTATCTAGTTAACCAAATATTTCCCAAAGATGCCAGCGTTTTTCCAAGATTTCAGCAATTACTTGAGTGAAATCTGATGAAAGCAAGCAGATCCAAGCAGATCTGCTTGTTTTTGTCCGCGATACCCGTTGGACTGGCGATCGCCCCATGTTAAATCTATTAAAGACTTTTTGAGTTGTTGACTGAATCTGACTGGTAGTTGCTATACCTAAGACAGCGCAGTTTTTTGACAGTGCAAACAACTTTTTTAGCGCTAGCTGGAACACTTTGCTGCTGCCGCCGCTGCTGCTGTCGATTGATTGAATCAGCAGATCGATCAGTTGTCCCAATGCGGTTGGCAAGGTTCCTATCGCTCCACTGAGATCGACTGAGATCGACTGAGTTCAGCGATCGCCCATCGAGGGTTTTGGGCTGCCCTGTTTTTGATTTGTCAGTTGAGTCAATTTTCATTAGTCTGCACGGGCTTCAGACCAACTTTGGCTACCTCTAGCTCTATAGCGGGCAAGCTTTGCTGCCAGCATACGTCCGGGCTTAGAACCCGACTAGCTCATGCAAACCCTTGGCCTCACTATTATTTTTCGCTATTTAATCCGCTCTCATTACACTCATGACTCAGCAATTTGTCCAGATTGATCCGCTCGATAGTCCTTATCCTATTCCCTGGAGTTGGGTGCTCGCAACCCAGGCAGAACATGGTTCAGACCGTGCTTGGGCTACTCCCCAGCGTTACTATTACCGAACCCAGGCACTGATTTCACCCGATGGCCAATATGCAGCCTATAGCAGGGTGCAAATGCAAGTTTCGCCAGACCTGGCTCATAGTCAAGTCAGCAGCACGCTGTTTGTCGAAAACTTGCGCACTCGAGATTTGCAAACGTTAGCGGCGACCTCTCCTTTCTCTAACAATCCGTTTGCCCCTAATGTTGAACCGGCACAGGCGGGCATGGTCGCCATCGGCATCCCCGTTGCTTGGTCAGAAGCGAGCGATCGCCTGCTGTCACGGGAATTTGAGTCGTTGTTTGGCTCAGATATTGCCTCTGATTATGCGGTCGTCTGGGAGCGTCAATCTAGACAAGTGCGCACGTTAGCCCCGGCAGGAGTGCAGTACACCAACGCTGTTTTATTAGGCTGGAGTCAAGCCCATCCTGAACAAGCATTATTTCGGGTTTGCAACTTGGGCGATCCAGATCCGCAGCTGTGTTCAGTGGCTCTGTCGGGGCAGACCAAACTGGTGCCAGACGATCAGCCGATCAGCTTTGGGCAGGTCATGAATAACATTTGGGCAGGCCCTCAGGCACAATCCCAGGTCGCAAGCTAAAAACTCCAGCCAGCAGGGTAAACACTGCTTGCCCTAGCTTGGGGGATTTTTCATCCTTAAGGCGAGGGTGACGGCTAGGGTGTGCCATGCCAAGGACTAACCTGGATTACGCCACTGGGGGTAAATACGACGCGAAACAGCCCCACAGGCTCTGGATTGGTTTGCTCTGCGGGTTTGTACTGCAAGTCGGGGAGCGGGGTTTGGTTGGCGTAGTTTACCGCTGACTTGTTCATATAGCGGAAGCCAAGAATGTCACCATTTTGAGCGGCCGATACCTGGTAGACCAAGTCTTCTGTAAAGTCGGTGGGCTGCGTCCAGGCTTCAGCCAGCTTGTCTCGTAGTTGGAGCTTCAGGGCGCTGAGTTGGGCTGGATCTGTAATCTCGGGCGTGGTATTTAGCGCGCTGCTTAGCGTAGTGGGGCTGGGTGAACTAGCGTCTGTAGGGCTGGCTTCAGGGCTGGCTGGCTCAGCAGAGGGTGGCGTAACGGCAGCGGGGGATATGCCGGGAGGGCTAGCCGCCACGGGTGAAGGACTGGCGGGCGACGACTGAGTAGTCGGGTCGGTTATGCTTTGAGGCCGGCGTTCGGGAATGGGGACAAAGAAGAGGGCGATCGCCGCTGCGGCTAAACTGGCCAACCCAACGGCGGCGGGCACCACCTGTTTCGTTATGGGTTCGTGCGTCATCGCATACCGCTTAGAAACGGGTGCTAGCTGAAGCGTTAAGTTGGGAACGGTTTGAGTGTCTGCAAACAGTTGGTCAATCGCGTCTACCAAGTCGAACAGTTGGCCTGTGCGCAAGTCCACTTCAACTGGAGGGGAGGCAACTCGTCGTCCTGCCACTTGGCTGCCATTCATCTCCAAAGAAGGCGCTTCAGACTGAACCGTCAGTCGATGCATATCGCTATCGACTCGCGCTAACGACACCAGACCAAGCTTGCCCTCACGATTGTGGTGTGGATGGGGAACGCTGCTTAAAAATTCTTGTGCATAGCTGCTAACGGCGATCGCCAGACTTTCTAAAAAGTCTCGTCCGCCGCTTAAAACGGTTTCATGCCCCAAAAATTGGCACTCGGCATTAGTAACCACAGAGATCACCGGGCGAACACCCCCACTGGCAGCAGCACTGTCCGCTAGTCCTTCTACTGTCAGTTTGCAGTTAGGCAGGCTGTATTGACGTCGAATCGTCATGCTACTTCTCCATCAAACAGGCTAAACCATACCCGCTGTGCCCCGGCTGT
>Ga0209181_10013545_pt1 | contig 10186 bp, 7 predicted proteins | sample MAT05_FD_187208 | JGI IMG/M metagenome (GOLD analysis project Ga0209181, IMG submission 187208) | Freshwater microbial communities from Lake Fryxell liftoff mats and glacier meltwater in Antarctica - MAT-05 (SPAdes) (version 2) | ecosystem: Environmental > Aquatic > Freshwater > Ice > Liftoff...
AGCCACGGTGCTGTGATACAACCAACACGTCCGGCTTTTCATGTTGTACAACATTGACTATTTCGGTGCCAGCGAAGCCATATTGCAGGCTTGTTTTTGCCTGCGGTGCCAGCGTGCGTAACTTTGTCAATTCGCGCTCCGCCTCGGTTCGGAAATGTTGACCAATACGCTCAATTAGGCCCGTCTCCCCGGAATCATCCATACGCCACTGGATCTCATTGGGAATCCGGTAGACGTGGAGCACAGTCAGCTCGGTTTCGGGCATTAGATTGAGCGTCGCAGCAATAACCCGTTCGGCAGATGGGTCGAAATCTACTGCCGCTACTGATTTTCGATACGCGTGCACTGGCCCGCGTCGAGTTACCACTACCGGACAGGGCGCGCGGCGAAGGATTTTAAGTGTTGTGCTGCCGATCAGGAGCTCGCGCAGTTCGCCCTTGCGATGTGCAGCAACAATAATCGCCGCCGCCCCGATATCTCGCGCGTAAGCGCCGATCACTTCTGCAGGCTCCCCAGTGAGCAATACCGTTTCGATCTTGAGGGAAGGGTCGATGTCGGTGGCGCGAGCCAGCTCGTCTAACCAGCTTGTCGAGGTCCAGTTGGCGAATCGCTCAACCGGTATGGCATGACGAAGCTCGCCTTCGCCAAGAAGTTGCAGAAAGCCGCTGCGCTCGACATGGACCAGCACAATTCGGTCACCGGGGTGTGCCAAAAAGCGCGCGCGTTCAAACGCAGATCGGGCTGACACCGGCTCGCGCGCAGCGACGACGAAAGATCGGGCGACACTCATTTTCGGCACTCCTGATTAAGTTTGTTTATTCAGCTTACTCGCACTAGAAAACCTATCCTTGATCTGGGTCAAATTGGCGGTGCCTTGCTTGTAATAGATTTCTCAACTGAAGCCCGAGCGGATGCGGCTGGTCACACGATACCTTTAACTCGCCCTTGAGAGTTCGCTGGCGCACAGACGTGGCGAAGATTGAAGTCCAAAAGTAGCCTTGGCTTTTTCAATTGATTCGCCACCCGGCGGTTTAATTCTCGGCAACCGCAGGAGCGTCGCAAGCTTGCAAGCGCGCCGTAAACTCGGGCAATCGTTAATTTGGAGACAAAATAGCCATGGCTGAAAAACTGCATCACCAGGAAAGCCACGCAAAGGCCAATGGTCACCACGACGCCGCGCAAGAACTGAAAGCACTGACCGATCCGGTTTGCGGCATGGTTGTGACGGCGCAATCAACGCATCAGTTAATACACAACGGCGCGCCTTATTACTTTTGCAGCGCCCGGTGTTTATCGAAGTTCTCGGCCGATCCAGCGGCCTACATCCGAAAAACTGCTGTGCCAACTAAGCCCGCCGCCGCAGCCGTTGCACCATCAAGCGCAGCACCAGCGGATGCGATCTACATCTGCCCGATGCACCCGGAGATTCGTCAAGACAATCCAGGCGACTGCCCGATCTGCGGCATGGCGCTGGAACCCGAAATGCCGTCCCTTGAAGACGAGGAAAACCCGGAACTCGCCGCGTTTTCGCAACGCTTCTGGTGGACGCTGCCGTTGACCGTGATCGTCACAGCGCTGGCCATGTTCGGCCATCTGTTGGGCTGGTTTGACATGGCCACGCAAAGCTTTATCGAACTGGCTTTGTCGCTGCCGGTGGTGCTGTGGGCGGGCTGGCCGTTTTTTGTGCGCGGCGCGCAGTCGGTGCTGCAGCGCAGTCCGAATATGTGGACGCTGATCAGTCTGGGCACCGGCGCTGCGTTTATCTATAGCGTGGTGGCGACCTTAGCGCCCGGCGTGTTCCCTGCCTCGTTCATGCAAATGGGCCGAGTGGCCGTTTACTTCGAGGCCGCGGTGGTGATCATCTCCCTGACGCTGCTGGGTCAGCTGCTTGAGTTGAAAGCGCGCGCGAAGACTTCGGCTGCGATCAAGTCCCTGCTCGGCCTGTCGCCCAAAACGGCTAGGCGGGTGCAGGCCGATGGCAGCGAAGAAGACATTCCGCTGAGCAACGTGCATGAAGGCGACAGCCTGCGCGTGCGACCTGGCGAGAAAGTGCCGGTTGATGGCGTGGTTATCGAAGGCAGCAGCGCGCTCGACGAGTCGATGCTAACCGGCGAACCGCTACCGGTGACCAAGCGCGTCGGCGACAAGCTGATCGGCGCGACGCTGAACACCAGCGGCGCCTTGCTGATGCGCGCTGAGCACGTCGGATCGGCGACCGTGCTGGCGCAAATCGTGCAAATGGTCGCACAGGCGCAGCGCTCTAAAGCGCCGATGCAGCGCATGGCCGATGCCGTCGCCGGGTACTTTGTTTATGGCGTCGTCGGCATCGCCTTACTGACGTTTTTCGCTTGGGGACTGTTTGGGCCGCAGCTGGGTTGGGTCTATGGCTTGATCAATGCGGTGACCGTGCTGATCATCGCCTGCCCTTGCGCCCTGGGGCTTGCGACGCCGATGTCGATCATGGTCGCCACCGGTCGCGGTGCGACGCAGGGCGTGCTGTTCCGCGATGCCGCTGCGATCGAGAACTTGTGCAAGGTTGACACGCTGATCCTCGACAAGACCGGCACGCTGACCGAGGGAAAACCGGCATTTGACCGCGCGGTGGGCACGAATGGCTTCAGCGACGACGAAGTCTTGCGCCTCGCAGCCAGCTTAGATCAGGGCAGCGAGCATCCTTTGGCCGGAGCCATCGTCAATGCGGCACGCGAGCGCAAGCTGGCGCTTGAAAAGGCCGAGCAGTTCGATTCCGCATCCGGCATCGGCGTTAAGGGTTTAGTCGGCGGCAAATCCTTAGCACTCGGCAACGTGACACTGATGCAGCAGCTAGGCCTCGATGTAGCGCCGCTGGCAAGTGAGGCCGAAACCCTGCGCGGTCAAGGCGCCAGCGTGATGCACCTGGCGGTCGATGGGAAGTTAGCCGGGCTGCTGGCCGTGTCTGATCCGATCAAGGCGACCAGTGAAGATGCACTGGCGATGCTGCGCAAGTCCGGGCTGCGCATCATCATGGCGACCGGCGACGGCCTAACTACTGCCCAGGCCGTGGGCAAACGCCTAGGCATCGAAGAGGTGCACGGCGAAGTCAAACCAGCTGACAAGCTTAGGCTGGTCGAGCGCCTGCAGAAGGAAGGCCGCATCGTCGCGATGGCCGGAGATGGCATCAACGACGCACCGGCCTTAGCGCAAGCTAACGTCGGCATTGCCATGGGCACTGGGACGGATGTAGCGATGAACAGCGCGCAACTCACGCTGGTCAAAGGCGATCTGCGCGGCATAGCTACTGCCCGAGCGCTGTCGTTGGCTACCGTGGCCAATATGAAGCAGAACCTCGTTTTCGCCTTCGTCTACAACGCCATCGGCGTGCCAATCGCGGCCGGCGTGCTTTATCCGTTCTTTGGCCTGCTCCTCAGTCCGATGATCGCCGCGCTGGCGATGAGCTTGTCGTCGGTGTCGGTGGTGAGCAATGCATTGCGTTTGCGAGGCGCTCGTCTATGAATACCGGTCGAGTAGTTTTAGAAGCCTACCTCGCGAGTCGCAAAGCCACGCTTTTGTTCACGCCCGCTCGAACTTTTAGCATGTGATACTGGACATAATCAGCCATGCGCTACGCGTCTCGCCTCTACCTACTTGCTTTACTGATGTGCATGCAATCAGTTACGGCCGCGTGGGCACAGACGAACGTCATTGGAACACTGCCGTCAGCCACCGAAGCGATTCATACCAGCGAACACTGTGGCGCCATGAAGGCCACAGGGTCGATTGATGCAATTGCATTCAAGGCTGATGCGGCGAGCACGGCGAAATCAGTGTGCCCTTGTTGCGAAAAGCAGTGCTTTCGGGCGCACTGTTCAGCTGTGCAACTGCTGGTGGCGCTGTCGGAAGTTAATACCTGCATGCAATTTGCCCCAGTAGCATTTACGCCGTCGCGGTTTTCCCAAGTAGCCGACAGGCACTACCTCCGTCCCCCAACGCCGCCGCCGAATCACTCCAAAGTTAATTAAATCTGACCCATTGCGTCGACTTTTTTATGTTTGGGGCGATTTTTTAAATTGCCCCTTGGAGTGATTATGAAATCTCAAATAGTCCCGCGCGTTCGCGTAGTGAAGCGCTTACGCTGTTTTATCTGGCTGGCTTTGGCAGCAGGCTTAAGCGCCTGCGTCGGCATCCCAAAAGACCGCGGCGCGAGTTCGGTTGTGTCGCAAATCAATAAAACCATGCCAGGCGACACGGCACTTCAGTGGCCCAATTCGTCAGCAGACGCGCAAGCACCTGCGCTGATGGCGGCGCCGCTTACGGCACAATCCGTGATAAAGCTGGCTCTGCTGCGCAACCCGCAGATGCAGTTGCTCTATGCGGACCTTGGCTTGGGCTGGGCTGACGTGGCGGATGCTGCGCGTATTAGCAACCCCGTCGCTAGTTATGAGCGATCACGCCCACGCCCACGGGAGAGTGGGGTGCTGGACAAAATCACCTACGGCGTCACCCAGGAGCTGACCGATTTATTGCTGCTCGGCGCGCGCAAGCGCTTAGCGCAGGGTGAACTCAAGCGAACCTCTGCACAAATCACCGTGCAGGTTTTGAATTTGGCGCGCGATGCGCAGGCGGCGTATTACCAATCGATTGGGGCCGAACAGGTGCGCGGCATGCGCGGCTTGTCGGCCAAATCCATGCAAAACAGCGCGGAACTGGCGCAGCGTTTTTTTGATGCGGGCAATATCACGCGCGGGCAGTTGGCCAGCGAGCAAGCGGGTGCAGCGCAGGCGCAGATTGAACTGGAGCACGCGAATGCTGGCGCATTTGCCGCACGCGCGGCGCTCAATGCGCTGCTGGCTTTGCCTGCGGGCGACACGCAGCTCAAATTGGCCGCAAGGCTGCCGAGAATGCTGTCTGAAGAAGACTCAGCCGCTGATTTGCAGGCCTTGGCCAAGTTGCAGCGTGCCGACTTAGTGGCGGCAGATATCTATTTGGCCAGTTCCCGAGACGTGGTCCGCAGCGCAAAGCGCTGGCGCTGGTTAGGCTCGCTGGAGGTCGGCTATGCGCGCGACCGAGAGGAAGATGGCGCTCGTTTTGCTGGCTTGAGCTTGAGCTTGGGCATCCCGTTGCTCAATCAGGGTCAGGGCAGCGTATTGCGCGCTAGTGCGATGACTGAGAAGGCCGCTGCGCTGCGCGCACAGACGGCTTTGCAGGTGCAATCTGAGGTGCAATTGGCCAGCGCGCAGGTGGCAAGTGCGCGTGCGCTGGTTGACATTTATCGGCGCAAATTGGTGCCCGCGCGTGAGGCGGTGGTGGCGGCACAGCAGCTGCGTTTTAACTTTATGCTGATTGGCGCCTTTGAACTATTGGAGGGCAAACGTGAGGAATACGATGCCTATCAAGGCTTTCTGGAAGCCTTGGGCCAGTACTGGGTTGCCCGTGCGGAGCTAGCGCGGGCGATTGGTGGCAATTTGCCTTCCGATAAAAATGCCGGTGAAGCAGCAGTGGGCCTCCCCGACCAGCCGAACGCCGATGCACAGATGCAAGGTATGGATAGCGGTGACACGAGTGATCCAGGCATGCAAGGTATGGAAATGTCGGGGCCCAAAACGACTCCAGTTCTCCCGCCTGTCGACGAAACGAAGCCCGTTTACGTGTGCCCGATGCATGAACATTCGCGCAGCAACAATGCCAGCGATAAGTGCCCGATTTGCGGCATGTCGCTGGAACTCGAGCAAGGCAAACCCCAACACTTACATGAAGGAGGCGCGCCATGAGCGAGCACAATTCCAGCAGCAATACCGGTAACCGCGGCGGTCGCCGCCAATTTCTTGGCATGGCCGGCACGCTTGCCGGGGGCGCTGCAATCAGCGGTTTGGCCGTTGCGCAAAACAACCCAGCAATGCCGGGCATGGACCATAGCCAGCACTCGATGCCGGCGATTGCGCCGCCGATCGCGCCGCCGCCGGCCACCCCGAACTCAGCGCCACAAAGAACCAAACCTGGCCGCATTTACACACCGAATGGTTGGACGTTGCCGTACAAAATGGTGGGCGGCGTCAAAGAGTTCCATTTGGTTGCAGAACCCGTCGAGCACGAGTTCTCCACCGGCGCCAGAGGCAATACCAGTCGCGCCAAACTGTGGGGCTATAACGGCAGCGCGCCGGGGCCGACGATTGAAGCGATAGAAGGCGATCGCGTGCGGATTTTTGTCACCAATCATCTGCCGGAGGCCACCACGATCCACTGGCATGGCCTACTGCTGCCCAGCGGCATGGACGGCGTGGGCGGCTTAAGCCAAGCGCATATCCAGCCCGGCGAAACCTACCTCTATGAGTTCACGCTGCGCCAGCACGGCACGCATATGTATCACCCGCACGCCGATGAGATGACGCAAATGGCGCTGGGCATGATGGGACTTTTTATTATTCACCCCAAAGCCGGTGATCACGTCGACCGCGATTTTGCGATCTTGCTGCACAACTTTGCACTGCATCCGGGCACGTCGCGGCCAGATCCAAGCGTGATGCAAGATTTTGATTTATGGACCTTTAATGGCAAAACCTTCCCGGCCATTGAACCTTTGGTGTGCCGCACAGGCGAGCGCGTGCGCATTCGCGTCGGCAATTTGTCGATGTGGAATCACCCGATCCATTTGCATGGTCACATCTTCCAAATCACCGGATCCGACGGCGGGCGTTGGCCGAAATCGCAGTGGCGCAGTGAAGTCACTGAAATCGTCGGGGTTGGGCAAATGCGCGATATTGAATTTGACGCCATTGCCGGCGACTGGGCCTTCCACTGCCATATGAGCCATCACACGATGGGGCCGATGGGGCATGAAATTCCCAACACCATCGGCGTGGCACAGCGCGACTTGGACGCCGAGCTGCGCGCGCAATTACCGGGCTACATGAGCATGGGCGAAAAAGGCATGTCCGAACACCAGGATCATGTTGACATGGGCCATATGGTCGGGCCAGAAAATACTCTGCCGATGATGACCGGCAAAGGCCCGTACGGAAATTTGGAGATGGGCGGCATGTTTACCACGGTCAAAGTTCGCGACAACATCGCAGCGGGCGATTTTAGCGATCCGGGCTGGTATCAGAGCGCGAATAACCGGGTCGCGTCGCGAGTCAGCAGTGATCCGAACTTTGGCAAACCAACCCGCCGCGCGCCGCTACCCGCATCCGAAACAAAGCCGATGCAGCCGGTTATGGATCACTCAAAAATGCAGCACGGATCCTAGTACGAGAAAGCCAGCGTCAGCCGCAGCTCTAAGCGCCCTTTGCTTTACCAGCCAGGGGTTCTGGCTGGCAACTCGACGGTTTATTTGTTAGCTGCGATCCACTTGTCCAGCTGATCGATCTCTTTTTGCTGCGATACGATGATCTTGCGCGACATAGCCTTGAGTTCAGCAGACTTCCCGTGAGCGATCTCGGACTTAGCCATTTCCAGCGCCATTTCATGGTGCTTCTTCATCATCATGGCGAAGTCCTTGTCGGTGTCACCTGTGAGAGTCATCATTTTCATGCTGTCCATGCCACTCATCATGGACTTGTGCATTTGGCTGTTGCAGTGCGCGTGGCCTTTGCCCATCTCCATTCCTGCACCGCAGCTTGAAGGCATGTTTGAAGTCGAGCTCGGAGCGGGATGATTCTGCGCTTGGGCCGTAATGGAGAGAGAAAGTGCGAGTGCCGTAGCAGCCGCGAAAGAAATCAACGACGAGGTAGAGAGACGCATATGAGTTGACCTGTATGAAGTTAGTTCGGCGAGGGGATCAGCGCTCCGGCGATCGGCTTTGTCGTTCGCGCTTTGCTGGTCGTACGTCATAAGCGCAAGACGCGCGTGAATTGCGGATCACAGGTTCCCACCGAAGATCACTCGAGTCAGTGCGTTGGCGCACCTAAACAGATTATCGTCATGCACTGCCGGGTCGGGGGTAGACCCGTGAAAGGCGGGCCACCAGCCAAATGATGGTGACCCAGGTTGGCGATACCCCAGCCATTAGCCGTCGCTAATTCCACTGCCACTCAGAGAAAACACGCTGCAAAGTACCCTACCGCACAGACCCAGCGCTGCATTGCGAACACTCTGGCGTGCGCCCTGCGAGGCGCTGACCAGCTCTAACGTCACGTACTTACTCAGGTCCACTGGCCAAATCTGAAACGCAATCTACCTTCTCGGCTTCCAAGTTTGTCCACAGAATCTCATTAGGAACAGCCATGAAAACAAGTGTTCTCGAAGTGCACGACATGCTGGAAGTATTCAGCGTCGACGAAGTGGAAAAGCGCATCGGCGAGGTGCCGGGAGTATTGAGCGTTACGGTAAATTTCGCCGCAGCCAACGCGACTGTGCGCTACGACGAGACCCGGCTTGAGATCGCCGATGTCAAATCGGCCGTGCGCCAACGCGGCTATGAGGCGCCCGCGCCTGCTTCTAGCGCTCCCGAGGAAGGACACGCCGGACATCTAGCGCCCACAGCAGCTCCTGAATCCCCCAAGCCGGCAGCGCCGACGAGCGCACTTGGCTCACCTACGACCAAGGTTGATCCTGCCGCCAGCGCAGCGCCGGACAAGGCAGCGCCGTCAACCACAGCGCATGCGCCACCAGCCGCGCCTTCTGCCGCACCGCCCGGCGATTCCCAACCGGACAAAGCCGCAGCCGAGAAAAGTTAGCGCCGTCTGCTGCAGCCTGTATCTGAGCAGACTTTCAGCGCACCGGCTCGGCATCCGCAAGCCGCACATGCACGATCAGAAGACCGGGGAATTCCAGCCGCTTTCAGACCAGCTTGTGCAAATAGAGGCCGGCTTTGCCGGGTGCTACCTGCCGTCGGCAGAAATTGCTAAGCAAATTGACCGCTTTTTGCCCGTGGCCTGGGTTTGGCGCGATGGCATGTCGATCGCGCCGGCCGTCTGCGAGATGGCGAGCGACGACGAGCTAGACCCGCCGAAACCCCCGTTAAACATACGTATCCCACGCGGAATTAACTGTGTTTAACCTCTCGCCCGGTTTCAAGGAATTAGCACCGAAACTTACAGGTGAACAGAACCTGTGGTGGGCAGTGGGCTACAACGTGTTCGCCTTTCCGCTGACCGCAGGCGCGCTCTATCCCTTCACGCTGTCACCGTAAATCTCTGCGATGTCGATGTCGGGCAGTTCAGCGGGTAGCGATCAATGCGCTGTTGCTCAAGCGCACCAGGCTTGCTGGCATCAACATTGCCAAGCCTAAAGATCTAGCTTCAGCGGCGCATGTCACTATCACTGTAGAGCAACGCCGCAATCCACTCGATCGCTACGGTTTTTCAAACTGCCCTTGAGCTGCTAATTAATTCGCTGGCTTTGACGCTTCGGCTTTAACCAGTGCGGCTTCGATTTCATCTATTGGAAAGCCGGTGAGGTCTTTATGTATCTCCAGCAAAATTCGGCTTTCAACTTCTTTGTGATAATGCTTTCGAAGTTCACCCAGCGTACGCGGCGGCGCGATAACCACGAGCGCTTCAAAATCGTGATTTAGCACGCGCTCATTCAAAAGTACCGCCGCTTCGGTTGCGAATTTATCTTCCTGAAGCTGGTGAAAATCAGTTTGCTCCATTGAACTGCGACGGCCGCCAACGCCCATAAAGACGCGGCCTGGCCTGTCGGTACCCTGATCGCGCGTTGGCGGATTTTTCTGTTCCTGATGCGCTTCAAGCTGAAGATCTAATTTCGACCCATTGCCGTAATTGCGTAAAAAAAGCATTTTCCGGCCGTCAGCTACGAGGACGAGGGTATTGTTTGGCAACATCATGGGCGCGAATTCCTGAGAAAATGAGGTTTGAGCCCCTAGCATCGGCGCATTAATCTCAGCAGTCGGTGCGCAAGCACACAAACGGGGTGCGGGTTCTATTAGCGATTTGAAAAACCGTCGCTGGGCGCCACTGACCTAGAATGCGACACGTTCGTCAGATTCCATCTCCCTGAAAGACATCCAGTCGCGCTGCATTGCGAATCGCCAGGATTGCAGGATGAGTAATGCGTCGTTCTGTCGTAATGGCATAAATCTGCAGCCGCACCGTCTCAATGCGACCAACCGCGCGCACATGATATTGGCTGCAAATGTGCTTCTCTTGCGCAGCGGGTGCGGGAAAAAAGCCGACGCCCGCCTGACCAAAAGCCTTCATTAACGCGCTATCGTCGAACTCTCCGCGTACCAGCGGATTCACTTTGTTCT
>Ga0209181_10013547_pt1 | contig 10185 bp, 8 predicted proteins | sample MAT05_FD_187208 | JGI IMG/M metagenome (GOLD analysis project Ga0209181, IMG submission 187208) | Freshwater microbial communities from Lake Fryxell liftoff mats and glacier meltwater in Antarctica - MAT-05 (SPAdes) (version 2) | ecosystem: Environmental > Aquatic > Freshwater > Ice > Liftoff...
CGGGAAGTCCGGGTGACGAACCGGTCACGCATGCAGCACGCCGGTGCCGCGTGGGCGGTGATCGGGTTGGATGAAGAAAAAGCCAAGGTCCGACGCCTTTGGATCGAATGCCGATTTGCCGCTCGCCCGCATCGACATGCGGACCAGTTCCGCTGCATCGGCGTAGGCCAGATCCTGCGGAACTTTCTGGCCTGTTGTCACGCCGCGGATCACCAGCTGGTGCCGGATCGCCACATCCAGCGCCGGACCGAGTTTCACCGCTTCGTCGATCTTCGACAACACGGTGTGTTGCGCCGCGCCGCTCTTGAACGCCCCGACCACCTCATCCAGGGTATCGCCCTGCGCTCCGGCATTGAGCACCAGCAGGCGTTTGACACCCGGCAGGTTGAGCACGTCGAGCGAGTCGTCCTTGCGCGGGTCGCGCGGCGCCAGGCCGGTGGTGTCGATCAACACCATTTTCTTGTTGGCAAACAGGCCCAGCAGATCCTGCAAAGCGGCGCGGTCATGTGCCAGGTGCGCCACCAGGCCCAGGCTGCGCGCATGCTCGCGCAGCTGCTCGTGGGCGCCCACGCGGTGGGTATCCAGGGTGATCATGCCGACGCTGGACGCCCCATGGGCTTGCGCGCACTGCCCCGCAAGTTTGGCCACAGTGGTGGTCTTGCCGACGCCGGTGGCTCCGACCAGGGCGTGGCAGCCGCCTTCATCGTGCAGCGCCTGCGGATGGGTCTTCAGGTTGCGTTCAATCGCATCGATCATCCATTGAATGGCGTCGGCGGCGCTGAGGGGTTCGGGCATGCGCTCCAGGATGGCACGCGACAGGGTCGGCGAAAATCCGGCGCGCATCAGCTTGAGCATCAGGTTGGACTGGATCGGATGCTGGCGCGCCTGGCCCAACCAGGCGAAGGTATTGAAGCGATCCTCGATCAGGTCACGCATGGCCTGCAGCTCGTCGACGATGCTGCGGCTGACTGCGCTGCCAGTGGTGTGCAGCGGCGCCGTGCCCGGTTTGGGTGATGCCGCCAGCGGCGCCGCCGTGGCCGTCGCAGCGCTCGCTCGCAGCGCCAGCGCCGGCTGTGGCTGGCGTGCTACCTCGTCAGTCCGCGCCGGTGACTCGGTCTGGCGTTTGCGCAGCATGCGCTCGCGCACATAGTCCTGGAACGACAGGGTACTCATGGCCAGTTCCGTGGCATCTGCCTCGACCTGCTGCTGGGCCGTCGGCTCCTTTGCGGGCGCTGCGGCTGCGCGCTGCGCCGGGCGCAACACGGGTGGCTCCGGCAGACGGTCGCGCTGGGCAATACCGGCCAGCGTATCTTCGGTCGTCGCCATCACTTCCACGCCCAGTGCCGTGGGGCGGTTGGACAGGATCAGGGTTCCCTCGCCAAAGGCCATGCGCGCTTTGGCGAGGGCCTCGCGTGACGTTGCGCCGGTAAAGCGTTGGATATTCATGCTGCTGCACCTCGAAGAATGGGGCCGATACGGATGGTGTGGGTTTCCGGAATTTCACTGTGTCCCAGCACTTGCAGCCGGGGCGAACCGCGGCGCACCAGTCGCGCGACGGCGCCCCGAATCTGGTCGGGCACCAGCAGGCACGGCGGCACACCGATCTCTTCCTGCTTGAGTGCGACCTCGGCCGCGGTGCGGGTAAACATGTCGGCCACGCCCGGGTCCAGTGCCGGTCCGGCCGACCCGCCCAGCGCCTGCACCAGCAGGCGTTCAAGTGTTGGGTCGATGGCGATGACGTTGAGTTCGCGCATTGGACCGTAGATCTGCTGCACGATGGCCGGCGACAGGGCCACGCGGATGCGCTTGCACAGTTCAACCGGGTCGAGCGTGTGGGCGGCATGTTCGGCCAGCGACTCCACAATGGTGCGGATGTCCCGGATATGCACCGACTCGTCGAGCAGGAGTTGCAGCACCTTCTGGAACACGGCGATGGAAACCATCTTGGGGACTACTTCCTCGATCAGTTTGGGTGCCAGTTTGCTCACGTGGTCGACCAGTTGCTGGGTTTCGGTGCGGCTTAACAAACGCGACGCCTGCACCTGCATCAAGTGTGACAAATGCGTGGCCATCACGGTCTCGGAATCAACCACCGTAAATCCGGCCATTTGCGCTGTTTCCCGTTGCCGCTCGTCAATCCAGTGCGCTGGCAGTCCGAATGCCGGATCGGTCGTCGGTGTTCCCGCCAGAGGTGTGGTGATGCCGCCCGGATTGATGGCAAGGAACATGCCCGGGAAAGCCTCGCCTTCGCCGACGACGACACCGCGCAGGGTGATGCGGTAGCCGCTGGGTTTGAGCTCCAGGTTGTCACGCACATGCACCGGCGGCGGCAGGAAACCGACCTCCTGCGCGAACTTGCGGCGCACGCCCTTGACACGGTTGAGCAGGTCGCCCTGGCGGTTCTTGTCGACCAGGGCGATCAGGCGGTAGCCCAGTTCCAGACCGAGCTGGTCGACCGGCTGCAAGTCATCCCAGCTGGCGTCGCCGTCTCCAACGGGTGTGGGCTCTGCAGGCGCCGCTTCAGGCGGTGGCGTCCGGTGCGCCAGCACCCAGGCGGCATAACCCAGCACCGCTGCGATGCCGAGAAAGACCAGATGTGGCATGCCGGGGATTACGCCCAACACCCCCATGATGGTGGCGCTGAGACCCAGCACCCGTGGCGACACGAACACTTGGTGCACAATCTGCCGCCCCAGGTCCTGGTCCTTGCCAACACGCGACACCACCATGGCTGCCGCCACCGAGATCAGCAGGCCCGGCACCTGCGCCACCAGTGCGTCGCCCACGGCCAGCAGGATGTAGGTGTCTGCCGCCTGCGAGGCGCTCAGACCGTGTTGCAACATGCCAATGGTAAAACCACCGAAGATAGTGATCAGCAGGATCAGGATGCCGGCGATGGCATCACCACGTACAAATTTCGAGGCCCCATCCATTGAGCCGAAGAAGTCGGCCTCCTCGGCCACCTCTGCGCGCCGTCGTTTGGCCTCCTTCTCGTCGATGGTGCCGGCATTGAGGTCGGCATCCACGGCCATCTGCTTGCCCGGCATTGCGTCCAGCGCAAAACGGGCCGACACCTCGGCGATGCGTTCCGCGCCCTTGGTGACAACGATGAAGTTGATCACGACCAGGATCGAGAACACGATCAGGCCGACGGCAAAATTGCCGCCGATCAGGAAGTGGCCAAAAGCCTCGATCACCGACCCCGCCGCGCCCGGCCCGGTATGACCTTCGAGCAGCACGACGCGGGTCGACGCCACATTGAGCGACAGGCGCATCAGCGTGGTCAGCAGCAGTACCGCCGGAAAGGCCGCGAAATCCAGCGGCCGCAACATGTAAGCGGCGACCATCATCACCATCAAGGCGACCGCGATGTTGATGGTGAAAAATATGTCCAGCAGGAATGGCGGCAATGGCAGGACCATCATCGACAGGATGGCCACGACCAGCATCGGGGCGGCCGCGCCCTGTGCCAGCGCCGCATTGGAGCCGAACCAGCGTTGCAGTGGCTTGAACGGATCCATCAGACGCCAACCGCCCGGCCAAAGTGCGGATCGAGTTCGGCCGGAACTGCTGGTTCGGGTGGATCACCGGGCATCGGCCCGACACCCTGCATGGCGGCTTTGAGCCGGTACACGTAGGCCAGAACCTGTGCCACGGCGGTGTACAGACCGGCTGGAATGTCCTGGCCGAGTTCGGCATGGGCGTACAGCGCCCGCGCCAGCATTGGCGACTGCAATACCGGAATTTTGTTGGCGCGTGCGACATCGCGGATCCGCAGTGCCAGCAGATCGGCCCCGCGCGAGATTGCCTGGGGCGCGCGCATGGTGGCATCGTCGTATCGGATGGCCACGGCGAAGTGGGTCGGGTTCATCACCACAAAGTCGGCCCGCGGCACGGCAGAGATGCTGTTGCTTTGGGACAGCTCGCGTTGGCGCGCGCGCTGCCGGCCTTTCAGCAGCGGACTTCCCTCGGACTCCTTGTTTTCCTGCTTGAACTCCTGATGCGACATCTTCAGGCGCGACCGGTGCAGGAAGTTCTGCAAAGGCACATCGACCGCCGCCACCACCAAAATCACCAGCAGCATCAGCGCCATGCCCTCCTGGAGCCAGCGGTTCAGATGCAGGATTGCAGCGGCCGATGGTTGCATGACCAGCGACACCACAAGCTGCGCCGTCGAAACAAGGTACCAGCCGGCGACCACACCGAGCACCGAGACGACCAGCACCATCTTCGCCACTTCCGCCAGCTTGTCCTTGGTGAAGATGCGGCCAATGCCCGCCAGCGGGTCGAGTCGGGTCAGGTCGGGCAGCAGTGGCTTGAGGCTGCTGACCCAGCCTCCGACCGCTACCGCACTGAACACAGCGGCGATGCCGACAATGACGGCAAATGCCGCGCAGATCAGCAGGCCGGGCAGCACCATGTCCTGCAGCCGCGTCAGCATGGTTGCGGGATGCGCCATGGTGGCGGAATCAAAGCGGAATTGGTGGGCCAGACCCATGCGCATGTGCTCGAACAGGGTTGGCACCAGGCCCAGCAGCGCAAGAGCTCCCACGCCCAGCACTGCCAGGTGCGACAGGTACTGGCTTCGGGTGACCTGCCCGTCGTCGATCGCGCGCTGGAGTTTGCGCTCTGACGCCGGCAGGTTGCGGTCCTGGCTGCTGGATTCCATGTTGCGGGCCTGTGTGGTCTGCGCCTATTGTGCGTGGCCACCCGGAAAACTAAAGTCTGAAAAGCTGGCCTATCACCCGCCACTTCGCCACCCTGACGGCGCTGGTGACGGCGCTGGTGACGGCAGGCGCAACGACGCCACGCGGCCGTGAATCACTGCAGACCGAGCTTGCGCAGTATCCGCTCGACCTTGTCCTCCAGGATTGCCTTGGTGAAGGGTTTGACGACGTAACCGGCCGCACCCAGACGCGCTGCCTGCAAAATGTCCTCCTTGCGGGCATCGGCCGACAGGATCAGAATCGGGATGTGGCACAGGGACGCATCGTTCTTCACCTCGGTGAGCAACTGCAAACCGTCGAGCCTGGGCATGTGGACGTCACTCACGACAAAGTCGAATTTTCCATCGCGCAGTTTCTCCAACGCAACCATCCCGTCCTCGGCCTCTTCGACTTCCGTGTAGCCGGCTTCCTTGAGCAGGTTGACGACGATGCGCCGCATCGTCGAAAAATCGTCCACCACCAGAAACCGCAATGCCTTGGCCATAAGACAATTATTGCCCAACGATTGAGCAGCACACACCCATGCAGCGCCTGTTGGCGTGTCAGCGTGTCGCGGGTGGCGCCGCCGCTGCAGCGGGTACAACGGCCTCGGTGGCTGGCAGCACCGCACTCCTTGCGGTGCCGAGCAGCCGCTCTTCGGCCTCGCGCGTCATGACCAGGATGGTGATGCGCCGGTTGCTGGCGCCCAGCGGGTTTTGCGTGTCGAGCAGGCTGCTGGACGCCAGACCGGTTACCCGTACCAGTTTTTCGTCCGGCATGCCGGCCGCCACCAGTTCGCGTCGCGACGAGTTGGCTCGATCGGCCGACAGTTCCCAGTTGCTGTAACCACGGTCGCCATTGCCATAGGGCGAACGGTCGGTGTGGCCGTCCAGGCTGATCTTGTTGTCGACGCCACCCAGGGCGGTACCGATCTCACGCAGGATGTCGCGCATGTAGGGTTTGACGAGGGCACTGCCGACGTCGAACATGGCGCGGTTCTGGTCGTCAACGATCTGTATCTGCAAACCGTCCGGCGTGGTCTCCAGCCGGATTTGCGAGCTAAACTCCGCGAGCCGCGGATTGTTGGCGATCACTGCACTGATCTTGGCGCTGAGTGCAGCGAGTTTGCGCGCGTCCTGCCTGGCGACTTCGGCCTTGGCCGAGTCCAGCGCGGCCTTCTTGGCCATGATCGGATCGGTCGATTCGGCGCGCTTGTTCTGCCCGCTCTGCTTGGTGAGGTCGGTGCCGCCGCCCTGGATCACGCTGTTGCTGGCGCCGGCTCCGGAGCCGCCCATCAACGCCACTTTCAGCGGCGCATTGAAGTAATCGGACAGGCCCTTCTTGTCACCTTCCGAGGTAGAGCCGAGTAACCACATAAGCAGGAAAAACGCCATCATGGCGGTCACGAAGTCGGCATAGGCGATCTTCCAGGCACCGGCGTGCACCGGGTGGCCACCCTTCTTGACCCGCTTGATGATGATCGGCTGCAGCTTCTTGGCGTCGGTGGCCATCTCAGGGCGTTCCAGGAGGATGCATTACTTCTTGCCGCGCACGTGCGCTTCGAGTTCCACAAAACTCGGGCGCTCGGTGGAGAACAGGACCTTGCGACCGAACTCGATGGCGGTGGACGGGTTGTAGCCCTGCATGCTGGCGAGCAGGGTGGTTTTGATGCACTGGAACTCCTTGGCGGCGTCTTCCGACTTCTGCTCCAGCAAGCCGCCCAGCGGCTCCACCACGCCGTAGGCCAACAAAATTCCCAGGAATGTGCCGACCAGCGCCGCGGCAATCATGCCGCCCAGCACCGCCGGCGGCTGGCCCACCGATCCCATGGTATTGATGACACCCAGCACCGCTGCCACGATGCCGAACGCCGGCAGGGCGCCGGCGAGGCGCGCGATGGCCGCTATCGGCGCATGTGCTTCCTGGTGGTGGGTGTCAATCTCGCTGTCCATCAGGGCTTCGATTTCGTGCGCGTTGAGGTTGCCCGAGACCATCATGCGCAGGTAGTCCGTCATGAACTCGACGACATGGTGGTCACTGCCGACGGTCGGGTACTTCTTGAAGATCTCGGACTCGTCGGGTGTCTCGACATCCTTCTCGATCGCCATCAGACCTTCCTTGCGGGCTTTCTGCAGGATGTCGTACAGCAGTGCCATCAACTCCATGTAGCGCGCCTTTGTGTATTTGGAGGTCTTCAGTGCCTGCGGCAGCAGCTTGATGACGGCCTTGAGTACCTTGGGCTGGTTATTGACTGCGAAGGCTCCCAGCGCGCCGCCAAAGATTGTGATCAGCTCGTACGGCAGTGCTGTCAAAATCACGGCGATGTTGCCACCGTGGAAGATGTAAACACCAAAGATGCACCCCATGGCGACGACGTAGCCGACGATAACGATCATGATTGGACGCGGTTACGGCACGTGGTCAGAGTCCACGCGATGGTACTGGCCGGGAGTTGAGTTGACCCATTTTATTAAATTGCACACTCCGCAAAATCGGAAAAGGGCCCGGATAGAGCCCCATTTGCAAGGTTCTGTACGGCGGCGCCGATTGTTCAATGCACCATGATGCCGCCAGCGAGCGCGCTCTTGCCGGCCCGTGCCGGTGGCTCACACAGGCCACACACGTAGTGGCGGGCGTTTTCGTACGGCTCCGTCACGAAATTGCCACCGCAGCGTGAGCAGCGTGTCATCGTCAACATCTGGTTGTCGACAAACTTGACCAGTCTCCACGCCCGCGTGATCGACAGCAGCGGCTCCACGTCGCAGGAAGCGATCTGTTCCAGATACAGCTTGTAGGCCTTCATCACCGCGTCGATGTCGTCCAGCGCGCTGACCTTGCCGAGGTATTCGTAGGTATTGAGGAACAGCGACGCGTGGATGTTGGGTTGCCAGGTCAGAAACCAGTCGGTGGAAAACGGCAACTGGCCCTTGGAAGGGGACCGGCCAGCGACCTCCTTGTATAGACGCAACAGTCGCTCGTAGGAGAGCTTGGTCTCGCTCTCAAGCACTTGCAGACGTGCGCCAAGGTGGATCAGTGCCACGGCGCGTTCAATCTGCCGTGACTCGTTGAGGATGCTTTTGGTGGCCATAAGGTGTACTGCAAATAGGAGCGGTGAAGCGCTGGCTGGGACGGTGCCTACATGGCCTCGGCAAACTTGCCCGACATCAGGATGCTCGCATGCAGCCGGGTGGTGGCGTCGTTGTTGACTTTGCGCGTCGTGTGGTTGGTCAGCAGGTTCCAGACGATGTCGTCGTCGACGCGGAACTTGCACAACAACATGTTGCCGGAGGCGATCTTCAGGATCTGAGCCGGCGACAGGTTGGCGACCAGGTCGGCCGACTCTTCCGACATGCCCAGACGAAACAGCGCTTCGGCGCGGTCCGAGCGGATCAGGTTTTGCGCCAGCATCAGGTAGGTCAGGTTGGCCTCCCGGATCTCGGAAAGTATCTGTTCGTTGGTCATGGTTTCCCTTCCTTCATCGTGCGGCCGTGTTCGGCTGCTATGGGAACGATTGTCTGAGTAGTGTTAAAAACTTGAATCGGCAAAAGGATGCATCACGCGTCAGGCTTTTTGCGCTGCACGTAAGGCAAAGTCCGACAGCCAGCGAGGCTTACTCGCGACGCGGCGCGAATTGACGTCTGAACACCACGCTTATTCCGTGACCGCGTATTGCCTTCGGCGACTAACCTGCATGCTACGCACGGCTTGCTGTAAGGCGACGCCTGCGCGGACCGATACGGATTTTTTCAAATGTTTTGTGCAGGGCGTCGCCAATGGAAGAGCAATTGATGGAGCAAGGTCTTGAATCGGTAACGATTGCCGGATCAACCGGCGACGCGGCGCTGGCTGCGGATTTGCAGCGCCTGGTGCATGGCGTGCTGCACGGCCTGATGGAACAGGCCGTGCGTTTGCAGCGTGCTGGCGCATGCGCGCAGGCGGGCGCGGTGTACGGCGCGGTCTTGCAGGAGCAACCCCGACACCCCGACGCCAACCACAACCTGGCCGTGATGGCGCTTGAAGCCGGTGACCATGGTCGCGCCGTGCAGCACTTCGAGGCGGCGCGGGACGCGCAACCCGGGTATTGGCAATACTGGATCAGTCTGGCCGACGCGCACCTCCACGCGCGTGACGTGACGGCTGCGGCCCGGGTATTGGACGACGGCCGGCGCGCTGGCCTGCCAGCCGCGGCGATTGATGAAATTGCGGTGCGACTGGTGGTCCTGCCCCCGGGGCAGGCCGGTGCTGCGGCAGCGCTGGCACCTTCGGGCGCCGATGTCGTCAAGCTCACGCAACTGCTGAACCAGCAGCGCCACGCGGAGCTCGCCGAATGCGCACGCCTGCTTACGCAACACTTTGCGGACAATGCCCTGGGCTGGCGCATGCTTGGCCTGGCGCTGGCCGCGCTGGGGGACGAGGCTGGCGCATCGGCAGCCTGGTGTGCGTTGACACGATTGTGTCCACAGGACGTGGAGAACTGGCATACCTGGGGCCTGTCAATCACTGGCCAGGACCGCCTGCTGGAGGCGGAAATGGCGTTCAGGACCGCGCTCGCGCTCGACCCACAGCATGCTCTGGCGCAATGCAACCTTGGATTTGTGCTGCATCGTCGCGGCAGTCTGCGCCTGGCGGAGCAGGCGCTGCTGCGCAGCCTGGAGCTGCGGCCGGACTATCCGGTTGCCTGCCTTAACCTGAGTAGGGTGAAGGATGAACTCGGTGACCCGGCGCAGGCTGAGACCTGGGTGCGTCGTGCATTGGTGGCCCAGCCCGACTTTGTGCATGCCCACACTTCCCTGGGCTACCTGTTGAAGGACCAGGGGCGCATCGACGAGGGGCTGGCGAGTATCGAGCGGGCGTTGCAACTGGATGCGCTGAATTTGGCGGCCCACAGTAACCGGCTGTTCCTGTTGAACTACCACCCGGACAAACCAGCGCACGAGATTTTTGCAGCCTACCAGCAGTTTGACCGGCAGTTATGCCAACCGTTGCGGGAGCACTGGCAGCCGCACCCGAATGACCGAAACAGCAAACGCAGGCTGCGCGTCGGATATGTGTGCCCGAGTTTTCACAACCATTCGGCGCGCCACTTCCTGGAACCCTTGCTGGCATGCCACGACCATGCAAAAGTGGAGGTGTTTGCGTATGCCGAAATGAACGCCCCCGCCGATGCGGTGACGGCACGGTACCGCTCCAGCGTGGACCGTTGGTTGCAAACCAACGGCCTGTCTGACGCGGAATTGGCGCAGCGCATACGGGACGACCGCATCGATGTGCTGGTGGACATCGCCGGCCACACCCGCGGCCATCGCCTGCCGGTGTTTGCGCGCAAGCCGGCACCGGTTTCCCTGCATTGGCTGGACTACGGGTACACCACTGGCGTGACGGCGATCGACTACTACCTGACGGACGACGCGACCGCCCCGCCCGGCAGTGAGGCGCTGTTTGCAGAAGCTCCATGGCGCCTGCCGGTTCCTGCCTTTGT
>Ga0209181_10013548_pt1 | contig 10185 bp, 7 predicted proteins | sample MAT05_FD_187208 | JGI IMG/M metagenome (GOLD analysis project Ga0209181, IMG submission 187208) | Freshwater microbial communities from Lake Fryxell liftoff mats and glacier meltwater in Antarctica - MAT-05 (SPAdes) (version 2) | ecosystem: Environmental > Aquatic > Freshwater > Ice > Liftoff...
GGCGGCGTTCTCGGCGTCTACTTCTAGACCGAGGCCTAAGGGGTCGGCGCGGACGTGTCCGCAGTACAGCAAATCGCCGATCAGACCGGGCGTTTCTGCGCTGGCCCGGTTTTCCAGACCGCAGGCTTGAAGCACCAGTTCGGCGCGCTGCAAGCGCGTGATATCGAAGCCGCGCGGTTGATAGGCAAGGACAACACCGTTGGCGTCCGCCGAGCGCACGCTAAGCATGCGTCCGGCATGTATTTGTAGGCGGCCCGTGCTCATCAATGCGCGTAACTGATCGTTGATCGCGGGTGCCATGCGATGCCGCGCGCTATCCCAGGCCCAGCGAAGATGTCGAATGAAGCGCGCTCGTTCTACCCGGCCGAGGCCGCGCCACAACGACAGCGTGACCGGACGCAGACACTCCATCACCGAGCGCCAGTCCTCGAACTTGCGCATCGCTCGGCGCACTTCGCGCACCCAGCGCGAGAGCCGCGATTCGTTTTCCAACCGTGCTATCAGTGCTGCACTCTCTGTGGCAGTCATCGCTACGGGATGCGTCTGCACGGCGGGCAACAGGCCATGCCGAGACAATAGATGGATGCGCGCATCGGGGTATAGGCGCGAAGTCGTCAGCGCCATATCGACCGCAGTCAGACCCGTGCCCACAATCCAGATATCTGGATGTCGTGCGAGGCTCGGCGGCGCTGCTGCGAAACTCCACGGATCTATTTGGTAGCGACCGTCCTCGCGAAGCTTGGACCCTACACCGTGCAGACAACGCGTCGCCAAGCTGCCTGCCGCCAGGATCACCGTTTGCGCATGGCGTACGCGTCCGTCAGCGCCGGCAATCTGCCAGCCACCATCGACGCGGTGCGCCGCGACGGCAACAGTAGGCCAATGTTCGCAATCGGCCTCCATCAATACTGACTGCAAGCGCGTCTTTAGATAGCCGGCATAGTCAGATCGCGGGTAAAAGGCGTCGGCATCGGCTTCGCCGTCGCGCGCACGTAGAAAATCGACGAAATCATTGGGTAGATCCTCGATCGCGCTCATGCGCCGCGCGCGTACGTTCAAGCAATGCTGCGGGTCGTTGCTGCTATAGGCCACGCCGCGTCCGTCTGCATCACCGGGTGCGATCCATAGCATGCGCGGTCGCATCGCCGAATCGCCGCGCTGCCAAGCCAGTAGGCTCGCGACCGCTGCCGCACCAGCGCCGATCACGGCCACTTCGGCGATTGCCTCAGCCTCATCGTGAGCCGGTGCAAGTGACCACTGCGCGACATCCGGGGCATCGAAATCGCGCCACTCACTATCAACTTCGCGGCGCCTCGGATCTCGCATCGAGTCGGCACTGGGTTGCGCAGATTGGGTCATTTCGATCCTCACGTGCTGGTCCATCACAGTCAATCACGTAGACCGTTAAAGCGCCGCTAAGCCCCGGTGACATTCAGGATACGAAGACTCGAATCCACACGCGATCTGTTCAGTTTGCGCAAACGTGTCGCGCGGCCGGTGTTCCGTTCAATAATTCGGCGCATCGACTTTTCTGGAGACTTCCATGTTTGCCGAGCGCTGGCGCTTATCGCAGCAGACTGCTTTGGTGACCGGTGCCAGCCGCGGCATTGGGCTTGCGTGTGTGCGTGAATTATTGGGATTTGGCGCCGATGTGCTGATGGTCGCGCGCGACGAGAGCTATTTGGAAGCGTGTCGTAGCGAGTTGGAGGAGGAGTTTCCGCACGCCAGTATTCGGGCCTTTGCAGCCGATGTTGCCGACACCGAGCAGCGGCTGGAATTGATCGACTGGATCGCCGATCTTGGCTGTCCCGTGCATCTATTGATCAACAATGCGGGCGGCAATCAACGCAAGGCCGCGCTCGACTACAGCGATGATGAGGTTCGCGCGCTGTTCGAGACCAATGTGTATTCGGTTTTTGCCTTGAGCCGTCTGCTGCATCCGTGGCTGATCAAGCATCCGGCAACCGCGATTGTGAACATCGCCTCGGTTTCAGGTTTGACCCATGTGCGCACGGGCGCGCCCTATGGCATGAGCAAGGCGGCAGTGGCGCAGCTCACACGCAATCTTGCGTGTGAATGGGCTCGGGATGGCATCCGCGTCAACGCCGTCGCACCTTGGTATATCCGCACGCAGCGCTCGGAAGTGGCTCTCGCCAACGATGCTTATCTGGAGGAAGTGCTTGAGCGCACGCCGATGGCGCGGGTCGGCGAGCCGGAAGAAGTGGCATCCGCCGTTGCCTTCTTGTGTCTGCCGGCGTCGAGCTACATCACGGGCGAGTGCATCGCCGTCGACGGCGGATTTCTGCGTTATGGTTTTTGATCGATGCCGCGTCAGCGAAATAATCTCGGCGGCAGTCCCAGACGCTCACTTGCCTCACGCATGTGCGCGTGCGTGATGGCCACGGCGAGCGCGTCGGCGGCATCGGCCTGTAACTGGCCTTGTAACGTTAGCAAGATACCGACCATATACTGAACTTGGGTCTTGTCCGCGCCGCCAGATCCGACCACGGCGTTCTTGATATGCCTGGGCGCGTACTCGCTGACCGGCAGCCCCGCGTTGACGCACGCGCAGATCGCCGCGCCGCGTGCCTGGCCAAGTTTTAGCGCCGACTGCGGATTCTTCGACAGGAATACCGTTTCGATGCCCACTTCATCCGGCTTGAACTCGGCAATCGCCACAGTCACACCGTCGAAAATATCCTTGAGGCGCAACGGGAAATTCTCATCGAAAGTCTGCACGATGCCGTGATGCACATGACGCACCGTGCCTTGATGCGCGGTAATAAAGCCGAGCCCCGTGCGCCGCGAGCCGGGATCAATACCCAAAATTCTGATCACAAAGCCTCATGCGTGTGGACGGAGTCGCGGGTCTTGCAGCAAAACAGCGCGACAGGAAGAAAATCGGGGCACGAAGAAGCGCGGGACACGAAGAAGCGCGGGAGGAAAAGTAGAGAGAACGGCGAAGGGAGAGCATAGCGATTAGCAAATGGATACCGAATTCCCAAAAATCCTCCGCGTCCTCATGGCTTTTCCTTCGCTGTCTTCGCGTCGCGCTTGTGCTCGCCGCGCCGCAGTCGACGAAAAACTATTCCTGCAGCAACTGCCGCAGCAACTCGGCTTGGCGCGGGCTTTGATTGCGGATAGCCAGGCGCACGCTGCGGACGATGGCGGCCAAGTCCTCGCGCGCGACCTCGAATACGTCGTTAACGACCAGATAGTCGAATTCATGCGCGTGGGCGATCTCGCCGCGCGCGTTGGCGATGCGCCGTGCGATGACTTCGGCTGAATCTTGCCCGCGCGCTTTCAGCCGCTGCAGCAAGGCTTCGCGCGAAGGCGGCAAGATGAAAACCAATAAACAAGCGGGAAAACGTTCGCGAATCTGGCGCGCGCCTTGCCAGTCGATTTCCAGAATGACATCGCGGCCAGCGGACAATGCAGCATCCACTTGGTCGCGTGAGGTGCCATAGCAATTGCCATGAACCTCCGCGTGCTCCAGCAAACGCTCGCTAGCGATCAGTTGGTGAAAGTGCGCGAGCGTGGTGAAGTGATAGTGCTCGCCATTGATCTCGCCCGGACGTGGATCGCGCGTGGTGTGCGAGACCGAGACGGTCAGACGCGAATCGGCCGCCATCAGCGCGCGCACCAGACTGGTCTTGCCAGCCCCCGAGGGCGCGGCAATCACAAACAAATTGCCATTGCCGGACGCAGGCTGCTCCATGCCCGAACAGGCGCTGATGGTCTCTGGAAGTCCTGCTGGTTGCTGGATGTCCGCCATTCGGGTCCGCACGGCTTTTCGCGGGGGCTCTCAAGTCTAGCCGCAAATCACCATGCGACCGCTCCAAACGCCGATCCGGGCCATGACGTCCGCAGCCGTTTGGCGCGCATACGTGCCCAGCGCGCCAGTACCTGCGCATTGCGTGTGCCGCGGGCCGGATCGCGCAGCATCGCCTCGATGCCATTTAGCACCTCGTCGGCATTCAGCGCGCCCGGTGCGGCTTCGCCAGACTCAGTCTGGCCGCGTCTGCCGGCGGACCACAAATCGATCCAATCTTCACTGCGCCGGCCCAAACGCAGCACCGCATAGAACAGCGACGGCGGCTCCGATCCAGCGCGCAGCACATCAATCAACGCTGCCAGCGGCGATAACGGACTCAAGACCAGATCGCGTAATGCGTCCAGCAAGACTTTGAGCTGGAAGACGGCGGCATCTCGCATCACTTGTCGACGTGGGCTGGCAGACACGCTGCGCTGTCCGGGTACGGCTGGCCACTATCAGGCGCGAGACTGGAGTGCGCGATGCCGAGGCCTGATGTGCCGGCGAGGCAAAGAAGCGGCTTTTGATCGTGACTTGATCAAGCCGCAGGCCGAGGAGTAGCCCCATCCGTGCCAACCTGACGCGATTGAGCATAGCGGTCGCCCATTCATGGGTCGAATGTTGCTGTGGTGATCCGTGTAAGTTCAACAATATTTCTGATCGAATTCGTCGTCAGGCGAGGCGCGAGGTGAGATCGATCTGCTCGGCACCGAATGCCGGGGTCCGAATCGGATTGGGGCTGGCACCGCCGTGGCGATTCTCGGGCCATCCTCAGATGTGGTTGGGGAATGCAGTTCACGGGCTTCAACCCCGCGACACGCGTAACAGCGTGCAATTTCGTGACGCCTAAGACGTAAATTCTGTGCCTCTCCATCTCTTGGGATTTGTGCCCAGTTGTTGCCAGCGCGCATCCTTGGTGGGCACGACGCTGGGTCGTGCAGGCGGCATCTCGCGAGGAATTTATGCTCGGACTGTTGAAGGCGCGTAGCGTGATGTTGCGCGGAATGATCTTCGGCTGTGTTTTAGCCGCGCAGGCCCTGCTGACGTCGACGGCCATCGCAGCCAAATCCGACCCCGCTTGGCGCGATGTCAATGAGTCCAGCATCGTGCGTTCGGCGCAGGCGCGGCGCATCGTGCCGACGACTTACCGCACGCTTTATCTCGACCGGGCGAGTCTCCAAACACTATTGGCAGCAGCACCACTAGAAGCGCAAACCGCGCTCGATGAGAGCACCGCACGCATTGCCTTGCCGATGCCGGATGGCAGTTTCAGCGAGTTTCAATTCGTTGAGTCGCCGATTATGGAGCCGGGGCTCGCGAGCAAGTTTCCTGAGTTAAAGACCTATCTTGGTCAGGGTATCGATGACCCTACTGCCTCTGTGCGCTTTGACATGACGCCGCAAGGATTCCACGCGCAGATCATTTCCTGGAAAGGCACCAGCTACATCGATCCGTACCAACTGGACGATGACCAGCACCATATTGCCTATCACAAGGCCGATGCGCCGCGTCGCGAACCCTTGCGTTGCTTAGTCACCGGGGAAGCACTGCCGGCCGATGCGCCAGATTTCTCCAAGCGTGGCGTCGCCGTAAAACTCTCTTCCGGTGCGCAATTGCGCAGCTACCGCTTGGCAATCGCCGCCACCGGCGAGTACACGAGCTTTCACGGTGGCACCGTCAACTTGGCGATGGCCGCCATCACCACGACGATGAACCGCGTCAATGGAATCTATGAGCGCGATCTGGCCGTGCGCATGTTGCTGGTCGCCAACAACAACCTCTTGATCTACACCAATGCCGCCACGGACCCCTTCACCAACGGTAACCCGGGCACCATGATTGGCCAAAACCAGACCAACACCACGGCGGTCATTGGCGCGGCCAATTACGACATTGGCCACGTCGTCGCAACCAACAGCGGCGGTTTAGCCGGCTTAGGCGTGGTCTGCAATGTCAACAACAAGGCGCGCGGGGTGACCGGTTCGGGTGTGCCCGTCGGTGATGCATTCGACGTCGATTACGTGGCACACGAGATGGGGCATCAGTTCGGCGGTGATCATTCCTTCAACGGTTGCGACGGCAATCGCAACGCTGCCACCGCCTACGAGCCTGCCAGCGGCAGCACCATTCAGGCTTATGCGGGTATCTGTGGCTCGGACGATTTGCAACCGAATAGTGACGATTACTTTCATCGCGTCAGCCTCAACCAGATGCTGACCTTCGTCGGCACCGGTGGCGGCGCCAGTTGCGATGCGGCAACCGCAACCAACAACAGCGTGCCGACCGTGACCACCACGGCCACGCACACTATTCCGAAGCAAACGCCATTTACGTTGACCGCGGCCGGCGCCGACGTCAATGGCGACACGCTCACCTACACCTGGGAACAGTTCGACCTAGGATCACCAAACCCGACGGGTTCGCTGACTGATACTGGATCCGGCCCACTATTTCGCAGTTTCGCGCCGACCACCAGCCCGTCGCGAACTTTCCCGCAACTCGCGCGCATTTTGAACTTCAATAACACCGCGCAGTGGGAGCTGTTGCCGAACACCTCGCGCACACTCAATTTCCGCGTCACCGTGCGCGACAATCGTGCGAACGGTGGCGGCACCAACGAGGCCAGCAGCGCCGTCACGGTGAGTGCTACGGCTGGCCCCTTTGTCATCACAGCGCCGAACACCGCGGTGAGTTGGAATGCGGCCGTGCCGCAGACCGTGACCTGGAATGTCGCCAACACCACAGCTTCACCGGTCAGCACTGCCAATGTGCGCATTTTGCTGTCGCTGAACGGCGGTACCAGCTTCCCGATTGTGCTCGCGAGCAACGAGCCTAACGACGGCTCGGCGAGCGTCGTTTTGTTCGGTTCCACACCCACCACACAGGCACGCATACGCCTCGAAGCGGTGGGCAGTATCTACTTCGATATTTCCAATACCAACTTCACCATCACCGGCACAGCGCCCAGCCTTGGCGCCACCATCGTTGAGACTGGCGGTACCGCAGTGACCGAAGGTGCTAACGCTGATACCTACACGATTGCGCTTACCGCCCCGCCAACGGCCGACGTGATTCTGACCCCATCGCCGAATGCGCAGTTGTCGGTTTCGCCTGCAACGCTGACCTTCACCACGAGTAACTGGGCATCTCCACGAACGGTCACGGTGACCGCGATAAACGACGACATCGCCGAAGGCACGCACAACGGCGTGATCACCCACGCGGCCACGGGCGGCGGCTATACCGGGGTGAGCATGGGTAGCGTGACCGCGACCATCACCGATAACGACACGGCCGGCGCCAATATAGTGCAGGCTGGCGGCACCAACCTCACCGAAGGCGGCAATAGCGACACCTACACCGTGGTGCTGACCAGCCAGCCGACCGCGGCGGTGAGCTTCACCGCATCGCCGGATGCACAGGTTTCGGTGGCGCCAGCGACATTGAGCTTCAACGCGGCCAATTGGGCCGCACCGCAAACCATCACGGTGACCGCGGTAAACGACGCCATCGCCGAAGGCACGCACAATGGCGTGATCACGCACGCAGCGTCGGGCGGCGGCTACAACGGCGTCGTCATTGCGAATGTCGCGGCGACAATCAGCGACAACGACACGGTTGGCACGAGTATCGTTCAGGCTGGCGGCACGGCAGTCACCGAAGACGGGACTGGCGATACCTACACCATCGCCTTGACCAGCCAGCCCACGGGCAGCGTCACCTTGACGCCCACGCCCGATGCACAATTGACGGTCACGCCGCCCACTCTAAGCTTCAACGCGGCCAACTGGGCCGCGCCGCAAACTGTCACTGTGAGCGCCGTCAATGACACCGTGACCGAAGGCACCCATAACGGCGTGATTACGCACGCAGCAAGCGGTGGTGACTACAACGGCGTGAGCATTATGAGCGTCACCGCGACTATTGCCGACAACGACACCGCCACCTTAAGCAGCGTCGGTGTGGTCCAGGCGGAAGGAAATTCCGGTACCAACCCGATGCAATTTACTGTGCAGTTGGCGGGACAAGTCGCTAACGGATTCACCGTCAGCTATGTCACGCGCAATGACACCGCGATTGGCGGCGAGGACTATGTGACGGCCTCCGGTACCCTCTCGTTCGATACCACCGCGGATGCCTCGCGTACCTTCAGCATCGGCATCCTCGGGGATCTGACGGTGGAGCCGAACGAAGGCTTCTTTGTCGATTTGACCACCACCGCTGCCGGCGTCCAGATCAGTCCAGCCGCCGTGCCCGGTGAAATCGTCAATGACGACACCGCCGTAGATGCCGTGTTCGCGAGCGGGTTTGAAAGCGAAGAGCGGGGCTCGTGAGGCAGGAGCGGGGCTGCTTCTAGCACAAGCGAGAGCGGGGCTGGGGAAGCAAAAGCGGCTAGGGTGCTCGGACGCAATGGTTTAGGGGACCTGGCCCTGGCTGGTCAGAAAAAGGGCGTAGGCACAACCTCACAGCACGAGTACAACTGGGCCATTGTCAGTTATCGCGCTACGCGGTCAATGATGATCTATAGACGCGCTAGACGATCCATCGCTGCGCCCCAGCCCCAAGCCCCGCTTTTGCCCCAGCAAAGTCAGCTAGCCCGCTGCGCGGTCAACGAGGACCTACATAAACGTCCCGCCTTTACTTTTCCTGCGCGCAGCGGTCATCGTTAGCCGAGCATGATAATCGTGGCGGGAGAATTGGCATGGCCTTAACAATAACGCTGCTACTGGGTGCGCTGGCCTTTACGGCGCCGGGCGATATTTACCGTTGCAAGAACGCATCCGGCGCAGTCAGCTTTCAGGACAAACCGTGCGCCGGGGGCAACTCAGCGCGATTGGCGACGAAGGGTGAGGATTCCGGCAAGAGCATGGCCGCACTGCAACGCTGGCTGGATCAGCAAGGCCCGAGCACCTCGGCGCCGACGAATTATCGCCAGAGCGCGCCTATGCGTTCGCGTGTGAGTGGTTCTGCGGCGGGCGTCAACGAGGCACAACTGGCCGGTTGCTCTGAGCGCTTCCTGTATTGCGCCAATGGCAATGCCGTGGCGATGGACGCCTGCGTCGACAATCTGCGCAGATGTAGTGGCATCGCGGGCGGCGCCTGCTGCCCGCAATCTTGCATCACGCGCTACCAAGATTTCCGCGGCCAGGGGCAGGGAATGGCCTCCTCGGTACGGCTCGCGCTGCTCGACCCGACCTCGCCAAACTGCGCGATTCGCTAGTCAAATACTCGGAAAGCGCGGCTGCTGGCGCTGGCCGATCATCAGCAAACCTATCAACAAAAGTATGACCACGCCGATCAGCGTGAACTTGAGCATCGCAAACTGCGACGCGCGTTCGAGCATCACGGCGGCCTGCGGATCACGCAAGAAACTATCGAGGGCGTGATTTTCTACAGCATCGCTAACGCCGGCCAGCAACATCATCCATTGCCCGATACGCGCTAACGAATTCGATTTGTTCGCGCCGCGTGGCAAGCGTCTACGTGCCCAGCCCAGAACAGCAATGCCAATCAGGACGTAGCTCAAGGCAAATCCGTAGTCGAACATCAGCCCCAAGCGAACTTTCTTCACTACCGCAGGCGGCGCCGCGCACTCGGCCGATTGCTCCACGCGCACACCATCGGTCCGGCCCCATTGCGCCAGAATCTGGCAGGCGCGCGCAGGTGTGCGTGCCAACTCAAGCTGAATAATGTTGTAACTCGGCGGCGGGCAATTTGACCCCGCGCAAGGTGGCCGCGGCGCCAGCCAGACCTGCGCTGCGAGCATGGCCACAAAGAAGAGCGTGATCAGCCACGTCCATACGCCCCTCCCGCGCTTAGCGCGGCGTCGCAAACTGCGCTGCATGAAGCATTCCTTGAACCGAGCCCAAGTGCCGGAGCATGCCCATCAGCGGCGGTGCGATCCAGTATTGCTTAGCTGAGAAGCGGGCTAGTCGGGGTAACGGGCTACTTTGTGCAAGCGCGGCACTGCTTCGTTTGGCAAGAGCGGGGCTGCTTCGTTTAGCAAGAGCGGGGCTGGGGTTCAGGCCTTAACTGCGTTTGTGATCGTGCGGATGGGGCGGCCCGCCCAAGGATTATCGTCATCCCCGCGAAGGCGGGGATCCAGCGCTTTTCGTGGGCTTCGCTGTGAAAGCACCAAGCGCCAAGAAAGAAACTGGATTCCCACCTTCGCGAGAATGACGAGCACGGTTGCGGCGACATCGCGCAGTTACATGGCAGCTAGGTGGGCAAGATGGCCCGAAAAAACGCCTTGCATTCATAGCTCCACAGCGCATTTTCCCGAGTCCCGAGTCCCGAGTCCCGAGTCCCGAGTCCCGAGTCCCGAGTCCCGAGTCCCGAGTCCCGAGTCCCGAGTCCCGAGTCCCGAGTCC
>Ga0209181_10013552_pt1 | contig 10183 bp, 7 predicted proteins | sample MAT05_FD_187208 | JGI IMG/M metagenome (GOLD analysis project Ga0209181, IMG submission 187208) | Freshwater microbial communities from Lake Fryxell liftoff mats and glacier meltwater in Antarctica - MAT-05 (SPAdes) (version 2) | ecosystem: Environmental > Aquatic > Freshwater > Ice > Liftoff...
GCCGCCAACGAAACGGTGGCCAAACGGGTGGAAGCGCGTCTAATGGCCGAGCCGGGTGTACTGACCGTTACGCAGTGGGTGGGTTCGGGCGTGCCGCGCTTTTACTTGCCGCTGGACCAGGTGTTTCCACAAACCAATGTGTCGCAACTGATCATCCTGCCGCAAGACCTGGCCACCCGAAACGAACTGTTGCACGCGCTGCCTGCGCTGCTGGCGCAAGAGTTCCCCGAAGTGCGTGGCCGTGTCAAGCTGCTGGCCAACGGGCCGCCGGTGCCCTACCCGGTGCAGTTTCGGGTGATTGGGCTGGACCCCACGGTTTTGCGCGAGCGCGCCAATGAGGTTAAGGCCATTTTGCGTGACAGCCCTAACACCCGAGGTGTGAACGACAACTGGAACGAATCGGTGAAAGTCATGCGGCTGGAGGTCGACCAGACCAAGGCGCGCGCGCTGGGCGTCACCAGCCAGTCGATCGCGCAGGGGGCTAAAACTCTTTTGAATGGCAGCACAGTCGGGCAATACCGCGAGGGCGACAAGCAGATCGACATCGTACTGCGGCAACCGCTGGACGAGCGCAACGCCATCACCGACATCGCCAACGCTTATCTGCCAACCGCGTCAGGCCAGTCGGTTCCGTTGACGCAAATTGCCAAGCCGGTGTTCACCTGGGAGCCAGGGGTGCTGTGGCGCGAGGGGCGCGACTACGCCATCACCGTTCAGGGCGATATTGCCGAGGGCTTGCAAGGTGCCACCGTCACCAACGAGCTGCTGCCTCAGCTGAAGACTTTGGAGGCGCAGTGGGCGCAAGCCGGGCAGGGCGACTACCGCATTGAGGTCGCGGGCGCAGTGGCCGAGAGTGCCAAAGGCTCGTCAAGCATCGTGGCGGGTTTGCCGGTGATGCTGTTCATCACCTTCACCTTGCTGATGTTGCAATTGCACAGCTTCAGCCGCGCCCTGCTGGTGTTTTTGACCGGGCCGCTGGGGATAGCAGGCGTCGCAGCGGCTTTGTTGTTGCTGAATCGGCCTTTTGGCTTTGTGGCGCTGCTGGGGGTGATTGCGCTGATGGGCATGATCCAGCGCAATTCTGTGATCCTGATTGATCAGATTGAGCAGGACCGCGCGCGTGGCGTGCCGGCCTGGGAAGCCATTGTGGAGTCTGCCGTGCGCCGCTTGCGCCCGATTGTGCTCACCGCTGCAGCCGCTGTGCTGGCCATGATTCCACTGAGCCGCTCGGTATTTTGGGGGCCGATGGCGGTGGCGATCATGGGCGGCCTGATCGTCGCTACGGTGCTGACACTGCTGGCCTTGCCGGCCATGTACGCGGCCTGGTTTCGGGTGACGCCCCACAGCAAATAGCCCAAGTTGCGACTTCTCGGGATATATGCAGGTGCTTTGGACAGATCAGGGCAGTGCATCGGGTTAAAATCTCAGGCTGACCAATTTCTGGGGGCGGTTTATACCAGCCCCCTTTAATTTGCGCGGGTGGCGAAATTGGTAGACGCACCAGGTTTAGGTCCTGACGCTGGCAACAGTGTGGGGGTTCGAGTCCCCCCCCGCGCACCACTCATATTTTTGGAGATAAAAGATGGCCGTAGCTGTAGAAACTCTTGAGAAGCTCGAACGCAAGATGACGTTGAGCTTGCCCCTTTCCGCCGTTCAGTCCGAAGTGACCGCACGCCTGAAAAAAATGGCCCGCACGGTAAAGATGGACGGTTTCCGTCCAGGCAAGGTGCCCATGAATGTGGTGGCACAGCGCCACGGCTATTCGGTTCAGTACGAAGTGATGAACGACAAGGTCGGCGAGGCATTTTTCAATGCCGCCACTGAAGCCCAATTGCGCGTGGCCGGGCAACCGAAAATCAACGAAAAAGAAGGCGCCCCCGAGGGTGAGATGACTTTTGAAGCAGTATTTGAGGTCTATCCGGACGTCAAGATCGGTGATCTGACCACAGCTGAAGTCGAGAAGGTCACCACCGAAGTGTCTGAAGCCGCTATCGAAAAAACCCTGGACATCCTGCGCAAGCAGCGGCGCACGTTTTCGCAGCGCGCACATGATGCCCAAGCCGTGACTGGCGACCGTGTGACTGTTGATTTTGAAGGAAAAATTGACGGTGAACCGTTTGAAGGTGGCAAGGCGGAAGACTTCCAATTCATCCTGGGCGATGGCCAGATGCTCAAGGAATTTGAAGAAGCAACGCTGGGTCTGAAATCTGGCGAAAGCAAGACTTTCCCGCTGGTTTTCCCGGCGGACTACCACGGCAAGGACGTGGCTGGCAAAACCGCTGACTTCATGGTCACCGTGAAGAAAATTGAAGCCGCACACCTGCCGGAGGTGGATGGTGCGTTGGCAAAGACTCTGGGTATTGAAGACGCCACCGTGGAAGGTCTGCGCGCAGACATCAAGAAAAACTTGGAGCGTGAAGTCAAGTTCCGCTTGCTGGCGCGTAACAAAACAGCGGTGATGGATGCTCTGGTCGCCAAAGCCGAGCTGGACCTGCCCAACGCCAGCGTGCAAGCTGAAATTGCCCGCCTGCTGGAAGGTGCGCGCGCTGATCTGAAGCAACGTGGCATCAAGGACGCTGACAAGGTCGCGATTCCTGATGACGTGTTCCGCCCGCAAGCCGAGCGCCGCGTGCGTCTGGGCTTGGTCGTCGCCGAACTGGTGCGTGCCAACAGCTTGCAAGCCAAGATGGAGCAGATCAAGGCGCACGTGGACGAACTGGCTGCCAGTTACGAAAAACCCGCTGAAGTTGCCAAATGGTATTTCAGCGACAACAAGCGCCTGGCCGAAGTGGAAGCTATCGTGCTTGAGAACAATGTGACCGACTTCGTGCTGGCACAAGCCAAGGTTGCCGAGAAAGCCATCGGTTTTGACGAGTTGATGGCGCAAAACTGATCGACCTTGTCTGGTGCTGACCCGATTGGGGCTTGTGTCTGATTGATCGTCAGACAATCAAGCCCCGATTTGCTTGCAGGCTTGCATTTTTGGCTACAGTAGAGCCAGTTTCATGATCAACCCGAACCCCCGTAGGAGTGCAATGGACATACAGAATCTGGGCATGGTGCCCATGGTGATTGAACAATCAGGCCGCGGCGAGCGTTCTTATGACATTTACTCGCGTCTGCTCAAGGAGCGTGTGATTTTTATGGTGGGTCCGGTGAATGACCATGTGGCCAACCTGGTGGTGGCGCAGTTGTTGTTTCTGGAAAGCGAAAACCCGGACAAAGACATCTCGTTTTACATCAATTCGCCCGGCGGCTCAGTGAGTGCTGGCATGGCGATTTTTGACACCATGAACTTCATCAAGCCTGAGGTTTCCACGCTGTGTACCGGCATGGCGGCCAGCATGGGCGCGTTTTTGTTGGCTGCGGGTGCCAAGGGCAAGCGTTTTTCGCTGCCCAACTCCAAAGTGATGATTCACCAACCCTCGGGTGGTAGCCAGGGTCAGGCGACTGAAATCGAAATTCAGGCGCGTGAAATCCTGAAAACCCGTGAGCAACTCAACAAGATTCTTGCTGATCGCACCGGTCAGCCGCTGGAGCGTATTGAGCGGGACACCGAGCGAGACTATTACATGTCGGCGCAAGAGTGCAAAGATTACGGTCTGATTGACCAGGTTATTTCAAAAAGGGCGTAGTTCACATGGCCGACAAAAAAGGCTCCTCGGGCGAAAAGACGCTGTACTGTTCGTTTTGCGGCAAAAGCCAGCATGAAGTTAAGAAACTGATTGCTGGTCCGTCGGTGTTTGTGTGTGATGAATGCATAGAGCTGTGCAACGAAATCATCCGCGACGAACTGCCGCCGACCACCGAGAGCACAGGCACAGGTGATCTGCCGACACCCGCTGAGATCAAAGCCAATTTGGACAATTACGTCATTGGTCAAGAGCCTGCCAAGCGCATCCTGGCGGTGGCGGTTTACAACCACTACAAGCGGCTCAAGCATCAGGAGAAGTCCACCAAAGACGAGGTGGAACTGTCCAAAAGCAATATTTTGCTGATTGGCCCGACGGGTTCCGGCAAGACGCTGCTGGCGCAAACCCTGGCGCGGATGCTGGATGTGCCTTTCGTCATGGCCGATGCCACCACGCTGACGGAAGCGGGTTACGTGGGTGAAGACGTTGAAAATATCGTGCTCAAGCTGCTGCAAAGCTGTAACTATGAAGTGGAGCGGGCACAGCGCGGTATTGTTTACATTGACGAGATCGACAAGATCTCGCGCAAGTCTGACAACCCATCCATCACGCGTGATGTGTCAGGCGAAGGTGTGCAGCAGGCGCTGCTCAAGCTGATTGAAGGCACGATGGCCAGCGTGCCACCCCAAGGTGGCCGCAAGCACCCGAATCAGGACTTTGTGCAGGTCGACACCACCAACATTTTGTTCATTTGCGGTGGCGCGTTTTCGGGGCTGGAGAAAGTCATTGACAACCGCACGGAGTCATCGGGCATTGGTTTTGGTGCGGCGCTCAAGAGCAAGCAAAACCGTAGTCTGACCGATGTGTTCAAAGAGGTTGAGCCAGAAGATTTGATCAAGTTCGGCTTGATCCCGGAACTGGTGGGGCGTATGCCGGTGGTAGCGACGCTGGGCGAACTGAGCGAAGAAACGCTGGTACAGATCCTGACCGAGCCAAAGAACGCGCTGGTCAAGCAATATAGCAAGTTGCTGGCCATGGAAGGGGTCGATCTCGAAATCCGCCCTTCTGCCCTGAAAGCGATTGCCAAGAAGGCACTGGCGCGTAAAACCGGCGCACGGGGTTTGCGCTCAATTCTGGAACTGGCGCTGATCGACACCATGTTTGACTTGCCAAACGCGTCCAACGTGGAAAAAGTGGTGCTCGACGAATCCACCATCGAAGAAAACAAGGCACCGCTGCTGGTTTACCGCGAAGTTGCCAAGAAGGCCTGATTAGGTCTACGTTTGGGGGTTTTATACCCCCATAGGGTTTTCATGGTTTGCCGATAATGGGCCGGCTGCTTGAAAAGTGGCCAGTTCGCCCCATCTCCACCAGGTAACAAAAGGATGTTTTATGTCTGGTCACACACCATTGCCTGCTGATCCCCTTGACCTGCCGCTGCTGCCGTTGCGCGATGTGGTGGTGTTTCCGCACATGGTTATTCCGTTGTTTGTCGGCAGGCCCAAGAGCATCAAGGCGCTGGAAGCGGCCATGGGCAGCGATCGGCGCATCATGCTGGTGGCGCAAAAGGCCGCAGCCAAGGACGATCCGCTGGTCACCGACATGTTCGATGTCGGCTGTATCTCTACCATTTTGCAAATGCTCAAACTCCCCGATGGCACGGTCAAGGTGCTGGTGGAGGGGCAACAGCGTGCCGTGGTCAATAAAGTGGAGGACGGCGAGTCTTATTTTGTTGCCAGCATCACGCCGGTAGAAGTTGTTACCGAGCCAGAGACCAAGTCCAAAAGCAAGGCGAGTGAGATTGAGGCTTTGCGTCGCGCGGTGATGCAGCAGTTTGACCAGTACGTCAAACTCAATAAGAAAATCCCACCAGAAATTCTGACGTCGATTTCCAGCATTGACGACCCGGGCCGCATGACAGACACCATTGCAGCCCATCTGCCGTTAAAGCTCGACAGCAAGCAAGCCGTTCTGGAACTGTCGAACATCAAGGAGCGCCTGGAGAACCTGTACGGTCAGATTGAGCGCGAAGTCGATATCCTGAATGTTGACAAAAAAATTCGTGGGCGAGTCAAGCGCCAGATGGAAAAGAATCAGCGCGATTTCTACTTGAATGAACAGGTCAAAGCCATTCAAAAAGAGCTAGGCGAAGGCGAAGACGGTGCAGATATTGAAGAGATCGAGAAAAAGATCAAGTCCGCCAAGATGCCCACGGAAGCATTAAAAAAGGCTGAGAGTGAGCTCAAAAAGCTTAAATTGATGTCACCCATGTCAGCAGAAGCCACGGTGGTGCGCACTTACATTGATGTACTGACAGGCATGCCTTGGGCGGTCAAGACCAAAATCAAGCATAACTTGACCAATGCCGAGACCGTGCTGAATGAAGACCACTATGGCTTGGACAAGGTCAAGGATCGCATCCTCGAATACCTTGCGGTGCAGCAGCGGGTCGACAAGGTCAAAGCGCCCATTCTGTGCCTGGTGGGTCCACCCGGGGTCGGTAAAACTTCTCTGGGGCAGTCCATTGCCAAAGCCACTGGCCGCAAATATGTGCGTATGGCGCTGGGTGGTATGCGCGACGAGGCCGAAATTCGTGGCCATCGGCGCACCTATATTGGTGCCATGCCGGGCAAAGTGCTGCAGAGCTTGTCCAAGGTGGGCACCCGCAACCCCTTGTTTTTGCTGGATGAAATCGACAAACTGGGCACAGATTTCCGCGGTGACCCATCCAGCGCGTTGCTTGAGGTGCTGGACCCCGAGCAAAACCACAAGTTTGGTGATCACTATGTTGAGGTTGATTTCGACCTGAGTGATGTGATGTTTGTTGCCACATCCAACTCCATGAACATCCCGCCAGCCTTGTTGGACCGCATGGAGGTGATTCGCCTAGCCGGTTATACCGAAGACGAAAAGACCAATATTGCTATCAAGTATTTGCTGCCCAAACAGTTGAAGAACAATGGCGTGAAGGAATCCGAGTTGTTGGTCACCGAAGAGGCGGTACGTGACATCGTGCGTTACTACACGCGTGAAGCTGGCGTGCGGTCCTTGGAGCGTGAAATCTCCAAGATCTGCCGTAAGGTGGTGAAAGGTTTGCAACTCAAGAAGATGACCGGTCTGGTCACCGTGGCGGGTGACAACCTGAACGATTTTCTGGGTGTGCGCAAGTACGACTATGGCCGGGCGGAGAAGAAAAATCAGGTAGGCCAAGTAGTTGGCTTGGCGTGGACCGAGGTGGGCGGCGATTTGCTCACCATTGAAGCCGCCATGATGCCCGGCAAGGGCGTGATCACCCGCACCGGCTCTTTGGGCGACGTGATGAAGGAGTCGGTGGAGGCGGCCCGCACCGTGGTGCGCAGCCGCTCACACCGCTTGGGCATCAAGGACGAGTTTTTCGAAAAGAAAGACATTCATATTCATGTGCCTGACGGTGCAACGCCCAAAGACGGTCCCAGTGCGGGTGTGGCCATGACCACGGCATTTGTGTCTGCCATGACCGGTATCCCGGTGCGTTGTGATGTTGCCATGACGGGGGAAATCACCCTGCGAGGTGAAGTGACAGCGATTGGCGGTTTGAAGGAAAAGCTACTCGCCGCGCTACGGGGCAATGTCAAGACGGTGATCATTCCGGAAGACAACGCCAAGGACTTGCAGGATATTCCCGAGAACGTCAAAAACGGTCTTGAAATTGTTCCGGTGCGCTGGATCGACAAGGCGCTTGAAATTGCACTGGAGCGCATGCCCACGCCGCTGCCAGAAGATGTGCCAGTGGTAGTTGCCCCGGCTGAGGCCGTGGTTGAGCCTGTTCACCTGTCCGGTGCGGTGAAACACTGAAAAGGTTTTGAATTTTGAAACCAAGCAGGCCTGTTTTTGCACTATACTCATGGGCTTGCGACGCGGGAATAGCTCAGTTGGTAGAGCGCAACCTTGCCAAGGTTGAGGTCGAGAGTTCGAGCCTCTTTTCCCGCTCCATAGGTGTCTTTAGATGCAAATCTCGGTTTGTATCCACGCGGGAATAGCTCAGTTGGTAGAGCGCAACCTTGCCAAGGTTGAGGTCGAGAGTTCGAGCCTCTTTTCCCGCTCCAGATGTAAAAAAGGGAAGCTGCTGCTTCCCTTTTTTGTCATAGGTTTTGGCGCGATAGCAAATCGGTTATGCAACGGATTGCAAATCCGTCTAGCCCAGTTCGACTCTGGGTCGCGCCTCCAGCATAAACAAACGAAATCTCACTATCAAAACGGTAGCGGGGTTTTTCTCTTTGTGGCGTCTGTAGGCAATCTGTAGGCAACTTGCCCAAATCCAGCACCAGCACCAGTGGCAACGTGGTGCAACTGAACGCCGCGTGATACCGGGCAGGTTGCCATCAACGCAAACATACAAAAATATATATACTTTAACTCTGAAGCCGTTTGAATTCAGAGGCACCGCGCTGGTTGACCTACGCGACTTCCCGCAGAGTATCAAACGCGATGCATGGTTCCAGTTGGACAAGGTGCAGCACGGTTTGCCGCCGGACGACTTCAAGCCCATGAAAACGATGGGTGCAGGTGTCGTCGAACTGTGGGTTCGGGATGAAAGTGGGGCGTTTCGGGTGGTGTACGTGGCCAAGTTTGAAAGCGCCATTTATGTGCTGCACTGTTTCCAGAAGAAGACCCCAAACACCGACAAGCGTGACATAGAGTTGGCCCGCCAACGATTGGCAGACCTGACAAGGAGATGAACCAATGACCGACAAACAAAGATTCGCCAGTGTCTGGGACGCTATCGAAGACACGCCACAAGACGCCGCCAGCATGAAAGCTCGCTCGGCGCTGATGATGGAATTGAGCACCGTCATTCAAGAGCGTGGCATGACCCAGGTTGAAGCCGCCGCACTGTTTGGTGTGACGCAGCCGCGTGTGTCTGACCTGATGCGCGGCAAGATCAATCTGTTTTCACTTGACACATTGATTGACATGGCGGCCACTGCGGGGATGAGCCCGATGGTGAAAGTGTCCAAGCCGAAAGCACCGGCCAACGTACCGGCACTGCGCCGCAAACGTGTGGTTGCGGGCCACGCTGTAGCTACTTGACGTTAGCCAATGCCCACAGGCGCAGCCAGACCCGCACCGATGGATACGATACCCGGGCCGACGGCGCACCGATGGGCATTGCTGGACTGTGGTCATTGTGGATGCTGGGTGTGCTGGCACCCGGGCATCAGTCAGGCGCTGCGCGCGGCGTGCTGGCTGGTGGCCTGCGGCCATGTCACTGGTGTTTGCCCCGCCCACCCCTGGGGCTTGCTTGCTGCGCAGCTTCGCCCGAGCGGTCTACCCGTCCCCTGGGGCAGGGGGCGCTGCTGGTGTCCTGGGTGCTACTCGCTGGTAAACAAGCGGCTTCGTCGAGCAGGGTTGCTGCGCCACCATGCTGTTTTTCGCTACTGCGCCACTCTCGCACATGACTACATGCGGAACATGTTGTGTGCGACTTGCTTTTTCTTCTACCGCCTGCTGGTGCTGCATTTGAACAAGTTGCCTACAAATTGCCTACAGCCTGCACAAAAGAAAAAAGCCCACTACCGTTTTGATAGTGAGCTTTTCAATGTTTATGCTGGTGCCGGGGCCGCACCCGAACTAAGGCCGCAAACCCGCATGAATGCTAGGTGTGTTAACGTGAAATTCGAAATGTGCCCCCAAATGTGCCCCCAGACTCAAGGTGATACCCCATGAAATTGACAGATGCCAAGCTGCGAACCCTGACCGAACCCGGAAAACACTTTGACGGCGGCGGGCTTTACCTGGAGCTGACCAAGGCTGGCGGGCGCTACTGGCGCATGAAATACCGCCACGGCGGCAAAGAAAACCGCCTGGCCTTTGGGGTGTACCCAGCCGTAAGCCTCAAGGCCGCCCGCGACCTGGCAGCCAAGGCACGCGAGCTACTCCAAGGGGGACGCGACCCCAGCGAAGCACGCGAAGCCGAAAAAGCGCGGGTAGTGCATGAAACAGCCAACACCCTTGAGGCGGTGGCCGCTGACTGGCTGGCGCACCAGTCAAGCCGCTGGACGGCTGAAACCAAAGAACGCATACGCGCATCATTGGCAGCCGACATTTTCCCCACGCTGGGCGATAAGCCGCTGGCCAGCATCAAGCCCGGCGACGTCATGGCCGCCATCAAAAAGATTGAAGCCCGTGGCGCTGGCGATCAAGCGGGCAGGGTGTTGCAGCGGGTGAAGGCTATCTATCGTTGGGCGATGATCCATGAACGCATCGCAGTAAATCCCATGCTTGACCTGGTGCAATCGGAAATCCTTAAGCCCCGGCAAGTCGAACACCGGGCCGCCATGGCAGATAGCGAGCTGCCCGGCTACCTTGCCAAGCTGGCAGCCTATGACGGCGATTACCGCACCGCGCAAGGTTTGCGGCTGCTGATGTTGACCGCCACACGGCCCGGCGAGACACGCGGGGCCGTGTGGGAGGAATTCGACCTTGACGCGGCGCTGTGGACCATCCCGGCCGCGCGTATGAAGATGCGCAGCGAACACCGGGTTCCCTTGTCCCGCCAAGCTGTGGAGCTG
>Ga0209181_10013554_pt1 | contig 10183 bp, 10 predicted proteins | sample MAT05_FD_187208 | JGI IMG/M metagenome (GOLD analysis project Ga0209181, IMG submission 187208) | Freshwater microbial communities from Lake Fryxell liftoff mats and glacier meltwater in Antarctica - MAT-05 (SPAdes) (version 2) | ecosystem: Environmental > Aquatic > Freshwater > Ice > Liftoff...
TGCACCGACGCTCACCGCCGTGATCGGCACCGCGAGACGCTCGGCGACGACCGCGAGCTGCTTGCCGTCGTCGCTGCCGGTGGTCGTGAGCCCGTCGGAGATGACGACGATCGCGGCGAGTCGCTCGCCGGGACGGCTGGCATCGTCGCCGAGACTCGCGAGCGCGGCCGCGAGCTCCGATGCGGCGCCCGTCGGTGTCGTCGCGAGCGTCTGCGCGAGCGCGCCTGTGTACGGCACGACCTCGCTGTCGAAGGCACGCACGTCGATGCGGATGCCCTGCTCGCGCCACTGCTCGAGCGCATCGGCGGACTCGGACCACAGCGCTTCCGTCCGAGATTGGCGGGTTGCGGGCGGCGAGCCGACGACCGCGTCGGGGATCGCGATCGATGCCGAGCGATCGACGAGCACGACCACGCGGCGCGAGGGTGGTGTGACCTTGTCGAAGCGCAGCGTCAGCTCGAAGGCCATCGCCCCGAGCGCGAGCACCGACACGAGCCGCAGCGCGAGCACGGCGATTCCGACCCCACGCGACATCGCGGCCGGCCGCCGCGCGAATGCGATCGCCGCCTCGACGACGGCGACCACGGCACACAGGCCGACGATCGCGAGCACGAGCGGATCCGGCACGTGCCCGGGCGCGAGGCTCCACTGCTCGATCGGGGGCTCGTTCATCGCCACCTGCGCGAGCGCAGCAGGGTCTCGACGTGGGCGCGGTCGGCCTTGTAGTCGGTGCACGTCGCGTACAGCAGCACGTTGACCGCGAAGCGAATCGCCCACTGCCGCTGCTCGGAACCACCGGGCACGCACGGATGCGCGGCGCGACCGTCGGGCAGTTCTTCGAGTGCACCGCCGAGATCGTTGCGCATGAGCAGCGCCTTCACGCGGCCCTCGTCTTGGATGCCGCGCAGGTGATCGAACGCCGCGGTGCGACCGACCGGCGTGTCGACGAGATAGAAGCTGCGAAAGAGCACGTGATCGCGGGCGACGGGCGCGAGCTCGGACGATGGTGCGATCCGACCGAGCAGGGCCTCGACCGAACGCGCGAACGCGCCATCACTGCCGCCGTCGGCGGCATCGAACAGGATGAGCCCGCCGAGATCGATGAACTGCCGCAGGTTCGCCTCGGCCGACGCCGAGAACTCCGGCAGCGCGGCGTCGCCGGCGACGTAGAGAAACGGCGTCTCGAAGATCGACGTCGACTCGGCGAGCGCCGTGCCCGGCTCGTCGACCGGCTCGAGCCGGGTGCGCAGCCGCAGCTCGCGGGCGAGCACGCGCATCGCCGCTTGCCGCGGTGCCCAGTTGCCCTCGTACCGCAGCTGCGGCAGATCGACGGTGATCGTGTCGTCGCCACGGCCGTGCCGCCACGGTGCGGTGGGCGGAGGCGCGCTGTGTCCGGCCGCCGGGATCAAGCCCGAAATCGCGGTCACGACCGCCGGCAAGCCCATGTGCCGGCACCACTCGCGTCGAGTCAGAACCGCCACGATCCTCGTGCGGAGCATAACAGCGGCACGGAGGCTCGGCTACACTCGGCGTCGCCGATGCGAGTGCTCGAGGTCGACGCGCTGCGCAAGACGTTCGTGCGGGGGCTCGCGCGGCGCAAGACCGAGGCGCTGCGCGGCATCACGTTCCACGTGGATGCCGGCGAAATCTTCGGCTTCCTCGGACCGAACGGTGCCGGCAAGACGACGACGATCAAGATCCTCATGGGTCTCATCTTCCCGACCCAGGGACGCGCGCGACTGCTCGGCGCGGACATCGGTGATCGCGCCGCGAAGCAGAGGCTCGGCTACCTGCCGGAGAACCCGTACTTCTACGACTACCTCACCGCGCTGGAGCTGCTCGACATGGTCGGGCGCCTGCACGGGTTGCCGGCGCCCGAGCGCAGGCGTCGCAGCGCGCGCCTCGTCGAGGAGGTCGGCCTCGGTGCGGCGGCGAGCCGGCCGCTGCGCTCGTTCAGCAAGGGCATGCTGCAGCGGGCCGGGCTCGCGCAGGCGCTGATGGGTGATGCAGAGCTCGTCGTGTTGGACGAGCCCATGAGCGGGCTCGATCCGATCGGCCGCAAGGAGGTGCGCGACATCATCTTGTCGCTGCGCGCACGCGGTACGACCGTGTTCTTCTCGACGCACATCCTGTCCGACGCGACGCTGTTGTGCGATCGCGTCGCGATCGTGGTCGACGGCACGCTGCGCGACACCGGCCCGCTCGGCACCTTGCTCGATCCGAAGATCGATGCCGTCGAGGTCCTATGGCAGGGCGACGACGCGCTCGTCGCCCGCATCGCCCAGGGGCCCGGCGAGCACGTGCGTACGAGCGAGGGCTGCATCGCGCGGCTTCGTGATCTCGACGAGGCGAACGCCGTCGTCGCTCGCGTCGTGGAGGGCGGTGGTCGCATCGTCCACGTCGTGCCGCATCGCGAGAGTCTCGAGGATCTGTTCGTGCACCAGGCGACCGCCGGCGGAGGTCGAGAGTGACCGGCGCGCTGCTCCGGGTATGGGCCATCGCGCTCAACACGTTCCGCGAGGCGATGCGCAACCGCGTGCTCTACGTGCTGGTGCTGTTCGCGGTCGGGCTCATGGGCTTTTCGATCGTGCTCGGCGAGCTGTCGCTGCACGAGGACGTCCGCGTGATCAAGGACATCGGCCTCGCCGGCACGAGCATCGTCGGGCTCGTGATCGCGCTGTTCCTCGGCGTGAACCTGCTCAGCAAGGAGCTCGATCGCAAGACGGTGTTCTTCGTGATCCCGAAGCCGCTTCATCGCCACGAGTTCTTGCTCGGCAAGTACGTCGGCATGGCGGTCACGCTCGCGGTGCTCGTCGCGCTGATGTCGGTCACGCTCGCGCTCGTGCTCGTGTCGCAGGGCGGCACGCACGACGTCGCGCTCGTGCGCGCCGAGGTGCTCGTGTTGCTCGAGCTGTGGCTCGTCGTCGCGGTGACGATGCTGTTCTCGTCGTTCTCGTCGCCGTACATGTCCGCGATGTTCACGGCGGGTCTGTGGGTCGTCGGACGCAACACCGGCGAGCTCCGCACGTTCGCCGAGGGCAAGCTCGCCGACACGCCGCTCGGGTCGCTGTTGTCCGGTGTCGCGCGCGTGGTGCCCGACTTCCGTGCGTTCTTCGTGTCGGGCGGGATGCTCGGCGATGCGACGCCAGTGTCGATCCACGCTGGCTTCATCTCGTGGGGCTACGTCGCCGAGGCCGCGGGATACGCCGCGGCGTACGGTGGCATCTGTCTCGTCGGCGCGATGCTGGCGTTCGCGCGTCGGGACCTGACATGAGCGATTCGGCGCCGCCGCGTCGTGGGCAGCGCGCGCTGCGGATCGCGGCGCTCGTCGTGCTCGGCGTCGGTTCGCTCGTCGTCCGCGTCGCTTGCGAGGGTGGTGCCGAGCTCGACGCGGCGGCGGCGGCACAGCGCACCGGCGACCTCGACGACGAGATCATCCACCTCGGCCGCGCGCTGCGCTGGCGACTGCCGGGCGCCTCCACCGACGAGATCGCGATCGCACGTCTGCTCGAGATCGGCAGCGCGGTGCAAGACGCCGATCCCGCGCTGGCGCTCGTCGCCTACCGCGAGATTCGCTCGGCGCTGCTCGGCTCGCGCTCGCTCGACGTGCCGCATGCCGACGTGTTGCAGGACGTCGACGACCGCATCGCGACGCTGATGAGCACCGGCGATGCCGACCTCGCCGTGCGCACCGCCGAGCTCCGCGAGGCGTCGGAGGCGTCGCGTGTCGGCGTCACGATCGCGGCGCTCGCTTGGATCGCGTGGGTCGTTGTGTCAGCGCGGTTCCTCTTGCGGGGAATCGACGCGCGCGGTCGCCTCGTGCCGGGGGTCGGCACGCGTTGGGGCCTCGCCGCGCTCGTCATGCTCGTCGCATGGCTCGTCGCGTGGCGCTCTGCGTGAGCCGAGCGCGCGATCAGGGCTCGTCGTCCTCCAGCTTCCCCTGAAAGCAAACTAGGTTCGTCGTCGTATCAGACCCTCTTGGGTGGTCGATGCGACGAGCACGCCGGCCTGCGTGAAGAACTGACCACGTGCGAGGCCGCGCGCCCCACCGCTCCACGGGCTGTCGATCACGTACAGCAACCACTCGTCCATGCGAAACGGTCGATGGAACCAGATCGCGTGGTCCAAGCTCGCGACCTGCATCCCCGGCGTCATCCACGACACGCCGTGCGGCTGCATCGCGGCGCCGAGCAGGTTGAAGTCCGACGCATACGCGAGCAGGTATTGATGCACGCTCGCGCGATCGGGCAGTGTGCCCGCCGCGCGGTACCAGACGCGACGGGTCGGCGCGCGCACGTCGGGGTCGAGTGGATCGTAGGCATCGACGGGACGGATCTCGATCGGCCGATCGCACGTCGCTTGCTCGCGCAGCGGCGCAGGCCATCGGGACCGGGCGTGTCGGGCATCTGATCCGGCGGCGGGGCCTGATGCTCGAGGCCCGGCTCGACGACCTGGAACGACGCCGCCATCGTAAAGATCGCCTCGCCGTCCTGGATCGCGACGACGCGGCGCGTCGTGAAGCTCTTGCCGTCGCGAATCCGATCGACCTCGTACACGATCGGCTTTCTCGCGTTGCCGACGCGCAGGAAGTAGCCGTGCATCGAGTGGGCGAAGCGCTCGCCGGTGATGGTCTGTTCCGCGGCCGACAGCGCCTGGCCGACGACCTGGCCGCCGAACACGTTGCCCCAGCCGAGGTCCTGACTCTGACCGCGGAAGAGATCGTGCTCGATGCGTTCGAGGCCGAGCAGATCGAGCAACTCGCCGAGGACGTTCGCCATGCGTGGCGACGGTAGCATGGTCGGCAGTGGGTCCAGCTGCGCCTTGCGTTCGATCCGTACGGGCCGTACACTCCGAGAATGCGTCCGAAGACCTGCGGTGCCGAGGAGGCTCGCGCGACGTTGCCCGAGCTGCTCGAGCAGGCGCACGGCGGTCGCGTCACGGTCATCACGAAGCGGGGCCGGCCCTACGCGGCGCTCGTCCCGGCGCAACGGCTTGGTGCGGGCACGCGACGAGTCTCGCTGCTCGCGCTGCGAGGCTCCGGCGCGGGCCTGTGGGGGGACGCGCGGGCATCGATCGCGGGCATGAGAGACGAGTGGGAGTGACGCTTGCGGACGCGATTCCGGACGGCGCAGCGGTGCTCGTCGACACCGCGCCGATCATCTACCTGCTCGAGGGGAATCCGCTCGCCGCACCATTCGAGTCGATCTTCGCCGCCATCGATGCCGGACGGATCTACGCAGTTGTCACTGCGGTCACGCTGGCCGAGGTCGTGGCGGGTCCGCTGTGTGCGGGGCGCGATGACCTCGCCGAGCGCTACCGGCACGCACTCACAGCGTCCCCCGCGTGGACGTTACGTGAGCTCGACGCCGAGCTCGCCATGCTCGCGGCGCGGCTGCGATTGCGTCACCATCTCCGGCTTCCCGATGCGTTTCAACTCGCCGTTGCGGTGCACGAGGGGTGCTTCGCGTTGGTGACCCACGATCGCGACTTCTCGAGTGTCACGGATCTACCGGTTCTCGGGCCGCCCTGAGGCCGACCCGTGCGGCGCCTGCGTCGAGCACCGCCTTTGCTACCGTCGCGCCGACGAGCGTCGCGCCGCCGGCGATCGCGAGCGCGCCTGGAACCTCGTCGTGAACCGCCCACGCCCACACGCTGCTCAGTACCGGCTCGATCAAGAGGATGAGCGAGACGTCGAGTGCGGGGAGATGACCGACGGCGCGACTCACCGCGAGGTAGGGCAGGGCGATCTGGAAGATGCCGAGATACAGCACCACGACGACATCGCCCAGATCGGCGTGCACCGGGAAGATCCACGGCACGCAAATCGCGAACGCGAGAGTGTTGCCGGTGACCACGGCGGCGATCGGCGCCGACGCGCGTGGACCGGTGCCCATCCAGCGCAGTCCGAGGATCGTCCCGGCCCACGTCACCCCCGATGCGACGGCGAGCAGGTTGCCGGTCGTCGGATCGGGTGCGGTCGTGCGCGGCGGTTCGACGCCGAGCACGAACAGCGACAGCCCGATCGCGCACACGCCGACGAAGATCAGATCGCGACGCACGATGCGTTCGCCGAGTAACAGCGGCGCCGCGAGCAGCACGTAGACTGGCGCGGTCGACTGCAGGAAGATCGTGTTCGCGGCCGTCGTCATGCGATTCGCGATCGCGAACAGTACGACCGTGCCCGCGTACGCGATGCCGACGAGCCAGGCGCGCGGCGGTGGCAGCCGGCGTGCGGTGCCGGAGAGCACGAGCACCGCAATCGCGCCGACCAGCGAGCGCAGGCCCGCGATCTGGGGACCGTCGAGCGCCGCCGCCTTGATCGCGGTACCGCCGGTCGAGAACATGATCGCGGCGAAGACGAGCAGCAGTCGCGCACGGGTGATCTCGGCGGCATCGGTCACCGCAACGCGCCTCGGCTCGCCACGGCCTCGCGATAGATCTCGCGGTACGCCTGGGCGCTCGCGGCCCAGTCGTGACGCTCGGCCATCGCACGTCGCTGCATCGCGACGAACCGCGGTCGATCCGCGTATGCCACCGCGGCGCGGACGAGCGCGTCGGCACACGCCGCCGCGGTCGGCGGGCCGAACACGAAGCCGGTGTCGTCGTCGGTGACCGTGTCGGCGAGGCCGCCGGTCTTGCGCACCACCGGCGGCGTGCCGTAGCGCATCGCGTACATCTGCGTCAGCCCGCACGGCTCGAAGCGCGATGGCACACACAGGCAGTCGACGCCGGCGAAGATGCGATGGGACTGACCTTCGTCGTAGCCGCGCACGAACGCGACGCGACCGGGATGCGCGGCCGCGAGCTCGGCGAGCGCGAGCTCGAGCCCGGCCTCGCCGCTACCGAGCACGACGAGCTGCGCACCGACGGCGAGCGCGGCCGGCCACGCCTCGAGCAACAGATCGATGCCCTTTTGCCACGTCAACCGACTCACGACGCCGAAGATCGGCGCGTGGGTCTGCGGATCGAGCCCGACCTCGCGCTGCAGCGCCGCACGAGCGAGGTGCTTGTCATCGAGGCGGCTCGCGTCGTAGCGCACCGTCAGCGCCTCGTCGCGCGCGGGATCCCACACGCTGGTGTCGATGCCGTTCAGCACGCCGCGCACGGCCTCGCCGCGCCAGCGCAGCAGGCCATCGAAACCGATGCCGCCGGCCGGCGTGCGGATCTCGTCGGCGTACGTCGGGCTCACCGTCGTGACGCGATCGGCGTGAACGAGCCCGGCCTTGAGCAGCGACACCTCACCGAAAAACTCGAGCTCGCTCGGCGACCACGCCGATGCCGGTGCGCCGATCGCCGGCAACACCGAGTGCGGAAACCGCCCCGCGAAGTGGAGGTTGTGCACGGTGAACACGGTTGCCGGCCGACCCGCGCCCCACCATGTGAGATGACCGATGGCGAGCGCGGCCTGCCAGTCGTGCGCATGCACGAGATCGACGGGGCGGTCGAGCGCCGGCGACGCGAGCGCGAGCTGAGCCGCGACGCGTGCGAGCAATCCGAACCGCAGATGGTTGTCCGGCCAGTCGACGCCCTGAGGATCCCCGTACAGGCCGCCGTCGCGATCGAACAGCGGATCGCACTGCAGCAAGCACAGCGTCGCACCGGTGTCGGCGAGCGGCGCCGTCCATACCCGCGCGGGATGGCCGAGGCCGAGCGGATCACCGAGCTCGTGGCGCAGCGTCGCGCCGGTGCGTTCGATGGTGCCGCGATACGCGGGCAAGAGCACTCCGACGTCGTCGCCACATTCGACGAGCGCGCGGGACAGCGCCGTGACCACGTCGGCGAGCCCACCGGTCTTGCACACCGGGACGGCTTCGGACGCGACCTGCAGGATCCGCATGGACGAGCGTGGCGTCGAGCGTACGCGCGACAGGCGTCGAGACGCAAACATCTCCGCGTACAAGCCGGCAGGTGGGCATCGACGCGCATGTCGCGGGTGCATCGCCAGCGCTGGGCGATCGCCGGCCGATGCGACACTCTTGGCGCGCATGCACGGATTCGGCCCCGCGACTGCGACGTGGTTTCGGCGCGCATTCGCGTCGCCGACCCCGGTTCAGACCCGCGGATGGGATGCGATCGCGTCGGGCAAGCACGCGTTGCTCGTCGCGCCGACCGGCAGCGGCAAGACGCTCGCGGCGTTTTTGTCCTGCATCGACAAGCTGGTGCACAAGCCGCCCGTACACCCGGGCGTGCGGGTGCTCTACGTGTCACCGCTCAAGGCGCTCGTCTACGACGTCGAGCGCAACCTGCGGGCGCCGCTCGTCGGGGTCGCGCACGCGGCCGCAGAGATCGGCGCACCGATCGTGGTGCCGCGCGTCGGGGTGCGCACCGGCGACACCAAGCAATCCGAGCGTGCGGCGCTCGCTCGCGATCCGCCGTCGATCCTGGTCACGACGCCGGAGTCGCTGTTCCTGATGCTCGCGTCCGCGGTGCGATCGACGCTCACGACGGTCGAGACGATCATCATCGACGAGGTGCATGCGATCGCGCCGAGCAAGCGCGGCGCGCATCTCATGCTGTCGCTCGAGCGGCTCGCGGCCGACTGCGCGGTCGATCCCGTGCGCATCGGGCTGTCCGCGACCGCGAATCCGCTCGAGGACATCGCGCGCTTTCTCGGCGGTGATCGTCCGGTCGAAGTCGTCGACTGCAGCGCGCCGCCGGACATCGACGTCCAGATCATCGTGCCGGTGCCCGACATGACGCGGCCGTCGTTCGGCGCGATGCCGGTCGCCCAGCCGGTTCGTCCGCGGGTGGGCTCGACGCTCGCGCCTGCGCCTGCACCTGCGCCCCCCGGTCTCGGCGAGCCGGTCGACAACAGCATCTGGCCCGCCGTGTATCCGCGGCTCGTCGCGCTCATCCGCGGGGCGCGGTCGACGATCGTGTTCGTGAACGCGCGCGGGCTGTGCGAAAGGCTCGCGCAGCGGCTCAACGAGGTCGCGGGCGAGCCGCTGGTGCGTGCGCACCATGGATCACTCGCGCACGGACAGCGCACCGAGATCGAGGAGGCGCTCAAGCGCGGCGAGATCAAATGCATCGTCGCGACCAGCTCGCTCGAGCTCGGCATCGACATGGGCGCGGTCGATCTCGTGGTGCTCGTCGAGTCACCGGGCGCGGTCGCTCGCGGCCTGCAGCGCGTTGGTCGTGCCGGCCACGGCGTCGGCGAGCGTAGCCACGGCCGCCTGTTCCCGAAGCACCGCGGCGATCTGCTCGAAGCCGCGGTTGTCGTCGCGCGCATGGGCAGGGGCGAGATCGAGTCGCTCGCGATCCCGACGAACCCGCTCGACGTGCTTGCCCAGCACATCGTCGCGATGGTCGGGCTCGGCGACACGACGGTCGCGCGCATCGAGGCGATCATTCGCCGCACGTCGACCTACGCGAAGCTCCCGGCCGATGCGCTGCGTGGCGTGCTCGACATGCTCGCGGGCCGCTATCCATCGCAGGCGTTCGCGGATCTGCGACCGCGGATCGTATGGGATCGCGCGACCGACCAGCTGTCGCCGCGCCAAGGCGCACTGAAGATCGCGATTCAGAACGCGGGCACGATCCCGGATCGCGGGCTCTACCCCGTGCACCTCGGCGAAGGTGGCCCACGCGTCGGCGAGCTCGACGAGGAGATGGTCCACGAGTCCGCACCGGGCCAGGTCGTCACGCTCGGCGCGAGCGCGTGGCGCATCGAGCGGATCACCCGTGACCGCGTGCTCGTCGTGCCCGCGCCGGGCGAGAGTGGACGGCTGCCGTTCTGGAAGGGCGAGGGGCCCGGTCGTCCGCTCGAGCTCGGGCGCGCGCTCGGTGCGTTCACGCGCGACGTCGCTTCGCGCGAGCACGACGACGCGCTCGCGTGGCTGCGTTCCGAGCATCGGCTCGACGAGTGGGCGGCGCAGAACCTCCTCGCGTACGTCGAGGAGCAGCGCACCGCGACCGGTGTGCTCCCGACCGATACCGCGATCACGATCGAGCGCTTCCGCGACGAGGTCGGCGACTGGCGCGTGTGTCTCTTGTCGCCGTTCGGGGCGCGGGTGCACGCGCCGTGGGCGATGGCGATCCAGGCCGATCTCGCCGCGCGGCACGAGTTCGACGTGCAGGCGATGTGGAACGACGACGGCATCGTGCTGCGGCTCGTCGACACCGAGGAGTTGCCCCAGCTCGATCTGCTGGTGCCGGATCCCGAGGCGATCCACGATCGCAT
>Ga0209181_10013555_pt1 | contig 10183 bp, 5 predicted proteins | sample MAT05_FD_187208 | JGI IMG/M metagenome (GOLD analysis project Ga0209181, IMG submission 187208) | Freshwater microbial communities from Lake Fryxell liftoff mats and glacier meltwater in Antarctica - MAT-05 (SPAdes) (version 2) | ecosystem: Environmental > Aquatic > Freshwater > Ice > Liftoff...
TGGCGTGCTCGAGCGGAATGCCGTCCTGTGTCCAGCGGCCGTCGGCGTCGCGGTGGATGGTGGTCTCGCGCGAGAAGCCGGGAGGAGGGATGAAGGCGCCGGGTTCCATCCGCTGAGCGTGGAGCCGACATCGCACGATGGCGAGTGCGGGTGACGTGCATGTGGCAGCGCGCGTAAGAACGAGGAGTCCGCAGAAGAACTCATTGACGGCGGGGCTCCTCTGGGCGAACTCTCTCGGTGTGCGTCCCTCGGGCGAACGACCTGTGCGGCTGGGCGACTACGAGCTCCTCGAGCGCATCGGGATCGGCGGCATGGCCGAGGTCTACAAGGCGCGCCGCGTCGGCGAGGCCGGCTTCGAGCAAGTGCTCGCCGTGAAGCGCATCTTGCCGCACCTCGCCGCCGACGAAGAGTTCGTCAAGATGTTCATCGACGAGGCGAAGATCGCGGTGCAGCTCTCGCACCCGAACATCGCCGCGGTGCATGATCTCGGGCGGACGAACGGCGCGTGTTTCCTCGTGCTCGACTACGTGCACGGCCGCGATCTGCGCCAGCTGTGGGAGCGCGAACGCGAGTGGCGCGCGCCGCCGCACGCGGGCATCGCGTGTCATGTGATCGCGCGCGCGCTCGAGGGTCTCTCGCATGCGCACAAGGCCACCGATGCGATGGGTGAGCCGCTCGATCTGATCCATCGCGACGTCACGCCGCAGAACATCCTCGTCTCGTTCGAGGGCGACGTGAAGATCGTCGACTTCGGTCTCGCCAAAGCGCATGGCCGCGCCCACGCGACGCAGGCGGGCGTCGTGAAGGGCAAGCTCGCGTACCTCGCGCCCGAGCAAGTGCGCGGTAAGCCGCTCGATCCACGCGTCGACGTCTACGCGGCGGGCATCGTGTTGTGGGAGCTGCTGACCGGTCGGCGTCTGTTCTATTCGGACACGGATCTCGACACGCTGCGCAAGGTGCACGCTGGCGATGTCGAGCCGCCCTCGCGGCTCAACTCAGTGGTGCCGCCGCAGCTCGATCAGGTGGTGCTGACGGCGCTCGCGAAGGACGCCGATCGCCGTTTCCACTCCGCGCAGGCGTTCCTCGACGCGCTCGAGGAGGTCATCTGGGACTGGGGCGTCGTATACAGGGCACAGCAGATCGGCGCTTACGTCGCGCACTTCTTTCCAGAGGCGCGCGAGACGTCGGGCGTGGTGTCGGACGAGTCGAGCACTGTGCTCGACGAGGACGAGTTCGAAGAGATCGCCTGACGCCGCGCGCCGCGCATCACCGATAGGTAAACCGGATCTCGTAATCGCAGATCTGGTAAATATCGCCTTCTTCGATCTTCTTGCTGTCGATGCGCCGACCCTGGTGCTCCACACCGTTCGTCGAGCCGAGATCCTTCATGTAGAAGGCGCCCGCTTGGAACACGACAGCCGCGTGACGGCGCGAGATGTTGCCGTCCTTGATCGCGAGATCCGCTGACTTGCTGCCGCGACCGATGACGAACTCTTCCTTGGCGACTGGCACCTTCTGGCCGTTGAAGATCGCGAAGAGCGTCGGCATTGCGCCGCCTGCCGGCGCGACCGCCACTCCCGGCGAAGAAGGACGCGGCACGCTCGGCAGCGGCGGCGGCGCGCCGGGATAGGCGGGGGGGCGCTGCGTTGGCGGCGGCGGATACGAGCCGGGCGCGGCCGGCGGCGGTGCACCGAAGGCGGGCGCGGGTTGCTGCTGGCCGTAGCCGCCGGCTTGTTGCGCTGGGTATTGCGGACGCGGCGCGGCTTGCGGCGCTGGTGGATAGCCCGGCGCGGCCGGGTAGCCAGGCGTGGCTGCTGGCGCGCCGTACGCGCCCGGATAACCTGGCGCGGCCGCGGGGCGCCCGGGCGGTGGCGGTGGTGCGCTTGGGATCGACGGCCGCGCGCCTGGCGTCGGGCGTCCCATCGACGGAATCGGACCCGCTTGCGGTGAGTCCATGCGGGGGATCGGCGCCGCTGCTGGCGCGCTCACAGGCGGGCTCGAAGGCGCCGGCGGCGTCATGCTCGGACGCGGTGTGCCGGTCGACGACGGCGTGCGTGTGCCGTAGTTGCGCGAGCGCGCGTATTGCCGCATCGCCTCGTTGATCAGGTAGTCAGTCGAGCACTCGAGCTCTGCGCTCATCTGCTCGAAGATCTCCCAGAGGTAGTCGCGGCACTGGAAGTGGCGGAGCGTCTTCTTGTTCTGTTCCTGGCTCATCTGGTGTCTCGCTCAGCGCGCGGGCGCTGCCCCTGCTGCTGCTGGCGCCGCTGGTGTCGCGGGCGCTGCGAGCCGCTCGCGAAGGCCGGCGATCGCCGTCTCCGCCACCTTGCCGACCGTGTAGCCAGCCTCCCAGCTGTTCGCGTCTGGGCCCTTCACGACGGTGCTGTCCGCGACCAGCGCCTGCATCGCCGGGATGATCGCCGCCGTGCCCTTGCGCTCGAAGTAGCGGAGCGCGATCACGCGATCCCACCAGTCGGGCGAGCTCAGCTGCGCGCGCATGATCTCGTTCGGCAGTGGCGTCAGCTGACCAAGCCGCGTGGCGTAGCCGGCGAGCTCTTCCGGCGCGTACGTCACGTCCGAGCCCGTCGGCAGCTTGAGCAGGAACTCAGCCGCGACGCCGGCGCCGCCGATCGAGAGCACCATCTCGCCAACGCGCCAGCGCAGCCGCCAATCAGCCTTGTTGGAGACGATCGGCCAGAGGCGCGGCAGCGCTTCGGCGCTGCGGATGTCGCCGACGCGATCGAACGCGTAGTCGCGCACCGAGGTCGGCGCGGCGGGATCGAGCGCGATGGTCAGCAGCTGCGGCAACATCCCCTGCGTCGCCTTGCCCTCGAGCGCCATCAGCGCGCGCTTGCGCCGCTCGGTGAGAGGATCGGCCTCAGTCGACGGCTGCGCTGCGATCTCGAGGAGACGCGCCGCGACCGCGGGCTGATCGGCGAGGAATTTCATCGCGGGCAGCGCCGCATCGTTGAGGAAGCTCTCGCGGTTGAACGTCGCGACCTCGGTGACGCGCAGCTCGTTTACCGGCCGTCCGGGCGCCGCCGCCGCTTGCAGCTGAGCGCGGATGGTGCCCTTGAGCCACTCGAGGAACGGCGCGCCTTCCATCTCGCGCTCGATCTCGATTAGGCGCTGTCCGGTGCGCGCCTTCGCCGCCGGATCGCCGAGCTGACCAACGAGCTCGGCCACTTTCGTCATCGCTTCCTTCGCCATGCGCGCGTTGAGCGCGTTGACGAGCACCGCGGCGCCTGGCGCACCGAGCGCGCGCACGACCTGCTCGGCGCTGTAGTTACCCGCGAGCAAGCGCCCGCCGAAGTCCTGCACGTACCAGCCGACGACGGCCTGCGTCAGCGCCGCGCGCGTCGCCGGGCTCGCCCGCGCGATGAGCAAGAAGCCCGCGTCCTTCGCGCGCTTCTGCTGCGCGCTCGGCGGTGGCATCATGCCCGACTCCGTGGGCGCCTGCGCAGCGCCCGAGCCGTGCATCAGCGCGATGAGGCCCGGCGTGATGCCGTCGATCACCTGCCGCTGCGTGTCCGCAGGCAGCCGCTGCAGCGCGCGCTGCAGCTCGGCGAGTCCGTCGATGTCGTTGCGCTCCATCTCGACGAGCGCGAGCGCAGCGCGTGTGCGCAGCTCCATCGGATACTTGTCCGCGAGCACGACTGCGACGATCTTACCGGGCCCCTTCACGGTGCCTTTCCAGTGCTCCACATCCTCTGCGGTGACCTTGCAGCCCGCGGCGAGAGCCACGAGCGCAAAGGCCAAGGTCACTGCGAGCGGGCTGGTTCCGTGAAAACGTCGCTGATTTCGCATGGTCTCTTCTCGCGCTAGCCGTGTGTCGGGGCCGCGTAGCGGGGACACCGCAGGCCGGGACGGGAGAATAGTGAGAAAGAGCCCTCGCGATCAAGTGCGCTGGAATGTTGACCCCGACGAAAGACCTCCCTACCCTATCCGGTAGGATGAGGTGCGCTTGAGTACGACTCGTACTACATCTACCCACGACGACGACGATCAGGACCTCGACGCGGAGACCGAGCCCGAGGCCGGCCGACGCCACGAGGTGCTCGGAATTCTCGCCGGCGCGGCGACAATTCTGCTGCTTCTCTCGCTGTGGTCCTACGACGCGCAGGGCGGCGAGAACTGGATCGGCCCGGTCGGCTCGGGCCTCGCGGCGCTCGTCGCGGCCGCGTTCGGCGTCGGCGCGTGGGTGCTGCCGATCGAGCTCGGGCTGCTCACGTTTCGGCTGTTCTCGCGGCAGGCGGCGGTGCTCGGCGTCGCGCGGGCCGCGTCGACGCTCGTCATCGTGCTGGTCGGTTGCGCGATGTTGCACCTCGCGCTGCGCGACGTGCTGGTGTTTGGCGGTCACCTCGCGGGCGGCGTGATCGGCGAGGTCAGCGGCGAGGTGCTGCGCTCGCTGCTCGGCTTGGTGGGCGCGTACGTGATCGGCCTCTCGGTGCTGCTGGTCACGCTGGTGCTGCGCACCTCGCTGTCGATCGTCGCGATGGCGCGCGCGATGGGCTACGGCACGAAGAAGGCTGGCAACAGTGTGTGGAGTGGCCTGCGCGCGCTGTGGGACGCGTGGCGCGAGGCGAAGGCGCTCGAGCGCGCCGAGCGTGAGGCGCGCGAAGCGGCGCTGCAGCCGCGCATCATCTCGGAGGCGCCGCCTGCCCTGACCGCTGCGGGCGCGCTCGAGGCGCCGCGTGACACTGAGCCCGGCGTGCGCATCGCGGCAGCGCTACCGAGCGCGAGCGGCGACGACGCGAGCGACGACGACGCGAGCGGCGACGACGATGCCGACGACGGCGCCGACGACGACGACACCGGCGAAGACGACGACGCGCCGATCGCCGTCGCAGCGCCGAAATCCGCGCGCGCGCTGAAGCTCGACAAGACGACGGCTGCGGCGGCCGCAACTGCAGCAAAGACGAAGAAGGGCGCCGCCGTCGCGGGTCCGACGATCGTCCCGCCAGCGCAGTCGCCTCGCGCCGCCATTGCATCCGCTGCGAGCACTGCCGCTGCAAACGCGGCCGCTGCGAGCACCGCTGGCAGCGTGCTGGCGCCCCTGCTTGCTCAGCCACAGCTTGCTCAAGCACAGCTTGCTCAGCCGCTGAATCCCCAACCGAAAGTGCAGCAGATGCGCCCGCTCGAGACGGCGCCCGCGCTCGGCAGCGATACGCGCATGGTGCCCGGCATCGGTCGCGGCTTCGTGCTGCCGCCGACCTCGCTGCTCGCGCCGGTGCCGCTCGAGCAGATCACCGTCGACGAAAAGACGCTGCGCGACAACGCCGCGAAGCTCGTCGACAAGCTCAACGCGTATGGCGTGCAGGGCCGGGTCGATGAGATTCACCCCGGTCCGGTCGTCACGATGTACGAGCTCGAGCCGGCGAGCGGCACGAAGGTCTCGAAGATCGCTGGCCTCGCAGACGATCTCGCGATGGCGCTCGCCGCGCAAAAGGTGCGTATCGTCGCGCCGATCCCCGGCAAGGCGCGCGTCGGCTTCGAGCTGCCGAACAAGCATCGTCAGTCGGTCTCGCTGCGCGAGATCCTCGAGGACCCGCGCTGGCGCGAGATGAAAGCCTCGCTGCCGATGGCGCTCGGCAAGGACATCGCTGGTCAGCCGGTCTACGTCGACATGGCGAAGATGCCGCATCTGCTCGTCGCCGGCGCGACGGGCGCTGGTAAGTCGGTCGGCCTCAACGTGATGCTCGCGTCGCTGCTCTCGCGAAAGACGCCCGAAGAAGTGCGCATGCTGATGATCGACCCGAAGGTCGTGGAGCTCGCGGTCTTCGACGGCATCCCGCACATGCTCCTGCCGGTCGTCACCGACATGAAGAAGGCGTCGCTCGCGCTGCGCTGGGCCGTCGACGAGATGGAGCGCCGCTATCAGCTCTTCGCCGATGCGGGCGCGAAGAACATCGGCACCTACAACGAGCGCGTCGAGAAGGTGCTGCGCGGCGAGATGCACATCGACAAGCTCGCGCCGAAGAAGGCCGGCAAGGTCAAGGCGCAGGGCCCGGACGGCGAAGAAGTGTACCTGCCGCCCGACTACGACGAGACCGCCGACGCCAACGCCAAGCCTCCTGAAAAGCTGCCGTTCATCGTCGTCGTCGTCGACGAATTCGCCGACCTGATGATGGTCGCGGCAAAAGACGTCGAGTCGGCGATCGCACGCCTCGCGCAGAAGGCGCGCGCCGCCGGCATCCACGTGATCCTCGCGACGCAGCGGCCCTCGGTCGACGTCATCACCGGCATGATCAAGGCGAACTTCCCGTCGCGCATCGCGTTCAAGGTCGCGCAGCGCCAAGACTCGCAGACGATCCTCGGGCAGAACGGCGCCGAGCACCTGCTCGGCATGGGCGACATGTTGATGATCCCTCCAGGCGCTGCCGAGCTCAAGCGCGTGCACTGCGCGTACATCAGCGAAGAGGAAGTGCAGGCGGTGTGCGACTTCCTGCGCGTGCAGGGCAAGCCCATCTACGACGAGAACATCCTCAAGCCGCGCGACGAAGAAGGCGACGGCGACGGCGCGCTCGGCGAAGACGGCCCAAAGAGCGACGACCCGCTCTACGACAAATCCGTCGCGCTGGTCGCGCAGGCCGGATACTGCTCCATCAGCCACATCCAGCGGCATCTGTCGATCGGCTACAACAAAGCCGCGAAGCTGGTCGAGCGCATGGAGAAGGACGGCATCGTCGGCTCAGCGAGCGCGAAGGCTGGCGGCCGCCGCGAGGTCCTCGTTCAAGCGATGTGAGCGGCAGGCGATGTGAGCGGCAGGCGATGTGAGCGGTAGGCGATGTGAGCCGCAGGCGATGTGAGCGGTAGGCGATGTGAGCCGCAGGCGATGTAGCGGCAGGCGATCGAGCGCTGCGGCGAGGTAGCGGCAGGCAATCGAGCGCGGCGATGTGGTGTGTCGCGTTTCGCGACGTCGAGCGTCATCGACATTGCGGCGCAAAAGCAACGATCAGCCTTGCAAACGTAAGGGTTTTTCGGCGATGATCGCGACGAGCGCCGTGCGTGCTCGGAGGCCTGTATGCGATCGCTTCGTCTCTCTTCTGCGTCCGTCGCGTTCGCGGTGTTGGTCCTGTCGCTCGCGCCGTCGACGGCCGCCGCGCAGCGCGTCATCAACCCCTATTTTCTGTTCCTGATGGACAGCTCCGGGTCGATGAACGGCGCGACCACGTGCACCACCGGCACGACCAACGCGTGCAGCGTGTCGTGCACGCGCATGAACGACGCCAAGTGCGCGCTCCAGCGCGTCGTCGCCGGCACTGGTGACGCGACGTTCGGGCTAGGGCAGTTCTCGCAGCAGTGCAAGGTCGGCTGTGGCGACGTCAGCACGTCGGCCGGGCAGATCAGCTGCAGCGCAGGAATCGCGGCGGGCGTCATCCGCGTCGGCATCGCGGAAGAGAACCAGGCCGCGATCACCTCGTGGGTCGACTACGCCTGCGGCGCGCCTCCAGGGATGTGTGCGTCAACGACGGCGACGACGCACAACGAGATCTACGCGGGCGGCAATACGCCACTCGGCGGCGTGCTCGAGCGCGCCCGCTGTTATTTCCGCGGCACCTGCGGCGCCGACGGCACACCGGCTTCGCCGCTCATCGGCGACACCGCGCTGTCGTGCCGACCGGTCAGCGTCATCCTGCTCACCGACGGCGACGAGACTTGCGGCGGCAACGCGGTCGCAGCTGCGACGGCGCTGCGCACGACCGCGCTCGGCGGCGGCATCACCAAGGACATTCGCACGTACGTGATCGGCTTCGGCGTTACCCCAGGCGATACCGACATCGAGGCGATGGCGACCGCGGGCGGCACCGACGCGCCGGGCGCGCGCCGCGGCTTCTACGCGACCAACGAGACGGATCTGTCGCTCGCGATCTCGCAGATCATCGCCGACAGCGCGCTCGTCGAGTCGTGCAACAACCTCGACGACAACTGCAACGTGATCCGCGACGACGGCCTGCCGAAGTACTGCAACACCGGCTTCGGTGTCGCGGCGCCGGACTGCAGCAACACGGCGATCGACCGGCCGCTGTGCACGCTCTGCGCGCCGCCGGCCGAGACCGCCTGCGACGGCATCGACAACAACTGCAACGGCAGCATCGACGAAGCGCTGCGCAACGCCTGCGGCGTGTGCGGCGCGACGCCGATCGAGATCTGCGACAGCATCGACAACGACTGCGACGGAGCCATCGACGAGGGCGGCGTCTGCGGCGGCTGCGTGCCCTCGACCGAGATCTGCGACAACCTCGACAACGACTGCGACGGCATGCGTGACGAGATGTTGTCGCGCTCGTGCGGCGCGACGATCGGCGCCTGCATGGCGGGCACGCAGCTCTGCACGGCGGGCACGTGGGGCGCGTGCAGCGGCCGCGGTCCGACGGCGGAGCTCTGCAACAACCTCGACGATGACTGCAACGGCGTCATCGACGGACAGACGCGGCCGTGCGGGACGGATACCGGCGTGTGCCGCGCGGGCGTCGAGATCTGCACCGCGGGAGCGTTCGGCGGCACTTGCTTTGGCTCGGTCGGTCCGAGCACCGAGGTCTGCGACACGCTCGACAACGACTGCAACGGCATGACGGATGAGAGCGATCCGGGCGTTGGCGTCGCATGCGGCGAGACTGAAGGTCCGTGTGCGGCAGGCAGCATCCGCTGTGTCGCCGGTGAGCTCGTCTGCCAGGGCGCGGTCGGTCCCACCGACGAGATCTGCAACAACATCGACGATGACTGCGACGGCGCGATCGACGACGGCCTCGCCGTCGGCTCGTCGTGCGGCAGCGACACGGGCGAGTGCAGCCCCGGCATCAACGTCTGCGCGGCCGGCGCGCTCACCTGCGAAGGTGAAATCGGGCCGATCGCGGAGACTTGCAACGGGCTCGACGATGACTGCAACGGGCTCGTCGATGACGTGATGGGCATCGGCGAAGCGTGCGGCACCGACGTCGGCCTATGTATGGCCGGCGTGCTGCAGTGCATCGGCGGGCGCGAGGCCTGCGTCGGCTCGACGTCGCCGGGGACCGAGACCTGCGACTGCGACGACAACGACTGCGACGGTACGGTCGACGAAGAGCCGGCGACCGGCTCGCTGTGTCCGTCGGGCTCGTCGTGCGTCGAGTGCGCGTGCTCGCTGCCATGCATCGTCAGCGAGTTCGGCTTCTCGTGCCCGACCGGGCGCACGCAGTTCATGCGCGGCACCGAGTGCTTCTGCGTGGCGCCGCGCTGCGAAGACGCGAGCTGCGCCACCGAGACCGTCGAGCGCGCCGGCGCCGTCGTGTGCGCGCCGGGCGCGGACGGCGTGCCGGTGTGCGCGTGTCGCAACAACAGCTGCACGTTCCCGTGCGAGGGTGTGAGCTGCTCCGATGGCACGGTCTGCGACCCGGACACCGGCGCTTGCGTCGAAGATAGTTGCCGCACGCTCGGCTGCGCGACCGGAGAATATTGCGACGCGATCACCGGCGCGTGCGCGCCGAGCCCGTGCGCGACGACGGTGTGCGACGACGACGAAGCGTGCCGCGAAGGGACGTGCGAGCCGAGCTGCGCGGACGTCAGCTGCGGCGCGGGCGAGCTGTGTGGCGCGGGCGTCTGCACGGACGACCCGTGCGCGGACGTGCGCTGCACCGTCGCCGGCGAAGTGTGCAACCCGACCACCGGCACCTGCGTCGACGACAGCTGCGACACGCTCGTGTGTCCGCGCGGCACCGTCTGCGATCTCGACGCGCGCGCGTGCGTCGTCGATCCGTGCCTGCGCATTCGCTGCCCGGACGCGCAGATTTGCGCGGACGGTGAGTGCATCGTCGACGTCGGTCCGCCGCCCGATGCAGGCTTTGACGCAGGGCCGGGCTTTGACGCCGGCAGGCCCGATGCTGGACGGCGCGAGCCGACGCGCTTGCTCGCGTCGGGTGGCGGTGGCTGCGTCTGCGGCGTGGGCGTCGGCGCGAACCGTGGCAGTGGTGCCGCTGGGCTCGTGGCGCTCGGGCTCGCGCTCGTCGCGCTCGTCGCGCGTCGGCGGCGAGTTGCGACGTCGGGCGCGACGAAGCTGGTGTCGAAGTGAGCAGCGTTCGTAGCGGCGCGACTTGCGTCGCGTTGTTTCTGGCGGCGGCTGGCGCGCTGTTCACTGTCGGCTGCGACGTCGATCCGTATTGCGTCGACTGCGGCGACGCGGGCGATGAAGCGGACACCGGCGTGACCG
>Ga0209181_10013557_pt1 | contig 10181 bp, 3 predicted proteins | sample MAT05_FD_187208 | JGI IMG/M metagenome (GOLD analysis project Ga0209181, IMG submission 187208) | Freshwater microbial communities from Lake Fryxell liftoff mats and glacier meltwater in Antarctica - MAT-05 (SPAdes) (version 2) | ecosystem: Environmental > Aquatic > Freshwater > Ice > Liftoff...
ACCCAATATGAAAAGCCGTCCTGGCCTTTGGTGCCTTCGTCTTTCCAGGTGTAGCTTTCATTGTAGCCGTCGAAAAAACCGTAGGCGCCAACCGGGAAACGGTTCCACATGGCTTCGAGTGCGGGCAAACAAATTTCAGGAGCAAACGGTACGGAACCACCTACGGCTGTTGGTGCTATGGTGCCGTCGTCGTCGCGGTAATCGGCTGCTGCGCCACGCGCAGAATAGCCAATGAAACGTACCAGTTGGCCGTTGAACATTTTTTCGGCGTAACCCGGACCGTCACAGGCAGTGAGGCCCCAAATGTTTGCACCGTAACCTGTGAATCCACCCGGGTTGTCGATGCAATACTGACGGTTGGCAAGTGTTGCGCGTCGGCTGTTTTCGAAATAATCGATGCCCATACCGTGCATGTAATCGTCTTTGATGCCTCTGAAATCGATCCACATGTGGCTGTACTGGTGACCGAAGAGCGGACCGAAGTTTACCATATCCTGTCCTTTGTACTCCGTACGGTAGTATGTGTTGCACCACTGGTCCCACATTTTAGCAGGCACCGGGTGGGTTGGCGAGCCCAAGGCCATAACGAGCAAAACCATGGCTTCGTTGTAGCCGCGCCACTCGGCAGCAAGGAACCCTTTTTCAGGATGCCAGCCCATGCTGAGCAGGTTGCGGTCGTTCATAAACCAATCCCATTCCACGCGGCGGTAGAGGAAGTCGGCTGTTTCACGGATGGATTTTTCGGTGGGATCATTGCCGTCGAAATAACTCATACACGACAAAATACCAGCCATGAGCAGTCCGGTATCGATGGAAGAAAGTTCGACTTGTTTGAATCGGTGCGAATTTTTATTGTCGAGAAAATGGTAATAAAATCCTTTGTATCCTGAAACGCCTTCCGCTTGCGGCCCTTGGGGCAGGTCTTTCAATACCTGAAGGGTTTTCAAAACACGATTTGCGGCTTGTTTTCGGGTAATCCAGCCCCTTTCGGCACCTACGAGGTAACTGCTGAGTCCAAATCCTGTGGCTGCTATGCTGGAAAAAGCGAGTGTTGGAAAACGGTCGGGAATCTGCCAATTGGATGTGTCCGCAAGTTCCCAAAACCAATTGAATGTGCGTCGTTCAAGCTCATCGACACTGAAGGGAACAGGATTTACCGCAGGCGAATGTTGCGCCTGAGGAATGGCCATTGGGAAAAGCAAAAAACAAAAGCAAAGAATGCAAATGCGACCCATGGCAACAACAATTTGAAAGAAGGTAGGAGAAAAGTAGGTTGGCCGGTTGGTCGGCTGGTCCCGTTAAAGGATTATACCGACCAACCAACCTACCAACTGACTTAGTTTACTGTTTCACAAACTTGGCGTTGCCGATGAGCATGCCTTGTTCGTTGAAAGCATTCAAGGTGTACATGCCTGCTGGCAGACGGGTAACATCAACCTCACTGCGATCGTTGCCACCGGTATTGATGCTGTTCACTTTTTGTCCATAAAGGTTGAACACGTCGAGACGGGCCGATTCGGGCAGGTTGTTTACACGCAGACGATCGGTCACCGGGTTGGGCGAAACTTTTATGGTTTCAACCGTAGGAGGAGTGAACGTACTGATGATGTTACACATACCGTCACCGATAACGATATCATCGAAATATGAAATTACATTGGTGCCGGTGCCGGTAGTAGCAATATCGAATAAAATCGTAAAGCGGTCGTATTTGGCAGCGTCGTCAACGGCGCTGAAATCGAACGACAGTTCTTCCCACTGGTTTACAAGCGTATTGGGAACGGTAATTTCGACAGGAGGAAAGGGGTTGCCGAAAATTTCAGATTTGACCGTGACGGTACCGATGTGGTCCATATGCGTTTTCATGCGTACGGATTTGTTGCTCTGGAAGTCGATGGCAGCATCCAGTTGGCTGAATATACCGAAGAAGATTCCCGCATCGGCAGATGCAACGAATTTGCCCACCTTACTGCTGGTGTTGATGCCCGAAGGATTCGGGTTTGTAATGACTTCAAAAGGTGTGCTGTAAGAGCCGTTGTTGAAGTAGGTGAAATTGCTGAACGATGTTGCGGGTGTTTCGTAATCGCTCACACAGCCGTTGTAGCCGGCGCGTTTGAGACGCACATCATCAATCCAGTAAGTACCTGCTTCGTTGTTGCCTGCGTTGGGGAAAATCACCAACTGTTTGTTGTCGTTGTTTGTCACGCCGCTGAAATCGATTTCAAACGTGTGCCATTCGTTGGCAACCGGGATGTTTTCAAAAATCTCAACTTGTGTGCCGCCTTGGAATTTGAAAAGGAAAGGCAGGTTGGCAACCGTGGAGTACACGCGTACCTGGAGAATGTTGTAAACGCTCAGGTCTGGCGCTGTGGCAAATTCGTATCCGAGACCCGCAAAAGGATCGTTCAAAGGATCATCGTATTTACCCACCTTGGCAGAAGGGTTGCCAGCATTCAAGAATGGGTTGTTGATCACCGAAAGGTTGCTCAAACCAAAAAAGATCGCATCGAAATTGCGCTGACACTCGAAGTCGTCCACGATTTTGTCGTTGATGGCTACGTCCACACAAGGATCGACTGTTGCATCGCTTTGCCGTAGGTTGTCAATGCACCAAGTGGTACCAGGAGCAGCTGTTCCTGAATTGAAACGCAGGCTGATCTGCTGGATGTCGGTAACGTCGCTGGCTGTTGAAAAATCGAAGCTCAATGTTTCCCATTCACCGGGCGTGGTTACGGTTGCTTCAAATTCCTTGTTGCCCGTGGCCGAATTGAGGATCATGAGCACCTTGCCACCACTGGCAGGACTACGCACGTCGAGGTTGAATTGCGGGTACTCCGTCAAATCAAATGCTGTGGCCGAGAACGCTTCGAGGGTAGAGAAAGCAGAAGTGCCCAGGGTATAGCAACCGGAATTGTCCGAGTCGTTCACACTGTTGGCGCCAGGGTTCGAGGTTGGCGCAATAAATAACCCGTGCAGTAGGATGTTACCGCCCAATGGCTGCCAAAAAAGTGTCAAACCGTCTTCAAAGTCTTCCACTGGAGGCAATGCAGTAGGCTCTACCAGTTTTATGTTGTCGATGTAGTACACATCGCCTACTTCACCGTTTTGTCCTGCGTTGAAAAAGATCACAAAACGGTTGTGGCCTTGTCCGATCTGATCGCTGACATCGAGGGTGTGGGTCGTCCATTGGTTGGGAACCATAGCGAATGGCACTTCTTTTTGTCCTACACCACCTTCAATTTTTACCAGTACGGTACCTGCTTTGGGTGCATACAGCTGGAAAGTGAACTGGTTGCGCACCGACAAATCGATGGGATCTTGGTAATCGAGCACCAGGGGGAAAAACTCGGTTCCCGGACCGGCTTTATCAGCTACTCGGCCTACATTCACGGAGTTGTTGTCGCCCGAAGGGAAAGGATTGTTTACCACCGTGAGGCTATCCCAGCCCAATCCATACGTTGCGTTGCGGTTGCAGTCGTAATCGTCGATCACAACGGGATCGGGCGTAGCTCCAACACAAACACCTTCAGCTTCGGCACGGATGTCGTCTATATAAAACGTATCGTCTGCACTGACGGCAAATGGGGTGTAGGAAATCAGGATTTTGTTGATGTCAACCAACGTGGATGAGCCGGAGAAATCCACCGTGTATTCCTGCCAGGCGTTGGCAACGGCTACGTTCACAAATTTTTCAACACCACCACCGGCGCCTTCCACTTTGAAGAGCAGGCGGGTAGGATTGGGCGCCCACATTTTGAATTTGAACTGGTTGAAAACAGCCAGGTTGAAATTTTCGGACGCTGTGCCGAGGAAAAAGCTGAAATCAGAAGCCGCATTGTTGGTAAATGAACCAACCGTAGCCGAGTTGTTGACCCAATCGGGGCCTGGGTTGGCTACAGCGCCGTTGTATACAGCGCCGTTGAACGGAACCCAGTCGATGCCCGAAGGAACTTCGAAAGTTTCGTAAACTTCGTCCTGGACGGCTACGATATCATCCCAATAGTAGGTTTGTGCATCACCCAAAACAAAAGAGTTGAACGAAATCAACACCTTGTTCATCAAGGTTTTGTTTTCACCTGCGGAAAGGTCGAACGTGTATTCCACCCATGTGTTGGGGACGGTAATGTTTACGATCTTTTCCTGGCCCTGACCTCCGCCTTCAAATTTGAAAAGTGCGACGGCTGGAGCGGTAGGCGACCAGATTTTGATTCTAAAAACATTGTTTTCCGACAGATCGATGGTGCCGCCCGGCACATCGGCAATGGCGAAATTGAAATCGGATGCAGGATTGTTGGTATACGAGCCAACAAAGCCACTGGTGTTGATGCCCGACTGGTCGGGATTGGCAATGACGCCGTTGTAAGTGCCGTTCACTCCGGTCCACGGAACGTCGGCAGTGCCGCCTTCAAAGTCTTCAAACGTTACCTGTGCGGTAGCGGCGAAGCATGCCAGGAAGGCAAAACAACTTGTGAGAAAAAACTTTTTCATACTTGCTTCTTTAAAGAAAAGTTAGTGATTGAATAGTAAATCAGGATTCAATGTTTTTGAGGATTCCTGGGATTGGGTTAAAGTATTTTGAAACGTTTTACCGTTCAAATTTCATTACAAGACGAACAGTTTTAAGCTGCGGGTTTTACCGCCGTCAAGTTTAAGGAGGAGAAAATACAAGCCTGGTTCAAGTCCGGTAGTATGCAGTTCAAGGTTGTGAATACCTGTAGCAAAAACAGCGTTGTTTAAAACATCTTTTCGTTTTACACCCACAGCATCAAACAATTCAATTTGTAGGTTGCCCTGGTTTAACATCTGCAACTCGAGCTGCACCAGTGTACCGGAAGTTGCCGGATTGGGCCGAACAATGGCATCAAAACCATGTGCCTTCAGGTCAGCTTCGTGTGTTGAACTGGCGTCGGGTACAAAACCGACAGCACTGACGGCAGACTGTATGCCGGGTGCCTGCATAAACAAGTCCCAAAACAAACCTGTGCGGTGGTTTTCAATCATGGCTACAATGGGCCCCTGGTCGATGGCGAGGTAAGAAGTGGCAAACCAGTTTTGGTTGAGGTTGAAGGCGTCGTAAAATCCATAAGGCCCCCAAAGCCTGTCGCCGAGAATCCGATAAAAATGCTTCAGCGCTTTCATGCTTTCCTGGGGTGTGTAGGGCATGGAAGCAAGAGCCGCTGTGGGCGCAATGGTGCCGTTGTCGTTGGGTGGAAACGGATCGTGTGCCAGGTATCCCCACGGATTGTCGCTGGCTGTGAGTCCCCAGCAATCGGCCGAATATCCTTCGTGATTCTCCGGGTTTGAATCGCAATAGGCCTGGTGGATCAAGGCATGGTTCCTGTTGCGCACGAAATAATTGCAATAAGCGTCTTTTTTGTTGCGCGGATCAAATCCCAAAAAGGAGTAATGGGCAAAAAACAAGGGGCCGCCGGCAAAGGGGCCGCAGCAAATCTGGTATCCGTAATACGAATTGTTGTTCGTGTAATTGCTTCCAGCCCAACCTGTTTGGTACAGACTTGCGGGCACTCCGTGGGTTGGTGATGCAACAGCCAATAAGTACGTGATCTGGGTTTCGTTGAAACCCCTTAGCTGGAAATTCATCTGCCACTGGTATTGTGGCGACCAGTGCCAGTACAATACGTTGCTGTTGTTTCGTCGGTACCAGTCCCATTCCACACCTTCCCACAATTCGGTGATCACATCGCGCAGGGTATTTTCTATGGCATTGTTTTGATCAAAATACTCCCTGGAAATCAACAGTCCTTGCATCATAAACGCAGTTTCCACCAGGTCGCCACCGTTGTCAAATGCGCTGAAAGGAATGGTTTGTCCAGAAGCACCGTTTATCCAATGCGGCAGGGCACCGTGGTACTTTTCGCAAATTTGAAGGAAGGAAACGATCTGGAGCATTCGATTTACCCCTTGCTCACGGGTGATCCATCCGCGTTCGATGCCGGTGATGATGGACAACAATCCGAATCCCGAACCGCCTGTGGTAACAGTATTGCCGGAAGTATTGCGTTCGCGGGCCATGCCGCTTTGAGGATGGGCAAAATTCCAAAAATAACGGAAGGTATACCGCTGTACCATGTCGAGCAGCTCTTCATCGCTGAACACATGCGTGGTCGCAGTGAGGGTATCTGAAAAAGGGCCGATCATACCACCTTCGGCGAGGGTACGTATGGTGTATTGTCTGGAAATATTGGTTCCTTCATCGCCAGTCCAATCAATAAAATCAACCACACCAGGGCCAACAGCTTTGAGCAGGTCAAAGGATTGCCCACCGTCATCGGACCGAAACAACTGGTATCCCGTAACTCCCTGCGCGGTGGCTGGTTGCCAACGAAGTTCCATGTGGCTGTCCAATCCTTCGGCCTCAAAAGAGGGCGGCGGCGCCTGCCCAAAAAGGCAAAACGCAGGAAACAGAAGCAGCGAACTTTGGCGTAAGATCGTTTTTAGGAACATCATCAAGGGGGTAAGTAAAGATTCCAAAAAGGCACATAAATTTTGGAACCACTGTGTTTGTCAGGATGAAATTAGGCTTTTCAACCCAAACAAACACAAAAACGCACCTCACCATTACTACACCATGACCAATTTAGGCTAAAAACGATCAATAATTGATCATAAACTCGGTCAAATTGGCATCTTCGGACAAACCTATTTTTCGCCGAAGTCGGTAACGTTTGTTTTCGATGCCCCGAACAGAGATGTTCAGCAGTGGTGCAATCTCTTTTGAAGCCAGATTCATTTTCAAATATGCTGCCAAACGGAGGTCGCCGGGTGTCAAATCCGGGTAGTCGTGCATCAGCCTTTTGAAAAAATCATCGTGTACGGCATTAAACGATGTTTCAAAAATTTCCCAGTCGTGGTCGCTCTCCAAATGGGCATCAATTTCACGGATGATTTTACTCAAAGCACGCGGTTCATTTTTCGATTCAAGCAGGGTGTCTTTCAAATGCTGCAACACCTCATTTTTCCGAATCAGGTTCAAAGCGGCATTGGAAAGCTCTTTGCTTTTGTTGTTCACTTCCAAAGCCAGCATTTCACGCTCAGCTTCCGTGCGCTGACGTTCCAATTCCCGACGGTTTTCCGCCTCCAATTTATCCCGTTGTTTTCCAAGCCTTTTTTGGTTGATCTTTTCAACCTGGAAAATGATGCCAAGCAACAACAAAACATACACCGCCCATGCCCAAACAGAGCGATACCACGGCGGCGCAATGCGAAAACGAACCGTTGTTTCAGGGCCATCTAAATTGCTGCGGACCCTGAACACATATTCGCCGGCAGGCAGGTTGTTGAATTCTTTCTCGGGTTCCATCTGCCCTGCAGACCATTTGTCATACAGACCTTCCAGTTTCCAGAAGTACATCGGCGCCTGATCAAATAAAGGCGTGGCAAATCGAAGTTTCAGGGAATTTTCTCGGTACGACAACGTTTTCATTCCTAGATCGGATGAAGACAACATGCGTCCGCTTTCGGGCAAATGGACCCAGCGTACGTATGTGGATACCTCTATTTTTTTTCTTTCCAACGGTTTGTCCTGGCGCATGCGCGCAAAACCGTTTTCAAGGCAAAAGAGGAAATCACCGTTGTGTAGGGCAACAATGTTCTCATACCCTGGAACGAGAGAAATACTCCAGTTGCTCACTACCCTGCCCTGTTGCACCAGACTTACATTTTTGTTGTCAACTACAAAATATTCGCCCGCTTTCCCAGCGATCCACTTGACGGGTTTTCCTGATTGTCCCAACGCTTCAAAATTGGTTTTGCCATCACGGCCTTCGCGCATCAGGTAGGGTCCGGCTGCCGTATTCAGCACCAGCGAATCGTTTAATTTGCAGAAATCCAGTTGGTAATCCCCCGGCAGACCATCGTTTTTTCTAAACATCTGTATTTCTTCTACCCGTAGCCAGTTCGCACTGAGCTTTAACCTAAATAGTCCGCGGTTGGGATGTACACCCCACACGTTTCCCCACGCATCGAAGGTGATTTTTTTCAAGGGCTCTGAGAAACCCTTTACCCTACTTGCCGCCCCCCACATGCCTGCTGCATTTTTCCGGTAAAGCACCAATCCGGTGTACGTGCTTTGCAAAAGCAGATCCGGCCGGCCGGGTACAGGTAGGAAACACCAGCCTCCGGTGATGTCTGACAATGCAATTGCCTTGTTGTTTTGGATGCGGAAGGTGCCACTGTTGTGCCCGCACAACAATTGGCCATCGAACACCGCAAGTTGCCATACCTGTCCTTGTGTGCCTTCAATGGACCTAAAACCATCTTGCTGTTGCACAAAAACACCCTGATTGCTGCCCACATACAAGGCTCCCTGCCAGAATGCTGCGGTGTAAACCGTCCCGATACGGCCGGGCGGGTCGGTAAAAAAACTCAGCGAAGCTTCCAAAACGGCATAATCGATGCCCCTGTCGAGCCCTATCCATAGGTTGTTGCCTTTGTCCTCCAGCAGCGACAAAACGGTATTGTTCTGCAAACCGGAGGCCTGGTTGATGTGGAACCGCAGTTTCCCGGTGCTGTCGAGGATGTAAACCCCATTCCGGATGGTTCCAACTGCCCATCCCCCTTGTTTAAGTGCGACTACCTTGTTGAGTTGGAAACGTTTAAAATCTTCATTCAAATGATTTTTCCAGGCTATGCAATGTTGTTCATCGTATGTGAAAATACCGTCGCGGTCGGTGCCAATCCACAAATCACCGTTTGGGCCACGTGTTATAAACTGAACAATCTTGTTGGCCAGTGTTTCACTGCCTTTTAGAAATCGGAATGTGTTGTGCGGAAGTAGCTCGTACAATCCCCTCCCTATCACAGGCAGGTACACACGTCCATCGATGTTTTGGGCAAACATAATGGCTGCCGGCGGCTTGATTACCGTCACTGTGTTGTAATCGTACCTGTAAATGGTTGAAAAAGACTGGAAAAGAACATATCCGGGCATGGCGACAATGTGCCAGATCTCCTCTTTGCCGACCAGGTCGGCCTGTACGTTGCCCGAAAGTGAAGTGTACCGCGGCATCCCCGTACCCAGCGAATCGAACCAATACCCGAACTCGGCAAAACCACCGCAAAAAATGCGGCCTTCAGGATCTATGGCCAGAGCGCGCAGGGTTTGTTTTTCAGGAAGGTTGAAAAGTTGCCAGCGTGAACCGTCGAAGCACAAAAGTCCGCTGTTGTTTCCGGCGTATAAATAACCTTCAGGAGATTGGGCCAACACCCAGTTTTGGTTTTGGGCGCCGTAAACATCGGGATTGAAATGCCGTACGAGTGGGGTTTCCTGCGCCTGAGTAAGGTTTGGAAGCAGGAAAAAAACAAGGGCAAACCATATGCCTGGTTGCAAATTCAACTTAACTCCAGCAAGTACCAACATTCAGAATCAATCAAAACGAGATGAAAACCAGCCTCTTCAGGGTTAATTTTCAATCAAAATAGGCCTGTTAAAGGTAAGGCTTCTCCTTCAACCCACCGCAAGCGTTTTTTGGTAATACTGACGGAAAATTTCAGGCGACATGCTGGTGTTCTTTTTGAAGAAGCGTGTAAAATACGCATTGTCTTCAAAATGAAGCATGTCGGCAATCTGGGTCACCGTGTAATCCGAATTTACCAGCAAACGTTTGCCCTCCAAAACGACCCGTTCGCGAATCAATTCACCTGCGGGTTTTCCCAGTACCGAATTGCTCAATGCGTTGAGGTGATTGGGGGTGATAAACAACATCTCAGCATAATCGCGCGGAAGGCGTTTTTCCTTAAAATGTTGTTCAATCAACTTTTCAAAATTGCGCAAAACCGTCAATTGGTGCCGGCTAACTTCGACTTTGCTGAGTTTTGGCAAGGCCCTCGACAACAAAACGAGCATTTGCATCAACAAGGCGCGCAAAAAATCATTGCGGAAATCGGCATCAAGCTGGTACTCGTCCAGCATCCGCTCCATCAACCCGTGCACCTCGCTGCAACATTCCGTTTCTAAAACATTCACAGGTTGACCGCTCACCGTATTGAACAATGGAAACTCCGCGATGAAGTTGGGGTTGTGGCATATGGCGGTAAAAAAGCTCTCGTTGAAGTTCACAATGTAGCCTTCTGCGTCGGGTTTGAAATGCCAGGAATGGATCTGTCCTGGCGCCATATAGTACACCTGGTGCGGTTTTACAGGGTACGACTCGAAATCGATG
>Ga0209181_10013558_pt1 | contig 10181 bp, 8 predicted proteins | sample MAT05_FD_187208 | JGI IMG/M metagenome (GOLD analysis project Ga0209181, IMG submission 187208) | Freshwater microbial communities from Lake Fryxell liftoff mats and glacier meltwater in Antarctica - MAT-05 (SPAdes) (version 2) | ecosystem: Environmental > Aquatic > Freshwater > Ice > Liftoff...
CAGCTCGATGCCGCGGGCGATGTAAAAGTACATGTCGCCGAGGGCGTGCATCTCGACCGAGACGTTGTACGCGATGTTCCAGCTCTGGAAGATCCAGGGGGTGATGAAGTGCGGCTGCAGGGTGGTGACGGTCTTGACGAGCAGCTCGAACTCGTGGAAGTCGTTCCGCTTCTGCTTCTCGATCGCCTGGTGCCACAGGTAGCTGACGACGAACCCGCGGGAGCCGACCAGCCCGAGGCGGACGGCCGACCCGGCGAGTTCGGCCTCGCCCTGCTCGAGCTCGCGGAGTTCGAGCCGGCGGGACTGGTCGAGGATGGTCCGGGCGGCGACCCGGTCGGCGGCCGCGTGGAGGCGGGTCGGCGGCTCCCCGGCCCGGGCCGTGCTGCCGAGCGGCAGCGGGATCGTCCCCCGCCAGAACATGCTGACGGTGAACAGCACGAGGATGGCCGCGAGGTAGTACAGCTTCCGCCGGACGGCGGCTTTTTGCAGGGGGTTCATGCGCGCCTCGGGGGAAGCTGTTAGCCGTCAGCCATCAGCCAGAAAAAGACCCGTCTGGCCGCGGAACGTATTTTCTTCTGGCTGATAGCTGACAGCTAATCGCTAACAGCTTCTCAGGCCGCCACCTCGCGGGACTTCATCAGGTAGTACGCCAGGACGGCCCACGGCAGGAGGTAGCCGGCCGTCACCAGCAGGTTCACCACCAGGTACTCGGTGTTCACGTTGAACCCCTCGGACACGAAGTTCGTCCAGGTGAACGACTCCACGTCCGGGATGACGTTCTGGATGCGCCGCACGACCCACGCCCAGAAGTGGTCGGCGACGAGGATCGCCTTGCTCCCGGCCGAGTCGGTCAGTGGGGCCGTCGCCTGCTCGGCCCGGACCAGCTGCGACATCGTCTGGAACGGCCCGCCGCCGACGTTCCGGTTCGTGGCCAGGTCGTTCAGGTGGTCGCCGGCGTACCCGAGGGCGTAGATCATGAGGGTCATCAGGAGACTCAGCACCCCGCTCAGGTAGGTGCTGACCGCGACCGCCAGGCCGATGACGATGAGCAGCCGGCACCACAGCCCGATCACCCCCTTGACGAAGTTGACCCAGAACGGCTGGACGCCTTCGAGGACGTACAGGTCCGGCTCGGCCATCCCGAGCAGCTGGCCGGGGCTTTCGCACTTCACGTACACGGCGACCCGCGACCGGGGCCGCCCGGCCTCGTCCTTCGGGTCGCCGGTGGCGGCGTTGCGGAACAGCCCGGCCGGGACGACCACGTCCGAGACGGCGTAGTCGAAGGCTTGCGTGCGGACCTCGTAGAACCCGTGCTTCTCGGCCAGGGCGTTGGCCGCCTTCCACCCGGGGTTGTCCCCGGGGGCGGCCCCGACGGGGTTAGCCCCCCGGTCGGCGGCCGCCCGCAGGTCGGCCTGGTAGCGCTGCTCCGGCGTCTTCCCGTCGGCCGGGTCGAGGGCCGTGTCGGCCCACTGCCACTCGCCGCGCTGCTCCTGGGTCGGGGGCACCTGCGGGGCCTTGTGGGTGACGAACCGGAAGACCACGTCCACCCCGGTGTTCTCGTCCCCCTTGGTCAGCTTGTACACGTCGAACGTGAACTCGACCGGGACGGCGTCGTCCGGGGCGGCCGCCAGCGCCGGCGGGACGGCGGCGAACTGCCAGATCGCCCGCTGGGGCGAGTCCGGGTGGCCGGCGATGTACTTCCGGTAGTCGAACTCGCGGCCGACGTTCGTCCCCTCGAAGTCCGCCTTCCGGCTCTTGAACGACAGCTTGCCCCGGTCCGGCACCCGGGCCTTGGCCGTCTCGGCCAGCGCCTTCGGGTCGATGGTCGCGCTCTCGATCAGCAGCAGGCAGGCGGCGGTCATCGCGGCCAGGGCCAGGGTCATCATCCCGGCGTACCCGGCGAACCGCCCGAGGACGACCTCGAACCGCTCGACCGGCTTCGTCACGACCGTGTGTATGGTCTGGTTCTTGATGTCGGTCGGGATGCTGAACGCGCTGAGGAGGATGGCCGTGAACAGGACCAGGACCATGACCAGGAACGACGACACCCCGACCAAGTCGCGGAACTCGTCGGCCGGGCGGACGTTGGCCATCCAGACGTTCTTGAACATGAAGGGGAGCAGGACGATCAGCCCGACCCAGTAGAGGCGGTAGCGGACGGCCTCCTTGAACCCGAGTTCGGCCAGCGCCCGCACCCGCCGGCCGCGGAGTTTCCGCAGGTCGCGGGCGAACGGCTCGCCGATCCCGAGGAGGGCGAAGACGCCGGCGACCATCAGGAGCATCGGCCGCAGTTCCCAGTGCCAGCTCGGTGGCAGTACCTTCACCGGCGACCCCGGCGGCGGGGGCGGGAGGGCCGGCGGGTCGAGCCGGACGCCGTAGAACTCGACGAGGGTGCGGCCGGAGTACCACTCGAGGGCGATGCTGGCGACGAGCGGGGCGTAGGCCAGGAAGGCCAGCAGGGTCATCAGCTTCATCCACCCCGACACCGGCACCCGGAGGCGCTCGGACTGCGACTTGTCGGTCGGGACGGACCGGGCGTAGAGGAGGTAGGCGACTAGCCCGAGGGCGGCGAACCCGCCGGCGTCCTGGACCCACGACTGGGCCAGCCCGCCGACGTTCGCGTACCCGAGCGGGTCGCCCCGGTCCAGCTGCAGGATCCCGAACAGTGCCGGCGTCACGGGTAGTAGTCCTCGTCCTGTCTGGCTCCCCTCTCCCCTTGAGGGAGAGGGGTTGGGGTGAGGGGAGAACGCTCCCCTTCCCGGGATGACGCCGGGCATCCGGGGAGCTTTTCCCCTCACCCCGCGGGCTGCGCCGCGACCCTCTCCCTCAAGGGGAGAGGGTAAGATTAAGCCCCTACTTCGCCACCGCCTCGGTCGGCGGCAGGTAGCGGCGGCCGGGCCGCTTCTTCGACTCCTCGACGATCTTCAGGAACAGCTCTTCCAGCGTCGTCGTCGGGTGGCCGATCGTCTCCAGCACCCCGCCGTGCTTGCGGATGACCGCCTCCAGGTCGGCCCGCAGTTCGGCCGACTCGCGCACCTTGCTCGCCCGGATCTCGATCCGGGCGGCGTCCTCCACCAACTTGCTGACCGCCCCGAGTTCCTGGAGGTCGCCGTTGTACAGGATGGCGATGCGGTCGCAAACGTCCTGCACGTCGTCGAGGCGGTGGCTGCACATCAGCACCGTCTTGCCCTGCTTGCGGAGGTCGAGGATGAGGTCTTTCATCCAGCGCGTGCCGAGCGGGTCGAGGCCGCTCGTCGGCTCGTCGAGGATGACCAGTTCCGGGTCGTTGATCAGCGCCTGGGCCAGCCCGATCCGCTGCCGCATCCCCTTCGAGTATTCCTTGAGGATGCGCTTCTTGTCGGCCGACAGCCCGACCATGTCGATCAGCTTCGCGGCCCGTTCGCGCCGCACTGCGGCCGGCATGTCGAAGAGGCGGCCGTAGAAGTCGAGGGTCTCTTCGGCGTTGAGGAAGCGGTACAGGTACGACTCTTCGGGCAGGTAGCCGATGCGCTCGTTCTTCTCGACCTTGGCGGCCGGCTCGCCGAAGACGAAGGCGTCGCCGGCGGTCGGGAAGAGGAGGCCGAGGAGGAGCTTGATGGTGGTCGTCTTGCCCGACCCGTTCGGCCCGAGCAGCCCGAAGATCTCGCCCTTGTGGATGTTCAGGTCGAGGGCGTTGAGTGCGGTCTTCTTCTTGCGGCCCCAGAAGTCGCGGTACACCTTGGTCAGGCTGCGGGTTTCGACGACGAGGTTCGCGGCCATCGGGGCGGTCTCCGGGGCGGCCCCGGGGGGGCGGCGCGGGCGGAACGAGCGGGGACACTACCGGATACGAGCGCCCGGGCGGGGCGGTTCGCGCGGCGGCCGGGGTTATGGTAGGGAAGTGTGACGGCGATTGGAGCCGCCCCGCGGCACGGCGGGAATGGGACGGTAGTACGAGTGTTCGCCGAATCGGTGATTGGGAGCGCCGCGGCCGCCCGCGCAAAACGCTATGAAACAGGCAAGGCGTTCAAGGCGTGCAAGGCGTGCGCCTATCGGAAGCGAGCGCCTTGCTCAACCGACCTTGACCCCGTTGGGGGGAACGGCAGGATTCTGAACGGTGATCTGAGATCGCCTTGAGACGGAATGGGTCGCTTGTGCGAGGGTTGGCGGGGCGGTACGATCCCGGCTATGAGGCCGCGGGTGTACATCGAGACGACGGTGCCTAGCTACCTGACGGCGTGGCCGAGCCGCGATCTCATCCAGGCCGCACACCAGCAAGTCACCCGGGAGTGGTGGGACCGGCACCGGCCCGGGTTCGACGCGGTAGTGTCCCAACTCGTCATCGACGAGTGTGCCGCCGGCGACCCGGCCGCAGCGGCGGCCCGGCTGGCGGCGGTCGCCGACCTCCCGCTGCTGGCGGCCACCGAGGCGGCCGGCCTACTCGCCCGGGAGCTGATCGCCGGCGTCCCGCTCCCGCCGCGGGCGGCGGCCGACGCGCTGCACCTCGCCACCGCGGCCGTCCACGGGGTCGAGTTCTTGCTGACCTGGAACTGTACGCACCTGGCCAACGCGGTTCTCCGGGGCCGGGTCGAGGCGGTCTGTCGAAGCCGCGGGTATCGGGCTCCTGCCATTTGCACGCCCGAGGAACTGACACAGGAGCAGGCCGATGCCGACGGATAGCGTGGTCGCTGAGGTGCGAGCGGTCCGGGAAGCATACGCGGCGCGGTTCGGATTCGACCCGGTTGCGATGGCTCGGGATCTCCGCGAGCGCGAGAAGGCCGGGGGCCGGGTGGTCCTACCCCCACCGGCCGCGCCGAGCGAGCAGGCGGTGGAAGCAGGGTCGCCCGACCAACCGCTGCCGCAGCCCGGGGCCGCGTGAACTGGCGTTGTTCGTTCAGTTCGAGTAGGTCGTGGCCGAGTCTTCGAGGCCCGACATTCCGGGCGAAGATGTCGGGCCTCGAAGACTCGGCCACGACCTACAAAACTTCTCACCCCATGAACCCGACACCCCCCGATACCCGCGCGGAGTTCGTGCTGCTCCCGCCCGCCGCACCCATCGCGCCCGACGAAACGGGGCTTGCACCCGGCTTTTCGCGGGAGCGGGTCCGACGGTTATTCTCGTCGAGAGTGGTGCTTGCGGAACCGCCCCGGGCCGACGGTTCGATCCCACCGCCGTCCCGGTCGCACGAGGTAGCCGAGCCGTTGGCCACTCCTCCCGACACGCGGAGCGGGGATGAAGTCGAACAGGGCCGGCAGACTTGAACCGCGTTCCCACGCGGACCGTGGGAAGGCGGGGATGGGGTAGGCGTTCGTCACTCCAAAAACGGCCCCCAAACCCCGTCCGCTCCCAGTACCTCGTTCGGGCGGAAGCGGCCCTTGTACTCCAGCGACCGACAGCCCTCGACGTAGTAGCCGAGGTAGACGTGCGGGACGCCGCGGTCCGCCGCCGCCCGCAGGACCGACAGCACGTTGAACGTCCCGAGCGACCGGCGGCGCTCGGCCGGGTCGTGGAAGAAGTAGATCGCCGACAGCGCCCCCGGCAGGGCGTCCACGTAGCCGACGCCGACCAGCCGGTCGCCGGCGTAGTAGCACCACTCCTCGGTCGGGAACGGGTTCTCGACGAACGAGTCGGCGTAGTCGGCGGCGTCCTTCGGGCCGTGTTCCGACCACCCCTTGTCGTCGGCCTGGAAGGCGTGGAAGCGGTCGTACAGGGCGAGCTTGTCGGCGGTCACGGCCGGCGGCCCGACGACGACGCCAATCTCATCGGCGTTGGCCGCCCACGCCCGCTTCTGGCTGCGGTCGGGGCGGAAGGCGGCGACCGGCACCCGCACCGGCTGGCACATCCGGCACCGGCTACACGCCGGCCGGAAGAGCGTGAACCCGAACCGCCGCCACCCCGCGTTCATCCGGGCGAGGTACTCGGCCGGGGTGAGGTCGCCGACGACCTCGTAGCGCATCCGCGCGACCCGGTCCGGCAGGTAGCTGCAGGCGTGCGGCGGCGAGGCGTAGGTGTGGAGGGAGAGCATCGGGGGAAGTGTGGGTGCGAGGGTGAGTGTGAGGGAAGAATACCCGGAGTCCGACCGCTCTTCCACTCACACTCACACGAGCCACTTGCACCTTCACTCTACGAATTCTACCGCCACCGGGGCGGGAATGATCCCCGCCCGATACCCCTCGTCGAGCAGCTTGCGGATCGCCGCCCGGCCGCGGTCGCCGTAGTCGAGCGTCCAGTCGTTCACGTACATGCCGACGAACTGGTCGGCCAGCGCCACGTCCATGTCGCGGGCATACTGGAGGGCGTAGTCGAGCGCCTCGCGGCGGTGGTCGAGGGCGTAGCGGATGCTCGCCCGGATGAGCCGGCTGACCTCGCGCATCGTCGCGTCGCCCAAATCCTTGCGGACCACGTTCCCGCCGAGCGGCAGCGGCAGCCCGGTGCGGTCCTGCCACCACACCCCGAGATCGACCGCGAGGTGCAACCCCTGGTTTCGGAACGTCAGCTGCCCCTCGTGGATGATGAGGCCGGCGTCGTACTTGCCGGCCGCGACCGCCGGGATGATCTCGTCGAACGGCACCACGTCGTAGGTGAGTCGGTCGGCCGCGCCGATCGACTCGAAGAGGAGTTTGAGCGTCAGGAACGCCGTCGTGAGCGTGCCGGGGACGGCGATCTTGACGGCCGGCAGGTCGGCGACGGCGAGCGGCCGGCGGGCGACGACCATCGGGCCGTACTGGTCGCCCATGCTGCACCCGGTCGGGAGCAGGGCGTACTTGTCGAGCAGGAAGCTGTAGGCGTGGATGCTCACCGCCGTGACTTCGAGTTCGCCGTTGAGCGCCCGCCGGTTGAGCGTCTCGATGTCCTGCAGTTCGTGGGTGAAGCGCAGGTCGCCGGTCGGAATCTTGTCGTTGGCGAGGGCGTGGAACATGAAGGCGTCGTCCGGGTCCGGGCTGTGGCCGACGCGGATGAGCTGTTGCCGGGTCGTCGTCGTGGTCATGGTTGTTCACCCGAAGCCCACCCGTCGCGACGGGTGGGCTTTTACTCCAGGTACCCGGGCGGCGCGCCGGCGGCGGGACCGTCGTACACGACCCGACCGCGGTCGAGGACGACCAGGGCGTCGGCGACGCGGCGCAGGGCCGGGAGGTCGTGCGAGACGATCACCATCGTCGTCGGCACCCGCTCGTCGTTCGCCAGGTCGTCGATGACCCGCATGACCTCGGCCGCCATCTTCGGGTCGAGGGCGCTGGTCGGCTCGTCGAACAGGATGGCCGCCGGGTTAACCGCGAGCGCCCGGGCGATCGCAACACGCTGCTGCTGCCCGCCCGAGAGCTGCGCCGGCCGCGCGTCCGCCTTGTCCGCCAGCCCGACCCGGTCGAGGAGCTTGCGGGCGGTCGCCTCGGCCTCGGCCCGCGGCACCTTCAAGGCGTGGACCGGGCCGCTCATCACGTTCCCGAGCGCGGTCAGGTGGGGGAACAGGTTGAACTGCTGGAACACCATCCCGACCGCCCGCCGCAGGCGCAGGAGCGTGTCGCGGGGCGGCGCGCCCGGCCCGCCGGCGAGGGCCAGCCCGTCGCCGACCGCGACCTCGCCTTCTTGGAAGCGCTCCAGCCCGTTGACGCAGCGCAGGAGGGTACTCTTGCCGCCGCCGGACGGCCCGACGATGCCGACGACCTGCCCCGCCGCGAACGCGACGCTGACGCCGTCGAGGACGCGGTGGGTGCCGTGGTACTTCACGAGGTTCGAGACGCGGATCATGTCGCCCCCAGAGCCTACCCGTCGCTACGGGTGGGTCTTGCCCCCGCCCGCCCGGCGCTCCAGGTGGCGGGCTAGCAGCGCCATCGGGTAGCTCATCACGAGGTACAGGCCGGCCGTGACGAACGCCAGCTCGGCGATGTACTCGCGGTTGAAGTTGTACAGCTCGTTGTACTTCCGGGTCAGCTCGGTGATGAGGATCACGGAGCAGACGGACGTGTCCTTGAACAGCGCGATGAAGTCGTTCGTGACCGGCGGGATGACGATTCGCAGCGCCTGCGGGACGACCACGACGCGGATGGCGGTCGCCGGCGTCATCCCGAGGGCGAGGGCGGCCTCTAGCTGCCCGCGCGGGACGGCGAGCAGCCCGGCCCGGTAGTTCTCGGCCTCGTACGCCGAGTAGTTGATCGCCAGCCCGAGGATGCCGGCCTGCAACGGCGACAGCGTCAGCACCGGCACCACGCCCGGCAGCAAGTAGAAGACGAAGTAGAGTTGCAGCAGCAGCGGGGTGCCGCGGAGAACTTCGACGTAGACCCCGAGCGGGACGCCCAGCCACCCCGGGCCGTACACCCGGCCGAGGGCGACGAGCAGCCCGATGAGGACGGCGAGCGGGAACGACGCGACCGACAAGAACACCGTCATCCCGGCCGCCCCGGCGAGTTCGCGGAGCATCCGCGGCCACGGGTTCGCTTTCCCGCCCGCGTCGGGTGCCTCGCCCGCGTCCTCGTCGGCCGGCCACTGCCCGGTCTGGTTGTAGCAGAGCCACTCCTGGTCGCCGTTCCACAGCCCGTACTTCTGGTAGATCCGCCGCAGCGTGCCGTCCTTCAACCCCTCCTTGATGGCGGCGTCCAGCCCCGCGGCCAGCTCCTTGTCGGCCTGGCGGACGTACATGACGTAGAACCCCGGCTGCCGCGGGTCGCCGACGGCCTTCAGTGCCGGGAGTTCCTTGAGGAAGTACGCGGCGGCCGGGTTGTCCTGCACGGTGGCGTCGAGCCGTTTCTTCTCGACGAGGCCCATGACCGTCGCCACGTCCGGGTTGATGGCCAGCTCGATCCGGTCGCCGAAGCGCGTCTTCCCGTACTCGTGCGCCGCCGACCCGTTCAGCACCCCGACCGAGCGCTTCCGCCCGTCCCGCGGGGTGGCGAGGTCGGCCCAGTTCTTGAGCGTGTCGTCGTCCTTGTGGGCGACGAGGGCGAGGCGGTAGGCGTAGTACGGGGCGGTCGCGGTGTAGGTCTTTTGCAGGTCGTCGCGGAGTTCGTACCCGTTGAGTACCACGTCGATGCCGTCCGCGTCGCCGGCCGGCTTGTCGAGGAGGAGGGGGAGCTTGTCCCAGTCGGCCTTCGTCATCACCGACGTGCGGCCGAGCTTGCCGGCGAGGTAGTCGGCGAGTTCGACCTCGAAGCCGACGAACGCCCCGCCCGCGTCTTGGTAGACGTAGGGTGCCCCGCCGGTCGGGTCGGTGCCCCAGCGCAGGGGCGGCTTCTCCTGGGAGAAGGCCGCAGGCGGCGAGGCGAGGAGAGCGGCGGCGAGGAGCCAGCGGCGGTCCACCGGGGCATTCTCCGTGGGGGCGGGGCGTTTCGCAGAGTGTATCGCGGTCGGCGCGGGGGGACAAGGAACCCGCGGGGTGGGCGAAGAACCTAACCCCCCAACCCCCTTCCCTAAGAAGGAAGGGGGAGCAAGACGACGAGCCTACGGCTCGTCGGATCGGATTTGTCCGGCTCCCCCTTCCTTCTTAGGGAAGGGGGTTGGGGGGTTAGGTTGTCTTCGTGCCGTAAACTACCCCCATGCCGCGCCCCCCGCTCCCCATCGACGCCGCCCTGCCCGCACTGCTCGCCGCCGTGAGAAGCACCGGGGCGGCCGTCCTGCGCGCGCCGACCGGGGCCGGCAAGACCACCCGCGTCCCGCCGGCGCTCGTCGAGGGCGGGCTGGCCGGGACCGGCACCGTCGTGATGCTCGAACCGCGCCGCGTCGCCGCCCGCGCCGCCGCCCGCCGCATGGCCGCCGAGCACGGCTCCCCGCTCGGCGACCGCTTCGGCTACCAGGTCCGGTTCGACCGCGTCGCCGGGCCGCGGACGCGCGTCCTCGTCGTCACCCCCGGCGTGCTGCTGCGGCTGCTGCACGACGACCCGTTCCTCGACGGCATCGCGGGCGTCGTCTTCGACGAGTTCCACGAGCGCGGGCTGGACGCCGACCTCGCCCTCGGCATGGTCAAGCTCGTCCGCGACACCGTCCGCCCCGAGCTGCTGGCGGTCGTGATGTCGGCGACGATCGACCCCGGGCCGGTCAGCGCCTACCTCGGCGGGTGCCCGGTCGTGGACAGCGCGGGGCGGGCCTTCCCGGTCGAAATCCGCTACCGCCCGCGCCGCGCCGACACCCCCGTTCCGGAAGCGGCGGCGAGCGCCGTCCGCGACCTGCTCGACACGACCGCCGGCGACGTGCTCGTGTTCCTCCCCGGACTGCG
>Ga0209181_10013559_pt1 | contig 10181 bp, 8 predicted proteins | sample MAT05_FD_187208 | JGI IMG/M metagenome (GOLD analysis project Ga0209181, IMG submission 187208) | Freshwater microbial communities from Lake Fryxell liftoff mats and glacier meltwater in Antarctica - MAT-05 (SPAdes) (version 2) | ecosystem: Environmental > Aquatic > Freshwater > Ice > Liftoff...
ACCTGCCGGATGCCCTCGGCCATCGCTTCAAGCCGCTTCGTATTGAGCGTGAGGCGCTCGACCATCGGCTTGGCGAGGCCGTTCGCAGCAGCGCTGGCGAGGTCCTGAGCATTCGCCTCGAGGATCGGTCCGGCGGCATTGACGATCTCGTCGGCCATGGCCAGAAGTCCGGCGTTTTTCTGCGCGCTGCTTGTCCGGGCGAGCACGCGGGCCGCGGCGCGGGCGCGGCGGCCAAATTCTTCGATCTGCGATTTCAGGTCCGACATGGTCGCAAGGTTCTACACGCGGGTGGCTTTGGCAATGAACCGCGTCCCGACCGCTTTGCCCGCGACGATCGCAGGGATGCGCCCGGGATTGCGGCCGCCAGCGATGAAGGTCTGGATACCCGCGTCCACCGCGACCTTCACGGCCTGCAGCTTCGAGATCATGCCGCCGACGGAAAATTTACCCTTCTCCTCACGAGCGAAGCCCGCGACGCGATCGATGTCCTCCACCTCGCGCACGATCTTCCCGGCCTTGTCGAGCAGCCCATCCACGCTCGTGAGCAGGATCAGCGTGTCGGCTTCCACGAGCACGGCGACTTCGGCGGAGAGCTTGTCGTTGTCGCCGAATTTCAGTTCCTCGACCGCGACCGAGTCGTTCTCGTTGATGATCGGCACGACGGTCTTGCGCTCGAAGATGCGGCCCAGCGTGTTGCGGATGTTTTGGTAGCCGGTGCGGCTGTCGAGGTCTTTGTAGGTGAGCAGGAGTTGCGCGACGTTCAGCCCGTGGGTGGCGAAGTGTGTGGCGTAGCTTTGCATGAGCTTCGACTGCCCGATCGCCGCACAAGCCTGCCGGGCCGCGAGGTCTTCCGGCCGATCTTTCAAGCCGAGCACCGCAAGCCCGGCCGCGACCGCGCCGCTGGAGACGACCACGACTTGATGCCCGGCCTTCACGAGCCCGGCGATCTCCGCGCTCAGGCGGCGGAATTGCCGGTCGTCGAGCGAGGTGCCGCGGGCGTTCGCGAGGATGCCGGAACCGAATTTGAGGACGATGCGTTGGGGCTTGGTGGCCATTGGAAAAAGGGAGCGGGAGTCTAGAGCGCTCGCGCCCGCTCTCAAGTGCAAAGGCGGCACGCCATGGAGAAGATGAGGCTTCCCGAATTTCCGCGTGCGTCGCTAGACTCCGCACCCATGAGTGACCTCAGTCCACGCCTTCAAGCAGCCGTCCAGAGCGGCGCGCTCCTCGCGAGCAGCGCCAAAAATATCGAGCAGCTTCTCGCCCGCGGAAGTTCGCCGACCTACGCGCAAAGCATCACCGAACTCGTGGACCAAAGCGCGTGGGACGAACTCAACGACCGCTTCTATAAGACGCTGACCTTTGGCACGGGCGGACTGCGCGGGCGGACCATCGGCAAAATCGTCACCGCCGCCGAGCAGGGCAAACCGCAGCCGCTCGACCGGCCGGAGCGTCCGTGCGTCGGCACGAACTCGATGAATTACTACAACATCAGCCGCGCGACGCAGGGGCTGGTGGCTTACCTCCACGAGTGGTTCGCGAAGAACGCGCTGCCGGGCAAACCGAGCATCGTCATCGCGCACGACACCCGACATTTTTCCCAGGACTTCACCGAGCTCACCGCCAAGGTCGCGGCCGAGAATGGCGCGGACGTTTTCATCTTCGGCGGACCGCGTTCGACGCCGCAGCTCAGCTTCAGCGTGCGCCTCGTCGGCGCCAGTGCCGGCATCGTCATCACCGCGAGCCACAACCCGCCGCACGACAACGGCTACAAGGTCTATTTCGGCGAAGGCGCGCAGGTCGTGGAGCCCCACGCCAGCGGCATCATCGCGAAAGTAAACGCCGTCGAGAGCGACGTGTATGAACCCGTCTCCGCGGAAGCGCAGGGCAAAATCACCGTCCTCGGCAAGGACGCGGACGACGCCTACATGGCGCGCCTCGAGACGCTCATCCTCGACCGTCCGATGGTCGCCGAAGCCGCTCGCAACGGGCTCAAGATCGTCTTCACCTCCATCCACGGCGTCGGCGGGGTCATCATCCGCCCGATGCTCGATCGCCTCGGTTTCGCCTACGACACGCCAGCCGAGCAGGAGATCCAGGATGGGCGCTTCCCGACCGTCAAATCGCCCAACCCGGAAAATGCCGATGCCCTCGCGCTCGGCATCCTGCTGGCGAAGCGGACCGGCGCGGACCTCGTCATCGCCACGGATCCCGACTGCGACCGCATGGGCGTGGCTGTGCGGAATGGCGCGGGTGAACTCGAACTCCTGACGGGCAACCAGATCGGCTCGCTGATGGCCTACTACCGCGTGCAGAAACTGATCGCGAATGGCGTAATCACGCCGGCCAACGCCAGCCGCTGCGTGATCGTGAAAACATTCGTCACGACCGATTTGCAAAAAGCCATCGCCGAAAAACACGGCATGCGCTGCGTCGAGACGCTGACCGGCTTCAAATACATCGGCGAAAAGCTCGGCAAATACGAAGCCGCGCTCCCCGCCGACGTGCGCAAGCATTACCGCGATCTTCCCGAACTCGAAACGCGCAACCTGCGCCTCACGCACAGCAGCTACTACGTGTGCGGCGGCGAGGAGAGCTACGGCTACAGCGCGGCGGATTTCGTGCGCGACAAGGACGGCAACGGCGCCACGGTCGTCTTCGCGGAAGTCGCCGCTTCCGCCAAGTCGCGCGGCCTCACGCTGATCGATCTGCTCGACGAGGTCTACGCGACCTACGGCTTCTATTTGGAAAAAAACGGCTCGCTCACTTTCGAGGGCGCGGACGGCGCGGCGAAGATCCAGCGCCTCGTCGATTCCTACGCCGGCCAGCCCCCGAAGACCGCCGACGGCAGCGGGGTGAGCGGCACGCGGAATTTCGCCACGGAGACCTTCACCGATGTGGAAGGCGACACCATTCCGAAGGAGAAGATGCTCATGATCGATCTCGCCGATGGCCGCCGCATCGCGGTTCGCCCGTCCGGCACGGAACCGAAGATCAAGTTCTACCTGTTTGCGCGCCGCGAACCAGCAGCCGGCCATTCGTTCTCTGCCGCCGAGCTCGCGGCGATCAAGGCAGAGGTGAAAGCCTCGCTCGAACAGCTCTGGGTCTGGATTCAGAGCGACGTCAGCAAACGACTGGCCTGACATCCGGCTGGCCGCTGGCTGCGATATTCCTGATGACCATCTGGCTTTCGATGCTATATGGCGTTGTCGCAGTAAACAGACCCCCAATTTTCACCCCATGAGTGGCAGAGAAATCAACCTCGACGGTGGCGAAGTCTCCGTCATCAAAGCGCTGGGTTTCAGCGGCGAGATGAATGGCGAGGACTTGATGACCAAACTCGGTGGTGAACTCGTCCCCGCCGAACTCATCGACACACTCAAGGGGCTGATCTCGATGGGCTACGTTGAGTCGGACAAAGCGGGTTTCTATAAGGCGGACGACTTGAAGGCGGTGCATTTCCAGGTGAACTCCGGCTACGGCAAAGATCTGCGCGAGGCGCTGAACCCGCAGCAGGCCAAGCCCAAGAGCAAGCGCGTGCGGCGCGAGTAGGAAATTTCTGATTTCTGATTTCTGATTTCTGATTGAAGCTCCGCGACTCCCGTCCGCGCGATGCCCCATCAATCGACAATCAGCAATCAGCAATCAGCAATCAACCGCTTCTGGCCGTGGGCCGCGGCGGTCCTGAGCGGCGTCCTGCTCACGCTCTGCTTTGCCCCGTGGAATCAAGGCTGGCTCTGCTGGATCGCGCTGACTCCGCTCATCGCCGCCGCCTTTTCCTCCGGCGGTCCGCTGAAAAAAGCCGCGCTCGGTTACGTCACGGGCGTCATCTTTTTTGCGAGCACTTTCTGGTGGCTCAATACGCTGGCGGCGCTCTACCGCAATCCACTGCTGCTCGCGATCCCGGTGCTGCTCGCGCTTTTTTTCGGCCTTTATTTCGCGTTCTGGAGTTGGTTCGTCGGCGCGGTGCTCACGCGGCTGCCGGGGACGCGGAGCTTTGATCGCTCGCTGGTGAATCTCGGCATCGGCGCTGCAGGGGCGAGCGCGTGGCTGCTCCACGAGTGGGTGCGCGAGCGGCTCTTTGGCGGCTTCGGCTGGAATCCGCTCGGCGTGGCGCTGCACCGCGACATTCCGATGATCCAGATCGCCGAACTCACCGGCGTGCCGGGGCTTTCGTGGCTCGTCATTTTCACCAACCTGATGGCCGTGATCATCATCCGCCGAATCATCGGGGAGCTCGGCCCCACCTTCCTCAAGCGCGTCCGCTGGGAGTTCAGCGCGACGATGGCCTTGATCGCTGGTGTTTTCACCTTCGGGCTGCGCGCAATTTTCTCGCCCGATCCCGCTCCCACCGTTCCCTTTCTGGTCACCGCCATTCAGCCCAACGTCGCGCAGGACGAGAAATTCGACCGCGCCGCGGATGAACGCGTGCTCCGCGAGATCGACCACCTCACCAGCCTGGCCCTCATCGCCCAACCCGCCCCGCATCTCGTTCTCTGGCCCGAGAGCGCCATTCCCGGCGGCGTTTATGGCAGCCAGCAAGGCCACGATTTCGTGCGCACGCAGGCTGGTCGGGGCGACTTCGGACTGCTGTTCGGCACCACCGATTTCGACCCTGCAGCCGGCGAAGACTACAACGGCGCCCTGCTCCTCTTTGGCCAGGCCCAGCAGGACAAAATCGATCAACTCGCAGGCCATCCTCCGGGCGTCCTCCGTGGACAATTCCACCGCAAAATGCACCTCGTGCCCTTCGGCGAATACCTTCCCGCGCGGCCCCTCCTCGGCCCGCTTGTCGGCGGTCTCATCCCGGGCGATTTCACCCCTGGGACCGAGTTCACCCTCCTCGATCTCCCCCTGCACCCTCCCGGTCCTACAAGCCAGCCCTCCCCACTCCTCGACATTCGCCTCCGACTCGCTCCTCTCGTCTGCTTCGAAGACACGCTCGGCGATCTCACTCGCCGCTTCGTGGTCAAGGGCGCGGACGTCCTCGTGAATATCACGAACGACGGCTGGTTCGCGCAGAGCCCGGCTGCGGAGCAACACCTCGCGAACGCCGCCCTGCGCGCCGTCGAAAATCGGCGCCCGCTGATCCGCTGCGGCAATACCGGCGTGACCTGCCTCGTCCTCCCGAGCGGCCACATCGAGCGCTGGCTGCCGCCGTTTCAGCAAGGCTTCGCCGCCCGCGAAGTGCGCGTCGCCACCGCGGCTCGCCAGACTTTTTACACCCGCCACGGCGACTGGCTCACGGCGCTCTCAGCCGCGATCGTGCTGCTCGCCGGAACACTCGCCTGGCGCGCCGGAAGTGCGCGTCAGTCGCTCGGAAACGCCTCCATCAATTGACAAAGCGGGAACGCATTTCGATACTGCGCCCGACATGAGCCTCGACCTGAACGATCTGCTGCACGACTGGCCGCACGAACCCGGCATGATCAAGGTTCGCAAGATCCTCGGCAGCGACGGCAAGGAAAAAATCCAGCTCCGCATCGATCTCGGGCTCATCCAGATGGAAACGCTCGGTCGGCCCGATGGGCTGGAGCCGCACGACTACGAATCCCTGCTGCACTATCACCAGGCGCGGGCCCGCCGTGCGGCGAAGAGGGGCGAAAATTACACGCTGGGCGGGGACGAGATGGGCGAGCTCCAGCAGGAAGGCATCCAGTATTACCACCGCTACATTTCGTTCTTTCAGCTCAGCGATTACCAGGGCGTGATCCGGGACACGCAGCGCAACCTCGACATGTTCGCCTTCGTCGCGAAACACGCGGAGCGTCCGGAAATGTCGCAGTCCGTGGAGCAATTCACGCCGTACGTACTGATGATGCTGACCCGCGCCAAAGCCTCGATCGAAATCGAGCGCGAGGAGTTCGCCACCGCCGTGGTGAAGATCGAGGAAGGTTTGGAAAAGATCCGCGGCTTCTACGAGCAGGCCGAAAATCCCGAGGCGGCGGCCAACAGCGCGGAACTCGGTTTCCTCACGGAATGGCTGGACGAAGTGAAAGCCAAGCAGCCGCTGACCAAGCTGGAAAAAATGCAGCGCGAGATGGACAAGGCCATCGCCGACGAGGCCTACGAGCGGGCCGCCGAGCTGCGCGACCGCATCAACGCGCAGCTCAAAAAGAAGTGACCTGCCCGCGCCGATGATTTCCCCCAACCGCGCGCTTGCGCTGATTTTTTGCGCCTCACTTCTCGCCGGCTGCGACAACAATCCGAACCCTCCGCCCTTTCGCGAAAAGCGCGCGGACGGTTCGCCCTGGCTGGTGCGCTTCAGCGGGCTGAGCGAGGACCCACGCGAGTTTGATCCGCAGAAGATGTATGACCAGATGAGCCGGCGCATCCTCGAGCCGGTTTACGACACGCTGCTCGAGTATCACCCGATGAAGACGGACCCGTACGAGGTGCGGCCGGGCATGCTGGAAGAAATCCCGAAGAAGGAAGTGAGCGCGGAGGGAAAGATCAGCTACCTCTGCCGGATCAAGCCAGCGGCGCGCTTTCACGACGATGAGTGTTTCCCCGGCGGCAAGGGCCGCCCGGTGCTCGCCAAGGATGTGCATTTCGCCTTCCAGCGGATGTGCGATCCGAAGGTGGAATCGCCGTTTCTCTCGAACTTCGTCGAGTACATCCCCGGCCTGCAGGAAGCGCACGATGCGGCGGAGAAGAGCGGCAAGTTCGACTACGACGCGCAAAAGCTGACGAGCATCGAGTTGCTCGATGAGCGCACCTTCCGGCTGCACCTCAGCAAGCCGTATCCGCAGATCTTGTATTGGCTGGCGATGCATTGCACGACGCCGGTCGCCCGCGAGGCCGTGGAGTATTACGATGGCAAGGAACACGACGGCGTGACCCGGCCCGACTTTCGCAAGTTCAAGGCCGTGGGCACCGGTCCCTTCCGCATCGCCGAATACGTGCCGCGGCAGCGCGTGCGACTGGTGCGCGTGGAAGGCTACGCGACGACGACTTTCCCGACCGACGGCTTTCCGCCGGCCAAGGCGGAGTGGTTGCAGCAGTTCGCCGGCAAACCGCTGCCGCTCGTGGACGAGGTGAATTTTTCGATCATCCGCGAAAACATCCCGATCTTCATCCTCACGCGGCAGGGCTACCTCGACGGCATGGGCGTGAACAAGGACGCGTTCGGCGCGATGATCACGCCGGGTCGCGAACTGGCCCCGAAGTGGCGCGCGCGCGGCCTGCATCTGGAGAAGGACGTGGAGCCGGCGACGTTCTGGATCAGCTACAACATGGACGACCCGCTCGTCGGGAAAAACAGGAAGCTGCGCCAGGCGCTTTCCGCGGCCTACGACGCGCAGACTTACTCCGACATCTTCTACAACTCGGTCGCGCCCGTCGCGGAGCAACTCGTGCCGCCCGGCATCGCCGGCTATTCGCAGACCTATCGGAATCCGTACGGCTTTAACCTGGAGAAAGCGAAGCAACTCATCGCCGAGGCCGGATACCCAAACGGCATCGACCCGAAGACCGGTCGCCCGCTGGAGATCACGCTGGACATGGTCGCGGTCGGCAGCGAGGACCGGCAGCGCGCGGAGTTTGAGCAGCGGTGCTTTGAAAAACTCGGCGTGAAAATGAAGATCAGCGAGAACACCTTTGCGCGGCTTTTGCAAAAGCAGGACACCGGGGATTTCCAGCTCTCCAGCGGCTCGGGCTGGGGCGCTGATTATCCCGATCCCGAGAACTTCTTCTTCCTCTTCTATTCCAAAAATATGCCGCCCGCCGGGAAGAACATCTCGCGCTACAACAACCCGGAATTCGACCGGCTCTTCGAGCAGATGGCCACGATGGAAAACGGCCCCGAGCGACTGGAGATCGTGAACAAGATCAACGCGATCCTCGCCGAGGACTGCCCGAACATCCTGAACTTCCACAAGGCCTTCTACAGCGTGGTGCAGCCGTGGGCGCCGCGCACGCAGGACAACGCCATGCTCGAAGGCGGCGTGCGTTTTGCCACGGTCGATCCCGTGCTGCGGGCGGAGAAGCAAAAGGACTGGAATCGGAAGCCGCTCTGGCCGCTCGCCATCCTCGGCGGACTGGTCGCCATCGGCGCGGTTTCCGCGGTCCGCATCAACCGGAGGCGCAATGCTTAGCTACGTCCTCCGCCGTCTGCTCTACGCCGTGCCGATCGTGCTCGGCGTGATCGCGATCACCTTCCTGCTTTTCAACGTGCTGCAAACGCCGCAGGCCGCCGCGACCCTTGTGCTCGGGCCGAAGGCCAGCCAGCAGGCGCGGGCGGAGTGGATCAAAAACCGCGGCCTCGACAAGCCAAAGAGTGAACAGTTCGTGAAGCACGTGAAGAACATGGCGACGTTCAACTTCGGCACGTCTTGGAAAAGCGGGCGCGAGCTGAACGAAGTGTTTCGCACCGGCGTCGGGCCATCGCTCATGATCACGATCCCCGGTTTCCTCGCTGGCTTGATCGGCGGCGTCGGACTCGCGCTCTATCAGGTCTTTGTCCGCAACTCGCTGCTCGACCGCTCGATCACGCTCTGGGCCGTCGCACTGATGAGCGTCCCGACGGTCGTCTACATCATCTTCCTCCAGGCGATCGGCGCGCTGATGCTGAACTACTTCCCCGCGTCCGGCTTCGACTGGCGGGGTCTGGAGACGCTCAAGTTCGTCGCGCTGCCGATCATCATCATGGCCGTCGTGAACCTCGGCTCCGACGTGCGCCTCTACCGCACGATCTTCATGGAGGAGATCACCCAGGACTACGTCCGCACCGCGCTGGCCAAAGGATTGTCGAGCGGCCACGTGCTCGGCGTGCATGTCTTCAAAAACGGCCTCATCGCGCTCATCACGCTGACCGTCGGCAGCCTGCCGGCGCTGATCACCGGCTCGCTGCTGATCGAGAATTTCTTCGGCATTCCCGGCTTGGGTAATGTCCTCGTGCTCGCTATCGGCACGGGCGATCAGCCAGTCGTCATGGCGAGCGTTTATCTCGGTTCGCTGCTCTACATCGCGAGCCTCATTCTCACTGACATCTGCTACGCGCTGGCCGACCCGCGCATCCGACTGAGCTGACCGATGGAAGCGCTTTTCACCCACTGGCTCACACAAAACCTGCTCGTTCTCGCAGGCTTCAGCCTGATCGCGTGGATGCTCTGGTCGGCATCGCATCACGAGCGCTGGCGCCGGGCGTGGCTGCGGTTTCGGAGCGACCGCGGCGGGATCATCGCGCTGGTCGTCGTCGGCATCTATTTGATCCTCGGCGCGCTGGAGGTGCTCAGCTTCCCGACCAAGAGCGGCGGCACCCGCACGGTGCTCGATCTTTTTGTCGGCGGCGTACCCGCGGAGAAAAGCTACAGCGCGCCGCTCGCGACAAGACTGCTCTCAGAAGCCAAACCCGACCCGGTCAAAGCCACGCACCTCCTCGGCACCGACGCGCTCGGCAAGGATGTCTTCGTCGAGACGCTCAAGGCCTGCAAAACCGCGCTCATCATCGGCGGCCTCACCGCCGCGATTTACATCCCGCTCGGCACGCTCTTCGGCATTCTCGCCGGCTACTTCCGCCGGCGCGTCGATGATCTCATCCAATACGTTTACACCACCCTCGCCTCGATCCCGACCATCCTGCTGCTCGTCGCCATCATCCTCGTGCTGGGAAAAGGCCTCGGCACGATGTCCTTCGCACTGGGTCTCACGGCGTGGGTCGGGCTCTGCCGCTTGATCCGCGGCGAGACGCTGCGCCAGGCCGAGCGGCCATACATCACCGCCGCGCGCGCGCTCGGGCAGAGCCACTGGAACATCATCACCCGGCACATTCTGCCGAACGTGCTTCACCTCGTGGTCATCAATTTCGTCCTCGGTTTCTCCGGCATCGTCCTCGCGGAATCCGTGCTCAGCTACCTCGGCGTCGGCACCCCGGTCGGCACGCCGAGCTGGGGTAACATGATCGACAGCGGCCGCTCCGAACTGAGCCGCGACCCGATGGTCTGGTGGAACCTCGTCAGCGCGACGGTCGCGCTCTTCGGCCTCGTCCTTTCGCTCAATCTCGTCGGCGATTCTCTGCGCCGCGCCTTCGATCCCAAACGCGGTTAACTCCTCACGCTCATGCCCGAAACTCCGCTCCTCGAAATCCGCGATCTCTCGATCAACTTCGCCACCGAAAACGGCACCGTCGAAGCCGTGAAAGGCATCTCCTTCACCGTGGCCAAAGGCGAGACGCTGGCCGTGGT
>Ga0209181_10013563_pt1 | contig 10180 bp, 10 predicted proteins | sample MAT05_FD_187208 | JGI IMG/M metagenome (GOLD analysis project Ga0209181, IMG submission 187208) | Freshwater microbial communities from Lake Fryxell liftoff mats and glacier meltwater in Antarctica - MAT-05 (SPAdes) (version 2) | ecosystem: Environmental > Aquatic > Freshwater > Ice > Liftoff...
ACCGCGCCGCAAATCTCAATCACTTCCCCGGCAGCGAATACCATGGTGAGCGGCAACACCTCCGTGGAGTTCCGCGCCACGGATAATGTGGCGGTGACGCGCGTAAATCTACTGGTCAATGGTTCGGTGGTGGGGTCGTCGACCTCAGCGCCTTTCTCCATTCGGTGGAACGCGAAGAATTTGAGCAGGGGAACCTATGCGCTGCAAGGACAGGCTTTGGACGGAGCTGGGAACTCCACAGTTTCCAATACAGTGCTTGTAAATCGCTAGGCGTGAATCGGTTAGCGACAGGTTGAAATCGAGAGGTCCAGCCGGTTCAGCGTGCTCTTGCTCGCCAGATCTTCCTGCTGGGCCTTCTTGCCGGCGATCAGAAGGCCTTCTCCTTTTTATTTGTCAGAAATCCGGGCTCGAAAGGCTGCAAAAAAGCGAAAAGGCCATGCCCGAAGGCATGGCCAATTTGTTGTTGATTTCGGGCTTGCAGTGGCGCTTACCGCTTGTTGCGGCGGCGCATCGCGAAGCCCATACCGATCAAGCCGCTCGCGAGCAGGCCGTAGGTCGAAGGCTCAGGCACGCCCGTTTCGCTCACCGGGATGCCACACCCCCCGGTGCATGCACCGTCTCTGAACATCCCGTTGGATGTGTTGAAGTAAGCGGTAACACCCGTCACAATCAGGTTTGAAAAATTACCACCGCTAGGTAATGAAAATATAAAGGTACCGATCTGATTTATGTAGGGGTTGTGTAAGTTTCCAGTGACAGAGCTATTTGAATTGGAATAAGCGGTAGGAGTGCCGCCTGGCCCGATAATTCCATGGTTGTTGCCGGCATTAGCCGGGCCCAAGTTTTGGCAAAGGGTGCAAACAATAAATCCGTTCGCGGCAGTATTCAAAGCTCCACTATTCCAGCCAATGTCTACGCCTAAAACATTTCCGAACGCTACAATAATGGGATCATTTTTCTTGTCTTGGGTCACGCTAACTTCTTGACCCCGCTGGCTGTTCAACATCAGCGTATTTTCTGCAGGGCCCGTGAATGTAAACGCAAGACCGTACAGTACTTCCTTAACACCTGAATTATGCACACACGACCGCCTTCCGACCCACCTGCCATGCTCGGCTGAGCGCCACCGCGACCGCTGTTGTCTCGCCTAAATCCGCCTAAGTTCACCTCGCAGTTTGTAATCCGTTGTTTCTGTTCAGCAACCGGTGCATAAAATGTTATGCGCGCCGGTGGTCACCCACCAGTCAGCACAGCAGCGCAACCTCCCCATCAATCGCTGAAAGATGCCCTGCTCCTGGTAATGATCGCTGTAGCGGACACCCACCTCCCCACCGTGACGCCAGATCTTGGCGGCCAGAAATAGAAACCGCAAGCGCGCTGTCGCCAGCGTCGTGTGACTCAATGTTTCGGCGCTCTCGGTACCCTCGCGATTGAACAGCATCAGCCAACAGTTCAGGTTGTAGGCCAGCATGGCGATCTGGAAATGGATGGCGTTCATCGCCCAGTTATTCGACGGATACGCCTTCAACCCGGCATCGTTATTGGCTTCCTTGATCAGGTTCCCGGCTCCGCCCCGCTGGTTATAAAACCACACCATCGTTTCCAGCGGCCCATCCATATTCGTCACCAACACCCGGTAGGTGTAGTCCGCCGTTTCTAACAACTGATACTGCTCCGGTTGGCCCGTTTCCGGTGCCTCCGGCTTCTTCTCATAGCGCAGCGCCAGGAACCGGTAGGCCTTGCCCCATCCGGTGGGTTGATACCAGAACTGGCACTGTTGGCTGGCATCGGTTTCCGGCGACGGCTCCCATTGCGCCGCCTTCAGGTGGTTCACCAATCGCGCGGTCTTGCGCGCCACCACGATGAATTGGCAACCCAGCTTTTCGTAGGCCTCCACCGCTTCCCAACAATAGAAACCCGAATCGGCGCGGGCAAACACCTTCTTCACCGTTTTGGGCAACGCGGCCACGGCGTGCTTCACATGACGCGCAATTTGGGTCCCGCCGGGCTTGTCTCCGTTGCGCAGTTCCCCCGCCAGGTACTCCTTGGTCTCGGCTAAGAAGGTGATGATCGGCTGGTAGCTCTTCTTGCCCTTATTCTTCGGGTTGTAGCTCTTGCGCGCGCCCATCTGCTTGCCGTACACCGTATGCACGGTGGTATCGGTGTCCAGCGTCGCGGCGTCCAATTGCACGTTCGCCGCTTCCCAAACCCGTTCCCGCATGCGCGTTTGCACCGTGACCAGTTGCCCGGCCACGCTCCCGTGGAGCGATTGCAGGAACCGCCAAAAAGTCGATTGCGGCGGCAGGCGCAGCACGCCGAGAATTCCGGTCAACATCGGCTCCCGCTGCAGGAACCGCACATGATACAGGCGCGAGAAACCGATGTAACTGGCCAATACCATTGCCAGGATGAACTGCGGCATGGTCAGGGCCTTGGTAGGCCGCGTTACCCGTAGCGCCTCGGCGACCAGATCGAGGAAGCCGAGTTTTTCCAGCATCGTGGCCACCGGAAGCAGTCCGCCGTAGGCGGTGAGATTCCGGCCTTCAAAGTCAAAAGGCGTGGAAGCCTTGATTTTATCGGGTTCCGAAGTGGTGACGCCGCCCCCTTGTTTGACGGGCCTGGGAACGCTATCCTGTTTTCTGTTCTTCACCATTTGGGTGGCTCCTGGGAATCGGCTCACGAAGCTGCGAACTTCGCGGACCTTACTGTTTTAACGCAGGATTCTCAGGGGTTCCAAGTGGTTGGAGCACTTCACCCCTCGGGCTGGCGCCTCAGGCCGGTGCATAATTCAGGTACAATCATGGAACATAGTCGCCGCTTTGAACCGAATATAACCAGAAATGTCCGCGAACTGCGAAAGCTGTTCCAGTACTACCGGGCCTACTGGGAAATAAAATTGGATCGTCTCCGCCTAAATCTACCATCGACGCAAAGATCGAGTATGAAATTTTCTTTAAACTGCGGAAACACTTTGTTCACCCCGACACTCGTATTATTGTTCAGCGGCGTAGCCTGCACCAGCGCGTCCATGTAGTTTCGTTTGGAGAAGTAATTTAATGGTGAAGAACAATCCTATTTATGAGCATCCGGAACCGGGCTTGAATGCTGTGTGCGAACTTATACAATCCGCTAAAGCAGAATGCAGCATCCTCCGTTGCTCAGCTGGAAGTTGCAGTGATGACCGGCTCAATCAACTTCTGATCGAGATATCCAATGAACGTGCCTGCTTTGCTTTCGAGCTGGAAGGCTACGTAGAAAGGCACGGGATTCATCCCTCAGCCAAGCTTCACCTTCGCTCCCCATTCCGCCTCGCAATCCGGCATCTCCAGGCACTCATGAGAATCGGGGACACCCAAGCCGTACTCAAAGAATGCGAACAGCACGAAGTGCAAATGCTCAAGGAATATGGCAAGGTCCTTCGCCAACCCACTCCTGAGGATGCCTCGTCGATGCTCAGGCGCCAGTACGACCGCATACGTATTTCCATACGCCGGTTGCGTCATTGGCTCCATCAAAACAACAAGAGGCCTTTCGCCAATTAGCGCCTGGATTGGCCATTACCAACGGCCCTGGGCATGGTCGCCCCACAGCTGCCAACCGGCGAAGCCATCGGCGGCTGTACCAGGATCCAGTCGCTCGTAAGCCTCAAAAAGATCCAGTGCCTCGCACTCAAAGGGAATATCTGTGTCCGATCCCCCCGTCGCATCTTCCAGGCAAACGAGACGGTGTCATACCACACGGATTCAGGTCAGACGGGCATTCGGTCTCAGAACCTGATACGATTCCGGTCATTCGGAGAATAGACACATGAAAAATTGTTCCAGACGCAGATTTTTGAACACCGGCCTTGCCGCAGGCATGTTGGCAGGTACAAGCGCACTACCCATGCTGGCGGCGCGAGGCAAAGCAACCGATTGGGTGACGCTTGGCAAGTCCGGCGTAAAGGTAACCCGGCTCGCCTTCGGCACTGGCACCATGAGCGGCAGAACCCAGCGCGAACTCGGGCAGGATCAATTCACCAGACTCGTACGTCATGCCTATGACAACGGTATTCGCTTCTTTGAGACTGCTGAGAGCTACGGCGACATGCACCGCATGCTGGGCGTCGCCCTCAAGGGGATTCCACGCGACTCCTACAGGCTGATGTCGAAGGTAACAACGCGTGAAGGCGTCGACCCTAAGACCAAGCTCGACGAATTGCGCAAGCTCGCCAACACCGATTATTTCGACGTGATGCTGCTGCATTACCAGCACGTCGCCACTTGGCCCACCGACACGGCACGCTGGCAGGACGGCATCCTCGAAGCTAAGGTCAAGAAGGCAATCGTGGGACACGGTGCCTCGGTGCACGGCCTTCCCGCTCTGCGCCGCTTCCCGCAAAATAAGTGGCTCGAAATCGCCATGATCCGGATGAATCACAACGGCACCAAGATGGACGCTGAGGATTACAACACTCGCGAGGCTGGCAACGTCCCTGAAGTTGTCACCCACACCAAACAGGTGCACTCTGAAGGCATGGGCGTGATCAGCATGAAGCTGATCGGTGAAGGAGCCTTTACCCGCCGCGAAGATCGACAGGCCGCGATGAAGTTTGCCTTCCAGAATGCAGGAGTCGACAGCGTGACCGTAGGGTTTAAGAACACAGCCGAGATCGACGAAGCAATCGAGAATCTGAACCTGGCGCTCGCCTAGCCGCTTAAAGCTGCTTCTTGCGCGGTAGATTGGGCCACTTCCTCGCGACTTACAGGCTTGACTTCAGTACGCCAAAGGTGAGGAGCAACTCGATTCACACCTAAAACTGCTCCAGCGCCTTCGCCTAGCCCCCATGCCATGGCGAGCAAAGATGCCGCAGCCAGCGTCGACAGGGACATTCCGCAGGATGAGCCTGAGCGACGGTAGTGGATGAAGGCTCGCTTCCAGTGCAAAAACGCAATGGCGGGAGCGGCGAGTGGATAGAGAAGCCGCGCCGCCAACGGCCAAGTCCTAGTGCGGAGCGCACCAAAACCCAGGCCCACAATGGTCAACAAGAATGATTCATACGACCAGCCAGGGAGGTCAAAGTGTCTCATCCGCGCACGAGCCTCAAGATAGAAACGACAATTCTGCCTCTTGAGCCTGCGAATCAGGAAGGCGCCAACCAACATCTCATCCGAGAGCGAAGATTCTGCCTGCCGTAACAGTTGTGTGCGAACGATTCCGTTCCAGCCGCAAAGTATTTTGGCCGGACCACTCGTGATCGGCATCATCCACTCCCCATACCCAATAAGAAAGGACCCTTCGGCCCATACGTTGGTGCGATTACCCGCACGGAGTGCAGGGCCAATGGCATCCCACCCTTCGTCAAGTCGATCCAGCATTGCCTGTGTCCACTCGGGATCGGGCAGGCAATGATCTTCAGCAAGCATGACGTATTCACTAGCAGCCTTGCCCGTTCCCAGAGCACGCGCCTCGTGAAGGTCTGCATTTCCAACCATAATAATGATCTGGCCTGGGGTCAGTTCCCTCTTTTGCTGGTCGGTGGGGCCCAAATGATCGGGGCAGAGGATCAGGATCTCAAGCGCTTCGCGTCGAGTTTGCGCCTCCCAGGCATCGAGTGCAGCCAACACACTTTCAAACCCTTTCATCGCAGGAAGAAGGATTGATATCTTTGGCTTCATATCAGTCGTTTTCGCCACATGTACTGTTCTAAAGGATATAAAGCAGCGCGAAAGAATCGGTCGTAAGCGCTGTTCATTTGATCACGAATGGTTGACGGTTTAGCTGCAACGAGGTGGCTCAAGATTCGAAGAATCTCCTGGTAAGGCTCGTTGAAGGGGCCACCGACCTGGGAGCGCCAAGGCTTCATACGGCCGGCGAAATGCACGATGCCTGGGTGCCGCCAGGAATCCGAAGCAGAACGCCGGTGCAGTCGTCCTGCATGGCTCGCCAGTAGATTCCAACGTGCATCGAGTGACTTCCATTCATTCCAAAGAACGGCGTTCATGGCCTCCTGATGGAGAAAGTCGATGTGCTCAGAAGTGGTCTTGAGATATCGATCTACTTTCGCAGTGATCTCCCGCTGCCGCCATCGCGCCAGATGAATCAGCAAAACTCCACCATTGAAATAGGCAGCGTCTGCCGGGATGCCCAATCCCTGCCAACCCTTGACTCCGCGTGGCGAAGAGCACAGCGGCACTGCAGAATCAGTTACGGCAGCAACCACACAGTCATCCAGTGGGAACTCCCAGATCTCTGACAAATCGTCCATCACCAGCAAATCTGCATCAAGGAAGAGTACGCGTTCTAGCGACTCAGGCAATAGCTCGGCAAGCAGTAGTGGAAAGGCCGCCTCTCGTGGGAACTTCGAATCGTAAGGCATGGATGCAAGTTGCAGATGCGAAGGAAGCATCGAATGTGTTGTGACGATAGAAGAGATCAAGTCGATACCGGCTTGTGTCATGCCCGAATGGATCAGGTAAAGTTCAAGCTGATAACCCGGGCTCAAGCGCTGCTTCAGCGATTCCAACGTCACCATCAGCGGCAATAAGTAACTGTCGTTAATGGCTGAAGCAATAGGCAGGATCTTGGAGGACATTTGATTTACTGGCTCAAACCGGGAGCCGCTTGAGGCGCCACTTGCGATAGTCGACTCGCATTGGCGGCCCGGCGTGAACCTGGACCCCGAGCTGCCCTTGCCTCGGCCGGCCGGGGTCGTCGTCGATTACCATGCTCATCATCTGGCCGTTGATGTTGTGGATCAGCACATTGCCGCGTACGATCAGGTGCACGGAATTCCAACCGCCTTCGATCTTCGAGCCCAGAACTTTATTCTCATCGATCCTGGACAGGATCACTGGTTTCCGCACTCCAGTGACATGTGTGACATCCCCACGCGTAGCTAAAAACAGACGCCCCTTCTCTTCATAGTTATTGCCGGTATAGCGATTCTGCCCGTCGATATCGCACTGGTATCCCCGCATTGCAAACTGGTTTGCCGGAGTCACCTTGTCGGGAATCACAACGCTGCGGTAATTGATCCCGCTATTGCCCTCTGGCGTGATCCGGTAATCCACCTTCAGCTCAAAATCTTCAGGCGTACTGCCTTGCCAGATGATAAACGTGTTGCTCTTGATCACTGTCTCGGGTGTGATTTCACCGGTCATAAATCCATCTGCAACTCGCCAATATTTAGAGTCCCCCTTCCAGCCATCGAGCGTCTTACCATCGAAGATGCTTTCAAAGCCAGCTTCATCGGCATCGATTGCCTCGGGCCGGTCGCTCTGCTTGGGGACGTATGGCGCAACTTGTGCGATCGCAAAAGATGGCAAAATGGCAAAAAGTAAATTCCGGCGCGAAATATCTGGACTCATGGCTTTTGATTCTATCCGCGTTTCGTCTATACGCGATGATCGCCTCCATGTGGCGACTCAGTCTTCTCTCCTTCATCCCTGCTCTGCTTGGTGCGCAATCCATCGCAACCAACCCGGATGTCCTTGGCGCATAACGCATATTTGGGGCCTGGATGAATGCTCAGGTCGCCTGTCGCGACCTTCCCGGCATCGCCATCGGCGTGGCCTCTCTTCTGGACCAGTGGCTACGGATTCGCCGACCACAAAGTTCCGCATGGCGTCCCACAGCAAGCTCTTCACAGCCACAGCGATCATGTAGCTTCGCGATCAAGGTAAGGTTCGGCTCGACGATCCAGTCATCAAGTATCTCCCGTGGTTCAAGATCAAGTCCGCGCCGGAACCGGCTGGTTGACGACTACCGCGACTCCCCACTCTTTCGGTCGCTTCATGATCTTAGACAGTTTGAAGAGCGATGCGGCTATTGCGAGTACCATAATCTTTGTGGCGGCTCACGAGCGAGAGCCTACGAAGCAACTGGGAATCCCCTGGCTTCAGAACTCTTCTGTAAATACGAACCCAAATGAAATCCCTACTTATCCCTATCCTCTCGGCATTCTCGCTGCTTTCCCAGGTAAAACAAGTAGATCCTCCAGCCGGCAACGATAGCGGAATGCCCTTCTTTGCCAAAGCGCCGGACGGCAGCCTCTATGCTTCTTGGATCGATAACCTCGCCGAGCAAGGCCACGCCTTTCGTTACGCTCGATGGAACGACACTGCCTGGGGCAAACCGGAAACGATCGCCCAGGGTAAAGGATGGTTTGTGAACTGGGCTGACTTTCCCTCCCTTGCTGTTCTCCCCGATGGCTCAATGATGGCGCATTGGCTAACCCGCAATGCGACCGGCGGCAAATACGGCTACGGTATCCGCATTGCAAAGAAGTCGGCAAACACAAACCAATGGCGTGAGGTCCACTCGATGAGCCTCGACCAGAAAGAAGACTACGCTGGCTTCCTGACCTTTCTCCCGAATGCTGCAGCGGCAGTCTACCTGGGCCCGACAGGTGAAGGCGAGCACCGCAAGACGGTCCGCTTTGTTTCTTTCTCTCCTGACGGCTCTGTGTCGAAGGATCGGCAACTCGATGGCGATGTCTGTTCCTGCTGCCAGACTGCAATCGGCGCAACCAGCAAAGGCCTCATAGCAGCCTATCGAGACCATCTGCCCGGTGAAATCCGAGACATCGCCATCACAAGGCAGATCGATGGAGTCTGGTCTCAACCAAAAACTCTAAACCCTGACGGCTGGAAGATTAACGGATGCCCTACTGACGGACCTTCCATTGCAAGTCGCAACAACGAGGTTGGCATCACCTGGTTAACTCGCGCACAAGAGAAACCAAGAATTCAAATCGCTATCTCCCGTGATGCCGGCGCGACATTCCCGAAGCTACTTCGCGTCGATGACGGCAACCCTTTGGGCCGGCCATCGCTGACGGCGCTCGATGATGACAAGTACCTTGCCCTATGGTTAGAGAAGAGCGGCGATGACAAGGTCGAAATTCGGTTGAGAAAGATCTCAGTTGACGGCAGCATCTCAGCTTCGCTCCTCATAGCCACGGCACCTCTGGGCCGAGCTGCCGGCTTCCCCAAGTTGGCAGTTGTAGGCAGGCAGGTGCTCGTCGCATGGCGCGATGGCCATGTCCGCACCGTCTTGCTGAATCAAACTCAAATACCCTGATTCACCTCAGCGAGGCGACGAATTAAGAACAGCAGCCCGCATCGGCACAATCGAGGTTCGCCCTCTCGTCCAGCTAACCGGCTTGCCAGAGGCAACAAAATAGTTTCTACTGGTTGTCGATTTCAGTCTTCCCCATTCGATTCAAACCTGAAAAGGAAACTACATGACAAAAACTGGCGTGAGAGTTCTGGTCGGGACACGAAAAGGTGCTTTCATCCTGACCTCCGATGTGAAGCGTGAGAAGTGGGATGTGGCTGGGCCGCATTTTGCGGGCTTCGAAATGTACCACCTGAAAGGATCGCCTGTAGAGCCCAACCGCATTTATGCCTCACAGTGCAGCGGCTGGTTCGGCCAATTGATCCAGCGCTCTGACGATGCCGGCGTAGAAGACTCTGCTCTTTTCAAGACAGTCGATGGTGGTAAATCCTGGCAGGAGCTTTCTGGCCTTCGCGGCCACGGCTCGGGCTCCAAATGGCAGCCTGGCGCGGGTGGTTTGGGCCTCCACACGATCATTCTTGATCCAAACAATCCTGCTCGCATCTTCATCGCCATCTCTGCCGCAGGGGCCTTTCGAAGTGACGATGAAGGCGTTACATGGAAGGCAATCAACCAGGGCTTGCGTCCCAATACATCCCCGATCCAAACGCCGAAGTGGGCCATTGTGTCCACCGCATCGCCATGCATCCGTCTCGACCCGGCACTTTGTTTATGCAGAAACACTGGGACGTCATGCGCAGCGACAACGCCGGAGAATCCTGGCACGAAGTCAGCGGCAACCTGCCCACTGACTTTGGCTTTGTCGTCGACGTTCACGCACACGAGCCAGAGACGATCTATGTAGTGCCGATCAAGAGCGATTCAGAACACTTCCCCGTCGATGGCAAGCTTCAGGTCTACCGCAGCAAGACAGGCGGCAATGAGTGGGAAGCGCTCACGAGCGGCCTGCCGCAAGAGAACTGCTACGTTAACGTCCTGCGTGATGCAATGGCCGTCGACTCAATGGATTCCTGCGGCATCTACTTTGGTACAACTGGCGGCCAAGTCTACGCCTCTGCCGACAGCGGCGACACCTGGAATGCCATCGTACGCGATCTCCCCGCCGTGCTCTCAGTCGAAG
>Ga0209181_10013564_pt1 | contig 10179 bp, 8 predicted proteins | sample MAT05_FD_187208 | JGI IMG/M metagenome (GOLD analysis project Ga0209181, IMG submission 187208) | Freshwater microbial communities from Lake Fryxell liftoff mats and glacier meltwater in Antarctica - MAT-05 (SPAdes) (version 2) | ecosystem: Environmental > Aquatic > Freshwater > Ice > Liftoff...
GCTTGCTGGCGCTGGGCATCGACGGCCTGATCACCGACGCGGTGGGCCGGTTTGCACCGGCGCTGGGGTAATCACGGCACCTGGGCGGTGGGCACCGCACCCAAAGACGCTTCTGCGCCCCAGGGCAGATCGGCAGGGTCGGGTTCAGGCAGCGCGCGCAGGCCGCGAATCAGGCCGCTGCGCCAGGCCAGCGCCGCCAGGATCAGGGCCAGCACACCGGCAGTGCCCAGCGCCGTCGGCAGGCCAAAGTGCTCGCCCAGCCACCCCCCCATCAAAGCCCCGGGGCCTGCAGGCAACATGATCAACCAGCGCATGGTGCTGGTCATGCGTCCGAGGTAGGCCTCTGGCGTGACCGATTGGCGCAGGGCCAGAAAGTTGATGAAGACCAGCACACCGCCAACGCCTGTCAACAGCAACATCGCCACAAACGCCGCCACCCCGGCCGCACCGGACGGTGCCAGCGCCGGCAACAGCCAACCCAGCCCGCACGCAGCAAAGCCGATCACGATGGCCGGCCCAGGCCCGACCCGCTGGCTCAGCCGGTTGCCCAGCACACTGGCCATCACCGTGCCCAGGCCCAGCCCGGCGTAACACAGGCCGATCGCCTGCTCGCTCAGGCCCAGGCCGCGTGTGGCATGCAGGATCTGCAAACCCAGCACCGAGTTGTGGCAGAACTGCCAGCCGCCCACCACCACCGCCAGCGTGGTCAACACCGGCTGGCGCCGCACAAATCGCAGCCCGGCGCGCAAATCACGCCAAAAATGGGCGTCGGTGCGCACCGGGCGTTGCTCGATCACCGGCAAACCGCGCAATATCGCCGCCGAGATCACCAGCATCAGCGCGTCCACCAACAAGGTAACCGGCGAACCCAGCAAACGGATCAACACGCCCGCAGCACCCGGCCCGGCCACATCTGCGCTGGAGCTGGCCAGCGCGTTTTTGGCATGCGCCTCGACCAGGCGCTCACGCGCCACCACCTGGGTCAGCACGATTTGCGCAGCGCTGCCCGCCGTGGTGGACACCGTACCGATCAAGAAGCCCGCGCCATACAACCAGGCCATGCCCAGCCAGCCCATCCACCAGGCCAGCGGCACAGAGGCCACGGCCAGCGCAATCGTCAACTCACCGGCCACATAAACCGGCAGCTTGCGCACCCGGTCCAGCCAGACCCCTGAGGGCAGAGAAAACAGCGCAAACGGCAAGATCTCGACGGCTGTGAGCAAACCCATCTGCGTGGGCGTGGCATGCAGCAACAGCGCAGCGGTCAACGGCAGCGCCAGCAAGGTGATTTGCCCGCCGACCGAGCTGATCAGGATGGACAGCCACAGCCGCCGGTACACCGCGTCACGCAGCAGATCGTCGGGTGCCAAGCTCAGCGACTGCCACCACGGCAGGCGCACGGCCGTTGTGTTTTTATGGTTCAAGCGGTTCTCCCCGTCGGCCTGTCAGCCCTCGCGGGGCGGCGACCGTGGCGCGCATTGTCAGCCAACGGGCCACCGATCCCACCACGGGAGATCACCCAGCCGGTGGCCGGCAACGCGGCTGGCGCGGGCTGATCAGGAGCGGTAGTCGGCGTTGATGCTGACGTAGTCGTGCGACAGGTCGCAGGTCCACACGGTGGTGCGGGCTGCACCACGGTGCAGCAGCACACGCACCGTGATCTCGCTTTGTTTCATCACCCGCTGGCCATCGGCTTCACGGTAGTCGGGGTGGCGGCCGCCGTGCTGCGCCACCAGCACGTCGTCCAGGTAGAGGTCGATCAGGTGTTGGTCAAGATCGGCTATGCCGGCATAACCCACCGCCGCCAGGATCCGGCCCAGGTTCGGGTCGCTGGCAAAAAACGCGGTCTTGACCAAGGGTGAATGGGCGATCGCATAGGCCACCCGTTTGCATTCGTCCTCGGTGGCACCGCCCTCGACCTGTACGGTGATGAATTTGGTTGCACCTTCGCCGTCGCGCACGATGGCCTGCGCCAACTGCCGGGCCAGGTCGATCACGGCCTGGCGCAGGGCCAGGCCGTCGGCGCTGTCCAACGAATCGATGGTCGCATGACCGGCCTGCCCGGTGGCGATCAGCATGAACGAGTCATTGGTCGAGGTGTCGCCGTCGATGGTGATGCGGTTGAAACTGGCGTCCGCCGCTTCGCGCACCAGGGCCTGCAGCACGCCCGGGGCGACGGCCGCGTCGGTGGCCATGAAGCCCAGCATCGTCGCCATGTTGGGCCGGATCATGCCGGCGCCCTTGGCGATGCCGCTGACCGTGACGGTGCGCCCACCGATCTGCAGCCGGCGCGAGCCTGCCTTGGGCACCGTGTCGGTGGTCATGATGCCCTGTGCCGCCAGGGCCCAGTTGTCGGGCTTGAGTGCGGCGATGGCGGCCGGCAAGCCCGCCTCGATGCGGTCAACCGGCAGGGACTCCATGATCACGCCAGTAGAAAATGGCAACACCTGCTGGGGCGAAATGCCCAGCAGCCGCCCCATTGCTGCGCAGGTTTGCCGGGCGCGCGCCACACCATCGGCGCCGGTGCCGGCGTTGGCGTTGCCGGTGTTGACCACCAGCGCCCGAATGCCCGCCGCACCGGCCTGTGCACCGGCCAGGTGCTCGCGGCAGACCTGAACGGGTGCGGCGCAGAACCGGTTTTGGGTGAACACGCCCACAACCGATGAGCCCGCGTCCAGCGCCAGCACCAGCAGGTCGTAGCGGCCGGGCTTGCGGATACCCGCTTGCGTGACCCCCAGGCGAACCCCTGCCACGGCGAACAGCGATGCGGGATCGGGTGGCAGGAGATCAACGGGCATACGGGGCACCAGCGAGTGGAAAACCAAGAATTGTAGGGGCGCGACTTGTCGAGGTCGCCGTTGTCCAGACGTGAAAAAGGCGGCCGAAGCCGCCTTGTCGGTGCGCCGGGTTGCCCCGGCCGCTGCCGGATCAGCCGTTCTTGCGGCGACGGGCCAGGAAGCCCACCGCGCCCAGGCCAGCCAACAGCATGGCGTAGGTTTCGGGTTCCGGCACAGGAGTGGCGTTGATTGCTGCCGAGTACTGACCGCCTGCACCATTGACCATGCCCGTGAAGTGCAGGTGGTACATGCCCGGAGTCAAGCCAAGGTTGAGAACACTACCGCCCGCACCCAGGCTCGCTTGGGTGGCCCCAGGCAGGACAGGTGAACCATCAACAATGTCCATGTTGAAATTTGAGATGCTGCCGATGGTGATCAGACCGATCGGGTTAGGCAGGGTGATCGACAACGCGTAGGTGTTGGCCGCACCGTTCACCATGTTGTACCCGGCCGGCACCATGAACGTTGCAAATTCACTGAACGAACCCGCCGTGCCCAGCGTGACAAACACCGACGAGAACATTGCATCCAATGTACCAATCGCGTACGGATTTGCCGAAGTGCCAGTTTCGGTCACCAAGCCCAACGCTCCACCGTTTTGGCTGACAAAACCGGTACCCGCTTGGGCAACCGCACCGACCGCCAACAACGCTGCTGCTGCAACAAATTTCAATTTCATGATTAAACCTCCGAATATTTGAGAAACCGCATCGCGACTGACAGTTTTAAGCAAGAAGTAGGCCGAAATCGCGCCTGACACCTGCACCATCACCGGCAATCGCACCTAAGCAAAGTTTAAACAGTCCCGCTTGATCCTAAAACCCCCCAACCGTGGGGGGGGTCCGCCGAGCACTGTCAAACCTCCGAAGCCAGACGTTACCCCGGCCAAGGCCCACCGCGGGCAGCCCGCGGTCAGAACTTGAGCACTTTTGTGTAACGAGTGGTTGGGTCGGCAGCAGCCGCCGAACCCACCAGCAGCACGCTCAGGCCAGCTTGCCGTGGCAGCTCTTGTACTTCTTGCCGCTGCCACAAGGGCAAGGGTCGTTGCGGCCCACCCGCGGCACCTCGCCGGCCGGCAGCGCGGCCGCCGGCGCCGAATCAGCGACCTGGCTGACGCTGCCGTCTTCGTTCGGATGGGTATAGGTGATGTTGCCCACCTGTGAGGCCTGAACTTCCAGCGCCTCGGCCGCCTCGGCGACCTGCTCGGGGCTCTGGATGCGCACGGTCAGCAGCAGGCGCGTGACCTCCATCTTGACGACATCGAGCAACTGGCTGAACAGCTCGAACGCCTCGCGCTTGTACTCTTGCTTGGGGTTTTTCTGGGCGTAACCGCGCAGATGGATGCCCTGGCGCAGGTAGTCCAGCGCCGCCAGATGCTCGCGCCAGTGGCTGTCGATCGCCTGCAGCAACACCATGCGCATGAACGGGTTGAACTGCTCCAGCCCGACGATCGCCAATTTGTTGTCGAACACCGCGTTGGAAGCAGCCACGACACGGTCCACCACGTCCTCGTCGGTGATCGAGTCGCTCTTGTCGACGGCCGAGGTGATGTCCACCGGCACTTGCCATTCCTCGGCCAGCGTCTTTTCAAGCGCCGGCAGGTCCCATTGCTCTTCGACGCTCTCGGCCGGCACCCAGGTGCGCACCACGCCGGTCATCGCGCTCTTGCGCAGGTTGGTGATCTGGGCCAGCACCGAGTCGGATTCAAGAATCTCGTTGCGCTGCTGGTAGATCACCTTGCGCTGGTCGTTGCTGACGTCGTCGTATTCGAGCAATTGCTTGCGCACGTCGAAGTTGCGGGCCTCGACCTTGCGCTGCGCACCTTCGATGCTGCGGCTGACGATGCCGGCTTCGATGGCCTCGCCCTCGGGCATCTTCAGCCGGTCCATGATGGCGCGCACCCGGTCGCCGGCAAAGATGCGCATCAGCGGGTCTTCCAGCGACAGGTAAAAACGGCTCTGGCCCGGGTCGCCCTGGCGGCCAGCGCGGCCGCGCAGCTGGTTGTCGATGCGCCGGCTCTCGTGGCGCTCGGTGGCGATGATGCGCAGGCCACCCGCTGCCTTGACTTGGTCGTGCAGGCCTTGCCATTCGTCCTTGAGCTGCTGGATACGGCTGGCTTTCTCGGCGTCGGGGATGGACCCGTCGGCTTCGAGCAGCTGGACCTGCTTCTCGACGTTGCCGCCCAGCACGATGTCGGTGCCGCGGCCCGCCATGTTGGTGGCGATGGTGACCACGCCCGGCCGCCCGGCCTGGGCGACGATCTCGGCCTCTTTGGCATGCTGCTTGGCGTTGAGCACCGCGTGCGGCAACTCAGCGGCCGTCAGCAGGCCCGAGATCAGCTCGGAGTTCTCGATCGAGGTGGTGCCGACCAGCGTGGGCTGACCGCGCTGATGGCAGTCCCGAATGTCCTCTAGCACCGCGTTGTACTTCTCGCGGGCGGTCTTGTAGATCAGGTCGAGGTCGTCCTTGCGGATGGTCGGCCGGTTCGGCGGAATCACCACCGTCTCCAGGCTGTAGATCTCCTGGAACTCATAGGCCTCGGTGTCGGCCGTACCGGTCATGCCGCCCAACTTGGCGTACATGCGGAAGTAGTTCTGGAAGGTGATCGAGGCCAGGGTCTGGTTTTCGCTCTGGATCTGCACACCCTCTTTGGCCTCGACCGCCTGGTGCAGGCCGTCGGACCAGCGCCGGCCGGTCATCAGCCGGCCGGTGAACTCATCGACGATGACGATCTCGCCGCCGTTTGTACCGTTTTGCACCACGTAGTGTTGGTCGCGGTGGTAGAGGTGGTTGGCCCGCAGCGCGGCGTAGACGTGGTGCATCAGCGAGATGTTGGCGGCGTCGTACAGGCTGGCGCCTTCGGCCAGCAAGCCGGCCTCGGCCAGCAGTTGCTCGGCCTTCTCGTGGCCGTCTTCGGTCAGCGTGACCTGGTGGCTTTTTTCGTCCACCGTGAAATCACCAGCCTCGATCACGCCCTCGCCGGTGCGTGGATCGGCCTCGCCGGTCTGCTTTTTAAGGCCCGGCACGACGCTGTTGATGCGCACGTACATCTCGGTGTGGTCTTCGGCCTGGCCACTGATGATCAGCGGCGTGCGGGCCTCGTCGATCAGGATCGAATCGACCTCGTCGACGATGGCGAAGTTCAGGCCACGCTGCACCCGGTCGCGCAACTCGTAGACCATGTTGTCGCGCAGGTAGTCGAAGCCGAACTCGTTGTTGGTGCCGTAGGTGACGTCGGCGGCGTAAGCGGCCTGCTTTTGCTCTCGGTCCATGCCGGGCACGTTGACGCCCACGCTCAAGCCCAGGAAGCCGTAGAGACGGCCCATCCATTCGGCGTCGCGCCGGGCCAGGTAGTCGTTGACGGTGACCACGTGCACGCCCTTGCCGGACAGCGCATTGAGGTAGACCGGCAGCGTGGCCATCAGGGTCTTGCCCTCGCCGGTGCGCATCTCGGCAATCTTGCCGTTGTGCAGCGTCATGCCACCGATGTACTGCACGTCGAAGTGGCGCATCTTCAGGCTGCGCTTGCCGCCCTCGCGCACGGCGGCAAAGGCCTCGGGCAGCAAATCGTCCAACGTGGCGCCCTGGGCGATGCGCTGCCGGAATTCATCGGTCTTGGCGCGCAGCGCCACATCGTCGAGTGCTTCGAACTGCGGTTCGAGCGTATTGACCTGCTCGACCACGCGGCGGTATTGCTTGAGCAGCCGGTCGTTGCGGCTGCCGAAAATCGAGGTGAGAAGCTTGGGCAACATGCGGCGTCAGGGGCTTGGGGGATCGGGGGCGGCATTCAAGGGCGTACGAAGCGAGGTGGGGTCGGCAGGTCGCGGCACAAGAGCCGCAACCATCCCGAATCCAGCTTGTCCCAGGCCGTCACAGGCGCCGCCAGCGACTGTTTGACCTAGGGATGCCACCCGTGCAAAGCCGTCAAGTCTATCATTGGGCCTGCCCACCACCTGGGTGCGCCGCCGCCCGAAGCGCCTTGACCGACCATGCCACCTCCCACCGATTTGCGCGCCCGCGCGCCTCTGCCCAGCCACACCCAGCCGATAGGCCAGGCCCTGGCCGGCAGCGAGCCCCTGGTGGCACTGACCCAGCGCCTGCGGGCATCCCAAGCGCGGCTGGACGCCGTGCTGCCGCTGCTGGCCCCGGCGATGCGCCCCTTTGTCAAGGCCGGGCCGATCGACGACGCAGGCTGGACATTGCTGGCCACCAACAGCGCGGTCTCGGCCAAGCTGCGCCAAATGCTGCCGGCGCTGGAGGCGCACCTGCGCTCGTCCGGCTGGCCCGGCCCAGCCGTGCGGGTAAAAATGCTAAGCCCACCCTGAGCCGCCGACCGGTGGCGATGCCTGGCGAAGGCTCTGCCGGCATGCAGGCCGGCAAGTGCTTGAGCCCGCACCGCGTGCTGGGCGCAGGGGCGCGTTGGGTCTGGTGCCGGCTATCCGAATCGAACGGATCACCTACCGCTTACAAGGCGGTTGCTCTACCAAATGAGCTAAGCCGGCACGGACAAAAAATTCTAGGCCACTCGGGACACATCCAGAGGCAAAAAAACTGCCGCTGTGGCTATTTGACCCGCTTGAGCGCGGGCCGACCACTACTTGCCGGCGGACTGGGCTCGGGCGGCAAATCATCCGCAGGCAAGCCGGCGGGCAACTGTGGCACGGCCTCATCACCATCGGGATCGGGCAAGCCGGCCAGGCGCAAGCCGACACGGGCAGGCTCGGCGGGCGGCGCAGGTGTCGCTTCGGCCGATCCTGTCGGCACCGGAAACGCCATGCCCTGACCGTTTTCACGGGCGTAGATCGCCACCACGTGGTCGATGGGCACGGCGATCTCACGCGACACACCGCCAAAACGCGCCTTGAACTCGACCAGGTCGTTGCCCAGCCGCAGCCCGCTGGTGGCCTCGAAACCGACGTTGAGCACGATCTCGTTGTTCTTGACGTACTCCATCGGCACCTGCACGCCCGGCGCCACATGCACCGCCAGGAACGGGGTGAAGCCGTTGTCGGTGCACCACTCGTGCAGGGCGCGGATCAGGTACGGGCGGGTGGACGTGCCCTGCTCGTCCGGGGCGGCCGGTTTGCTCATGTCGAGGCCTTACTTGCGCATCACCTTTTCGGACGGCGTCAGCGCCTCGATGTAGGCCGGGCGCGAAAAGATGCGTTCGGCGTACTTCAGCAGCGGCGCGGCGTTCTTCGACAAATCGATGCCGTAGTAATCCAGGCGCCACAGCAGCGGGGCGATGGCCACGTCGAGCATCGAAAAATCGTCGCCCAGCATGTATTTGTTCTTCAGGAAGATCGGCGCAAGCTGGGTCAGGCGCTCGCGGATCTGGCTGCGCGATTTTTCCAGCACCTTGTCGTTGGACTTGGTACCGCTGCGGCCTTCGAGCAGGTTGACGTGCGCAAACAGCTCTTTCTCGAAATTGAACAGAAACAGCCGAACCCGGGCACGCGCCACCGGGTCACCCGGCATCAGTTGCGGGTGCGGAAAGCGCTCGTCGATGTACTCGTTGATGATGTGCGACTCGTACAGGATCAGGTCCCGCTCGACCAGGATCGGCACCTCGTTGTACGGGTTCATCAGCGCGATGTCTTCGGGCTTGGCGAACAGATCGACGTCACGGATTTCGAAGTCCATGCCCTTCTCGAACAGCACAAAGCGGCAGCGGTGCGAGTAGGGGCAGGTGGTTCCGGAATAAAGCACCATCATGGTGGTGGTCTCCTAGGTGAGCGGGTCGATCAGCGGATGGCCAATACAGGGCACAAAAACAAATGCGCGCAGCGGGCCTGGGACGGCGGCCACTGCGCGCTTGGCCCGGCGAGGCAGCCGGGCCTGACGGCGGTCGCTACTTGATGTCTTTCCAGTACGCGGCGTTCATGCGCCAGGCGACCAGCGTGAAGATGCTCAGAAACAACAGCACCCAGACACCCAGCCGCATGCGCTGGGTTTGCGCCGGCTCGCCCATCCACTGCAGGTAAGCCACCAGGTCGGCCACGGCCAGGTCGTAGTCGGCCTTGTTGAGGCTGCCGGGCTTGCTCAGCTCGAAACCCTTGAACACATGGGTGACCTTGGCGGGATCGTGCGGGTCTTTTTCTTCGGCATAGATGGCCCGCTGCTCGCCCTGCAACTCCCACAGCACGTGCGGCATGCCGACGGCCGGAAAGACGAGGTTGTTCCAGCCGGTGGGCCGGGTCTCGTCGCGGTAGAAGCCGCGCATGTAGGTGTAGAGGTAATCTGCACCGCTGCCGTTTTCACCGGCCCGCGATCGGGCGATCACGCTGAGGTCGGGCGGTTGGGCGCCAAACCAGGCTTTGGCGTCTTTTGCCGCCATCGCCACGGTCATCAGATCACCGACCTTTTCACCCGCGAACAGCAGGTTTTTCTTGATCTGGTCGTCGGTCAGGTCGATGTCCTGCATGCGGTTGTAGCGCATGTACGCCGCAGAGTGGCAGTTCAGGCAGTAGTTGACAAAGATCTTGGCGCCGTTTTGCAGTGCCGCGATGTCGCTGATGCGGTCCTTCGGAAACTTGTCCCAGGCCGGGCCAGCGGCATTGGCCCAGGCGCCGGCGCAAAGACCGGCAAACAGGGCGATGGCGGCCAGCAGGCTTGCAAGGGTTCTTTTCATGGTCGGTTGCTCCTGCTTCAATGGGCCGCGAAGGTGACGCGGTCGGGCACCGGCTTGAAGGTGCCGATGGTGCTCCACCACGGCATCAGCAGGAAGAAGCCAAAGTAGAAGAAGGTGCCGATCTGGGCGATCAGGGTGCCGATCGCCGACGGCGGCTGAATGCCCAGGTAGCCCAGCACGAAGAAGAAGACCACAAAAAGGCCGTACATCACCTTGTGCCAGCCCGGGCGGTAGCGGATCGACTTGACCGGGCTGTTGTCGAGCCAGGGCAGGAAGAACAGGATGATCACGGCGCCGCCCATCACCACCACGCCCCAGAACTTGGCGTCGAACATCTTGAGCAGCGCAATGGCAAGCAGCACGCCCACGGCAATCCCGATCTTGGCCCGGCCCTTGACCGACAACATAGAGATCAAGCCGGCCAGGCCGACCGCACCGCACAACCAGTTGACCATCGGGTCGTTGGTGGCGCGCAGCATCGAATAAAACGGCGTGAAGTACCAGACCGGGGCAATGTGCAGCGGGGTCTTGAGCGGATCGGCCGGGATGAAGTTGTTGTACTCCAGGAAGTAGCCCCCCAGCTCAGGACCGAAGAACACGATCGCGCAGAACACGGTCAGGAACATGCCGACGGCAAAGATGTCATGCACCGTGTAGTACGGGTGGAAGGGGATGCCGTCGAGTGGAACGCCCTTGGCGTCCTTCTTGGCC
>Ga0209181_10013575_pt1 | contig 10174 bp, 8 predicted proteins | sample MAT05_FD_187208 | JGI IMG/M metagenome (GOLD analysis project Ga0209181, IMG submission 187208) | Freshwater microbial communities from Lake Fryxell liftoff mats and glacier meltwater in Antarctica - MAT-05 (SPAdes) (version 2) | ecosystem: Environmental > Aquatic > Freshwater > Ice > Liftoff...
GTCGTGGCGGCGGTGGGGATCGCGGCGGTAATCGCGGCGGTGGCGGCGGCGGCGGACGTTCCGGCGACCGGGGCTAGTCCGTCTCCTAAGGACAAGAAAAAAAGTGAACAGGAAGGCACCGTCGCAAGCTTGCGACGGTGCCTTCCTATTTAATTATTGTTGATATGCTGGGGGTGACTGCGGGTTAGTAGGAGTGGTATTGCGGGTTGGCGGCGTCAAAGCGTTGGCGGCGGATGTCCCCAAGCTGTTGTTCCAATTCGTATAAAGATTTTGACAGCGGTTCGTCATGGAGCTTTGCCTGTCGCAGCACGACCAGCATTTGACGAGTCAGTTGCTCGAGTTCATTGAGCTGTTTTTGTGAAGCGTTGTCTAGGTTCATCGCCATTTAGGACCTCGTTTTCGACCGTGAAAACTGATTGTGAACACTGAAAGCGGCTGGCTTATGCCATGCAGCGCCTGAAAAAACGGTTCATCCACGTTTTCTATGATGCGCCGAAAACGCAGACTGGAAATTGACTTTTTGCAAATTCTTTATACTGTTGTTTAATTATCCCACAGTTTAGGGAATTAAAAAGCTCAAGAAATTAAACCGCCATAATAAAGCACCGCTCAGCACCTTGTTTTTCATAGTTTTCCTCCTTGAACCATGCGCCTATTTGCATAAATCCGTAAATGCGCCTATGGTTATTGTGATTCAGTTTGTAATAAATTTTGGTGGCGGGCGTCCCCTGCTGCCATTGAAAAGAGGGGTATCGTAAGCATCCCCACGCCTAAAGGCGGGGGCTTTTAGCCCCAATGCTTACCCGACTCAGCCTCACAAGAAGGCAGCAAGACGACTGGCATGGCTTTAGTCGCAGACTTCAAGCGTGGCAAGCGGGTGATTTGGGCAGATGAACTCACCCAAGCTTGCAAAAGCCCCTCTGAAGGACGCGGCGACGGTGAATGCCACACGATGGGCGCACCATCGTTTGGAAACAATCGGACTGCCATTGGAGGTCGGCACGGGTGGACGTACAAAGTTCAATCGCACAATGCAAGGTTACGCAAAAACTCACTGGCTGGACGCGGCGTGTGTGGGTGAAAGTGGCGAAAAAGTCCATATCACGGCTAGCGATGCACCGTTGTTGATTAAAGCAACAGCCCTGGGTTCACGCCAGATGTGTCGTACCGACAAGTATGGTTTCCCATCGCGCTACCGTCTTCGTCAGAAACGCCATTTCGGTTTTCAAACAGGCGATATAATGAAAGCTTCTGTGCCTGCTGGCAAGGTTGTGGGAACGCATAATGGTCGCGTGGCATGCCGTGCGACAGGCAGTTTCGACATCACAACAGCAACCGGAAAAGTGACCGTATCGCATAGAACTATCGAGACTATCCATCACACCGACGGCTACACTTATAAGAAAGGACAAGGCGCTATCCCTCCCCATGCCTAAAGGCAGGGGGATCTCGCGCCGATTTCGATGAACAATTTTCTGCATCGCTGGCGGTCATGGGGGATGCTCGCGGTAATCTTCTTCCTGATGGGGATCATTGGCAGCATCTTCGTCCAATCGACGCAAGCCGCATCGATTGTAGTCAATGTTGCTTATGACAATTCGAGCACGCCGGATGCGACCCCCGGCGTTAAAAACCTGAATGATTGCAGTTTGCGGGAGGCGATCCAGAATGCCAACGACAACGCCGCCACTTACAATGACTGCCCCGCCGGGTCGGGTGCCGACACCATCACTTTCAGCGTCGCCAGCATCACCTTTACCGGCAGTATCTCGGTCATTTCCGATATTCAGTTGAATGGGCCCGTCATTTTCAGCGGCGGCAACGTCACCAACATGTTCGTCAGCGCTTCCTCTGGCAATGGCATCCTACGCCTGAACCAACTGACGCTCAAAAATGGCAACAACACTAGCGGCGGTGCCATCTTGATGAATGGCGGGGCGGTGGTTTGCACAACCTCGCGCTTTGAGGATAATGTCGCCAGCTTTGTGGGTGGGGCGATCAACGGAAATGGACCGCTTGACCTAAACGGATGCTTTTTTGAACGCAATACCGCTGGTGACGACGGCGGCGCGATTTATCACAATGGTGCCGATCCCGCGACGATCATCGGGACGATCTTCCGTGACAACGCCACCGGATCGGGCAATGGTGGCAGCGGCGGCGCGATTTACAACACCGCCCCGATGACCATCACCGGCAGCGTGTTTGATGGCAATACCGCCAATGTCAAAACGAACATGGGTATCGGCGGCGGCGCGATCTTTCACGGGTCAGCCACCAACGAAGGCATGGTGATCACCGCCAGCGCCTTTGGGGGCAATCAGGTAAACGGCGCGGATGGGCGCGGCGGCGCGGTTTTTAGCAACGGGTCGTCCCCGCTGTCGATCAATTATTCGCACTTCGGCACGACGCCTATCCCCCTGCCGGCACCCTTCAACACCGTCACCGAAGCCAATCGCGTCAACGGGGTGACCGGGTTGGGCGGCGCTATCTTCGTCAATGGCGATACGGCAATCGTGGGCAGTTCCTTCCTCGGCAATACCAGCGCCAATCATGGTGGGGCGTTCTCGTATGGCTCGCTCGGCGATAACATCTTCATCGCCAACAGCACCTTTAGCAATAATTCGGCGATCAACAACGGTGGAGCGATCTACAACCCCAGCGATGACTCCCTGATCATGCTGATCCATGTGACGATTGCCAACAACAGCGCCAATCATGGCGGCGGCATCTATAATGATGGCGATGGCGATAACGGCGGCATCATCAATGATGAAATCTTGTTGCAAAACAGTATCGTCTATAACAACACCGCCACGACCGGAGCCAATTGCGGCGGTGGCACGGTGTCGTCCGACGGACCCGGCAATGTCATCCCCGCCGGGCAATGTGCCAACGCCCCCGGTGTCACGGGTAGCCCCGCGTTGGGCAGCCCCGAACTGACCTTTAGCGCTGGTTCCATCGTCACCTATGCCCGCCCGTTGAACCCCAGTAGCGCTGCGCTGGGCGTTGGCAATGCCCCGATCTGCACCGCGTTCCCTATTTTTAACATCGATCAGCGCGGTTTCCCGCGTCCTCAAGGCGGGGGCAATTGCGACGCCGGTGCCTATGAGTCGAGCCATGCGACGGGGGGTTCCACAAACACACCGTCGCCCACCTATACCCGGACGCCGACCGCCACTGCCACCCTCACACGGACGCCCACCCGTACCCCCACGCGGACGCCGACCTTGACGCCCTCGCGCACGCCCACCCGCACCCTTACACCCACCCGCACACCGACTTTGCAACCGGGGCTTCATGTGTATATGGTGATGGAAGGGCGTTTTGCGCCGCCCAACTTAAGCCAATCGGTATCGCTGGCGGTGACGATCCGGCGCATCAGTGATAACGTGGTGGTCTTTAACGGCAATATCACCACCGATACGGGCGGGCATTTCGTCAGGACAGGGTTGGCGGCGGGAAGCTATCGCGTGCGCGTCAAAAACAACTTGACCTTATCGTCAGCGGTCACGGTCAATTACAACGGCGGGACGCAAACACTGTCGATGGGGACCTTGAAAGCCGGCGACGCCAACAATGACAACATCGTCAACGTCACCGATTTCTCGATCTTGGCGGCGACCTTCGGCAAGAATTTTCTCCAGCCGGGCTACAACTCCGTCGCCGACTTTAACCTCGACTATATCGTGAATGTGACAGATTTTTCCTTACTGGCGAATAATTTTGGCGATACGGGGACGAATTAGGAGGAACAGGGGTTAGGGGGTTGGGGAATTCGGACAACGCGAGCGAGTCTGTTGAAAAACATGGGCGACCCCATTGGGTCGCCCAGACTCGTGAGCGTCGTTCTTCCTTAAGCACTACCCAATGCCCGTGCGCCGATCTCCGCCAATTTCACATCTTCCGCTTCGGGCAACCCACTGACGCCGACGGCACCGATCACTTGCCCCTCGTGGATCAAGGGGACGCCGCCACCCCAGCCCGTATAGCGTAAATCCCCATAATGGGTGAGATCCCAACCTTCGGTGCGGGCACGCGCGCCGATAGCGCCGGACGGCACGCCTTCGCGCGATGCCACAAACGCCTTGTTGATGGCATTGTTGATCGAGGGTAGCGGGCAACCGTCGGTGCGCAGCAGGGCGATCAGCTCTCCATGTTCGTCGCTGACGGCGACAGCGGCACCCAGCGCGTCGCGGTCGAGTTCGGCACGGATGGCGTCAATGACGCGCATGGCGTCGTGGTGAGAAAGGACATAACGTTGTTTCATGGTCGGACTCCTTGACGTAGGGTTTAGGGGGAAGCATAGCGCAAAGGGGAACAGTTGCACAGCGGAGGGAAATCACTCAATGTGTGATGACTAAAGCGGCGGCACCCCGTCGCCGCTTTGGTGAGATATGGCTTTATGCGGCGGGGGACTCTTCAGATACTGGGGCGGCGGCTGATGCCGGGCGTTGCTCGAAATCGATCTGATATTCGATGGGAACGAGATTGATCCATTCATTGTTGATCATGTAATCGCTGGAATTAGTTGCCAGTGTTGTCTGATTTTTCTGGACAAGTTCTTGCAAATTGCGATAAATCGCCGCTTCATTGGTTTTTTGCACTGCGACGGTATCTTTACGCCATTCTTCGTTCTCGACGCTCAGGATCGTTTCAACACCCTCGACCAATTGTATTTGGTTAGCGGGCAACGCCCGGAAGGCATCGGTTTGCGCCACCCAGTGATCGAGCTTATCTTGCAGTTTTTCCGCCGAGTCTTGATACAAGACATAGGTTCTGCCGATCATGTCGATATTGGCGAGCAAACTGAGCGCGGTCGCCAGCGCCACGAAGACCGGCACCATCAGTATAAGGTTGTTGTCGGCGGAAATTACAGACACCATGAGGCTTAGGGTGATAATGCCTAAGCGCGTGCGCCGCAATTTTAGATAATCCTTCTTGATGCGATCCACGTACCAGTTGCGCTGACCGATGAGCCGCTCTTGGATGTAGTCCTTAATGTCAAGTGCTGCCAGATTCTTCATCGCCAGCGTGCGGTCGGCAGAGGAAAGCTTGTCACCGGATTGAATTGGGGTTTGGATCGCGAGCACCGTCCTGATCCATGACAAAATATTATTAAACGCTTTTACCAAAAACCGAATCGAGGATAGAAACAATTCGACGAAGAATCTCAACACGCTCTCCAAAAATTTGAATATCGGAGGTTGCTTAGCGTACTCATTCACCTGTTCGGATCGTCCGGCACCCTTCACCCGCGATTGCATCTCTCTCGCCTCACTCGCGATTTCCTGCAAAATCTGGTGCGTCGTCATCTCGCGCAGGTGGGGGACAGTGGCTTTAGTGTCGATGATCCACTGATCGGCGACATTAATGGTATCAATCAGTTTGATCTGACGTTGGCTTTTTTCAGCATCACTCTCCGATCCTAGGTGACCAACATTGACGCGGTATTTGTAAATCGCAGCCCGAATCATTTCGGTGGCTTTGCGATATTCAATCCATGTCGTGGTGGCGGCGAATTGTCCGGCATAATTCATGAACGCCAATCCTAAAAACGGGAGAACAATCAGTAGCAATTTCAGCCCATCGGGGATCCACCTCCACTCACTAGCAACATAGTTATAACTTAAAGATACAAAGAGGACCGCAAGCAAGCTCGTCAACCATGTGAGCCACACCACCAGTTGCCGAAAGTTCCGAAAATCATTTTTTTGGGTCAGAGATACAGTGTCGTAATCAAGCATCCGCTGCCATGCTGCAAACAGCGCTTTGTCTTTAATGTCCGAGTTTTGTTTATCGTCCATGCCCCCACCTCTATCTGCATCAAGCCAGATAATAGAAATAATATAACACAAACTTTCGCGGTGGCGCACCACGATTTTTTAGGGGGGAGGATTGGGGCTGCGCTCACCCTTTGCGCTGCGCTCACCCTTTGCGCACCACCTCCCACGCCAGATGATTGATCTCCGGCAGGATCAGCTTTTCAAATGCCACCTGTACGGCATTGGGGCTGCCCGGCACCGAGGCGACGAACGTATTTTTATACACCCCCGCCGTCGCACGGCTGAGCATCGCCGCCGCCCCGACCTCTTGAAAACTCAACATGCGGAACAGTTCGCCAAAGCCGGGCAAGGTTTTTTCGAGCATCCGGCTGATCACATCAAAGGTGGTATCGCGGGGCGAAATCCCCGTGCCGCCATTGAACAAAATGATCCGCACGGTGGGCAGTGCCGCCAATTCGTCCAGCACCGCCAGTACTTGATCCGGCTCATCCTTGATCAGGCGATAGGCGGCGGGGATATGCCCGGTTTCGGTGAGCCGCTGCTCAAGGTAGTGACGGTTGACATCGGTTTCGGGAGTGCGGGTGTCGCTCACGGTGACGATGGCGACCTGTACGGGTTGCGTGCCAGCTTTTTGACGATGATCATCTGCGCCTTTGAGCATCAAGCGACTCCTTGAAAATGAAAACCACAAGACAAGTTGACGAAAAGAAACGACTCCTACCCCCTAACCCCCGCCCTACCCCCCTGCTACAATAATGGCATGATCCCACACCCAAACGAAACACCTACCCGTGTCCCGGTATCGTCGTCGCCCCGTGTGTTTTTGCTGGTCGGCGTCGTGTTGTTGTACGTGATCCTTGCGACTGCCTATGCCGTCCGCATTCCGGCATGGTTAGCGCCCGATGAACCCGCCCATTTCAACTATGCTGCCCAAGTCGCGCAGGTGGGGTGCTGCCCTGTGATCGAGGCGGGCGATTGGGATCAAGTGTACCTCAGCCAACTGACCAGTGCCGATTTTGCGCCCGACTTGCTGGATCGACTGGCGACGCTGCAATACGAAGATCACCAACCGCCCCTGTATTATGGCGCGGCGGCGCTCGTCTACCAGATCGGCGGGGGAAATCTGCTGCTGCTGCGCTTGCTCTCGGTCGGCATCGGCGCGGGGGTAATCCTTGCCGCCTATGCCGTCGCCCGTGCTATACTGCCCGCCCGCCCCCAGATCGCGCTGGCGGTCGCCTTGCTGGTGGCGTTGGTGCCGCAACATCTGGCGATGATGGCGGCGGTCAACAATGATGGGCTGGCGGAAATGATCGTCGGCGTGACCTTGTGGCGTTTGATTCTGTATGTGAAAAAAGGCGATCCCATCCTTAGTTGGGCATGGCTACTGGGTGTGCTGGTCGGCTTGGGGATGCTGACCAAAGTCAGTACCCTCTTCTTGATCGGGCTGGTGCCGCTCGGCATGATCTGGGCATGGCTGCACCAGCGGGATCGCTCCCCGCGCGCGTTGGCACTGCGGTTGGGGGCGTTCGCGATGCCCCTGCTGCTGATCAGCGGCGTGTGGTGGGTGCGCAACCTGACGGTCTATGGGTTCCCCGATTTTCTCGGCTTAGCGGCGCACAATACCGTCGTCGTTGGGCAGCCGCGCACGGCGGACTTGATCGCCCAAATCGGCATGGGGGCGTATCTGCGCCAAGCCGTACAAACCACGTTTCAAAGTTTTTGGGGGCAATTCGGATGGATGGAACTGCCTCTGCCGACATGGGCATATCAATTGATCGGGGCGTTCTTGCTGGCGGCATTGGCGGGCATCGGACTCGCATTTGTCCGGCGGGGGGACACCAAGCCGAAACAAGACGGGCAAAGCGGGGCGTGGGCGCTCATCGGCTTGACGCTGGTCTTGGCGCTGGCACAGTTTGTCTACTACAACACCGAGTTCTTGCAATTTCAGGGGCGCTATATCTACCCGGGCTTGATCCCCTTTGCGCTGTTCGTGGGCATGGGTGTCGAGGCGTGGCGACAGGCGGTGCTTAAGGATCGCTGGCGTCTGGTCACGCCCCTGATGATGTTGTGGTTGCTGCCGTTGAACCTCTTCATCTTGTGGCGGGTGATCCCCGGATTGGTGCCAGCATGAGCCTGTTTCAGCGGGCGTTACCCGTCATCGCCCTGACCTTTGTCGATGTCCTCGGCTTAACGATCATCTTGCCGTTGTTGCACCTCTACGCCTTGCAATACAGCGCCACCCCTGCGCAGATCGGCTTGGTGGCGGCGGCGTTCCCGCTGGCACAGTTGATCGGCGTGCCCGTCATGGGGGCGCTCTCCGACCGTTATGGGCGCAAGCCCTTGTTGCTGATCAGCCAAGTGACGACTTGTCTCAGCTTTATCATGCTGGCGTTGGCGGGTTCGCTCGAAATGATCATTTTGTCGCGCATCTTCGACGGCTTGTTCGGCGCGAACCTCGCCACCGCTCAAGCCGCCATCACCGACTTGACCGACGAATCGACGCGCGCACGGGGTTTGGGTTTGACTGGAGCCGCCTTCGGGTTCGGCTTCTTGATCGGTCCCGCCATCTCTTTGGCGGCGCTCGAAGTCTCGCCGAGTTTGGCGCTGCCCGCGTGGATCGCAGCGGCATACTCGTTCATGTCGATTCTACTGACCTTGTTCGCCTTCAAAGAGACGCTCTCGCCGGAAAAACGGGGGGCAAGCCAGCGGGGGATCGGGGCGGTGCTGTTCGCCAGCATGCGTATGATACGACGTCCGGGCGTGAATGTGCTGCTGGTGCTGATGTTCGCGCAGCAGTTTGTGTTTTTCGCCTTCGAGAGTTTGCTCGGCTTGTTCATCCTCAGCCGCTTGGGATTGCTGGGGCAAAGCAGCGCCCTCATCTTTATTTATGTCGGGGCGATCTTGATTTACGGGCAAGTCCGGTTGATCGGACGGCTGACAACGCGCTATGGCGAACGGCGCGTCGCCTTGATCGCGCTGGCGGCGGTGGGAGCCGGCTTGCTATTGGTGGCGCTCACGCCCGATCAACCGCACCCGCTTTATCTACGCGGGCGGGTCATCTTAGAACTACGCGAATTGCAACCGACCTCCACCGAGGCGATGCTCGGTGATATGACGGTGCCGCTGCCGCTGGATGCGAATCGCGGCTTTGGCGGGGTGATCTGGTTCGCGCTGGCGTTGATCCCGCTCACGCTGGGCGCGGGCTTGATCCGCCCATCGTTGAACAGCCTGATGATCGGGCAGGTGGGCACGCAGGAATCGGGCGCGATTTTGGGGGTGAGCGCGTCCTTTGTCAGCCTCGCCAACGCCGCCGCCCCACTGGTCGCGGGGGTGCTGTTTCAAGTCTACGGTGCCTCGATCCCGTTTTTGTTGGGTGGGTCGTTCATGCTGGTGTTGGCGACAGTGGCGGTGGTGATGATGCCGCGCGGCATTTTGCCGCGCGGGACAATCACTCAACAATAAGGTTATAGCGCACCGCTCTGATTGAAATTCGTCGCCAGCAGCGAAAAATCCGTCACATTGACGATGCCGTCGCCGTTAAAATCGGCTTGTGAATTGAAGCCGACCTGCCCCGTCGTCTTGCCGAACGCCGTCGCCAGCAGCGAGAAATCGGTGACGTTGATGAAGTTGCTATCATTGGTATCACCCTCTAACAGTACGGCGGTGGTGGCGGTGTTCGCACTTGCCCCCAGCGTGATCGCTTGTGTGCGGGCGAGGGTATGCGTGCCCTTCACCCACAGCGTATAGGTGCCCGTCGGCAAGCCGCTGAGCGTGACTTGTCCGCTGGTGTTCGAGGTGGCGTCGCCGCTCCATACCGCCACGCCACCCGCTGTTGGGCGCAGTTGCACATGGACAGTCGCCACATGTTGAGTCGTGGGTGGCACGGGGCGGCTTTGCAACGTCAATTGCAGCGTGAGTGTCGCGGTGGTCGCGAACTCAAATGCACCCATATCGACCGTACCCCCACTGACGCGCGGATTGCCCGCTTGATCCAGTGTGATACCAGCGGCGAGGGCATTGCTACCCGTATTGATGGCGCTACTGCCCGCGTTGAGTGGGAAATAAGCAGGGCTGCCCGTCAACGCCGCTAGGTTGGGATCCCCAGTCAGATTGCTGGTATTCGTGCCATTTACGCAGGTCAAGTTCGCTTCGATCAGGCTGTTCTGGGCGTTGACCGTCCCACTATTGCGGACGCAATCCCCACCCGTAACGCTATTGGCGACGATGGTGTTCCTCAGATTGACGGTACCAGAAAAGAGGTAGATGCCGCCGCCGAAACTGCTCGCCGAGTTGCTGCTGAGGGTGCTGTTGGTCACCGTCATCGTCCCAAAGAGGTAGATGCCACCGCCAAAGAAGACCCCCGTGTTGCCGCTGAGGGTGCTGTTGGT
>Ga0209181_10013580_pt1 | contig 10173 bp, 1 predicted proteins | sample MAT05_FD_187208 | JGI IMG/M metagenome (GOLD analysis project Ga0209181, IMG submission 187208) | Freshwater microbial communities from Lake Fryxell liftoff mats and glacier meltwater in Antarctica - MAT-05 (SPAdes) (version 2) | ecosystem: Environmental > Aquatic > Freshwater > Ice > Liftoff...
AATAGCTCAGTGGATACCTTTAATACGGCTGGTATCCCGGTGACTCTTGCCGGAGCCACCGTGGATATCGTGAATGGAGGAATTCATTTCACCAACAATGTGACATTTACGGATGCGACGCTGAATGTCGCCACAGGTAAGGCGCTCGTATTTACTGCCATCAATGCAGCAGTGAACGGGACGCTGACGAAGACCGGAGGAGGGAATTTGCATTTTAACGGTGGAACGCTCACGAACAACGCAGCGGGAGTGACCTATGTGGTTCCGATTATGTATATGGATGGGAATCCAACGCTGGCTGGCGGAAACATCCAGTGGAATGGCGATCTGGCTATTGTAGGCAACGACCCGAACCTGGCGACACAGCTCACAATTGCGGGCACAATGACCCACTCAAATGCCTACTTTGATTTTACGACCGACAATGCCTCGTTAATCATACCTTCTGGAAGCATCTACAACACTAATGGAGGCGGATATTCATGGCGGGATCAGGCACCTGGCTTGCCTGTGGGAGTAAGCTTTGAGGCGGGATCAACCTTCCGCAATAGCTCAGTGGATACCTTTAATACGGCTGGTATCCCGGTGACTCTTGCCGGAGCCACCGTGGATATCGTGAATGGAGGAATTCATTTCACCAACAATGTGACATTTACGGATGCGACGCTGAATGCCGCCACAGGTAAGGCGCTCGTATTTACTGCCATCAATGCAGCAGTGAACGGGACGCTGACGAAGACCGGGGCGGGTGATTTACATTTTAACGGTGGAACGCTCACAAACAACGCAGCGGGAGTGACCTATGTGGTCCCGAATATGTATATGAATGGGAATCCGACGCTGGCTGGCGGAAACATCCAGTGGAATGGCGATCTGACTATTGTCGGTAACGACCCTAATCTGGCGACAAGGCTGACCATAGATGGCACGCTGTCTCATGGAAACGCCTACTTTGATTTTATAACGGATAATGCGGAACTGGTGGTTGCAGATGGCAGCAGTTATCTGAGCAATAACGGTGGCTATGCACTGCGCGATCAGGCTCCCGGTGATGCTGTGGGACTGGTGATTGAAGAGGGTGGTTTGTTCGAAGTGGTTGCAGGCAGTTTTAACACGGGGGATGTTCGCCTTACTAATGAAGGCACCATTCACGCTTCAGGCGGATCCCTTGGTGTTGGAAATATAGCAGGTGGGTCATTAAACGGTGGTGTGTGGAAAATTGATGCGGGAAGAAGCATTAACAACACGGGAGCACTGATCACCTCCAATGCCGCCACGGTGGAGATTGCCGGTTCTTTCGGTGGATTTGCACCCACTACGAACACCGGCACGTTGCGCCTGATGAACGGTGCGGATATCACCACGGGAACCACCTTTGTAAATTCGGGTGTGCTGGAGCTCAGCCCTGGAAGTATTTTGACAGCAGGTGGTTTTATACAGACTGGTACGGGGCACACGGTTTTCCAAATTGCAGGCATGGCCCCGGCCAGTGTTGGCCGCGTGGCGGCCAGTGGCGCAGTAACTTTGGGTGGTATCGCTGAACTGGAGCTGGTGGCACCGTTTGTTCCAGCCGCCGGGAATGTCATTACACTCATTCAATATTCATCCGTGGTGGGATCGTTTGCCAATGTGGAAGGGCTTTATCTGGGACGACAGGTGGCTTTCGAAGCAGTCGCGGGAGACACGGCTTTTGTAGTGAACTCACTCATTGATGCCGCCGATCTTGTGACCACTGCGGTCACCAGTCCGTCATCTGGAATCGCGGGTAGTTTGATCAATGTGGCTTACACCGTGCAGAACACGAGCGTGTTTGCGATTACCGGGGATTGGACTGATTCGATCTACCTCTCCGCCGATGGAACGGTGGACGCTGGCGATACACTGATCAGCCGGGTGACGCACACCGGCGGGCTTGCCGCAGGTTTGAGCTACAATGAAAATGTCTCCGTGCCTTTGCCGGGTAAGATTCCTGGAAACTACAAGGTGATCGTCGTCGCAGAATCACGCGGTGTCGTGCCGGACGCCAACCGTGCAAACAATACATTCGTCAGCTCCACTGATCTTGCGCTGGATGTCCCGACGATTACCGAAGGCGTTGCTTTCGACGGAGTGATCAATGCGAATCAGGATTTGTATTTCAAAGTCTCCATGCCTTCCAACAAAGGCCGGACATTTAGCCTGACCACCCTTGGTGGAGGTGTGGCGGGGATGTCCGTGCAGATTGGCGACGTGCCGGGACGCTTTGGCGGGAACGGTTTTTCAGCAAACAACTCGAGCTATCAGGAAGTGCTATTGCCGGGCGGCTCAGCAAATGACTTTTACATTCACATTCACGGCAAGGCGGGGATTGGAGCAGCAAACTTCAGCCTGTTTGCCGACGGTCTTGATTTCGGGCTTTCCTCTTCAAGCACAGCGCGCGGATCGAATGCGGATCTCTCGGGTGCGACCGTCACCACGACGGTCAAAGGCACCAACTTCTCGCCCGACACGCAATTCGCACTCGTCGGCGCGGAAAACATTTCGGCTTACTCAGTGGTCATTCGCGATACCAATACCGCCTTCGTCACCTTCTCGCTGCAAAACCGCACGCTCGGCACTTATTCACTCGTGGCAACAGACGAAGCGCTGACCAGCACGCTGACCAACGCTTTCCAAATCGTAAACACCTCGCCCGGAGTCCTGGATTATTCCGTCTCCGCGCCGAGCTACATCCGGGCACCCTATCGTGGAGTGGAAGTCACGCTGACTTATAGCAATCTGGGCGACACCGATTTGCTGGCTCCGTATTTCTCGCTGATTCCAGAGAATGCAAAACTGAAGCTGGAAGGACGTTCTGATTTCATGAATGGAGCAATCGGCATCTTGGGCACTAGCCCGGAAGGTCCAGCGGGCATTATTGCGCCGGGCAAGAGCTACACAATTCGCATCCCGTATGTGCCAATTGATAACTCGCTGGGCGCCAAGGTGGACTTCAAGGTGCAGGTGCTGGGAGATGACACCGATGCGATTGACTGGGATTTGGTAAAGGACGGTTATCGTCCCGACACGATGTCCGAGGAAGCCTGGGACGCAGTGTGGAGTAATTTCACGGCAAGCGTGGGCGATTCGACCGAGGGGTTCCATCGCGTGCTGATCGAGAACGCAAACTATCTCTCCCAGTTCGGGCCTGTCGGTCATAGCATTCTTCCGTTGATGGCCTTTGAGTTTGCCCAGGCCGACAACTTTGGTGAAATCTCCGGTCGCTATCAGCACGGCGAATTCGGTTACGGAGGCGAAGCTCCTTTTGGAAGCAAGCTGGATGTGGATACGGCAGGAAATATCGTGATTGAAAACGATGGAATAGTCAGGGCGTTCCGTCCAGGAACTGCACCCGGCACGTTTAAGGCCGTTGTGCCTGAGGAAACCGGAACCCTTGCGCCCGGGCCGGAAGCTGGCTCTTACATTCTCACCGAAATCTCCGGCGCAAAGTCGAAATACAATCCCGACGGCAGACTGGAGTTTATCGAAGACACGAACAGCAACCGCGTAACGGGCGCTTATAATGCGCAGGGAAATATCATCTCCCTCACCGACAGCTTAAATGGCGATGTCACTTCCTTTACCTACAACGCCAATGGGCTCATTACTTCGCTCACGGATGCTGTCGGACGCGTCACGAACTACACCTACGATGCGAACGACAATGTGCTCACGGTCGTCGCGCCACTCGGCACAACCACGTTCACCTACTCCCCGACTTTCGAACACGCGATTGCCACAGTAGCCGGTCCGGACGGGGTGGTGACCAGCTACACATATAATTCCGCAGGACGCGTCTCCAGCATCACCAAAGGAACCGGCCCGGATGCGATCACCAACACGTTTGCTTATGATGTCATCGCCGGAACGACCGTGACGGATGAGGCTGGACAGAGCATCTCCTTCTTCCGGAATGGTTACGGGGAAACAGCGCGGGTCGTGGATCCTTACGGTCATGCGACGGTGACTTCCTTTGACTCATTTGGGCGTCCCATTTCCATCACCGACCCGAGTGGTGTGCAGAGCAAGACCTCCTACCAGCGTGCAAACCTTGTTGGGTCGAGCACCCTCGGCGACGGCAACAAGATTGATTTCAGCTACAATGCCAAAAATAAACCCGTGTCGATTGTTACCCCGGGTGGTGGCGTCTCCAGCTATGGTTATGATGGCAACGGGAATCTCACACTTTCCGCAACTTCTGACGGCTCGTTCACCAACTTTACTTACGATGCAAAAGGGCGCGTGACGACTGCCACGGATGCCCGAGGCCTCACGGTGACCAACGCCTACAACGCTGCGGGGCTACTTGCCAGCCAGGATTATTCCACAGGGGAATCCATTGATTACACCTACGATGCGCACCGTAATATGCTTACGGCCACCGACTCGGAGGGAACCACGACCTACACTTACAACAGTCTAGATCTGGCCACGAGCGTGACGTATCCCAACGGAAAAACCATTGCCTACACTTACGACTCTGCGAATCGCCGTCTGTCAGTGTCTGAGGGAGCGTTTACCGTGAAATACAGCTACGATGCGCTCGGCCGTATCGCTTCGCTGAAAGATGCCACCAACGCGCCTATTGTGAACTATGATTACGATTCTCGTGGCCTTCTGGCTTCTGAATTGAGGGGCAACGGTTCGTCCACGGAATATACCCACGATCTCAACGGGCGCGTCGCGACGATTACGCACCTGAGTCCTTCCGATGCAGTGCAGGAAGAGCTTACCTATTCCTACGACGACGTCGGTCGGGTGGAATCGGTTGTCTCGAATGCAGGGACGACTAGTTACAACTACGATCTTGTCGGCCAGCTCATTTCGGTGGAGCTCCCGGATGGCCGCACGATTGACTACACGTATGATGCGAACGGAAACCGCATCCTGGTGAATGACGATGGAACCACAACCAGCTATTCGACCGTTACCGGTGACCGCTATAGCAGCGTCGATGGCACAAACGTTACATACGACGCAGCGGGTCGCATTCTCAACCAAGGCGGCGAGACTTACACTTACAACGCAGCGGGCCGTATCGCCACAGTGATCTCGGGCGGAAACAACGTCACTTACGACTACGACGCACTCGGCAATCGCATCGGGGTGATCACGAATGGTGTGCGGACGGATTTTGCCATAGACCCCGCCGGGCTTGGGAATGTTTTCAGCGAAACGACGGGTGGAATTTCCAGCTTCTACGCAATAGGCAACGGGCTCGAAGGCAAGTTCACCGCAGGAGATGCTTCTTACTATCACCACGACATGACGGGAAGCACCTTGCTGCTTACGGGCAACACCGGTGCGGTGGATAACACCTACACGTATCTGCCGTTCGGCGAGATCGACGCACAAACTGGCACCGTGCAAAACCGGTTCACGTTTAATGGATCGTTCGGTGTGCAGGATGAAACCGGAGATCGCTACTTCATGCGCAATCGCGATTACGATGCGAGCCTCGGGCGTTTCCTCACGCGCGATCCGATCGGCTTTAGTGCCGGCGATTCGAATCTTTACCGCTTTGTGAAAAACAACCCCGCAAGCATGGTGGATCCGTCAGGACTTCTGGAGTTCACCGCCGGGGCGAGTGCGGAATTTGCCGCAGGACTCGGTGTAAATGGTGGAATCGGATATACTCTCAACGTCACGAACCCAGGAGACAGCGGTATCTATACGCAAGGAGGGGTTTCTCTCGGCTCGGCACAGGGCGCAGCGCTTACCTTTGGGATCGGTACTAGTACGGAAGGGATAGCATCCGCCGTTGGTGGATCACTAGGCCCGATAGGGTTGCAATTGAGCTGGGATGATAAAGGGGATTTCAGCGGCGTACAGGTTGCGCTGGGACCCAAAGGAACAGGAGGACTTGCTCCAGGCGGTTCCGCGCAAGTGACCTCCACGACAGTAACGCCATTCAATACCTACAATCTAGGTTACGGCGCGTATGGCGCTTACGAAGGGCTCGCCGAAGGCGCGCATAACGCAGGTTATGCTGCGGGTTACGGTGCGATGGATGCACTCGGACGCTTCCACGATTACATGATGGACGGCTTTGTGCCGGATGCACTCCTGCCCGGCGCTCTTGGAGAAAAACGCGCGAGCGATGCACTCATGGATTATTACCGGGATAAAGCCCGCCAAGATGGGCTGGATGGCGATGCGGCGGATGATAAAGGCGCCAATGACGCCGGGAAGTCCGGCGGCAGCTCCAGTCGTTACTTTGGTCCCGGACCTAACGGCGGTGCTGGAAGTGGCGGCAGTTTCGGCGGAAGCGGCCCCGGCGCAGGCAGAGGCCCCGGCTCCAGCGGTTCGGCTGGCTCGGGCACTGTTGGCCCGGCAGATCCAAACCAGATGATCGGCCCCGGCGGTTATGGTGCCGATGAAATCACCGGCGACATCTTCACCCAGCCCATTCGCTTCGGCGGCTTTGTGGCAGATGGAGGTCCGTTTAATTACACGATCCTGTTTGAAAACAAACCGATCGCGCAGGCTCCCGCACAGGTGGTCACGGTCACGCAGACGCTCGACGCTGATCTCGATCTCGCGACCTTCGAACTCATCAAGTTTGGCTGGGGCGATTTTGAAGTCTTCGCTCCATCGGGTCTCACCAGCTGGGAAACTCGCGTGGACGCCATTGATGCACTCGGGGTGTATGTGGACATTAACGCTTCTCTCAATCCAGACACCCGCCTGCTCACGGTCATCTACACTTCGATTGATCCGATGACTGGCGACATTCCGCTCGATCCGTTTGCTGGATTCCTGCCGCCAAATATCACCGCGCCGGAAGGCGACGGCTTCCTGTCCTACAGCGTGCGTCCAAATGAAGGTCTGGCCTCGGATACGGATTTCACCGCAGTGGCATCCATCGTCTTCGACTTTGAAGCACCGCTTTCCACCCCGACACTCACCAACACGCTCGACTCGGATGCTCCGGCCAGTGCGGTCACGGCCTTTGCTTCCGCCACGGATTCCCGCGGACGCTTCCTCGTCAACTGGACTACTTCCGATTCCGTGGAAGGCGCCGGGTTGCGCGAGACGGTCGTTTATTACACCGACAACGATGGACCGCTGATCGAGTTCTATCGCGGCACGGATGCGACCTCGAAAGTCTTCACCGACGGCGTGCAAGATCACACTTACAAGTTCTTCAGCACCGCGACAGACAATGTCTCGAACGCTGAGGAAATTAGCGCGACTCCCGACGCCACCATCACGGTGGATGCAGAGATGTTGCTGATCGGAACCAAGCGCACTTTCATGGATAGCGATGGGGACACCTACACCATCACATTATCCGGCCCCGGCACGTTGAATGCCGTAATACTCGATCCAGACGGCGACGGTAATGGCCCGTTGGATCGCCTGATCCTCACCGGCTCCACGGATAAATCGAAAGTCAGCATCCTCGTAAAGCGGGCTAAGGATGGTCCTGATTTGGGCACAGAACCGGACGGCGACGGTATTGTAACACTGGGTGATCTGATTGTTACCGGCGATCTCGCCTCCTTTACCGCAAAATCCACAGACCTGAACGTGCAGGGAATCATCGCGAGCGGAAGACTCGGCAAGATCACCGTCCGCGACATCGCCAGCACCAATCCCTTGTTTGAAAACATGGTGATCCAGGCAGGTGGCACTGCGGATTCCAAACTGAAGTTCTCACTCATCGCACGCAACATTGCCGACGGGTTTGAAATTTCCACCGGCACGGCGATCGCTTCCATCACGGCTTCCAGTATCGGCGAAGGATTGATTTCCGGCGCAGCACTGGCCTCGCTCACCACCAAGATCGGCGCGATGAACGCAGACCTCGATATCACTGGCATCGTCGGCAAGGTGAGCGCGAAAACCAGCATCAACTCCGGCAACTGGGAAGCTGCATCGTTTGGTAAAGTTTCAACCCTGGGCGGAAACCTGGATACCGACATCGAAAGCGCAGGAGCGATTGGATCAATCAGCGTCAAAGGCGGCTCTCTCACAGGCGGCTTGAATGCGTTCAGCTACGGAAAAATCGCGATCAGTGGCGGTGGCTTCTCCGGATTCATCGGCTCCGATACATTGCAGACGACCTTGGTGAAAAAGCCCGCGCTTGCGGCGTTGTCCATCACAGGCGGCGATATCACCGGCACGGTGGCTTTGGCAGGAAATCTCGGCAGCGTGTCGGCCAAGGCTGTCAAAAACGGACCCGGCGGAAGCATCAACGGCGCAACGATCACCGCAGCGGCAATCAGCGCAATCACCACAGGGCTCGATGTCATTGACTCCTTAATTCTGGCAGGGGCCAGTCTTGGAAACGACTTCGCCCCTGGCGGAACCGGAGACGATACAGATGTCTACGCCGGTGGACTCATCGGAAAAGTCGCCATCGGACGCAACGCCGAGAACAGCGTGATCGCCGCAGGGCTTTCCAGCACCAACGCGACTTACAAGGACGTTGACGACAGCATCCTGAGTTCGCTCACCAGCAAGATCGCCTCGCTGGTCATCAAAGGCACCGCCGATGCAGACAACTATTTCGCCACCGGTTCCTTCAAAGCCGCACCAAAAATCGCCGGCCTGGCAGTCACCCCCGCCAGCGACGCCCGCTTTCTCGTAGTCGTGTAAGTGCCTAAAAGACCATGAAATGATTCCGAATCCCGCAAAACCATGAGTATCAATAAGTGGCCACGACCCGGCCACGACCCCTTTTATACAATGACAAGAGCTTGGATTTCCGCCCGTCTCCACATGGGAAGCCCCAGTTATTTGTCCGCCCTCCTTGCCAAACCATGAGTGTCAATAGTAAGCCACGACCCCTTTTTCCGTTTAGCGCAACCTGACAAATGGTAGCACCATAATTTATGAAGCTCTTCCAAAAACTAAAATTAGACGCTCGAGTTGTTGATGTCGTTGCAGAAAGCGAGTGGTTTAAAACAATTGAACAACCAACTGCTTTCGAGTTGGAGAATAATCTCGAGAGCTTTAAACACTCGATTCCATTCAGCCGGAATTTATTGGCATTCAAAGCTTACTATATCGAAGATAGTAGGCTCGCAAAACTTCATTGGGAGCAGGTTCCACTGGATACTTTAGAGTATTTTTTTGGTGATTGGAGAAATACCTTTAAATTTGAAAAATCCGGTGGAGATCCCAATTATTGGAAACGACGGGAGTGGATGGGTTCATATAATGATGGCCTTCTTGCCTGTGCGATAACTGGAAAATGGGACGTGGCAAAGCAGCTTTCGGAGTATCCTGATGAAAAGTGCGGCCAAGATGTTGATACCCAGCCTGAAGAACGCTCTTATCTTTTAGCATTGTCCGAATGGTTGCGAACAGGCGTTTTGGAAAGCGAGGGTAAGAAGCATCTGGAATCTGCAAAATCCGGAAAAAGTCCGAGGGCAAAAGAAGAGGCAAAACTTTTGGAGGTTGCAATTATGGCCGATGAGAAAAGCGCGAAGAAAATATTTTCTGATTACATGGCTTACTACTTGAAGAAAGTCTTCCCTCTCAGGGATGTGACCGAAAAGCAGAGCAAGATGGGCACATTCTTTTGGCACCGGTGGAAAAAAAGCGGCATCGATATTGATCTTGATAGCAAGCATCGCGATTACATCATTCGACTTACATGAATAGCAGGGGCTAGTTCCACTTATCTCAACTCTGATCAACAGTGACCGGCTTGATGTTACGAAATTAATTGTTACACACTTTTTTCTGATCATAAGAATGACCGAATTGAGATCGTAAGGATTTTTGGGTGATGGCTGAGGTGTGGTCGTAAAAAGTGGCCGAATAACCGCGCTGTGATCATAGGGATGTGACGTGGTTGGCGAGCGCCGGTGAGAGAAGTGGGGTATAAAACAGCAAAAAGCCGCACTCCTGTCGTAAACGCGGAGCGTTTGCGATGAGAGCGCGGCAATTCGCTGAGGAGATGCGAAAGCGGGGATGATTTTTTAGGATCAGAGCTTGGGAGTTTGGGAAGGAAGCATGGCTTTACGATGGGAGTGCGGCCATGCGTGATGATGAGAGTGTGATTTTATGATCAGAGCGTGAGCGCTTGTGATCAGTGATCAGAGCGCGGTCGGTTTGTGATGAGAGTGTGAGAGTTACGATGGGAAGATGGAACGCATGGCTTCATTAAAACTGAGACCGAGGATGTGGGTGAGGAAGTCA
>Ga0209181_10013581_pt1 | contig 10172 bp, 9 predicted proteins | sample MAT05_FD_187208 | JGI IMG/M metagenome (GOLD analysis project Ga0209181, IMG submission 187208) | Freshwater microbial communities from Lake Fryxell liftoff mats and glacier meltwater in Antarctica - MAT-05 (SPAdes) (version 2) | ecosystem: Environmental > Aquatic > Freshwater > Ice > Liftoff...
CAGCGAACCGCATACGCGCCGGTCCCGTCGTGGCTCCAGGTAGCGCGAACCGCCAGCCGGTCGCCTGGGTGCAAAAGCCCCGCCGGAATCGAACAAGTGCCGAACGAAACGACGCTGAGCGACGTCGAAGTGGGCCCGTTGGCCGCGCAAATCACTTGAGGCGTGGTGTGTATCTGCCCGCCATCAAAAGACTTACGCGTTTTCCTGGCGCTGTTGTACCAGGCGTCTCCTTCGGCCCTGGACGATGGATCGGACGCCGTGCCCGACTCGCGCCAAGCCGCCAAAGTAGGACTGGACAGAGCCTCGACGGATTTCACCGCCAGCACGCCATCCGCGCCGATGCTGGCCTGTTCCAAACCGTTGCCGTTCTGCCAAACCTGGAGAACATTCTGGCCTTGCGAAGTTCCGCCTCGAACCGTCAGCGTCGTGACTCCATTGGAAGCGCCGTCGTGCACGGTAAGGGTGGAAGCGTTCAGATTGCTGCCCACTGACAACCGGCGGTTGGAATTATCCCACGTGAAGTGCATTGGCGCCTCCGCCAAAACTCCTTCGCTGCCTGTAAAGGGAACCGCGCCGGCATGGAAACCAGTGAAAAGACAGGTGTTCCAGATCGCGTCCACGCCGTTCGACATCAAACAGCGATTGGCGCCGCCGAGCGGCAGTCTCGTCCACTTCGCGGAGCCAGTCGCCAATGACCCGACCGCCAAATCGCCTCTTTGGACCACTCCGGCGGTTGTGTCGGAGTGTTCCGCGCCCAGGAGCGAATGGCTTTGGGGCGGGCGCGAGTTGGTGAGCCGCATGTCGGCGTCGGTCACGTACTTATTGGTCGCCGATGGCGCCCCGGCTGTGCCGCTAAGTGCCGCCTTTTCATAGGCGGCCGGGTCGTTGGCGTTCGAGTGAGTCGGGTACTGGAGAGCCAGTTTCGACTCAACGATGCCGGCGGCCGCCGCGATGTTGAAGTTGCTGACAACATTTGCGGCAATTTGAGGCGCCGGAAAGGATCCGGTAAGTGCTCCAGCCGCAAGTCCGCTGAGGTTTCCGCCGTCGGCCAGCCGGTAAGAGGCCAGGAGCAGATCACCGGATTGCGGCGTCGAAAGGCTGCCGAATGTGACAGTTGCACCGGAAAGCGAATAATCGATGCCGGTTTTCATGAGTACGCCATTCCGATGGATCTCCAGGCTTGCGGCCGGGCTCGGCGCCTGGGTGAGCGTGAAGACGGTGTTGGAACCGTTGACACTGCCCGCTGGCGATTCCTGGTCGACAAAACCCGGGCCGGCGCCGCCGGAGGAAACGCTGCCGCACGGTCCGGTGGTCCCATCGACGTGAATGCAGTCGGCGAGATTGCCCTGAACCGATTCCAGCGCGCCGGTTGAACCGCTTTTGACGATGCGGTCGATGGAGAAGGCGAAGCCTTTTATCGGGCGCACGCTGAGCTCATCGGAAAGTCCGGCGATATCGGTAATCGAGAGCGAAGCGGGCGGTAGAGTATTACCGCCGGTAACAGCGCCATTCACGGAGCGAATGGCCGCCAGCGGCACAGGTGTGAGCGATGGAATGACATTCCAAGTTTCGGTGAACTGCACCCTGCCGTCGGAATGATACCGGACGAAGTAGTGGGCGCCGGCGCTGGCGTTACTTGTTGGAATCAGGCGTACGCGCAGTACGCCGTTAACGATAGGAACGACCACGCTTGAAGCGGCCACAGCCGAGGCATCCGACGCCTGGAATGAATTCCATTCGATATAGGCAACGCCATTGAAGCGGGTGCCATCGGCTTTATAGAGAGTGTCCTGGACCGTCGTCAGCGCGGGCGCCGCGGTGAGATAGTCCGGGAAAAGGCAAAGAAGGGTTAAAGGAACCACGAAGGTCCACAATTTCAAACAACGCATGGAAACGGCCTCCAGAAAACGAAAACTCGCCGGCCCTTGGAGGGGCGAGCGAGTTGCAAACAAGTTCGTTGCTGGTTTAAATCTAGCAGGCGTCACGCAAGCAATCGCAGCTCGCCGGCGGCCTGAAATTCCATGTATGTGATTGATTATAATGCCTTTACGCGAGTATAAATTAAAGCCAATCGTCTGTGACCGCCTTTGGTCTCCGCCCTAAAACCCGGCCGATTCGGTGAGAAGTGCTGCATGCGAGCCGGGCCGGGATTGGTCGGCCGGGCGTTCCGGGCGAACTCACTCAAAGTGTGCAACCAGATAAAAGGCAGCATGAAAACGGACGGCTACAGGGTCGGCGTGGCTTGCCCAGCCTAGTGAGGCTTCGGGAGTGTCGTGGAGAAACTTGCCGATCCGTTTGCCACTAGCGCGAATGGCGATTGGCAAGAAGCTTTGGCGAAGCAGCCCGAATTGCAGGCGTTGGCGACCGGAATCGAATGGGCTCCGCTGGACAAAACAGAGAATGAGCCGGGAGCACTCTGTCACAAGTAATCGAGGGGAAGCGTTCTCTGGAACGTGGCTCGTGGGTGTGCTTGTATCCCTCGGCGGGGAAGCAATCCTCTGAAGTAAGGGCGGGCCGATTGAGAACGGGAATTGCGTCGGCGTGCGGGTTAAAGGCTATGACAAAGGTCGTGATAAACTCTCCGAAAACTGGCGAAGGGCTCGTCCGGTGATTGCTAGCTGGATCTCGCTTACTAGCGAACCCTCCTGGGCAGCCCGAAAACTGGCGAAGGGCTCGTCCGGTGATTGCTAGCTAGTGTCAAAGCCCGGTGTGGTCCGAAAAAATGGCCGGGAATAGTGTCACGCCAAGATTGAGACGCTCCCTTTTTTGTCCGCCAGTCGATAATGTTGGTGCTTTTGGGATCAATGGCGCCGGTCCTGGAGTACTTTGGCTGGCGGTATAGCAGTTCGGTGGGGGTTGTGAAGGTGATGAGAATGGTTGAGCGACAAGAAGCGGGGTCGCGGCACTTGCGGTGCAGCGGTTGTTCGCCGTTGCGGAGCTTTGAAAAGGGAGAACAGAAGGGCGGGAGGGAGCTGGAGGATACTTTTCTGCCAGGTGCCGCGGCGCGGTTGATCGACGTTCGCGAGACACGGGCGGTCGCCGGTTTTGAAGAAGTGTCCGGAGTGTGGGACTTACTATTTGTATGAAGTTGGCTATGAGTATCTGGTTTCGGGGAGCGAGGAGGAGCAGTCGTTGTCGCAACTGAGCGACGTGGAAGCGGCAAGGTATTTGTGAAACGGTAAGAGCGTTTGTTTCGGGTCCGGGTTGGGAAGACAATGAGCTCAGCCTTCTCGAGCGCGCCGCGCTCCTTGTAATCTTTGGGGGGGCCACGCATATAGATTCAGGAAACGGGATTAATCAGGGCAAAGCGGGGGCGACAGTCGGCGGTCTCGCAATCCTTTGGAACGGAATGGGGATCCTCCAGTGCTGCGGCACGACGTTCATGCCCGACACCTTTCTCGAAGGAATGCCAGCCAGCCATTGCGCCGCTGTGAGCCGGTTGCCGATCTGGAGCACACTCACCTGGGGTCTTGGCGTGCTGGGCGGTACCTTTGGATCCATCCTGCTGCGGCGCAACCGCCGGACGATGGCAGCCTTCGCCCGGGGCAGACGAAGTTCATTATCGGGTTCGCACTGTTCCTGTTTTGGTTTGCTCATTGGATGAAACGGCGCGGCGTGCTCTGAGGATTTTCCACCATTCGACTCTTGTTTCGGAGTTTAAGGCAATCTGCCTCCGGCTTCGGCACTTGCGAGAAATTACCCGGGTATGCTCACGGAGAGTGACCCACCGGCCCAACGGGGCCGGGGATGATAATTGCCTTGTCCATCCGCGGCTTACGGGCCAAGGTGCGGTGCCGGGGGTGGGCAACTCTATCGGAGCACAAGTGGTCAAGTTTTGGTGAGCGCCGAGGGCCTCCGGCTTCTGGAGCGGATTGGCCAGGCAGCCGGGCCGATGATTCCGCCCGTCGAGGATATCGAATGGCTGTGCCGCAACGGAAAAGTGTGCTCGATAGGAAGCGCCGCAACGCGCTTTTGACCCCGGCGAGCCTTTTCTGCTACCATAAAGATCTTGTTACGATTGCAGGGAGATCGTCTGTTCAAATGAGTACCTTCGTTCCTTCCGGGAAAGATATCCCGAGAAATTGGTTTGTGATTGATGCCGGCGAAATGGTTGTCGGCCGTGTCGCGACCGAAGCGGCCCGTCTTTTGATGGGCAAGCACAAGACCACGTATACCCCATATATCGATATGGGCGATCACGTCATCATTATTAACGCCGATAAGGTCAGACTGACCGGCAAAAAAGAAGACCAGAAGCTCTACCGCTACCACTCCGGTTATCCGGGCGGGTTGCGCGAAGTGGCGGCGAAGCGGATGCGCCAGACGCGTCCTTTCAAAATTCTGGAAGAAGCCGTGTCGGGCATGCTGCCGAAATCGAAACTGGGCAAGCAGATGTACCGGAAGCTGAACGTCTACGCCGGCCCGCAACACCCCCACCAGGCGCAGACGCCGCAAGCGTTGTCGCTGTAGAACCCGTCGCTGTAATTTTTTGGGAGAGGACAGTAGAGAAGTGGCTGCATTGACTCAATGGTTAGGTACCGGACGGCGGAAACGCGGCGTAGCCCGCGTGTTTCTGCGCAACGGTTCAGGCGCAATCGTCATCAACGGTAAGCCTTACGACAAGTATTTCACGAACGAAAGCGCGCGTTTGCTATGCCGGCAAGCGTTGCAGGCCACTGAAACTTCGGACAAATTCGACGTTTTGGTGTTGGCCAATGGCGGCGGCATCACAGGTCAGGCAGGGGCGGTCCGATTGGGCATCGCTCGCGCTTTGTGCAATTTCAATCTCGAACTCCGCGGGAAGCTGAAAAGCATGGGCTACCTGACACGCGATCCGCGCGAGCATGAGCGCAAGAAGTATGGGCAGAAGGGCGCCCGTAAACGGTTCCAGTTCTCCAAGCGCTAATTTGGCGCTCGGCCGGGAATCGATTTATCAATCCGGATATTCCGCACAACTTTGCCGGCAGGACAAATCTCGCTTTGGATCGTCCTGCCGGTTCGTGTGTGAAGTCCCAAAAACCTAGGAGACAAATTGCCTGCAATTTCCATGAAGGAATTGCTCGAAGCCGGCGTTCACTTCGGGCACCAGACCAAGCGCTGGAATCCAAAGATGAAAGAATACATCTTTGGCGAACGAAACGGGATCTACATCGTCGATCTGCAGAAGACCTTGAAACTATTCAAGGAAGCAATGGCGTATGTGGCCGAGATGGCGTCGCAGGGCAAAAACGTGCTCTTTGTGGGCACCAAGCGGCAGGCGCAGGAAGCAATCGCTGAAGAAGCGACGCGCTGCCAGATGTTCTTCATCAACCATCGCTGGTTGGGCGGATTGCTGACGAACTACACGACGGTCAAGAAGTCGATTGAACGTTTGAAGATGCTCGAAGAGATGCACGAGACGGGCAACTACGGCGGCCGGACGAAGAAGGAAATCGGACAGTTGGAGCGGGAACGCAAGCACCTGTCGCAGAACCTTTCGGGAATCCGGGACATGGGCCGCTTGCCGGACGTGCTGTTCGTAGTGGATTCAAACAAGGAAGAGATTGCGGTGGCGGAAGCGCGGCGGCTGGGTATCCCGGTTGTGGCCGTGGTGGACACCAATTGCGATCCCGACCAAGTGGATTACGTGATTCCGGGGAACGACGACGCGCTGCGCGCGATCCGCCTGTTCACGAACAAGATCGCCGAGGCGTGCATTGAAGGCCGCCAGCAGGTGACCGAGAGCGAACTGGGCACGATGGTATCGGATGCCGATGACACCGTGGACCTGAGCGACGCCGAGCAGTATCTGGACCCGCAGTTCAGCGCGCAACTGATGTCGGAAACGGCATCGGAGACGAGCGACGATGAACTGGCGGGGGTTCCGGCGAAGTACAAAGCTAATTTATCAGACGATTAGTTTTTGGATGTGGCGGTTGGGGGGCGGAGTCGCTCCCTGACGGTCGCGGCCCTGCAATATCAAGCGGCTCGGTAGAACCAAATTAGGAGAGGCATTATGGCGGATATCACCGCAGCGATGGTGAAAGAACTGCGCGAACGTACCGGCGCGGGCATGATGGAATGCAAGAAAGCGTTGGAAGAGGCGAAGGGCAACATCTCCGACGCTGTCGATGTGTTGCGGAAGCGCGGCATTGCGTCCGCGGCGAAGAAGGCGACGCGGTCGGCCAAGCAGGGCTCGGTGACGGTGGTATTGAGCGCGGACCGGAGTTCGGGCGCGATTCTGGAATTTAACTGCGAATCCGACTTTGTGGCACGGACGGACGACTTCCAGGCGATGGTGCAGGAGTTGACGGCGCAGATATTGGAATCGCCGTTGGGTACGACGAAGGAACAGCTCCTGGAACAGCCTTACCGGGCGGACGCCACGCAGACGGTGAGCCAGATTGTCGCGGCGAAGATCGGCAAAATCGGCGAGAACATGCAAGTGGCTCGTTTTGAGAAGATTGAAGGCGGTTTGCTCGGGTCCTACATTCACCCCGGTGCGCAGCTCGGCGTGCTGGTGCTGATGTCGGGCGCATCGGCGGCGACGGCTTCGAACGAAGAGGTTCAGGAGTTGTTGCGCGACGTGGCGATGCAGGTTGCCGCGGCGGATCCGCAGTTTGCGCGGCGCGAAGAAGTGACGCCTGAAGTTTTGGAGAAGGAACGCGAGATTCAGCGCGAACGGGCAAGGCAGGAAGGCAAGCCGGAGGCGATTATCGATAAGATGATCGGCGGGCGGATGGCGAAGTTCTTCGAGGAGTTCTGCCTGTTGGAGCAGCCGTTCATTAAAGACAATGCGCTGACGGTGGGGCAACTGGTGGCGGAGAAGGCCAAGAAGGTTGGCGAACCGTTGGCGGTGGTGCGTTTTGTGCGGTATAAAGTGGGCGAGACGGCTCCGGCGGATGCGCCTGCCGAGGCCTAGTTACCAGTGGCACAATACGCTCGCATTCTACTGAAGTTAAGCGGCGAAGTACTGGCCGGTGGAAACGGTTTTGGCATTGACCAGGAGTGTCTCCACCGGCTGGCAGCCGAAGTGGCGGAAGTAGCGCGGACGGGCGTGCAGATCGGGCTTGTCGTTGGCGGCGGGAATTTCTTCCGCGGGGTGAGCGCGGCGGCACGGAACATGGACCGGGTGGCGGCGGACCATATGGGGATGCTGGCGACAGTGATCAACGCGATCGCGTTGCAGGATGCACTGGAGAAGCAGGGCATTCCGACGCGGGTGATGACCGCGATATCGATGCATTCGGTGGCCGAGCCTTATATCCGGCGGCGGGCGATCCGGCATCTGGAAAAAGGCCGGATTGTGATTTTCGGCGCGGGAACGTCGAACCCTTATTTTTCGACCGACACGGCGGCGACGCTGCGCGGGCTGGAGATACACGCCGAGGTTGTGGCGAAGGCGACGAGCGTTGACGGCGTTTACGATAAAGATCCGCGGAAGCATGACGACGCGGTGCGGTATGAGAGTGTTACGTTCCAGGAAGTGCTGGCGCGCCAGTTGGGCGTAATGGACGCCTCGGCGGTGGCGATGTGCCGGGATAATAAACTGCCGATTTGCGTGTTCGATTTGCGGCAGGCGGGAAATATCATGCGCGTGGCGATGGGCGAAAACGTCGGCACGCTGATCCAGTCATAATCATCTTTAGGTGAGATAATTTTATGTCAACTTTCCAAAACACCAAGGAAGTGGAAGCAAGCGCGAAAACGCGAATGGAGAAAGTGCTGGCGGATTTGCAGCACGACATGATGGCGATCCGGACAGGCCGGGCGTCGGTGAACATGTTGGAATCGGTGCATGTGGACGCTTATGGGTCACTGATGCCGATCAGCCACGTGGCGACGCTGCATGTACCGGAGCCGGGAATGATCACGGCGCAGCCGTTTGACAACTCGCAGATTGGCGCGATTGAGAAGGCCATACGCAATGCGGGGTTGGGGTTGAACCCGGGGAATGACGGGAAGCTGATCCGGATTCCGATTCCGCCGTTGAACGAAGAGCGGCGCAAGGAGCTGGTGAAGAAGCTGCATGGGATTGCAGAAGATCACCGGGTGGCGATGCGGAATGTGCGGCGGGATTCGAATGAATCGGTGAAGAAGCTATTGAAAGATAAGCTGATCAGCGAGGACGAGGACCGGAAGGCGCATGAAGAGATTCAGAAGCTGACGGATGCGCATATGGGAAAGATCGACGGGCTGTCCAAGGGTAAGGAAAAGGACATCCTGGAAGTTAAGTAAGCATTTGAGGCGGCGCTTTGTGGCCCGCACCACAGAGAATAGCCTTAAAAAACGAAGTCGGGGTGGAGTATCGGCCCCGACTTTTCTATTCTCAATATAGAGATGAAAAAGCAAGTCTACCCTTCCAACGGACCCAAACCGGCGGGGCCTTATTCGCCAGGCATATTGTGCGGTGACTTTCTGTATGTGAGCGGCATGGCGTCGAGAAGCGCGGCGGGCGGAGAGACACCGCCGGACTTTCCGACGCAGTTGCGGAACAGTTTGACGAATGTGCGGCTGATCGTGGAAGCTGGCGGGTTCACGATGAAGGACGTTGTGTACTCACAGGTACATTTAGCGGATATGAGCCAGTTCCCCGCCCTGGCGGCGATTTGGAAAGAGACATATCCCGAGGGTGGTCCGGCGTTCAGTGTGCTGGGAATGGCGCACATGCCCACGGATACGCCGGTTCAAATAAATGCCGTGGTTTCGAAGGGCGCGGGGCGGCCCCATGCGGATGTGCGGGAGGCTGGCGGGCGATTGTATTTCAGCGGCGTGGGCGGGGCGACACCGGCGCTGGCGATGGAGAACTTGGCGAAGCGAGCGAAGGCGGCCGGAGTCGATTTGGGCCATTTTGCGTTCCTGAATGCCTATTGCACGGGGGGCGTGAGTTTGGCGCAGTTGAATGAGGTTTATCGGGGGTACTTTGATGCCGGGAATGCGCCGGCCAGGGCGTCGATGCTGGTGGATACGCTGCCGCCGGGATTTGGGGTGGAGTTGACTGGTGTGGCGGTGCGGGACTTGTCGACGCGGCGGGTGGTGCGACCGAGGAATATGGCTCCGAGCCGGACATCGAGTCCGGGGGTGTGGGCCGGAGATATGTTCTATTTGTCGGCGAAAAGCGGGTTTATTCCGGGGCCGAATGCGGGGATCTACGCGACTTCCGTGGAGCACCAGATGCGGCAGACGATGCGGAACCTGTTGGATGGGCTGGAGGAGACGGGGCTGGACCTTTCCCATGTGGTGGCTTCGCATGTGTATCTGGATGATGTGAATGAGTTCGCCAAGATGAACGGCGTGTATGCGTCGTATTTCAAGGACATTCCACCGACGCGATCAACGTTACAGCCGATGAAACCGGTGACAAGGAATTTGGCGGCGGCCGGAACTTCGCAGATGTTGGAGCAGGTTTCGATGATCGCCTGGCGGGGGTAGTTTTTCGCAGCGTATAGAATGAAAGGCGTGCTTCGGACAGCCTTTTTTCTAACTGGAATTCTAGTTTCAGCCCAAAACGCGGATTGGAGCGTTTATCTTGGCGATAAAGCGACCACTCACTATTCGCCGCTCGATCAGGTTAACAAGTCGAACGTCGGCAAGCTGACACAGGCTTGGACGTTCGATACAGGGGACCGGGGCGAGTTTCAGTCGAATGGACTTGTGATTGGCGGTGTGCTTTATACGGCTTCGCCCAATCGGAAGGTATTTGCGATTAACGCGGCGAGCGGGAAGCAGATTTGGATGTTCGATCCCTCGCAGCATCAACCCGGTTCGATGGGGCGGCGGCAGCGCGGGGTGGTTTATTGGGCGGACGGGAACGACGGGCGGATCTTCACGGGCGCGGGGACTTACCTTTATGGGCTGGATGCGGCGACGGGGAAGCTGATTCCGGGCTTTGGAATGGGCGGCCGTATTCATCTGGGTGAGGGAGTGGCCGAGCCCGCGCCGCCGGTGATGGTGAATACGCCGGGGGTGATCTTCAAAGACACGTATATTGTCGGCGGGCTGACGAGCGGTCCGGGGACGATCAGGGCTTACGATGTGCGGACCGGGAAGATGCGTTGGCTGTTCAACCTGATTCCACGGCCGGGAGAGGCGGGTCATGAGACATGGCCGGCGGAAGCATACAAGAACGCTGGAGGCGCGTCGAACTGGTCCGGATTGTCGCTGGATGAGAAGCGGGGGATCGTTTATGTGCC
>Ga0209181_10013583_pt1 | contig 10172 bp, 10 predicted proteins | sample MAT05_FD_187208 | JGI IMG/M metagenome (GOLD analysis project Ga0209181, IMG submission 187208) | Freshwater microbial communities from Lake Fryxell liftoff mats and glacier meltwater in Antarctica - MAT-05 (SPAdes) (version 2) | ecosystem: Environmental > Aquatic > Freshwater > Ice > Liftoff...
AGGTCAACCATTTTTTCATCAGACAACACTATTTTTCTGCGAATAGTGGGGCTATTTAAAGAAAAATAGCGGCCGTATGATGGAACAAAGGGTGGCATCAAATGACTAAGTTATTGGTGCCGCGTTCCTAACTCATTCAGTATCAAAAAAAACACATCGTATGAAAAACGAATCACTGCAAAGTATGAAACGAGTCAAACTTGCCGGAATGGCTTCGGCTTATGAAGCCATCCTCACCCTGCCCATCAATCAGCATCCACCCGCCCATGAAATGATCGCTACCTTGATGGATGCCGAAGTACAACACCGGACGCAGCGAAGAATGGAGATATTCCTACGCACCAGCAGACTGCGCTACCGCGCGGCTTTGCCGGAAATCGAGTGTTCGGAAGAGCGAAATCTTCATCCCCAAACGCTTGCGCAACTGGCCGACGACGCTTATCTGAATCGTGCCGAAAATATCCTCATCACTGGTGCCACCGGTTGCGGAAAATCATTGCTCGCCTGCGCCCTGGGACACCAAGCTTGCGCCAACGGTCATCGAACCCTTTACTTTAACCTTAACCGACTCAGCGAACAAATTACAATAGCCAAAACCGACGGAACGCTCATCAAATGGCTCAATCTCCTGAAAAAAGCACAACTTATCATCCTCGACGATTTTGGAATACAACCCATTACACAACAAGTAAAACTCATCCTGCTCCAAATCCTGGAAGACCGATACGGAGAAAGTGCAACCATCATTTGCTCACAACTCCCCGTCGCAAAATGGCATGAATATCTGGACGAACCTACAATAGCTGATGCAATCCTTGATCGCATCATACCAAAGGCACACCGAATCGAATTGAAAGGAAAAAGCAGACGAAAAAATCTAAATCAATTACCTTAACGCCCAACAATACTGTACTTAGGAACGGGCAAATAATAACTTGTAAGTTTCAGATAGATTGGTTTTTGCTCAGATGGGCTATCTTTTTGAGCGAATAGTGGGGCTATTTAATCAAAAAGATGGGTCATCTGGGTGAAAAGAAAGCATATCAAATTTACAAGTTATTATTTGCCCGTTCCTTATCCACATAGGGGGTCAAACCTCCGGAATGAGGGGGTCAGATAGACCGGAATATACAATTTGACTTTCGGAAAATAGACAACCGAAGGAATGCATTATTGTGACTGTGACTCTTCCGAAGTGGAGTAATCAGTGTGATCGTTATCGAAATGAAGCGAGAGAATAGGTCATTAAAGTTTACTCAAAAGGGCAATTTTACCGTAACTTTGGCGACAAAATTTAAGAATAATGAAATTCGTTGATGTAAAAAATGACGTTGCATTCCGCAAAATATTTGGCAATGAGAACAAAAAGGTCATTTTAATTTCGTTTCTTAATGCTATTTTGGACTTGGAAGGTCAGAACAGAGTGCAGGAAGTGACCTTGCTCAATCCTTTCCAACTCCCCCGCATTGTAGGCGAGAAGTCCTCCATCATTGATGTGAGGGCTACGGACAAGAAAGGTTCGACTTTCATTGTCGAGATGCAGATAGCCGAACCAGCTGGGTTCGACAAAAGGGTGCTATACTACACAAGCAAAGACTATGCAGGACAAATCAATAGCGGAGACGATTACCCGCTACTGCGCCCTGTATTTTTCATTGGTGTACTGGATTTCAATTACTTTTCAGGAAAGAATTACTTGTCCTCTCATCTGATTGTAGATGAAGAAACGGGAGAGTGCGTATTTAAAGATTTGAAATTTAGGTTCATTGAGTTGAAAAAATTCAATAAAAAAAGCGAGGAACTTAAAAATATCATTGATGAATGGACTTTCTTTATCAAAAATGCTGATAAATTAGAAATTATCCCTTCTGATGTTGATGACGAAGGCTTGAAAGAGGCATATGAAGAAGCCGCCCAACACAATTGGACTAAGGAAGCATATGATGCATATATATATTCAGGCATAAGAGAACAAGATGAGAAAGGCAGAGTAGAATTAGCAGAATTAAGAGCAGAAGAAAGAAAACAAAACACGTTGATTTTGGCGATGAATGATAAAGGAATACCCATCGGAATGATTGCAGAAATTGCAGGACTTGACGAAGAAAAGGTAATGCAAATTATTCATGGTCAAGTAAATATATAAAAACCGAGAACTCTTAGGAACGCGGCACCAATAACTTAGTCATTTGATGCCACCCTTTGTTCCATCATACGGCCCCTATTTTTCTTTAAATAGCCCCACTATTCGCAGAAAAATAGTGTTGTCTGATGAAAAAATGATTGACCTAAAATGACTAAGTTATTGGTGCCGCGTTCCTTAGGCATTGAAAATTCAAAAAAGAAAAAAAGTAATGGCTAAAAACGAATTTTTTCCGCCCCGTCCCGAAGCAAACCCCACGATATACGCCTACGAACTGCCCGATGTGGGAACGCACAAAGGCTTGCTTAAAGTCGGCTATACCAGCCGAACGTCGCAAAACCGCATAGCAGAGCAACTCAAAACAACCCATGCTTATTTGTATTTGTCGGGTACACCTTTCCGGGCCATTGCATCAGGCGAATTTATTGAAGGACAAATATTCAACTGGACATATTCAGACGAGCAAAAGGCAAAATAAAATTGGGCAGGCGAGCCAAATCCGTATGCTTCTTTGCCCAGAATGATAATGCTGACGTATCAATTGCCGGATTCTGTATATTCTTGTGGAAAATTGACAACGGGCGTATCTGTAAAACCTTGGACAGGTATTTTTATGCTGCGCAATTCGTCAAGCCCAGAAACGTATTTTCAAGCGGCTTTCCGGGTTCAGACTCCTTGGACCATCAAAAATCCCGATAGCCCATCACCGAACAAAGAAGAAATCATCAAACAAGAGTTTCAAAAAGTAACGGGTCTGGGGGTCAAGGATTTTGAGCTATTGGTGAGCCTTGGCGTTTTCAAAAGTGCTTTAATGAACGATGCTGTGTATAAACTCAAGTGCTACGAAGATGCAAGTTTTGAATATATCGGAATCAATAAGCACGAAGGCGAGGACATTGGTTGGTATGATACTGTGTTGACTTCAAAAGAGTATAAAGAGAGTTTTGTGAATGAAAACGAACTCAACCCGAAGCCAAATAAACGAGTACATAAAAGGGGGATAACTCTTTATAGCCTCACATAGCCGACTAAGAGCGGCCACGTAGCCCATGCTAACGTTTAGGAAAAATTGGAATACGAAATACCCTATCATTGGCCCCAAATCACAAACTTTAAACATTCTGTTGCCTATTTTGTTACTGTCCTTCAAGTTCCGTAGTTTTGCTTCAAAAACAGGATTGTGCAGTTCGCAGATATAAAAAACAACATCGCTTTTCGGAAGATTTTCGGCAACGAGCAGAAAACGGCCCCGCTCATCTCCTTTTTGAACGCTTCTTTGGATCTGAAGGGAGAACATCAGGTGGTCAGCGTTTCCATAGCCAACCCGTACCAGTTTCCGCGCATCGCCGGGGAAAAAGCGACTATCGTTGACGTTCGGGCAACCGATCAATCGGGCAGAAAGTTTGTGGTGGAAATGCAGGTGGCCGATAAGACCGGGTTCGATAAACGTGTACAGTACTATATCTCACGAGATTATTCCATGCAGATAGATAAGGGAGAAGACTATCCGCTGCTGCACCCTGCTTACTTCATTGGCATATTGGATTTCCCATTTGGAACTGATACAGACTACCATACGCGACATTTGATATTGAACAAGGCCACCAACGAGCATCTGCTGAAAGACATTCAATTTTCTTTCATCGAGTTGCCCAAGTTCACCAAAGAAATGCAGGAACTGGATACGCCGATTGATAAGTGGACTTATTTCATCAAACATTCAGAAGAACTACATGTCATCCCTGATTTTGCAAATGAAGATGAAGGTTTAAAGACTGCCTTTATTGAAGCCGATAAGTATCAAATGGAGCAGAGAAGAATTGAAGGCTTATGACAATGTGGGTATTAAAGAACAGGATGAACGAGGGGAAAGAGAGAAAGCAATGCAAGCAGCAGCACAAAAAGCGCGTGAAGAAAAGGAGAATGAAGCCATTATTGAAATGTATAAAGATAACGTGCCATCAAATAAAATTGCATTATATTTGAATATAAGAGAAGAAAAGGTGCTTAAAATTATTACCAATCATATAAATAAGTAAAATCACCCAACTTTGCACTCCCTACCATGCCTCCTAAACGTCGCAATTCACTAAACCCACTATTTATGCAATTCAAAAATTTTGCACTTTCTTTTTTGGTTGTTTTTTCAACCCTATTTACATCAGGTTCGCTTTTGGCACAGGATACCAAGCCTAAGCGCGAAGTTGGACTTCAATTCAGCAGTTTTGATTTTGACGGCGGAAGCGGGTTCAGCGCATTTTTTAAGAAGCAGAAAAAGGAGAACGTCTATCGCAGGATTCGACTCTTTTCTGGTGGCCTCTCCTTCAAGTCTTCAGAAGAAATTAATTTGTTTAATTTTTCAGCAGGTATTGCCATTGGACGTGAAAAGCGCAAGTCTCTGGACACTAAGCTGGAGTTTTACCAAGGCCCTGAATTTGCTGCAAATCTAGCGATAGGGAATGTAGGCGATGATGACCTAAGCCTAACTATCGCACCTGCTTTTGGATGGGTTTTGGGCTTACAGCATAGTTTTAACGAACGCTGGGCCGTAAACGTGGAGACCATTCCACGCGCCTCCATTGCCTTTGATAGTTTTTCGAATGCTGACGGTGAGATTGCTTTCAATGCAGGTTTCAGTAATGCGGTCTCTATTGGCTTGATCCGAAAGTTCTGAGGTAGCTTGCTAAAAACAAACAAAACGGGTTGTTGGGCACTCCTGCAATCCGTTTTGCATATTATGGAACAAAATAAATATTATTTTTATAATGTGTTAGGTCCATCATAAGACTTGTTGCTTCTGATAAACCTTTCTGCTGACATGGTGGATATGCCCTACCGCTTTATACGTACCCGTCTCCGACGAGCCTTGCCGTTTTTCCTGCTCCTTTTTCCCGGCTTCTTGTTCGCAACCACCTCTTTCCAGCGAATACATCCACCGGTCACTTTCAACATCCTCGATTTCGGCGCGGTGCCAGACGGCCAAACGTCGAACACAGTAGCCATTCAGGCGGCGATTGATCGGGCTTATCAGACTGGAGGCGGGCGCGTAGTGGTGCCGGCCGGCCGGTTCCTCAGCGGCAGCATTCACCTGAAAAGCGGGGTAGAGTTGCACTTGGATGAGCAGGCTGTACTGTTGGGCAGCCCACACCGCCTGGATTATGAAAAAATCAGCTGGTATGCCCTGATCCTGGCCGACAGCCAGCAACGGATCAGCCTGACCGGACGCGGGACCATTGACGGCCAGGGCGCGGCGCTGGCAGCCGACGTGGTGCGGCTGGTCCAGAGCGGCGAGCTGGTAGATCACTACTGGGCCAACAACCGTCCGCATGAGCGGGAGCGACCTCAACTCATCGAATTCGCCGATTGCCGCAACGTGCGTGTGACCGGAGTGACGCTGCGCAATTCAGCCTCCTGGGTCCAGGCCTACGACCGCTGCGACAGCCTGACCATAGACAGCATCCGGGTAGAAAGTATGGCCTACTGGAACAACGACGGCATTGACCTGGTGAATTGCCACAATGCCCATATACACGACTGCTTCATCAATGCTGCTGACGACGGCATCTGTCTGAAATCCTCCAATGTTCCCCCGGCTTTTTGTGAAAACATCCTCGTGGAGCGCTGCACCATCCGCTCCAGTGCCAGCGCCTTCAAAATCGGCACCGCGTCGTATGGCGGGTTCCGCCACATCCGGGTGCGCGATTTGACCATTTACGACACCTACCGCTCTGCCATCGCCATCGAGGTGGTGGATGGTGCTTTTCTGGAGGACGTGGAAGTGTCCAACGTGCGGGCCACCCATACCGGCAACGCCATTTTTATCCGCCTTGGCAACCGCAGGCCTGAGTGCGGGGTCGCGCGGTTGAACGACGTGTATATCCACGACGTGTACGTAGAAGTGCCGACCGGCCGGCCGGACAGCGGTTATGCTTTTCCCGGTCCGACGGTCGCGGAGCCGCACAATCTTTTCCCTTCGTCCATCGTCGGCCTGCCCGGCCATCCGGTACAGGAGGTGCGGCTGGAGCATATCGAGATCGTGTTCGGCGGAGGCGGGAGCAGAAAGCGCGCGTACGTCTCGCTGGATTCGCTGGCCAGCGTACCGGAGCGACCGGGCGATTACCCGGAATTTTCCATGTTCGGGGAGTTGCCAGCCTGGGGGTTTTATGTGCGGCACGCAGAAGGGTTGAAGATGAAAAACGTGCGGCTGCGGTGTGTGGAACCGGATTTTAGGTCGGCGCTGGTGTTCGATGAAGTGAAGAAATTATCGCTGCGGGACGTTTCGGTGAGGGGACGGGGAGGCCAGCCGGTAACCGTATTTCGGAATACCCGGGGTGTGAAAGGGCGGAAAGTACACGTGGAGGAGTAATGGTTTGCCAACTAAATTTTTACCCCCGGGAAAATGAGGACGATTCTGAAGGAGCGGAGACGATTTACCGTTTTTATCAGGCGGACGGCTCCCAGATCGCAGTGACCAATTACCACCTGTCCAGAGCCACCCACGAAGAGTCGTTCAGGCTGGCAGGTTTTTTGGACATACAGTGGTGTCGCTAGAAGTAAAGAGGCATTTGGTGTGGCGTACTGGACGGATATTTTGACCTGTCGCTACGAGATGCCACCTCCTTCCTTCGTCAGGAGATGACACCTCTTCGCTAAGTTGGCGATCTGTGTTCTGCCAATGTTTATAACTTCTCCCCCCACTCCACTCAACAACGCAACGCAATTGACTTTTAGCGGACATTTGCCCCGGTTAAAGTTTTGATAAAGTCCCTCCGGTTGTTCACCCACCCGGGAAGTCGCCGTTATTTTACCCTCAAAATATGCTGTAAGGAACGCGGCACCAATAACTTAGTCATTTTAGGTCAACCATTTTTTCATCAGACAACACTATTTTTCTGCGAATAGTGGGGCTATTTAAAGAAAAATAGGGGCGTATGATGGAACAAAGGGTGGCATCAAATGACTAAGTTATTGGTGCCGCGTTCCTTACCTACTTGTTCACTCGTTTAAGTACATGCCCGAACCTTTCACCATGCATTTACGTCCCACCCTTTCCGCTTTCCTGTTCCTGTTTTTTGCGGCAGCGCTGACTGCCCAGCAAAATCCTGTAAAATGGTCCTTCAGCACCAAAAATGCCGGAAACAACCTGGTAGATCTGGTTTTCACTGCTTCTATTGATGAAGGCTGGTGCACCTATTCACAATTTTTGGAAGGGGATGACGGTCCGACGGCCACGGCCCTCTATTTTCAGAATGGCGCCAACTACAAACTGGTGGGTAAAGCCAAAGAAAGCGGCGGGATCACGAAGGTGTACGACAAGGTGTTCAGAATGAATATCAGCAAATTCAAGCATACGGCCGTATTGACGCAACGCGTGGAAATAAAAGACGGGAGTAAACCAATTTCGGGTTATCTCAATTTTATTGCCTGCAACGACGTAACTTGTACGGCTCCCAGAGACGTGGATTTTTCCTTTAAAATTCCTGCGCTCAAAAGCAGCACCCCCAAAACCACCCGTCATTGAATTACCTTTTTTGTTCCATCTATATGCGCACCGGCATTTACACTTCCTTCCTAACGCTGCTCGCAGCGCTGATTTCGTTTTCTGTCCTCGGTCAGAACCCTGTAAAATGGTCGTTCACGTCCAAAGACGCGGGCAATTGCCAGGTAGACCTGGTTTTTACCGGCTCCATTGAAGACGGTTGGTACACCTATTCGCAATTTCTGGAAAGTGAAGACGGTCCCGTGGCCACCAGCATCACGTTCAATGCCGGTCCCGGTTACAAACTCATCGGCAAAGCCAAAGAAAGCGGCGAAATCATCAAGGTGCACGACAAGGTGTTCGACATGAACCTCACCAAGTTCAAGCACAAAGCGATTTTGACGCAACGGGTGGAGGTCAAAGACCCCAGCAAGCCGATCACTGGTTATATCAGTTACATGACCTGCAACGACGAGATGTGCCTGCCACCCAAAGACGTGGACTTTTCGTTCAAAATCGGCCCATTGAGCAATTGTGGCCCCGCTGCCAATCCAGAGAAAGCGCCTGAAACAGCCCCCAAAAGTGGTACAGACGGCACCGGTATGGTAAATCCTTCAGGCATCCCGGCACCCGTCGAGGCCATCACCACTGACAATCCGGCAGCGCAGCAAGCAGAGGAACCTGCTCCCGATGACCCCAATTTCAAAGGTTTTTTCCACTCCAAACGCGCTGACATCAATGTCGCCAAATTTGTCGGCGATTGTGGTGCAGTATCGGACGGCAGCAGCGACGGCGCTTCGATGGTCTCGCTGTTTTTGTTTTGTTTCCTTGGAGGATTGATCGCGCTGCTCACGCCGTGTGTGTTTCCGATGATCCCGATGACGGTGAGTTTTTTCGTCAAGCGTTCAAAAGACCGCAAAACGGGTCTGCGCAATGCCTTTATCTACGCCGCCAGTATTGTATTGATTTTTGTGGCGCTCGGCTCTGCGGTCACTGCGGCACTCGGCCCCACCGCTTTGAATGACATGAGTACGAACAAGTGGTTCAACCTCGTGGTGTTTGCGTTGCTGGTGGTGTTTGCTTTCTCCTTCTTTGGTTTTTATGAAATCACCCTCCCCTCTTCGTGGGTGAATAAAAGTGATAAAATGGCCGACCGCGGTGGTTTGATCGGCACGTTTTTCATGGCCTTTACGCTGGTGCTGGTGTCATTTTCCTGCACGGGCCCAATCGTCGGCACTCTTCTGGTAGAGGCCGCCCGCAGCAACGGAGGGGCTTCGTTCATGGGCTTCATCCCGATGAAACCTGCGCTTGGCATGTTTGGATTCGGACTGGGACTGGCCTTGCCATTTGGTTTGTTTGCGATGTTTCCCAGTTGGCTCAACTCCATGCCCAAATCGGGTGGCTGGATGGACAACGTAAAAGTCACGCTGGGTCTGGTGGAGTTGGCGCTCGCATTCAAATTCCTCAGCACAGCCGATATGGTGGAACAGTGGGGCATCCTCAAATTCGAACTTTTTATGGTCCTCTGGATCGTCATTGCACTGGTGCTCGGGCTATACCAATTTGGCATCCTGCGCTGGAAAGGCAATGAAAGCAAGCCTGGGATCGGGCGCATGGCTGTGGGTTTGACCTCGCTGGCATTCGCCGCCTACGTTGGCTGGGGACTGTTGAACTACCAGTCGCTGTCGCTGCTCAGCGGTTTGGCGCCGCCGGTCCATTACAGTTTTAAATCCAGCAACATAGAGCAAAAAGGCCACCATGAAGGCCCTGGCTGCCCGCACGGGCTGAATTGCTACCATGACTTCGATGAAGGCATTGCAGCGGCAAAAAGCCAGAACAAACCGCTTTTTATCGATTTTACCGGACATGGTTGTGTCAATTGCCGCAAGATGGAGGAAACGGTGTGGCCGCTGCCGGGCATCATTGACCGCCTGCGCGACGATTACATCGTGGTGTCGCTGTATGTGGATGAAAAAGTGCGCTTGTTTCCCGACAATAATTTTGCCTACCTGCTCGACCCTAAAACGGGCGAGAAACTGCGCACGGTGGGCAGCAAATGGAGTTCGTTCCAAGTCAACAACTTCGACATCAGCGCCCAACCCTATTATGTGTTGATGCACCACGACGGTAAAACGATTCTCAACAAGCCCACCGATTATGCCAACGGCCACGATCCTGCTGTTTACAAAGCGTTCCTGGATTGCGGATACGAGGCATTCCAACGCTTGAAAGACAATGGGCAAGGGTTGATGGGGGGTTTATGAGGGGTTGATGAGGGTTTATGAAGGGTTTATGAGGGTTTATGAAGGGTTGATGAGGGGTTGATGAAGGGTTTATGAGGGTTGATGAAGGGTTGATGGGGGTTTATGAGGGTTTATGAGGGGTTGATGAAGGGTTGATGAGGGGTTGATGGGGGGTTGATGAAGGGTTGATGAGGGTTTATGAGGGTTGATGAAGGGTTGATGAAGGGTTGATGAAGGGTTGATGAGGGTTGATGAGGGTTGTCAGGCACTACCGACATCGTTCATTTCTCTGAAAACCTTCGGCGTG
>Ga0209181_10013587_pt1 | contig 10169 bp, 8 predicted proteins | sample MAT05_FD_187208 | JGI IMG/M metagenome (GOLD analysis project Ga0209181, IMG submission 187208) | Freshwater microbial communities from Lake Fryxell liftoff mats and glacier meltwater in Antarctica - MAT-05 (SPAdes) (version 2) | ecosystem: Environmental > Aquatic > Freshwater > Ice > Liftoff...
ACACCGATGGCCCGGCGCGCCGGGAGCGTGCCGTGAGCCTCGGTAATGGGGCCAACCTTGGTCTCTGGTGTTCCGCAAATTTCGACCGCGAGCCGTGTCGCGTACTCGATGCCGTCGCGCGCCGACGCCGGATCGACACCGCGTTCGAAGCGAAACGCGGCATCGGAATTGATACCTAGCGTGCGCGTTTTGCCCTGAATCACATCGGGATCAAAGTACGCCGCTTCAAAGAAAATGCTGGTGGTTGCGGCGGTGACGGACGACTCCAACCCGCCCATCACGCCGCCCAAGGCAACCGGCCCCTTGGCGTCGCTGATGAGCAACATGTCAGGCTGCAATACGACGTGCTGTTCGTTGAGTAAATTCATCTCTTCGCCGACCACTGGAAAACGTACATTGACACCGCCGCTGAGTTTGGCGTTGTCAAAGGCGTGCAGCGGACGTCCGCGCTCAAGCGTCAGGTAGTTGGTGATATCGACCAGTGGCGAAATGCTGCGAAAGCCCGCCCGCGACAGACGCCGTGACATCCATTCGGGTGTCGGCGCTTTGGCGTTGATGTTGCTGATCACGCGACCAAGATAGTGGCCGCAGGCGGCCGCTGCGGCAATACTGACCGGTCGCGATTCCGTTCCCGTTTCAGCAACCGGTGGGACGGCTGGTATCCGTAAATGGGTGCCGGTAACGGCTGCCAAATCGCGCGCAACGCCGATCATTGACAAACAGTCGCCGCGATTGGGTGTCATCTTGAGCGTCAGTACGACATCGTCCAGATCAAGATACGTCCGAATATCCTCGCCAATCGGCGCGTCAGCGGCGAGCGACAACAGACCACCGTGGTCGTCCGACAATCCCAGCTCGCGCGCTGAGCACAGCATGCCGTTCGATTCCACGCCGCGCAGCTTGGCGGCTGTAATTTCGAGGCCCGGCAATACCGCCCCGACCATTGCGCACGGAACGCGCATGCCAACTTCGACATTCGGCGCGCCGCAGACGATTTGCAGCAGGCTGCCGGTGCCGGCATCAACTTCAGTCACGCGTAGTTTGTCGGCGTTCGGATGCGGCGCGACGGTTTTTACCTCGGCGACCACGATGTGCGTAAATGCGGCCGCAACCGGCGTCTGCTCTTCGACCTCGAGCCCGGCCATGGTCAGCTTGTGCGCAATCTCGTCAACCGTCAAATCAACCGCGACGAGCTCTCTCAACCAGTTAACAGATACTTTCATGACGTTCGCTCTTAACGGAATTGAGAAAGGAATTTGACGTCGTTTTCAAAGAAAAGACGCAAATCATTGACGCCGTACTTGAGCATTGCGAGACGATCAAGGCCCATGCCGAAGGCAAAACCCGAGTACTTCTCGGGATCGATTCCGCCGTTGCGCAACACCTGCGGATGTACGACACCGGCGCCGCCAATTTCCAGCCACTTGATCTTGCCGTCCTTTGCGCTTTTTACTTGCCCCCATTCCATGTCCACTTCGACGCCTGGTTCGACGAATGGAAAGTACGACGGACGAAAGCGGATCTGCATATCGTCGCGCTCGAAGAACGCGTTCAGGAATTGCGTGAGTGTGCCTTTCAAGTCGGCAAGACTGATGCCCTCTTCAACCCACAAGCCTTCCAACTGATGAAACATCGGCGAGTGTGTCGCGTCGTGATCGCAGCGGTATACCCGCCCTGGACAGATGATGCGGATCGGCGGCTTATGCGATTGCATATGCCGGATCTGGACCGGGGACGTATGCGTGCGAAGCAGATTTTTGGAGCCTTCGATGTAGAAGGTATCGTGCATCGACCGAGCCGGGTGATTCTCGGGCGTGTTGAGGGACGTGAAGTTAAAGTAGTCGTCTTCGATCTCCGGGCCATCCGCCACGCTAAAGCCCATGGTCGCAAACAATGCCTCGATGCGTTCCTGGGTTCGGGTCACCGGATGGAGCCCGCCGAGACCAGCGGATCGGCCGGGCAATGTCACATCGATCGCCTCGGCCGCTAGCTTGGTCTGCAGTTCGGCGTCAAGAATGCGCGCCTTGGCGGCATTGATCATTGCTTCAACTTGTGTCTTGACCGCGTTGATGGCCGCGCCGGCTTCTTTCTTTTCTTCCGGCGGCAGTTTTCCTAATGCCTTCAACTGTTCAGTCAGTGACCCGGTCTTGCCAAAAAACTTCGCCTTGGTCTGCTCCAAGTCGGGCATGCTGCCAACCGCGTACATTGCTGTGGTTGCTTCTGCGAGGATGTCATCGAGGGTCATGTGGTGGTGTCCAACTCAGCTTGATGTCGTGCACGATTCATGCAACGTGCTTGGAAAAGCAGAAACGAAGAAACGAAAACAAAAAAGCATAAACAAAGACGCGCGTACATAAAACCATAAACAAAAAAGGCCCGCTTGAGCGGGCCTTTTGCGTTTCGTTACTGCACTATTACGCGGCAAGCCCGGCTTTGGCTTGCTCGATAAATCGCGTAAATGCCGGCTTGTCCATCACAGCCAAGTCCGCCAGTACTTTACGATCAACTTCAATGGAGGCTTTCTTCAAGCCGTTCATGAATGTCGAGTAGGTCATGCCGCCGTCACGAACTGCGGCGTTGATACGGGCAATCCACAATGAACGGAATACGCGCTTCTTGTTACGACGGTCACGATAAGCGTATTGACCGGCCTTCATCACCGCTTCTTTGGCGATGCGGAAAACGGTCGAACGGCGGCCGCGGAATCCCTTGGCTTGGTCGAGAACTTTTTTGTGACGGGCGCGTGCGGTTACACCACGTTTAACTCTAGGCATGGCGGTCTCCTCTACGCATAGGGCAACATGCTGCGCACGCTGCCCATGTTGGTTGCATGAATCTCAGTGGTGCCACGCAATTGACGCTTCGACTTGGTGGTCTTTTTAGTGAGAATGTGGCGCTTGAACGCCTGTGAGCGTTTGATCGAACCAGATCCACGCGCTTTGAAGCGCTTGGCGGCCCCGCTCTTGGTTTTCATTTTTGGCATGATGTTTCCTTACGTTGCCTTACCGCAGCAGGTGGTGAAACGATTCCACACTTTGGACCTGAAGTCGGCTTGTTATTACTGCCTTCGTCTTTGTTGATGCCGAAGTGACGAACTTCGCTACCGCTAAATCTTCTTGCGCGGACCGACCATCATCACCATCTGACGGCCTTCCATTTTTGGAAACTGTTCAACCTGCCCCAGTTCTGTTAAATCTGCTTCAACGCGTTTGAGCAGTTGAAAACCCAACTCCTGATGCGCCATTTCACGTCCCCGGAAACGCAACGTGATTTTGGTTTTATCGCCCTCTTCCAGAAACCGCTTCAGGTTACGAACCTTGATGTTGTAATCGCCATCATCAGTGCCCGGCCGGAATTTCACTTCCTTGACCTGAATTTGCTTCTGCTTCAGTTTGGCTTCATGCGCTTTCTTTGCTTCACGGTACTTGAATTTGCCGTAATCCATGATCCGGCACACTGGCGGCTTTGCCGTCGGGGCAATTTCCACCAAATCCAGTTCCGCTGTTTCCGCACGCTGCTGAGCGTCGCTCAGGCTGACAATGCCAAGTGCTTCGCCCTCTGGACCAAGCAATCGAACCTCCGGAACACCACGAATTTCCAGATTGATTCGAACGTCTTTTTCGGTAGCGATAGAACTCTCCTGAACATTAACGACGGTCTTGGGCAACCTTACATGGCCGCCTCAAGGGCTAAAAAACGTGGGCTAAAAAACGAGCTAAAAACATTTGCCACATTTGCGTAAGGGACGCCAAAGGCGGCTAGTGTTTCGCCGCCACTTCATCCTTTAAGCGAGATACGAATTCTTCGATCGACATTGGGGCGAGATTTTCACCACCACCCTTGCCGTCACGGAGCCGTGCAGTCACGGTTTTGGCTTGCGTTTCTTTATCGCCCAAAATCAGCTGATAGGGAACTTTTTGCAAGCTATGTTCCCGTATTTTATAGGAAATTTTCTCATTTCGCAAATCCGCGTGGACCCGGATTCCAGCCGCTTTGAGGCCTTCGACGACCTCAGAAACGTAGCCAGCTTGGTGGTCGGTTACGTTCATGGCCACCACCTGCAACGGTGCCAGCCAAAGCGGCAGCGCGCCGGCGTGGTTTTCGATCAGGATGCCGATAAAGCGCTCCAGCGAGCCGACGATCGCCCGATGCAGCATGACCGGCGCGACCCGGTTGCTGTGGGAGTCAACATACTCCCCGCCCAGGCGCCCGGCGGTGTTGTAGTCGACTTGCATGGTGCCGCACTGCCACGAGCGCCCGATCGAGTCTTTCAGGTGGTATTCGATCTTGGGACCATAAAAGGCGCCCTCGCCGGGCAATTCTTGCCAGGTGACGCCGCAGGAGCGCAGTGCATTGCGCAAGGCATTCTCAGCCTGATCCCAAGTCTCGTCAGAGCCGACCCGCTTATCCGGCCGCAACGCGAGTTTGATCGCTATGTCTTTGAATCCAAAGTCTTTATAGACAGACAACGCAAGGCGATTGAAGTCCGTGCACTCCTGCTGAATCTGCTCTTCTGTACAGAAAATATGGCCGTCATCCTGCACAAAACCCCGCACCCGCATGATGCCGTGCAGCGCGCCGGAAGGCTCGTTGCGGTGGCACGAGCCAAATTCGCCGTAGCGCAGCGGCAGGTCGCGGTAGGAACGCAGGTCGGAATTGAATACCAACACGTGGCCGGGACAATTCATCGGCTTGATGCCGTATTGGTGCTTTTCCGACTCGGTGGTGAACATGTTGTCCTGGTAGTTCTCCCAGTGGCCGGTACGCTCCCACAGCGAGCGGTTGAGAATCTGCGGGCAGCGGATCTCTTGATAGCCGTTGTTTTCGTAGATCTTGCGCATGTACTGCTCAACCTGCTGCCAGACGGTCCAGCCCTTCGGGTGCCAGAACACCATCCCAGGCGCTTCCTCTTGCATATGGAACAGATCCAGCAGCTTGCCGAGCTTGCGGTGATCCCGCTTTTCAGCTTCCTCGAGCATATGCAGGTACTGCTCCTGATCTTCCTTTTTCGCCCAAGCGGTGCCGTAGATACGTTGCAGCATCTCGTTCTTCGAGTCGCCACGCCAATACGCACCGGCCACTTTCATCACTTTGAACACCTTCAACTTGCCGGTCGAGGGTACGTGGGGGCCGCGGCAAAGGTCAGTGAAGCTTCCCTCGGAGTAGAGCGAAACATCCTGATCGGCCGGAATCGAGGCGATGATTTCCGCCTTGTAGGCTTCGCCGATACCCTTGAAGTACGCCACCGCTTCATCACGCGGCAACACCTTGCGCGTGACCTTTTCGTCCTTCTTGGCGAGTTCAGTCATCTTCTTTTCGATGGCAATAAGGTCATCAGGCGTGAATGGACGCGTGTACGAAAAGTCGTAATAGAAACCGTTTTCAATCACCGGACCGATGGTGACCTGCGCTTCCGGGAATAACTCTTTCACCGCATGGGCGAGCAAGTGGGCTGCCGAGTGGCGGATGACGTCCAGTCCATCGGCGTCTTTGTCGGTGACGATGGCGAGTGCCGCGTCTTGTTCAATCAGGTAACTGGTGTCGACTACCTTGCCGTCGACCTTGCCGGCGAGCGCCGCTTTGGCGAGCCCTGCACCGATACTTGCGGCGACCTCGGCAACCGTCACCGGCGCATCGAACTGACGAATGGATTGATCGGGAAGCGTGATGGAAATCATGATGAGACCTCTGCAATTCTGGAAACGGAAAACAAAAAAAGCGCTGCGCACAACTTACGACCGCCGCCCAAAAAGCAAAAAGCGCGGCTGTGGCCGCGCTTTTTGTGAGTGAACAGGACGAAACCACACCACGCGGCTAGCGGACAAAACCTTTCAGCGTAGTCAGCGGTGTCATAACCATACGTATCTCGTCGTTCAGAAAATTGGTAGGCGCAATTGGACTCGAACCAACGACCCCCACCATGTCAAGGTGGTGCTCTAACCAGCTGAGCTATGCGCCTGAAGGTGGCTAGTTTATCTGAAAACCGGTCTTAGCCGCAATTCAGGCGCGCGAGTCCCCCTTTGCCGGCGGGCAATCAATCTGTCTTGCGAACCATGCATTGGCGAAACAGACATCTACAATGGTGAGGCGACGATTACGCGATCAACCGTCTGACTTGCTGAAATCCAGTCAAACCGGTCAACCGGTTACGAGGCGGCATAATCACTGCCAATTCACATCTTCCTAATTCTGCATGGCCGGATCCAGCCTCCTACTGCTAATCGACGACATCGCCGCCATTCTCGATGACGTCGCCCTGATGACTAAAGTTGCCGCCAAGAAAACGGCTGGCGTGCTTGGCGACGACCTTGCATTGAACGCGCAGCAGGTCGCGGGCGTGAAGGCCGAGCGCGAACTGCCTGTGGTGTGGGCGGTGGCCAAGGGCTCGATGGTCAACAAGCTGATTTTGGTGCCCGCGGCGCTTGCCATCAGCGCGTTCGCGCCTTGGGCGATCACGCCCCTATTGATGCTCGGTGGCGCGTTTCTTTGCTATGAAGGGGTGGAGAAACTGGCGCATAAGTTTCTTCACCGTAATGATGAGGTCGCTGCACAGCGGCAGGCGCTGACCGACGCGCTCGTCCAACCCGAGGTCGACTTGGTGGCACTCGAACGGGAAAAGATCAAAGGCGCTATCCGTACCGATTTCATTTTGTCGGCGGAGATTATCGTCATTGCCCTCGGCACGGTCTCCGCCGCGCCGTTTGCCCAGCAGGTGAGCGTGCTCACGGCAATCGCCGTCGGCATGACCATCGGCGTGTACGGACTGGTGGCCGGCATTGTGAAGCTAGACGACGCCGGCCTCTACTTCATGCAGCGTGAGGGCGTGACGTTTGGCAAGGTCGCATTGAGAAAACTGGGCGCGATCATCTTGCAGGCGGCACCGCTTTTGATGAAATTCCTGTCTGTGGCCGGCACTGCCGCCATGTTCCTCGTCGGCGGCAATATTCTGGTGCACGGCATTCCCACCCTTCAGCACCTGTTCGGTGGAATCGCGCTCCTTTCCAGCGGCATTCCCGGTATCGGCCTGTTTCTTGATGCGGCCTTGCCCACCATACTCGGCGGTATTTTTGGCGTCGTCGCCGGTGCGATCTGTTTGGCGCTGGTGCTATCGATACAAAAATTGCGTGCGAAGTTCGGTAAAGCCAGCTAACCGACGGCTCCACCATCGAGCCATTGTCTGATCGCGACACGGGGAGCGATACCGTGCATCGGCATCACCACCACATCCCCTGCCACGGCCCAGGCGAATAACTGCTTGGCCGCATCGAGTTCCGGCAACAGCGTAGAAATGCGCTGCGCATCAAACCCGGCACCAAGCAATGCGGCGTGCAGCAGCACCGGCACTTCGCCGGGCGCTCTCCCGCGCAACATGCCGTCGATATCCTTAAGGATGATCCGATCCGGCGCGCATTGCGCCGCCATTCTGGCGAGTGCCACGACATCATCATCTTCGCGATTGCCCGCCTGCCCTAGCAGCAAGCCGATTCGGCCGCCGGTGGTGGCTTGCAATGCGTTCGCAACGCGCATCAGCCCCGCAAGGCCGGCCGGATTGTGCGCGTAGTCGAGGAGCACGTGCACGCCACCGATACTCCACTGCTCGAGGCGGCCGGGATTGTCGAAACGCGTTGTGCCGAATTTCCCCAGCACCGTGGCGATACATTCCCGAGAAACGCCCAACGCTGCTGCCGCAAGCGATGCCGCCATGATGTTGGCGACGTTGTATGCGGCCGCACCGCCGCAAGTCAGCGGCATCTGGGTAATTGCGCCAAGATCGCTAACCGCGTTATTGTGGAACAACACGATCCTTCCGGATTCCACAGTGCACACGCTACGACCGGCATCCCTCGCCGCGAGCACATGAACGTTTTGCGGATCCCCAGCAAAGACGGCTGCCTTCAGCCCAAAATGGCTGGAACGGCGCATTAACACTGGATCTTCGGCATTGAGTACCAGTACCCCAGTCTCACGAATAGCCGGCGCGACGATGAGCTTGGCGTCGGCAAGATCGTCGAGGTTGTCGATGCCGTACTCACCGAAGTGATCGGCACTGATATTGGTCACCACCGCCACGTCGGCCCGGCTGACTGCCAGACCGCGCCGCAACACGCCACCGCGCGCCGTTTCCAGCACCGCGCAGCCGACCCGGCCATCGCGCAACACGGCGCGGGCACCGGCCGGCCCGGAGTAATCGCCGGAAAACGTTTGCTCTCCTGCAACAAACACGCCTTCGGTACAACAGTAGCCCGCCTGCATGCCTGCCGCATCGGCCATTGCGGCGATCAGTCGCACCGTTGTGGTCTTGCCGTTCGAGCCGGTGACAATCGCCGTCGGAATGTTGTGCACTCCGGATAGCTGGCGTTCAAATGCAACAGCGCTGGGCAGGTTTGCCAGCGGCCACGAGCACACACCGCTGCCGCCGCCAACCGAAAACGTTTCGTCGTCGAGAAGCACTGCGAGTCGTAGTTCGCGCGCTGCCACAACCAACGAAACGAGGTGAGCGTTTCTCTCCTCTGCCGCGCGTGCACGCAAACGCGTAATCGCCGCTTGCACATCATCAATATCGTTGGGCGCGCCATTGAAGGCATTTGAGACGCCGAGTTCAGGTTGCAATTCAGCGGTAGCCGTTTCCCAAGCCCATTCGTTGACTTCGGTGGCGGTGAACAATTGATCGAACGGTGCGGACAGCGCGAGTGAAGTGCTCGCCTTGTGCATCCGTGCGACGCAAAGCGTGGCGTGCCAACCGAGCGCGATGCTAAGGTGTTCGACGTAATGCCGCCAGCGGTGATGGGCAGCCAATGTATGCGAAGCCGGGCCGAGCGCCTCTAGTACGGCGCCAGTCTCAGCAAAGAACAGGTTCGGCCCGGTCAGGCGGCGAGACTCATCAAAGTAAAGTGACTCGCGTTCTTCAATATCCATCAAGACACTTGCAGCACGTTAATCATCCGTTTCGCGCTGGAAACGTACACCGCGCTCATCGAGAATCACGCCACTAGTGGCCAGCGCCGAGACATCGGTAATATCTTCCGAGGCAAGGTTTGCGTTCATCGGCACCGCCGCGACCGGGGCCGGCTTTGCAATCTTCGGTTGCACGCCGACTGGATTGAACTTAATCACCTGCTTCCATGAGCGCGTCAGTGCATCCGCAAAAATCAACAGCAAATCGCCGTGGCGTCCCATGTGTAACGCACGATCAATGGCGGCCTGCTCGTCGGGAATGATCTCAATCTGTTTATCGCCGACGCCGTGCGCCTTCAAGACCGCCGCCAGCATGTTGGGAATCTCTGCCGATTCACGGCCGCGCAAGCCATCGTCGCGACGGCAAATGTAGTGGTCAAACTTTCCGGCGGCTGTCGCAGCGATTGCGGTGATGTCCTCGTCGCGCCGGTCGCCTGGCGCGGACAAGACGATGATGCGGCGACCTTGTACATCCAGGCGCTGCGCCAGATCGCACATCGCCGCGACCGCGTGCGCATTGTGGCCGTAGTCGAAAATCACTTTGAACGGATGCTCGTCGTACACGTTCATGCGGCCGGGCGCCTGGAAGAAGGTGGTGTCGAAGGTACGCAGCCCGGTGCGAATCGCATCGAGCTTGATGCCGAGCGAGAAAGCGATGGCGGCGGCGAACATGGCGTTTTGCACGTTGTGCATGGCGCGGCCTTCGAGCGTCGCGGGAATCAGATGCGTCCAGATCAGCGGGATGTGCGCGCCCTTCTCATATAGCGTAATCATCTGGCCGTTGACGCCATCTTCAAGCGCGCAGGCACGGCCACCGGCACGCACGTGCTCACGCACCAGCGCGTGGGTCGGGTTGGTGGTCACATAGCAAATACTCTTGGCCTCGGTGTAAGCCGACATCTTGAACACGTTGGTATCGTCGGCATTGAGCACCGCACAATCGTGCGCCACCTCGACGACGATGCGTTTGACCTCGGCGAGCTGCTCGAGCGTATCGATGCCTTTCATGCCCAGATGGTCGGACTGCACGTTTAACACCGCGCCAACATTCACCCACGGCACGCCCATGCCCGCACGCAGCAAGCCGCCGCGCGCGATTTCGAGTACCGCCATGTCAATTTGCGGATCGGACAACACCATGCGCGTTGCCACCGGGCCGGTCATGTCGCCCTCAACGGTACGCTGCCCGTCGATGTACACGCCGTCGGTGGTGG
>Ga0209181_10013589_pt1 | contig 10168 bp, 10 predicted proteins | sample MAT05_FD_187208 | JGI IMG/M metagenome (GOLD analysis project Ga0209181, IMG submission 187208) | Freshwater microbial communities from Lake Fryxell liftoff mats and glacier meltwater in Antarctica - MAT-05 (SPAdes) (version 2) | ecosystem: Environmental > Aquatic > Freshwater > Ice > Liftoff...
ACCCGCTCTCTGAGGTTTCGACCGCACGCCGGCGGGAGACCCACCTATCCCGATCCAGAATCCGTTCGCGTTCATCTCGGGGCCTCTCATTGGTTACGCGCAGGACAATCGTGCGCGATCACGACTTCGTCAATGTACAATTGTTGCAATGATGATTCGATAATTTCGAAGCGTCTCATCCGTGTCGCGTCGGCTGCGCCCGCCCACCGGAGAGCCGCCGGCTGGGTCGACATTCGCTTCGTATAAGTCGAAGCGTCTCTTCTCAATTTGCGCATTGCCGTATTATATTCACGGTGCACGCTCCTCCTCGGAGGTGACATCGTGAAGGTTCGATTGGCTCGAAAGGGTGTCTCGATCGACCAGGGGCTCCAGCGCTTCATCCGAGACGAGCTGAGCTCGACGCTGCAGAGCCTGTCCGGCCGCGTTCGATGGGTCCGCAGTCTGCTCGAAGACACCAATGGCCCTCGCGGTGGCTCGGACAAGCGCTGCGTGGTCTCCGTTGCGGGCGACACGCTCGAGACACGAGTCGTCGATGTGAGAGACACGCACGTGCGCGGAACGCCCGTCAGGCGGATCAGGCTGGGTCACCCAACTCCCGCCGCCGCAAGGAGCCGCGGCAGACTTGAGTCACTGCGCCCAACTCGATCCGACTTTGTCAAAGCAACAACAGGAAGGAGGTCATCATGAATTGTCCCCGCTGTCAGAGTGCGCCACTGGACGAGAAGATCCGTGAGGGAGTAACCATCGACGTTTGCGGCGCTTGTCGCGGTATCTGGCTCGACCGGGGTGAGCTCGAGAAGCTCAGCGCCAGGTCGATCGAGTCGCCCGCGCCTCGCTATCGCGACGACGGGCCGCCGAGCAGCGACGGCCCCCGCCCCCAACGAAAGAGGAGTTGGACAGACATCTTCGGCTGAACGGCAATGGTTAGAAAGGACGGAGGACCATGAGAACGACTATTTCGACTCAGCCGACAGGCGCAGTGATGCATGCAATGGACGTTGCCGAGCTTCGGACTCACATTCGCAGCCTCATCACCCTCGATGAGGACGAGGCACCTCTCCTTAGCAGCTACCTCCCCATTGGGCGAAATGGGTTACAGCCGAACCCGTTCGAGAGTCGTGTGCGAGAGATTCGGAAGCTGTTGAATGACCGGGAACGGACGCTTTTCGACGAGCAGTTCGATCTCATTCTGCAGTACCTTGCCCGCGAGGTGCGCCCCCCGACCAGAGGCGTTGCGGCTTTCGCGCGAGGCGGGAAGCAACCATTCTTCCTGGGCTTGCAGTTCCACGTTCCGGTGCCAAACCGGTTGTCGGTCGGCCCATCGCCGGATGTCTATCATCTGGTCGAGCTGAAAGACACCTACCACCGCTACATCGTCCTCATCTCCACAGCGGAGAGCGCGCGCATTCTCGAGGTGAACCTGGGGGCAGTTACGCGCGAAGTCTGGACGGAGCGTCCGGAGCTGCGTGAGCGGGTGGGGCGAGAATGGTCCCACGAGCACTATCAAGATCATCGGCGGGAGCGAGGCGACCGGTTCGTGAAGGAGAAGGTAGAGCTCCTCGAGCGGCTCATGACAGCTGGTGGGCACACGCACCTCATCCTCGCCGGTAACCCCCGAATGACGGCCCATATCCGGAAGAGCCTTCCCAAGCGGCTTCTGGACAGGCTCGTCGATATCGTGCCGGCGGCTGAAAATGCGCGGGTAGAGGACATCGTGGAAGCAACGCTGTCGACGTTCATCGAGCGTGAGCGGCAGGAGTCGATCGACGCGGTTGCTGAGCTCCTTGGCGCGCTCAAGCGTGGGGGGCTGGCAGCCGCCGGCACGAGCGCCACACTCGCGGCTGTGCAGCGAGGTCAAGCCGACGTGCTGGTGATGGCCAGAGCGTATGCCCCCGGTCCGGCATGGAGCTGCCGAGAGTGCGGTTGGGTCGACGCGATGTCCGCTCAACCCGAGAGTTGCGTGGTCTGCAGTGCGAGCGATCTGAAGTCCGAGAATCTCAGAGAAGTAATGGTCAGGCTCGCTGAGCGACAGTCGCTCGAGGTGGAGATCGTTCAGCATACCGATGTGCTGATGGCGCTCGGTGGGGTCGGTTGCCTGCTTCGTTACGCCACGAACACCCTCTCGGACGAGGAGAGCTCGGGCGAGGAATGACGTAGCGCGCCGGCTAGCCGGGACCCTGCTCATCGGTTTGAACGGATCATCGGTTTGAACGGATCCGAAACGATGCTGATTGTCGCAGCCAGACGCTCGCCGTACCCTCACACGGCCAAATTCCAACAGCCGGGCGAGCACGCGATGGCCGTTCGCGGAGCCGCCCACCAGATCGACGAACGGACATCTTCGCGATGGGAACGCTGCTCTATCGCGTGTTGGTGGGAGTGCCTCCTTTTTCGGCGCAGAGCGAACCGCCAAAATAGTCCGGAAACCAACCGCCGCTGGAGCGCTGGGTGGCGCCGGCGCGAGTTTCGCGACCGAGCACGACGTTGTCATCGTATAGTCTCGAGGCACTCCGTTGGCGACGCCTTCTCAACGTGGGACGCGGATTCTCGAGCGCCCATCCGGGGCGCTTTGGGTGGTCCCTCGCGCAAGGCTCGTTGTCGGTGATCAGGCGCCGCTCGCCGTTGGGGCGTTCGCGATCACGATTGGGACCGATGAGGCGTGCACCATTCAGTTACAGGATGCGACCGTGTCGAGGATCCATTGCGAGCTCGTGGCGACGGAGCAGGGCCTGTTGCTGCGTGATCTCGGAAGTACGAACGGGACTTTCGTCGATGCCCGCCGCATCCGAGAGGTGTACCTCGCGCAAGACACGAAGTTTCGCGTGGGTGAAACAACGGTGGAGCTCACGCTGGGCGAGGGCGAAGAAAGCGTAGAGTTGTCGCGTGCCACCAGCTTCGGCGGGCTCATCGGACACAGCCCCGCAATGCAGGCAGTGTTTGCGCTGCTCGAGCGCGCGGCCAAAAGCGAGGCGACGGTGCTCCTCACTGGCGAGTCGGGGACGGGCAAAGAGCTGGCGGCGCGCGCTCTACACGACAAATCGAAGCGAAAGGGCGGGCCGTTCGTGGTGCTCGATTGCGGTGCGGCTTCTCCGTCGCTCCTGGAGGCACAGCTTTTCGGCCACGCGAAAGGCGCATTCACAGGCGCGGTCGAGGCGCGCGAGGGCGTCTTTGAAGCGGCCGACGGTGGCACGCTCGTCCTCGATGAGCTCGGCGAGCTACCTCTCGAGTTGCAACCGAAGCTGCTCCGAGCGCTGGAATCTCGCACGGTGTGCCGACTCGGCGAACCGAAGCCGCGCACGATCGATGTTCGCTTCGTGGCGAGCACGCATCGGAATCTCCAGCATGAGGTGAAGGCAGGGCGCTTTCGCGAGGACCTATTCTATCGAGTGAGCGTGCTCAGCGTTCGAATGCCGTCATTGCGAGAGCGACGAGACGAGGTGCCGAGGCTGTTTCGCCATTTTCTTTCGAAGATCGCCGACGATGACCCACCTGAGGTCAAGAACGAGGTGCTCGACGTGCTGAAGGGCTACGACTGGCCTGGCAACGTTCGAGAGTTGCGCAACTTCGCGGAACGCTTCTTCGTGTTGCGCGACCTCGGCCCCATTTCGCCGGGCGACAGCGCAGTGACGGTCAGCTCGAGCGGCAAGCCCTGTGAGTTCCACGAGGCCAAGAAGGAGCAGCTCGAGAGCTTCGAACGAAGCTACTTCGAGGACCTCTTTCGACGCTTCGGCAGCAATGTTTCCGAGGCAGCGCGGGTCGCCGGCCTGAGCCGCCAGACGTGCTATCGCATGATGCACAAGCATGGTCTCAAGGTCGACTGAGGCCGCCCATGAGGAGATCGGGGGCTATCGCGTCCGATCGCGTATCGCCATCGGGGGGATGAGCGAGATCTTCGCGGCCGAGAGCGCAGATGGAACGCGCGTCGCGCTGAAAGTGCTGTTGCCGCAGCTGGCGAATACAGCCGAGGGTCGTGAAGCCTTCGCACACGAGGCGGAGCTCGGTGAGCGCCTGACCCACGCCCACATCGTTCGTGTGCTCGGCCACGGCGATGATACGCGCGGCCCCTACCTGGTGCTCGAGTGGATCGATGGCGCGAGCTTGGCGGCCTGCAAAGGCTCTGAGCCCTTGCCAATCGAGGCTGTGCTCGTCGTGGCGGCCGACGTCCTCGGGGCGCTCGAGCTCGTCCACCAGGCGCGCGACGCGAACGGCGAGCCGCTCGGCATCGTTCACCGTGATCTCAGCCCCGATAACCTGATGATCACGCGAACAGGCGAAGTGAAGCTAACGGATTTCGGGATCGCTCGCTCACGCCTCCGGGACAAGCGCACCAAAACCGGATTTATCCGCGGCAAAGCCCACTATCTCTCGCCAGAGCAGATTACGGGCTCGGAGGTTGACGCTCGGGCAGACCTCTACGGGCTCGGCTGTGTGCTGTTCGAGCTTGCAACGCAAGAGACGCACATCGACGGCGATGGTGACCTCGCGGTTCTCCGCCAGGCAGAAGCCCCCACCTTTCGCGCGCCCTCTTCGCTCGGAGCCGACGCCGCGCTGGATGGTCTCCTCGAACGAGCACTGGCGCGCTTTCCCGAAGATCGCTTCCAATCCGCGCGCTCCATGCGCCGGCAGGTGGAGTCGTTGCTTGCGGTACTCGGTGAAGCCGCCGTTCGGCGGGGCCGCGATGGGCTCAGAAGCCGCGCCCAACAGTTCGCGCAGCCATTTCCGCTTGCTCCCGTCGTGGCACGCCAGCGCCCAATGTCGCTCTTGTGGCCACTCTCTGCTGCGGCGGCTGTGGCCGTGATCGTGACTGTGACTGCGGCCACGAATTTCAGCCAGCGAGCTAGCGATGATTCCTTAGCGGCAACGGGGATCGCCCCGCTTGCCCAAGGCAGCGCAGCGGCGCCTATTGCAGACAATGTTTCGAGCACCGCCGCCCCAGCGCTTTTCAGCGCGCGAGCTACCGCAACGGTTGAACCAAGCGCGCCTCTCAGCGCGGCAACAGGCCAGTCGACAAAGTCTGCGGCCACCGAGGTCGTAAGATCGTCGCCCTCAGCGAGCGCCACACAAGTCGTTGCTTCCGCTCTGCCGTCGAGCACGCCGAGCGCGCCCTCAGGAGCGAGTGCCAATGCCAAAGCAGAGCTTCAGAGCAAGATGAATTCGGTGAGCCAGCGACTGAAGCGAGCGAAAGCAGACGGGCGCGACGTGAGCGCGCTCGAAGCGCGCTCCGCCATAGCGCTGCAGGCATTCCTGGATGGACGCTACGAAGATACGGACCGCGAGCTCGACACCATCTCGGCCGCATTGCCTCCGTAGTGGCTGCTACTCGCAGAGTCCTGTCGTCTCCGAGCAAGTGCCGACGGTGCATGTCGAGAGCGAGTCAGCACCTCGACAATCGGGCACGCACGCGTCGTGCAGCGGGTCGCAGACAGTCTCGTCGGCGCACGGCTCGGAGCACGCGATGGGCACACACACGCCTTCGACGCACGCGATCTGGGGGAGGCTCGGACACTCTTTGGCTCCACAAGCCCACGGACAATCCTGATTGCAGGGGAGGCTCGGTGGTGGCTCGCAGGCGATGTGGAGTGTCGCTCGGTACGGTTGCGCGCCCGCTTCCCCGCCGATCTGGTCCAACTGGCTGCCGTCGGCGGCGAGCGCATCTGAAGCGATCTCGAGATCGATAACGATCTGTTCGCCTTCGCCCATGATCGGCTCGGCGAACGTGATGTCTCCGACAAGCTCGGACGCATTCAGCGTCACAGTCGGGGTCGAAACCTGAGGCGAGTGAATCGTAATCGCATTTTCCACGGTAGCGCTGTCCATCGGTCGCGAGAACACCACCGAGACGGACGATACAGAACAGCCTTGAATGCTCATCCCATCTCCTGGGTAAACCGCAGTCACGCGCGCCGGGCGCTCTTGGTCCAGGAAGTTGAACGGGACGCTCACCGTTTCCTTCGACCCGAAGCTGATTGCGCGGGCGGCGCCCTCGGCGATGGGCGTCGATGTGTCTCGCTCGAGGCCGATCACCCGGATATCGACGGCGTTCACCGAGAGACCGCCTCGATCGAGCCGGAAGGTCGGTAGCTTCGCGTCGGCGATGGGAATCGTGTGGACCAGCTCTAGCGCTGGGTCGGAGTCGGTGTTCTTTATTTGGAGGTCCCCTTCCGTGGCCTCGCTGCCGGGCGGATAGAGTCCCTCGTCGCTGTCGAGCACGACGACGATGGTGCCGAGGCGCTCCGCGAGCTCAGTCGTGGTCGAGATGTTCGGGTCGACGTCCAGCTCGAAATCGATCGCGTCCCCGCTGCCGCACGCAGCGAACGAAAGCGAGAGCAGCGCTACGGTGAGGAGCTTCATGGTGGGTTGATCACGACATCGGGTTGAGGCTGTGTGGCCACGACGACACCTGTCACGACGGCGCCCGTCACGGCCAAGCTCGCGCCAAGCGTCGTCCAGAACCACCATGTCTCGTACGCCGGCGTCTGTTTTTTCGGGACGACCGGCGGTGGCGCGTAGGGCTTGGCAAACGCGCGGCCGAGCTCACGCATGGCTGCATCGATACGGGGTCCCGAGGCCGAGTTGACCACGACCTGCCGCGATTCGTCCTGCGTGCCGCTGCGGATGTCGACCAGCGTTCCGCGCACGAGCACCGTCTCGCCGAGGGCGGCGAGGCGGACGGTGACGAGCTTGTCGAGCGCCTGAGAGTCGAGGCGCCGGAGACATGGTGGTTCGGCCGCGCACTCCGGGCCCTCGTCGATGGCCATCGCCCGTACGCCACCGAGCTCTTGGCTTCCGGCGATCAGCGCCGCGCCGTTCACCCTCGTGGCCTCCGGCTCGGTCGCCCACGTGGGCGGGGCGACAGCGAAAGCGACGGCAGGTTGGCTCGGCCGCGCCTTCGGAGCCGGAACCGCGGCGCCGCAGCCGAATGCCGAGACCAGGACCCATGGGCGAAGGGAACGTGCGAAACTCACCTGGTGCAAGCAAGATAGCCGGTTACGGCAGGGGCTCGCAGTCGTTGATGCTCCAGCCGCAGGTGCCGGATTCGGAACTACAAATCGGGCCGCCGACCTCGCCGTCTACGCACTGGTAGTTGGGCATGCCGTAGGGGTTCGGGCCGCAACCGTTGGTGGTGCAATCACCGACCGGGCACTCGCGAATCTCCCAGCCGCACATGTCTCCATAAAGGATGCAGCGGCCCGTGTTGCCACCGATCGATCCGTCGTCACACTCGATCGCCGGCATGCCAGGCATCGGTCCGCACTCTGACTCGTCGCATGTCTCGATGGCGGGGCAGTCGCGCATCTCCCAGCCGCAAGAGCCTTCGTCGTTCCGGATGCAGCGGCCGGTGTTGCCGCCGACCGTTCCGTCTTCGCACAAGAAAGCGGGTGCTCCCGGCGCGGGACCGCACTCGACCTCTTCGCATGTCTCGGCGAGATCCGAGCAGCCAGCAAACGCTTGGCTGTCGGTGTAGAGCGGCGAGCAGTCCTCACGCACGAGGCACGAGCTCTCCTGGATCTCGGTGCAAGGGTGGGGCGCTGGGCAGCTCTCCGCGTCGGAGCAGGTCACCCAGCCACTCGGGACGTCGCTCTCCGAGTCGAAGCTCTTGATCTCGCCGGTGTCCAGGTTCATCGCGGTGACGCCGTTGGGGTCGTCTTGGGTCGATCCCGAGCAAGCTGCGACGAGCACTGCGGCGGCGACGAAACAAAGCGTACGAAGCTCATTCATGATGTTCTCGATCCTCCGAGAACGCTTATCGCAAGCGACGTGCCAAGTAATTCTGCCGCTCTTGTCGCAGAGTTGATGTCTCGAGGTGTTCCACCGATGTGACAGCTGCTCCGCGTACGAGACAGTGCGCCCGAAGCGCCGCCGACCTTCTCGTGCGAGACCGAGGCGAGCCGACCGCTCGACCACGACCGTCTCGAACAGCAGGTCTCCTACGGCGGCATCAAGGCGCTGAAGGGCATCAGCCTCGAGGTCGACCGCGGTGAGATCGTCGCCCTGATCGGTACGGAGCGCAGCTTCCTTGCTCGGCGTCGAGAGGCTCGACTGGGGAGACGCTCGGCTCAGAGACCGAGATCGGGCGACGGATCGTACACGTTTCCGCGACCATTGCCGCCGCTCTCGAAGAGCAGCTCGAAGTTCTTCGGGGCCACGCCTGGCTCGAGCTGGTCGATATTCACTTCCTGGAACCGCCGAGCGACCCGGCCGGAAGCCGTACGAGCCGTAATGGAGATCTTGCTCGTACACTAGCGCGGCTGCTGCTTGTCTTCGTGCCAGGCCTTGGAGCCGCGACCGACCAGACAAGAAGCCAACAGGCAGTCACGGAGGGCGTGCTCTTCGTAGGTCGCCGTCGCGTGCGTGCCCTTGCCGGAAAGGAAACAGGCGCGCCCCTTGACCAGCTCTTCTCGCGTGAGGCGCTTGTCGCCGCGCTCGCGCTTCACCAACACGCCTTCGTTCGTCAGCTTGTCAGCGAGCTGAAGGCTCTTTTCACGCGGGACACCGCCGACGTAGTAGCTCACGATCTTATTTTGTTTCGCCGCGAGGGCAAAGTGCTCGAACGCGTCGACATCCCCGTAAAGCGCATCGAACAGGTACACCTCGCGAACATCGACGCCGCCTCGGCTCACCACCGCAGCAGCCGGTCGATAGCCACCCGAGTGGCCGGAGACGACAACACGACCGATCGCCTTCGACTCTGCAAGGCTGGTCTTGCCGAGAATCTTGTCGGCGCGCGGCGTTGCCAGTGTCTCGCGCACTTCTTCGAGCAGCCGCAGCAGGCCATTCTTCTTCATCAGCTTGCCGAAGTCGCCCTCTGCCGCGTTCACTGGTCCTTGCGGAACCACCAGCACCGCACTCTGCCGGCTGTCGCGCAGCTGCTCGCGGAGCTTGTGACTCTCGATCGCCTTTTCTGAGGTGGTGTTGTGCCCGTGAAAGTGGACGACGAAATCGACCTTCTTCGACTTGGTGAGGCGCGCCTGCAGCGGCACGAACACCAGCACCGTCGAGTCGGCGTAGGCGCTGCCTTCACAGGGAAACGGCGCGTGTTTGGCCGAGAGCGTGAACGTCGTGCCCACGCTGGTGGTGCTGCTGGCGACGATGCTCTTGCTGGAGCCTGCCCACGCGTCAGTCGCGAACGCCGACCCGACGAGGCCAGCGCCCAGAGCGAACAACAGATCACGCCGCAGCATCTCGCCGGGACTAGCACGCGCGCCGTCGATGGGCCAAAGACACGAGGTCCACGTGAAGGAAGACACCCTCGTCATCCACGAGATCTACGAAAGTGTGCAAGGCGAGTCGTCCTTCGCCGGGCTGCCTTGCACCTTCGTGCGCCTGACAGGCTGCAACTTGCGCTGTAGCTGGTGCGACACGGAAAAGGCCTTCTACGGAGGAACGCGCATGTCGCGTTCCGCAGTCCTGGAAAAAGCGCTCGCGTTCGAAACGCCCCTGGTCGAGCTGACCGGCGGTGAGCCGCTCTTGCAGCCAGGCACGATCCCCCTGTTGCGCGAGCTCTGCGACGCAGACCGCACCGTGCTGCTCGAGACCAGCGGCGAAGCGGACGTCAGCGCCGTCGACCCCCGCGTGCACAAGATCATGGACCTGAAAGCGCCCGGCTCGGGCGAGTGCCACAAGAACCGCTGGGAAAATCTCGCGCACATCCGGAATACGGACGAGATCAAGTTCGTACTGAAAGATCGCGCCGACTACGAATGGATGAAGGCCACCATCGCCACTCGTTCGCTGGCAGCGCTCGGCTGTACACTGCTGGTGTCTGCCGTGTGGGGCGCGCTCGACCCCAAAGACTTGGTGAAGTGGATGCTCGAAGACAAGCTCCCGGTCCGGCTCAACATGCAGATCCACAAAGTGGTTTGGGGGTCTGACGCGCAAGGCGTGTAGGGGGCGGATGAACCCGCGTCACGCCGCTTACTGGCGTCTACGACAGTGCGCAGGGGGAGCTGGTGAAACGCGCAACCAGCGCACCGCTCATCAAAACCGTGACGTCGATCCGCGCACCCGCAGCCAGGGTCGCCGACGAGCGCGTACAGGCCGGGTCGAGCGCGATGCGTCCAGCATGCGCGTGTGCACGATTCGCGTGAAGGTCGACGACCAGCTCTTGCTGGCCGTCGACAACGACTTGCCGCATCAAGGTCAATAGCGACCTCGACCCGGATTGACT
>Ga0209181_10013591_pt1 | contig 10168 bp, 4 predicted proteins | sample MAT05_FD_187208 | JGI IMG/M metagenome (GOLD analysis project Ga0209181, IMG submission 187208) | Freshwater microbial communities from Lake Fryxell liftoff mats and glacier meltwater in Antarctica - MAT-05 (SPAdes) (version 2) | ecosystem: Environmental > Aquatic > Freshwater > Ice > Liftoff...
TAAGAAATTCTGGTGAATCACCAGAATTTCTTAGATCCAAGTCGTGTATTCAGCACGACACAAAATAATACCTATGTTGTTACGACGCCGCGCGGGGAACAGTCAAACTTTTACGCGTACGGAACCATTCGAGCGCTTTCGCTAGATCACAAAGCTTTAATTCAAACCGAATTGGCGCTTTCGCCTTTAGACAACAACCAAAAGTCTGATTGGTATCTAAAGTCCGACAACGCTACTAACTATGAATGGCTGAGCAAAAAAGCGGATGGCGCAGCGATCCAATTCGGCGTGCCGGAGGCCATTTTCGGTGTGCCACCCGTCGTTTTTAGCAATGACACGATCGTATTCAATAGCTTTGAAAACGGCATTGTGAGTGATGACAATGACGGCCTAATAGATACTTTTATAGCGCGCTCCGGCCGCCCGACGATTCGCTTGCCATTGCCGAGCAACCACTCGGGGGCACCAACTGCGTTGAAACTTAACGCTTCTTCGCAGCAACTTTTATTGTCGAGCTACCTCGCGCTAACGCCGGATGATCTTGACTCGCAAGCAGATACCTATTTGTTTGACATCGATACTTTGCAATACCGTCGCGTTTTCAGTTTTGCGTTGAATGGCGCTATTTCTACCCCATTCTTCGCGCGCGACGGTGCGATTGTAGGGCGCAACCTTGCGAACAATTCGTTGGTCGTGCAACCTGTGCTTGGGCCAAGTCGGGAGCTGATCCTTTCCAACACAGCTTTGTCACTTCCGTTAGCAGGAATTTCCAGCTTGGGGCAAGCGCTGCTGTATGACGCGAATGGTAGTCAGTTGTCGATTGATTTGAACACCGGCGCCCAACGCTTGAGCTTCGGTGCCGTCAAGGGTGACGAGGCGGTTTTACAAACTCAGTTGCTGGCATCAAATGAGAGTGGCAGCCGTTTGCTGACGTATAAATCCTCTGAATTGATGTCGCTGAACTCCGACGGCACGGGGCGCAGCATCTTTCCAGCGACTGGGGTGCAATCGGTTCGCCTGGATGACGATGCCAACTACACTGCATTTTCAAGCTATGACGCATTGGTTCCCGAGGATACCAATCAGGTTTCAGACATTTACGAGTGGGATCAAGTTCATGCCCAGCTGCGCCGCCTGAGCCTCCGCCCTGATGGCGCGCAAACGACGCAAAGCAGTCACTTGCTCGCGTATTCCCGCCGCGCGGGTATTGCCCTCGTTGCCATGCACAGCCCTGACGTGCCGCTTGCAAATGGTGGTTTAAATTTGGCACGCATTGATTTGTTCACTGGCACTGTTACTCCGATAACGGGCGTACCCGCGCTGACGATCCAAAGCTACGAATACGCCATGGGTGCTAGCCGCAATACTCGCTGGGTGCTTATCGCCACGGACCGGGGTGTGGCCCGCGTGGACACTCAAACGGGTGCTACGTTATTACTTGAAAGCCTTTTTGGTGCTGCTGCGGAAGGAGTTTTTGCTGCAGCAATTTCTGACAGTGGTCAGCAAATCGTCGTGACCGGGTACTCAAACAAGCAAGTGCATGTGCGTTTTCTTAATTTGAGCACCATGAGCGCCAGCAACGTGTATCAGACTGATGAAAATAATGTCGAAACGCGCATTTCAGCAGATGGCCGTTATGCGCTAGTCGGCGCACGGACACTCTTTGCGTGTGAATTTAATTGCCCGCCAAATCCGCCGGTGCCGAGCAAATTATTTGTCCTCGATTTAGAACGCGGACTGCAGAGCGAGCAAATCGCCAGCGTTTTCGACCACAACTTTGATTTTTCCGGTGACGCCAGCAAAATGGTTTGGGCCGCCTTCAATGGTAGCGGCTTCAATTTTTATAGCCCCATTAGCGCCCAAACCGGCGATGTCACAATCCGCGAAAACCCCTACTTCAAGCTGCCAAGCTATACCAGCATCACTCGCACCGTGCCAGCGCTACCCAATTTGGCGCAAGATTTCCTAGTTGAAGCCGTGGTTAGCCACAAACAAGCAGGCACCGCGCCAAGCGGGATAGTGCGCTTCGATGATGGCAATGGCGCGCAGTGTGATGGCGAATTGATCGCCCAAGGCGAGCTTGCGATTACGCGGTGCAGAATTTTGCCGAACGCGTACGGGCTCAGAACTAGGCTTTTGAACGCGCCAGCATCCACAGCACCGTTAAGCATATCGCTAAGCGCAAGCTATCTAGGGGACCGGCGCTATGGCGCGAGTCAAACAAACCGCAGCGTCAGCGTTAGCAAACTAACGCCGATATTCCGCTGGCTAGTCGACAATCCAAGCGTCACGCCGGAAGTTGAAATAGGCATCGCAATCGATGCGCTGGCAGGTGCCGCGTTCACCGGCACTGCGCGCATAACCAGCAGCTCGACGAACCCGTGTTACTTAAGCGCGGTTGAAATACAGGCGGCTAAACGCTGCCGGTTTTTCCTTCCAAACGCCACCAGTTACTTATTTAGAGTGACGTTGGACGATGCAATCTACACGCTTGGCACCGGCAGCGTCCTATATTTGAATGTGGGAATGTCGGACGGTTTGTTCGCGAATGGCTTTGAGTGATCAGGAATTTATGCAATCAGGAATGAAGGTTTTCGTCGCACTGTTATCTGCCGTGCCCTTTGCCGCGTTCGCGGATTGGAGCCTACTAATCGCGCCCGCAAACGTGCAGTCAGAGTTGGCGGCACCGGGGGAACTGGAAATCCGCGTTACCAACAACGGCGCAGACGCAAGTCCGGCAATGGACTTGGATGCAGGTGCAATCGCGCCTTTGCTGCCTGAGTATCAAATTGATCTAGTTAGCGGTAGCTGCGGCCCCTGGCGCGATGAAATGGTGCTTGTCATCTTCCCGGCAACCCGTCCATTCGCGCGAATTGCGATCCCCGCAATTGCGGCTGGCGCCACTTTACCGTGCCGATACCGTTTTACCGCGCGGCGAGCCAACAGCCAAAATTTTCGGCTTAGTTTTGGCCCTATTGATCGGCCAACCGCGCCTAAAGGCTTGATCCAAATAGGCGCACTGACAGATTTGGGCGTGACTGCCGCATTAATCCAATCCAGACTAGAGAACGGCCAAACCATTGAGCGTTACCGTGTTTCCGTGCGCAACTATGGCAATTTTGACGTCACAAGCCATGCTTTAAGTGGCTGCTTCGACAATTTTGGCACTGATATTCGCATGAATTTTCCGGGTGGCTGCGAACGCCTAGGCAGCGGAAACTGCTTTGACTATGGCTTTAGCTTTCGCGCAGGGCCAGTTTTGGCGGGGCAGCGCGCGAGCTGTGAAATAGAAACGCCCGCTGGCAATAGAGCATTTGGCACTACTCGTCTACTTGATGGGATTTCACGCGCTGATGGACGAGCGCTGTTGGATACAGTTGCAGCGAATAATGGTCTACGCATTATTGACGAACCCATGATCCAAGTCCCAACACTTTCCTGGCTAGGCATAATGGCACTGATTTTCGGTGTAGCATTGGTCAAGCGCCACGCTCAGTAAAGAGCGCTACGCCGTTAACAATTCTGCTTGAGTAACCTTCGCCGCCTTCAACCACCGCGCAATCGCCAACCCAGCCTCACGGCCATCATGCACGGCGGTAACCACCAAATCGGCGCCGCGCACATTGTCACCACCGGCGAAAATTTTCGGGTTGCTGGTTTGAAACGGTGCGGCTTTGGTAACAGCGATGCGGCCAGACTCTTCCAGCGCTACGCCATGCGTGGTTAGCCAATCGGCGGGGCTGGCGCGAAAGCCGAACGCGGTGATCACGATATCGGCAATCAGGGTTTTTTCGACGCCACTTTGCGTGTCTTTCAGGCGCACGGAATCGACGCATTCGCTGCCAACAATCGCAATCGGTGCGTGGTTGAACATGAATTTGACGCCTTCGTCGCGGGCATTGCCGACCTCGCGGCGCGAGCCGGGCATATTGACTTCATCGCGCCGGTACACACAGCTGACGCTTGCGGCGTTTAGGCGAATCGCGGTGCGCACGCAGTCCATCGCGGTATCGCCACCGCCCAAAACCACGACGCGCTTTTCGCTGAAATCCATCGGCACGGCTGGTTTTAAGTCACTATCCAAAATTTGCCGCGCATTCGCAATCAAAAAGGGCAGCGCTTCTAAGCGGCCAGGCAAGGCTTGACCCGGTAAATTCGCATCGACTGCCGTGTAGGCGCCGGTGCCAACAAACACGGCATCGTAATCCGCCAACAGCTGCTCGAAGGCAATGTCAGTGCCGATTTCGGTGCGCATATGGAAATTCACACCCATCGCCTCTAACACCAGTCGGCGCGTCAGCATCACCTGCTTTTCCAGCTTAAACGGCGGGATGCCAAACGTTAGCAAGCCACCAATTTCTTCATAACGATCAAACACATCCGCTTGAATGCCAGCGCGCGCCAAGCGGTCAGCACAGGACAAACCCGCCGGACCCGCACCAATCACGGCCACACGCTTACCGGTGGCGACGACATTCGATAAATCTGGCCGCCAACCCTGCTTAAAGGCCTCATCGACGATGTATTTTTCAATCGCGCCGATGGTGACGGACTCAAAACCGGTGTTGAGCGTGCAGGCACCTTCGCACAACCGGTCTTGCGGGCATACGCGGCCACAAACTTCCGGCAGCGGATTAGTTTCATGCGCCAAAGTTGCCGCTTCAAATAAGCGATTTTCCTGCACCAGCTTGAGCCAGTTCGGAATGTAGTTATGCACCGGGCATTTCCATTCGCAGTAGGGATTGCCGCAGTCCAAACAGCGTTCGGCTTGGGCGGTGGCGCCGGCAGGCGCGAAACTGCCGTAAATCTCGCTCCAGCCCTGCACGCGCACCTGCACGGGTAGCTCTTTCGGCATTTTGCGCGGCAGTTCTAAAAATCGGAAGTCACGTGCGCTCATGCTGCTTGCCTCAATACATCAATCAATGATTCCAAACTTGCCGCCTTGGGTTTGACTAGCCAAAACTTGCCGAGCACATCGCGGAACTCTTCTAACAATTGCGCCGCCCAAACGCTGCCGGTTTCCTGGACGTGCGCGCGCAGCAGGGAACGCAAATGCTGCAGATGGCTTTCGACACCTTCCGGCGACATGCGCAACAAGTCGATTAGCTCCAAATTGCAGTGGTCGACAAAATCCCGTTCTAAATCCAGCACGTAAGCAAAGCCGCCGGTCATACCCGCGCCAAAGTTTTGCCCGGTGCGCCCAAGCACCGCTAACATGCCACCGGTCATGTATTCGCCGCAGTGATCGCCTGCGCCTTCGATTACTGCGGTTGCACCGGAATTGCGCACCGCAAAACGCTCGCCCGCGCGCCCGGCTGCATAAAGCTTGCCGCCGGTTGCGCCGTACAAGCAAGTGTTGCCAATGATCGCGGATTCGTGCGCGACGTAGCCGGATTTCCTGCCCGGCGCAATCACAATTTTGCCGCCACACATGCCTTTGCCGACATAGTCGTTGGCATCACCGGCCAGATAAATTTGCAAGCCGCCGGCATTCCACGCGCCTAAGCTCTGCCCTGCGATGCCGGTCAGTTTCAGCGTAATCGGCGCATCAGACATGCCTAAATTGCCGTGATGCTTAGCAATTTCACCCGATATTCGCGCGCCAATTGCACGGTCCCGGTTACAAATTTCATAGTGAAAAATGCCGCCGGTTTTGTGCGCGATGGCGTGTTGCAAATCGCTTAGCATCCGTCCAGCCAGCACCGCCTGATCGCGCGGCGGATTGGTCAGCTCGGTGCAGTATTGCGACTCGTCTGATTGCAGCCCAGCCGCGCGCAAAATCGGGGTTAGATCGAGGCCGCGTTGCTTATCGGTCTGCCCTTCAAGCAGCTCAAGTAAGTCTACCCGCCCAATTAAATCCTGCAGCCGCGCCACGCCAAGGGCGGCAAGATGTTCGCGCACATCTTTCGCGACAAACTTAAAGAAGTTCATTGCCATATCCGGCAAACCGGTGAAGTGCAGTTCGCGCAAGCGCGTGTCTTGCGTCGCCACACCGGTCGCACAATTGTTTAGATGGCAAATCCGCAGGTATTTGCAGCCCAGCGCTACCATTGGCGCGGTACCAAAGCCAAAACTTTCTGCACCCAAAATAGCGCCTTTGATCACATCCAGGCCGGTTTTTAAGCCGCCATCCACCTGCACCCGTACCCGATGCCGCAAGCCATTCATGCGCAACGTTTCTTGCACTTCTGACAAACCCAACTCCCACGGCGTGCCGGCATAGCGAATTGATGAAATCGGGCTAGCGCCGGTGCCGCCATCGTAGCCTGAAACGGTAATCAAATCGGCGTAGGCCTTCACCACGCCGGCCGCGACCGTGCCGATGCCCGCGTGCGATACCAGCTTCACCGACACCAGCGCCGCCGGGTTGATTTGCTTTAAATCGAAAATCAGTTCGGCCAAATCTTCAATCGAATAGATATCGTGGTGCGGTGGCGGCGAGATCAGGCCAATGCCCGGTTTTGCATAGCGCAAGCGCGCAATCATGGCATTGACTTTGTGCCCAGGTAGTTGCCCACCCTCGCCCGGTTTGGCCCCCTGGGATATCTTAATTTGCAGCACTTCCGCATTGATTAAATACTCCGGCGTCACGCCAAAGCGCCCCGAGGCAACCTGCTTGATTTTGGATGATTTTTCGGTGCGATAGCGCTCTGGGTCTTCGCCACCTTCGCCGGAATTGGAGCGTGCGCCCAAGCGGTTCATTGCAATTGCCAAGGCTTCATGGGCTTCAGGGGATAGCGCGCCGAGCGACATACCCGCCGAGTCAAAACGCGCCAAAATCGCGGCTACAGGTTCAACCGCATCCAGTGCAATCGCCTGTGTTGCACGCAAGCGCATTAAATCGCGAAAAGTGGACGCTGGCCTGGAATTAACATGCTGCGCATAAACTTGATAGTCGGCGTAATCACCACTGCGCACCGAACGCTGCAGGCTAGCGATTACATCCGGGTTATACATATGGTATTCGCCATCATGCACATAGCGTAGTAAACCACCCTGCGATAGGCCGATACTCGGATCCCACGCGCGTTCGTTGAGTAACGCGGCATCGCTCTCCAAATCTTTGAAGCCAGCGCCTTCGATGCGGCATGGGGTGCCTTCAAAGCAGCGCTGCACCACGGTGGAATTTAAGCCGACAATTTCAAACAGCTGCGCGCCCCGATAGCTGCCAATGGTGCTGATGCCCATTTTCGAGATAATTTTCAGCAGGCCTTTCTTAATCCCGCGCCGATAGCTGCGGCCCAGCTCAAGCTGATCTTTGCCGCGCCCGAGCTTAAGAATGCCCGCCTCATTCATGCTTTTCAGCGTCTGATACGCCAAATACGGATAGATCGCGGTGGCGCCAAAGCCAATCAAGCAAGCGAAATGATGCGGATCACGTGCGGTGGCAGTTTCGATAATCAAATTGCAATCACAGCGTAAGCCCACACGAATCAGGTGCTGATGCACCGCGCCGGTTGCCAATAAGGCATGAATCGCCAGCTTTTCCTGCACCGCATAACGATCCGATAACAACAGCAAAATTGCACCACCACTAACGGCGGCTTCGGCCTCCAAACACAAGCGCGCCAGTGCTGCCTCAAAACCTTCTTCAGGCGTGCAGTACAAATGCAAGGTTGCATGCGCATTTTTAAAGCGCGGCAACAGCAACATTTTATTTAATTTGCGCTGTGAAAGTACCGGCGAATTCAAGGAAAGCTGCTTGGCTTGCTCTGGCGTTTGCTCAAAAACATTGCCTTCGCGCCCGATTTGCGTGCTCAAACTCATTACCACGCGTTCGCGCAGCGGGTCTATCGGTGGGTTGGTCACCTGGGCAAAGGCTTGGCGGAAATAATCATATAAAGATCGCAGCTGATGCGACAGCACCGCAAACGGCGTGTCGTCACCCATCGAACCGGTTGTTTCTGACTCCGTTTCAGCCAATACCCGCAGCACGCTTTCAATTTCTTCGCGGCTTAAGTGAAAAAGCTTTTGAAAGCGCAGCAAAGTCGGTGCATCAAAAGACACCAATGCCAGCGATGGGTCGATCAGCGCCGCATCCATGTAGCGCACGCCGGCCTTTAGCCATTGCTTGTAGGGCTGGCGCCCGGCGTTGATGCGATCAATCGCAGCGCTGTCCAACAGCACGCCACTGTTTAAATCGACCGCCATCATTTGCCCGGGCCCAAGCTTGCCCTTGGCGACAATGCGCGCCTCATCGCAATCCCACACGCCCGTTTCGGACGCAATTGTTAGGATTTTATCGTCCGTTAAAGACCAGCGCGCGGGGCGTAAGCCATTACGATCCAGCGTACAGGCGGCGTAGTTTTGATCGCACAAAACGATGCCTGCCGGGCCGTCCCATGGATCTATCGATAGGCTGTGGTATTCATAAAATGCCGATAAATCAGGGTCCCGGTGTTCTAGCGACGACGTCGCAGGCGGCACCAGTATTCGCATCGCTTGCAGCATGTCCATCCCACCCGCAAGCAAAGCCTCGAGCATATTGTCCAAACTTTGCGAGTCCGAACCGTGCAAACTAACCAGCGGCTGCAATTCGCTGAAATCAATGAGCGGCGAATGCCATTTCAAACCGCGCGCGAGTGACCAGCGGCGGTTGCCTTCAATGGTATTGATCTCGCCGTTGTGCGCCAAAAAGCGAAACGGCTGTGCGCGTTCCCAAGCGGGTGCGGTATTGGTGGAAAACCGCTGGTGAAACAACACCACGCGGGAAGTCAAATCGGAACGCGCTAAATCCGGGTAAAACGCAGCAATGTTTTCTGCCAGCACCATCGCTTTGTAGCCAATAGTGACGCTAGAAAGGCTGACCACATACGCGCCATCGGGCAGTTCATGCTCGGCCCGTCTACGCCCAATAAAAAGCGCGCGTTCGAAATCAGCTGCGGCTATGCCTGCATCCGCTGGAGCTACAAAAATTTGCTCGATCTGCGGCATTGCGCTAAGTGCCTGCACACCACACTCCGCAACATTCACCGGCACCACGCGCCAGCCTAGGGTAGTAATCCCGGTGCGCAGCAAAGCCACCTGCAATATTTCGCGCACATGGGCTGCTGCAATGCGATCTTGTGGCAAAAACACCATGCCAACTGCAAATTGCCCGATGGGCAACAAGATACCGACCTCAGACGCCGCCGCGCGCAAAAATTCGGTGGGCTGATGTATCAAAACACCACAACCGTCGCCGGTTTTACCATCCGCGCCGACCGCGCCCCGGTGGCTCATCCGCGCCAAGGCGCTCAAACTGGTTTGCACCAGCCAGCCGCTCGCCTTGTTCTCCAAGCAGGCAATTAGACCGAAGCCACAGCTGTCATGCTCAAAATTCGCGTCGTAAAGCCCGGGTTTGTGCGCCATCAGCTGCCCCAATAGTAGAATTGCCTGAACGCTAAAACTCACACAGAGCCATAGAGCGGATGCTCCACTCTAGTTCAGTTTGCCCACAATAAATCGGCTGGCTCACACAATGAGTCAAATCCCTCGCCCATGAACAAGCCCACGCCGCCCCCTTGATTAGCTAGCCATTTACGTTAGCATTCGCAGGCTAATTTGGAGAGATGGCAGAGCGGTTTAATGCGACGGTCTTGAAAACCGTTGTGGGTTCATATCCACCGGGGGTTCGAATCCCTCTCTCTCCGCCACTTCATCCATAAAGAGTAGCCATACCAGTAGGTATGCAAAGAACGCTACCCACTCGCCCCCTACCCAAATTGATTTATTGCGAGAGTGTCACGGCAATCAAGTCTCGTCGTAAAAAATCCACAGCAAAATCCTTTACGGTGTCGCTGCTTCCCGAAATGAAGGCGAAAATTTAAATCGCCCATTCTTAAGGAACAAAGCCCATGCCTAAACCCATTTCATTGATTGGCCTACCCACCGACATTGGTGCCGGGCACCGTGGTGCCTCGATGGGCCCAGAAGCCCTGCGTGTCGCAGGCCTGGAGTCCGCCTTACGCGCACGCGGGCTGGTCGTGAATGACATTGGCAACTTGGTCGGGCCGCTCAACCCTTGGTTACCGCCTGTAAACGGTTACCGACATTTAGAACAAGTCGTGGCTTGGAACCGCCTGGCCTATGCCAGCATGATCGCTGAACTTCGCGCACAGCGTTTGCCGATTATGTTGGGTGGGGATCACTGCCTCGCAATCGGCTCGATTGGCGCAGTAGCACGCTA
>Ga0209181_10013598_pt1 | contig 10166 bp, 7 predicted proteins | sample MAT05_FD_187208 | JGI IMG/M metagenome (GOLD analysis project Ga0209181, IMG submission 187208) | Freshwater microbial communities from Lake Fryxell liftoff mats and glacier meltwater in Antarctica - MAT-05 (SPAdes) (version 2) | ecosystem: Environmental > Aquatic > Freshwater > Ice > Liftoff...
GCGGCGCTCCAGCTTGGTGTCGCGCGCCAGGTAGACGATGCTGTAGCCGCCCAGGCCCAGCAGCTGTTCGACAACAAATTCTTGCAGCATGCTGCCCTTGGGCAAGTGGCTGCCCTGGTCGCGCCGTGGCAGCAGCAGGGTGCGCTGTTCCGCCCGTTCGCGGCTGTTGTCGTCGCTGCTGCTCATGGTGCGGCCAGTCGTGTCAGGGCTGCTTGAAATCACCGCCCCAGGCCATCACCAGGCGCTTGGGGTCGATGTGCTTGCGCCAGGCGGCGTTGATGTCGGCCAGCGTCAGGCGGGCCAATGCATCGTCCACCTGCTGCGCAAAGGCAAACTTGCGGTCCAGGTAGAGGTTGCGGTTGATCTGGCTGGCGATGTTGTCGTCTTGCGCGCGCGACAGGCGGCGGAAGTTCAGCAGCCCGGTGCGGCCCTCGTCCAGTTCGGCCTGTGTGAAACCGTCCTTCAGCGAACGCGTCAGCTCTTCGTTGAAGGCGGCTTCCACCTTGGGCTGGTTCTGCGGCGCAAAGCTGGCGCTCACGTCCCACTTCGTGGCCGCATCCAGCGCGCCCCAGCTCAGCACCGAATACACGTCGTAGCTGAGGCCGTCGGTCTCGCGGATGCGCACAAACAGGCGCGAACTGCCGCCCAGGCCGAACAGGTAGTTGGCCATCATCAGCGCGGCGTGGTCGGGGTGGCGGTCGTTGATGGGCAGGGCCAGGCGCCCCAGCAGGTTGGCGTTGGCCTTGTCGGGTGTCAACTCGACAAAGCGCTGCGGCGCACCGGCCACCAGCGGCCGCGGCACCCGTGCATACGGTTGCGGGCCGGCAGCTGGCTGGCGCCAGATGCCGAAGGCGGTGTCCACGGCCTTGCGCACGGCAGCCGCGTCCATGTCGCCTACCGCCGAAAACTCACCTTTGGCGGCGCTGTAGAAGCGGCGATGGAAGTCCTTCACCTGCTCCAGCGTCACGGCCTTGATGTCTGCATCGGTCTCTTCAAAGCTTTGCGTGTGGCGCAAGTCACCGCGTGGGTAGGGGTTGCCATGGCGATTGATGCGGTTGCTGATGACAGCCGACGGTTCCTTGCGCTGCCTCTCCACGCTGGCCAGCCACTGGCGGCGTGCTTCTTCAAGCGGTCCGGCCTCGAAGTTGGGTTCACGCAGCAGCTTGCCCACCAGTTCGATCACGGCTGGCAGCCTGTCGCGTTTGGTGGTGATGGCCACGTTGACGGTTTCGCCGCTGGCGCTGAAGCTCACCTGGGCCTGCAACTTGTCGAACTGGTCGGCAATCTGCTGCCGGCTCAGGCCCGCGCCGCCCTTGTCGATCAGGCTGCCGGCCATGCTGGCCACCATCTCCTGGCCGAACAGCGACTTTTCATTGCCATAGTGCAAGGCCAACCGTGCATGCACGGCGCGGCCCCGGGTGCCCTTGGGCAGCACGGTGAGCTTGATGCCCACCGGCAAGCTGGCGTCGACGCTGCGCGCGTCCAGCCGTGCCGGTGTGGGGTCGAAAGCCTCCGCCAGCGCGGCGCTGGGGTCGCCCTTGTAGCCCTTGACCTGGGCCGCTACATCGACGCGCGTGACCTGCGGCGCACGGTCGGCCTTGGCCACGGGTTCGTAGATGGCCACGGTGCGGTTGTCGCGCTTGATCCAATCACGCGCCACGCGGTTGATGTCGCCCAGCGTGACCTGGCGTGCCCGGTCGCGCTGCAGGAAGTACAGGCGCCAGTCGCCTTGGGCGATGGCTTCGGACATGGCCACGCCAATGGCTTCGGGGTCGTTGAAGCCCTGGTCCCAGTTGTTGACGAAGCTGATGCGCGCACGCTCCAGCTCTTCAGCCGTCACCGGCTCGGTGGCCAGGCCGTCGAGCACGGCGGCCATTGCCACGCGGGCCTTGTCGACGTCCTGCCCCAGCGCAAGCACAGCGCCCAGCATCAGCGGTGACGTTTCGGCCCAGGACAGCGCAAAGCCGAAAGTCTGCGCGGCCAGGCGCTGTTCGACCACACGCTTGTGCAGCCGCCCGCCGGGGCTGTCGCCCAGCACGCTGGCCAGCAACTGCACGGCGGCGGCATCCGGGTGCGAGCCCGGGGGCGTGTGGTAGCCCATGTACAGCAGCGGCGCACCGCCCACGCGGCGCACGTTGAGCACGCGCTCGCCGTCTTGCGGCGGGTCCATCGTGTAGGTGGTGGGCAACACACGCTGCGGCTTGGGCAGGGCGCCGAAGTACTGCGCGATCCAGGCCACCACTTGCGCGTGCTCGTACTTGCCAGCGACCACCAGCGTGGCGTTGTCGGCCTGGTAGTACTGGCGGTAGAAGGCCTGCAGGCGCGGGATGTCGACGTTTTCGATGTCGGTGCGCGCGCCGATCGTGCTCTTGCCGTAGTTGTGCCAGTCGTACATGCCCGCCAGCGTCTTCTGGAACAGCACGCGGCCAGGGTTGTTCTCGCCTCTTTCAAATTCGTTGCGCACCACCGTCATCTCGGTATCGAGGTCGGCCTTGGCGATGAAGCTGTTGACCATGATGTCGGCCTGCCAGCTGAGATACCACTTCAGGTTGTCGTCATTGGCCGCAAAGCTGGCGAAGTAGTTGGTGCGATCGGTCCAGGTGGTGCCATTGGCACGCAGGCCGCGTTTGGTGAACTCGCTCAAGACGTTTTTCGTGGTCGGCGTGCCCTTGAAGACCAGGTGCTCCAGCAGGTGCGCCATGCCGGTTTCGCCATAGTTCTCGTGCCGACTGCCCACGCGGTAGGTGACGCTGACCGTGGTCGTGGGTTTGCTGTCGTCGGGTACCAGCAACACCTGCAGGCCATTGGCCAGGCGGTACTCGGTGATGCCTTCGACGCTGGTGACCTGGGTCATGCCGGGGGGCAGGGCGACCGGCTGGGCGACCGGCACGGCGGCCTGCGCCAGCGCTGCAGGGGCATTCACCATCAAAACCGCACTGGCGGCCAGACGCAGGAGAAGAAAGATCAGTCGGTGTCGCATGTGGCGGCAGAAGCACAGAACAGGAGCCCCATTCTGGCGGAGTCCGGACTGCACCTGCTGTCACCAAGCTAAAACCTGCGCCCCGCATGATGCCGTCTTGGTGCAGCAGGTGCGATGGCCCAGCGTCGTTTTAAGCCGCGCCAACCCCAAGCCAACCACTTCATCCAAGAGGAATTCCATGACCAAGACCCTGCTCGCCCGCGCCCCGCTGATGGCCCTGCCCCTGCTGGCCCTGCCCCTGCTGGCACTGAGCCTGACGCCGGCACATGCCACCGTCAATGTGGACACTGACGACTTCGTTTACACCCAGGACTTCAACAGCCTGACCACCAGCACCACGCCCAGCACCTGGGCCAACAACGGCACGCTGGCCGGCTGGTACCTGTACACCAGCACGCTGGCCGATGCGGCCACCATCCTGGCCGGCGCTGGCGCGGGCAACGCCGGCAGCTTCTACAGCTTTGGCGAAAGCGGCGCTGCAGACCGCGCCCTGGGCGGCACGGCTTCTGGCGGTGCCTACTTCGGCAGCCCAGGCTCGGGCGCCGTCGCCGGCTACATCGCAGTGGCCTTCACCAACAACAGCGGCACCGCGCTGGACGGCTTCTCGCTCAGCTTCAATGGCGAGCAGTGGCGCAACGGTGGCAACACCAATGCCCAGGCCATGGTGCTGGAACTGGGCGTCGGCGCCACTTTCGGAACGGTGGGCGCGTGGACAGCGCCGGCCAGCCTGACCTGGTCTTCGCCCGTCATCGGCGCCAGCGCCGCTGCCGTGGACGGCAATGGCGCAGGCCTGGTGGCCGGCCTGTCGTCCAGCTTCACCGGCCTGGCCTGGGCACCTGGCGACACGCTGTGGATCCGCTGGACCGAACGCAACGACATCGGCAACGACCACGGCCTGGCCATCGACAACCTGAGCCTGACCGTGAGCGCCGTGCCCGAACCCGGCAAGCTGGCGCTGATGCTGGCCGGCCTGGCCGCCGTGGGTTTTGTCGCCCGCCGCCGCGCCTGAAGCCTGGCCATCAAAGGACCCATCAACATGAACACCACTTTTCGAACCCGGCTGCGCCCGGTGTGCCAGGCCATCGTGCTGGCCCTGGCGCTGCCGCTGGCTGCGGGCCCCGCCCGGGCGCATGGCATCGGCGCGCTGCAAGGCACGTCGCACATCTCACCCTTCAACAACCAGCAGGTCAACAGCATCGCCGGCATCGTCACCGCACGTGACGGCAACGGCTTCTGGATCCAGGACGGAGGCGATGGCAACGCGCTGACCTCCGACGCGATCTACGTCTTCCTGGGCAGCACGGCCACCAGGCCGCTGACCGGCGACGACGTGCGCGTGACCGGCCGTCTGGTCGAATTCCGCCCCGGCAGCAACGCCAACAACCTGACGCTGACCGAGATCGACGCCACCGCCGGTTTCAGCGGCAGCTGGAACACCATCTCCAGCGGCAACGCGCTGCCCGCGGCCGTGAACATCGGCGCCGGTTTCCTGCCGCCCACGGCCATCGCGCCGCTCGTCGGCAACGTCGAAACCGCACCCGGCTACGTGCTGCAGCCCGCGCTGTACAGCATGGATTTTTATGAGTCCATGGAAGGCATGCGCATCAGCCTGCCTTCGGCCATCAGCAGCGGGCCCACCAACTCGTTCGGCGAAACGGCGCTGTACGCATCGGCCCAGGCCTTCGCGCCCGGCACCTTCACGTCCGCGCGGGGCGGCCTGACCATCGGCGCGGGGCAGTTCAACGGCCACCGCATCATCATCGACGACCGCATTGCAGCAACGCCGGGCGTGAACAGCGGCGCGCAGCTGGCGGGCGTGACCGGCGTGCTGGACTACAGCTTCAACAACTACAAGCTGCTGGTCACGGAAACACCCACGGTGGTGAGCAACGCGCTCACACGCGAAAGCGCGGTCATTCCCACGGGCCACTTCGGACTGGCCAGCTACAACGTCGAAAACCTGGGCGGCACGGCGGCAGCCTCGCGCTTCACCGCCATCGCCGGGCAGATTGCCGGCAACCTGGGCGCACCGCACCTGATCAGCCTGCAGGAAATTCAGGACAACAACGGCGCCACCAACAACGGCGTGGTGGCCGCCGACGTGACGTTGAACACCCTGGCCACGGCGCTGAACAGCGCCACCGGGCGCAGCTATGCCTGGGTGACGGTCGACGGCGTCAACAATGCCGACGGCGGACAACCCGGCGGCAACATCCGCCAGGCCTTCATGTACGACACCTCACGCGTCAGCTTTGCCGGCGTGGTGGGTGGCGCACTGGACGCCGTGTCGGCCATTGCCACGGTGGACGGGCAGATCCAGCTCAACCTGGGTGCCGGCCGCATCGACCCCACCAACCCGGCTTTCACCAACAGCCGCAAGCCGCTGGTGACCGAGTTCACGGTGGACGGGCAGCAGATCATCGTCATCGCTAACCACTTCAACAGCAAGGGCGGTGACCAGCCGCTGTACGGGCCCACGCAGCCGCCGATGAACGGCTCCGAAACACAACGCCTGGCGCAAGCTGCGGCGGTGGGCAGCTTCGTGGCCGGTCTGCTGGCCATCAACCCCAACGCCAACATCGTGGTCACGGGCGACCTGAACGACTTCCAGTTCGCCAGCTCGCTGGCACCGCTGGCCGCCGCCGGGCTGACCAACCTGAGCAACTCGCTGGCCGAAAGCGAGCGCTACACCTACAGCTTCCAAGGCAACCTGCAGACGCTGGACCACATGTGGGTCTCGTCCAACCTGCTCAATGCCACCGGGCTGGCCTACGACGTGGTGCATGCCAACGCCGAGTTCTTCGACCAGGTGTCGGACCACGACCCGATCCTGATGACGATGAGCCTGGTGCCGGCGCCGGTGCCCGAAGCCGGCACGCTGGCGATGATGCTGCTGGGCCTGGTTGGCCTGGCGGGTGCGGCACGGCGCCATCGCGCGACCCGCTGAACCTCTTAGCCTGTGAGCCTCTGAGCCGCTGAGCCGCTGAGCCGCTGAGCCGCCCCACCCGGGGCGGTTTTTTCCTGGCCGCGCCGCGACTGCAGCCATCACACCCAGCGCCGCAAGCGCTCCAGGTCGAGCACCCGCACGCCGCCGTACTCCACGCGGATCGCACCTCCGGCTTGCAACATCAGCAGCGAGCGGTTCACCCGCTGGCGGCCCAGCCCCACCAGGTAACCCAGCTCCTGCTGCGTGATGCGCAGGATCTCGCCCACACCCGGGTACAGCACCGGGTGGAACAGCGCCGCCAGGCTGCGCGCCACCCGTGCGTCGGCCTGGCTCAGGCGGTCGATCTCACGTGCGCCGATGAACTGACCCAGCCGTTCGTTGAGTTGCATCATGACGAAGCGATTGAAGCCGATGCTGCGGTCCAGCAGCCAGTGGAAGGTGGTGGCCGGGATGCCCGCCACCACGCTCTTGCGCAAGGCCTGGATGTTGTAGCGGTAGACCTCGTTTTTGAGCACCGTGCCTTCGCCAAACCAGCCGCCGCTGGGCACGCCGGTGAAAGTGATGGGGATGCTGCTGCCCCCCGACGCGGCAGAGTCGTTGCTCATCTTCAAGAGTCCGTCGATGACACCGAACCAGTAGGTCACGGGCCGACCCACGCGGCACACCAGTTCGCCCGGCTGCACCTCGACCACGCGCAGGTCGGCTACGACACGTTGGCGCTCGAGCTCGTCCAGGCGAACGAGCCAGGGAATGCTGTCCAGGTCCTGCGGCTGCGCGCCGCGCGAAAGCGAGGTTCGCACCGCGCTGGCATGCAAAGCTGACGGGAAAGTGCTTGATGCCATCAATATCGGCTGGGGAAATGCCTGTCAGTGCGAACCCGCAGATTGTCGTCACAACGACAACATTGCGTCAAAGTCGCGCTCAGAATGCACAGCAAAGCAAATGGAGACCAGCCCTTGCCGACGACGTTTCCCCGTCTGATGCTCGACCACGCCAAAGCGCGCCCGACGGCACCTGCCTTGCGCGAAAAGGTGTACGGCATCTGGCAGACCACCACCTGGGCCGAACTGGCGCTGCTGGTGCGGCGCCTGGCCTGTGGCATGGCGCATGCCGGCGTGAAGCGTGGCGACCACATCGTGGTGGTGGGCGACAACCGCCCGCGCCTGTATGCATCGATGCTGGCAGCGCAGGCCCTGGGCGCGGTGCCGGTGCCGCTGTACCAGGACGCGGCGGTCACCGAGTACACCTTTCCCATCAAAAACGCCGAGGTCGGCTTTGCCATCGTCGAAGACCAGGAGCAGGTGGACAAGCTGCTTGAACTGCGCGAGTCATGCCCCACGCTCAAGCGCATCTGGTTCGACGACCCACGCGGCCTGCGCAACTACGAAGAAGTCGGGCTCGACAGCCTGGACGCGCTGGTGGCGGCGGGCCAGGCGCACGACACGTCCAACGCGCGCCTGTCGACGACGAAGTGGCCAGTTGCCAGCCCCACGACGTGGCGGCTATGTTCTTCACCAGCGGCACCACCGGCAACCCCAAGGGCGTGGTGCACACCCACCACACGCTGCTGGACCGTGCCATTGCGGGCAAGAGCTTCGACAAGCTGACGTCGCAGGAAGAAGTGCTGGCCTACATGCCGCTGGCCTGGATCGGCCAGAACATCTTCAGCTACGCGCAGTGGCTGGCCTGCGGCTACGTGGTGAACTGCCCCGAGAGCGCGGCCACGGTGATGATCGACCTGAAGGAGATCGGGCCCACCTACTACTTTGCGCCGCCGCGCATTTTTGAAGGTCTGCTGACCAACGTGATGATCCGCATGGAAGACGCTTCGCGCATCAAGCGCAGCGCCTTCCGCTTCTTCATGGATGTGGCCAAGCGTGTGGGGCCCACCTTGATGGACGGCAAGTCGGTCGGCCTGGTCGACAGGCTGCTCTATGCGGTGGGCAATTTCATCGTCTACGGCCCGCTGCGCAACACGCTGGGCTTCAGCCGCGTGCGTGTGGCCTATACCGCGGGTGAGGCCATCGGCCCTGACCTGTTCACCTTCTACCGCAGCATCGGCATCAACCTGAAGCAACTCTACGGATCGACCGAGACCGCCGTGTTCGTGTGCCTGCAGCCCGACCACGAAGCCAAGGCCGACACCGTGGGCGTGCCCATCGACGGCGTCGAAATCAAGGTCTCCGACAGCGGCGAGATCCTGGTCAAGAGCCCGGGCCTTTTGAAGGAGTACTACAAGAACCCGGCTGCCACGGCCGAGGTTCTGACCGCCGACGGCTGGTACCACACCGGCGACGCCGGCTTCCTGGACGCGGGAGGCCACCTGAAGATCATCGACCGCGCCAAGGACGTCGGGCGCTTGATGGGCGGCGCGTCGGATGGCGCGATGTTTGCGCCCAAGTACGTCGAGAACAAGCTCAAGTTTTTCCCCTTCATCAAGGAAGCCGTGGCCTTTGGCGACCGCCGCGAGCAGGTCTGTGCCTTTGTCAACATCGACTTCGAGGCCGTGGGCAACTGGGCCGAAAGGCAGAACCTGCCCTACGCCGGCTACACCGACCTGGCAGCCAAAAAAGAGGTGCTGGAACTGGTTCGCGAGTGCGTGGAGAAGGTCAACGCCGACCTGGCCGCCGACACGCTGCTGGCCGGCAGCCAGATCAGCCGCTTCCTGGTGCTGCACAAGGAACTGGACGCCGATGACGGCGAGCTGACACGCACACGCAAGGTGCGCCGCGGCTACATCGGCGACAAGTACCAGGTGCTGGTGGATGCGCTGTACGGCGGCAAGACCGAACAGTTCATCGAAACCGCCGTGAAGTTCGAAGACGGCCGCAGCGGCAGCGTCAGCGCCACGCTGCCCATCGTCGATGCCAAGACCTTCCCTGCCCTGCAAAAGGCAGCCTGAAATGACCCCCCACGCTCACTTCGTTCGCTGCCCCCCGAGGGGGCCCTCAGTGCTCTTCAAGCGGCCGTGCGGGTGACATGGCCACCCGCAAGATCGGCGACGTGATCCTGGATGTGAAGAACATCAGCCTGCGCTTTGGCGGCGTGAAGGCACTCAGCGACATCAGCTTCAATGTGCGTGAACACGAGGTGCGCGCCATCATCGGCCCCAACGGCGCGGGCAAGAGCAGCATGCTCAACTGCATCAACGGCGTCTACACGCCGCAGGAAGGCAGCATCAGCTTTCGCGGCCAGACCTTCAGCCACATGAACAGCCGCCAGGTGGCGGTGATGGGCGTGGCACGCACTTTCCAGAACCTGGCGCTCTTCAAGGGCATGAGCGTCATCGACAACATCATGTCGGGCCGCAACCTGCACATGAAGACCAACATCTTCCAGCAGGCCATCCGCTGGGGTGCAGCCGAACGCGAAGAAAGCCAGCACCGCGAGTTTGTCGAAAAGATCATCGACTTCCTGGAGATCCAGGCCTACCGCAAGACCCCCGTGGGCCGCTTGCCGTACGGACTTCAAAAGCGGGTGGACCTGGGCCGCGCGCTGGCCATGGAGCCGCAAGTGCTGCTGCTGGACGAACCCATGGCCGGCATGAACGTCGAAGAGAAACAAGACATGAGCCGCTTCATCCTGGACGTCAACGACGAGTACGGCACCACCGTCGTGCTGATCGAGCACGACATGAGCGTGGTGATGGACATCTCCGACCGCGTGGTCGTGCTCGACTACGGCAAGAAGATCGGCGACGGCACACCCGACGAGGTGCGCGCCAACCCCGACGTCATCAGCGCCTACCTCGGCACTTCACACTGAACGGTTGCCATCAACACCATGGGATTTTTTCTCGAAACCGTGATTGGCGGCTTGATGTCCGGCATGCTGTATTCGCTGGTGGCCCTGGGCTTTGTGCTCATCTTCAAGGCCAGCGGCGTGTTCAACTTTGCGCAAGGCGCGATGGTGCTGTTTGCGGCGCTTGCCATGGCGCGCTTTTCCGAATGGCTCCCGCAACTGCTGGGCAATGACAGCAAGGTGCTGGGCAACGTGCTGGCCTTTGCCGCCGCCATGGTGCTGATGGTGGCCGTGGCCTGGCTCATCGAACGGCTGGTGCTGAGCAAGTTGGTGAACCAGGAAGGCATCACCCTCTTGATGGCTACCCTGGGCATCACCTACTTCCTGGACGGCTTCGGCCAGACCCTGTTCGGCAGCGCCATCTACAAGATCGATGTCGGCCTGCCCAAAGACCCGATGTTCTTGCTGCAGTCGGTGTTCCAGGAAGGCGTGCTGGTG
>Ga0209181_10013599_pt1 | contig 10166 bp, 8 predicted proteins | sample MAT05_FD_187208 | JGI IMG/M metagenome (GOLD analysis project Ga0209181, IMG submission 187208) | Freshwater microbial communities from Lake Fryxell liftoff mats and glacier meltwater in Antarctica - MAT-05 (SPAdes) (version 2) | ecosystem: Environmental > Aquatic > Freshwater > Ice > Liftoff...
AACCCGGCCCTCAGCGCCCGCAAACTCCCGCCCCTCTAACGGTGCCTGGTTACTAGATTAATCCGGCCACCGGCGCTTCCCTGCAACTAGGAAAAGTCCGTAACCAAAACCGCGCCTCGGCGCTCACCAAAACTTGACCAATTGTGCTCCGATAGAGTTGCCCACCCCCGGCACTGCACCTTGGCCCGTAAGCCGCAGATGGGCAAGGCATTATCATCCCCGGCCCCGTTGGGCCGGTGGGTCACTCTCCGTGATCATACCCGGGTAATTTCTCGCGAGTGCCGATGACCGCGACGCCGATCTTGGGAATCCTAACCCGACTACTGCGGGGGAGGATTGCATTTGTCTGTTGCCTTTTACGTTTTGGTTTAGGCCGTACCTGCGAAGGACTTCCGGCCGCTCGATCTGTGCCTCGAAAATACCATTTCGAGGCAACCGTGATTCCGATCTCGGGACTTCCCATCGTCGGTATTCCGGAAATGCTCTTTGACAATTGAATATCAATCAGACGCACGGCCGTCGTTGCCTACCCGATGTGGCTACAAAATCGGGTAGGCGGGCAGAGTATCCGGTGATTGTCCGGACCGGCCGGACGCCGGAGCCGGTCACGTTCACGACGATCGTCCGTACGTCAGTCGAGTTGTCGGCGGCGTACGTCGTAAACGTGTATCGCGGGGTTTGTGTGGGGAAGACGGCCACAGTTCCGGCGGCCGAGGTGAGGACGCCGCCCTCCGGTTCGATGATGATGGCTCGAGGAGTCTGTCCGCCGCCGCCACAATGAACTTCAACACATGGACGGGTCAAACGCGGAAGTATTCGACGCGCTGCGTCTGTTGGCGGCCGGTTCGTGGGAACCCGGCGATCTGCGCCGCGGCCGCGAGCGCCTGGCGAAATTGGTTCAGGACATGCAAGACGGCCGCCGGACACCGCTTATCCGGCTCGGATTTGTGATTCAGGCGACCGGATCGTAGTTCAGGTTGGGCCCGAGCCATCGTTCGACTTCAGCGATGCTCATGCCTTTCCGCTCGTGGTAATCGGCGACCTGATCCTTGTCGATTTTGCCAAGGCTGAAGTAGCGCGATTCCGGATGCGCGAAGTAAAGTCCGCTGACGCTCGATCCCGGCCACATGGCGAAGGACTCGGTGATCAGCATGCCGGTATTCTTCTCCACGTCGAGCAGACTCCACAAGGGGCCCTTTTCCGTATGATCCGGGCAGGCGGGATAACCAGCGGCTGGCCTGATGCCCCGGTACTTCTCGTTGATGAAATCCTCATTGCTGAGCCCTTCTTCGCGGCCGAAGCCCCATTCATCACGAACCCGTTTGTGAAGGCATTCGGCGAAGGCTTCCGCTAGCCGGTCAGCCAGCGCCTCAGCCATGATGGCGTTGTAGTCGTCGTTCTCGGCTTTGAAGCGCTCACAGAGTTCTTTCAGGCCAATTCCCGAAGTCACCGCGAAGGCGCCGATGTGGTCGGGCAGTCCGGTTTCCTTTGGAGCGATGAAGTCGGCCAGCGAACGGCAGGGCTCGCTGCCCTCCTTGTGCACCTGCTGGCGCAGGAAGTGGAACCGTTGCAGAACTGTTTGCCGCGTTTCATCGGTGTAGAGTTCCACATCATCGCCTATTGCGCTGGCGGGAAACAGGCCATAAACGCCACGCGCCGTTACGAGGTTCTTCGCGATGATCTCATCGAGCAGGGCGTTCGCGTCCGTGAATAGCTGGCGCGCCTGGGCTCCGTTACTCTCATTATCAAAGATGCGCGGATAAATGCCCTTGAGTCCCCAGGTGTGGAAGAGCGGGGACCAGTCAATGAACTCGCGCAGGGTTGCCAGGGGGAAGCTATCCAAAACGCGTATGCCGGTAAATTCGGGCGCCGGCACGTCCTCGGCGCGCCACTCGATGCGAGTCCTTCGGGCACGGGCGGCGTCAATTCCGATCGCCTTCAGCTTCGGAGCGGCATGCGCTTTACGAAGCGCTTCGTAGTCGGCGATATGTTGCGCGACAAACGCCGGTTTGCCCTCATCGCTCAATAGACTCGTGGTGACCGGAACGGCGCGACTGGCGTCGAGGACGTGGACTACCGGCTGGCTGTAGTGCGGCGCTATTTTGATGGCCGTATGCGCGCGGCTGGTTGTGGCGCCGCCGATCAGGAGCGGCAATTGGAACCCCTGGCGCTCCATCTCCTTCGCCACATGAACCATCTCATCGAGGGATGGCGTAATCAAGCCGCTCAGCCCGATCAGGTCCGCCTTCTCCGTCTTGGCCCGTTCCAGGATTTTTTCGCACGTGACCATCACGCCCATGTCGATCACTTCGTAGTTGTTGCAAGCAAGCACGACTCCGACGATGTTTTTGCCGATGTCGTGAACGTCGCCTTTCACCGTGGCCAGAACGATCTTTCCCTGGGTCTTGACTACTTCGCCGGCAGCGGCCATCGCCGCCTTCTCGGCTTCCATGAAGGGCGTCAAATGCGCGACGGCCTTCTTCATGACACGAGCGGACTTGACCACTTGGGGCAGGAACATTTTACCCGCGCCGAACAGGTCGCCTACTACGCTCATCCCGACCATGAGCGGGCCTTCGATCACGAGCAGCGGGCGGCCAAGCTTGACGCGCGCTTCTTCCGCGTCGATCTCGATGTAGGTGTCAATGCCCTTGACGAGCGCGTGAGAAAGCCGTTCCTCGACTGTTCCGCTACGCCATTCCTCGGCCTTTTTCTCGCTCACCACGTCACCGCTGCTCGCGGCTTTCAAGGCTTCGCCATGCTCGACGAGGCGCTCGGTGGCATCGGGCCGGCGGTTGAGCAGCACGTCCTCGACCAGCACCTTGAGTTCCGGCTCAATCTCCTCGTACACCTCGAGCATGCCGGCGTTGACGATGCCCATGTCCATACCGGCGCCGATGGCGTGGTAAAGAAACGCGGAGTGCATGGCCTCGCGAACCTTGTTGTTGCCGCGGAAACTGAAGGAAATGTTCGACACGCCGCCGCTCACCTTGGCGTGCGGCAGGTTGGCCTTGATCCAGCGGGTCGCGTTGATGAAATCGACGGCGTAGTTGTTATGCTCGTCCATGCCGGTGGCGACCGTCAGGATGTTCGGATCGAAGATGATGTCCTCTGCGGCCATCCCAACCTCGTCCACCAGGATCCGGTAAGCGCGCTCGCAGATGCGAATTTTCTCTTCGAAGGTAGCCGCCTGGCCTTGCTCATCGAACGCCATGACGACCACCGCCGCGCCATATTTCAGCACGGTGGCGGCATTCTGCCGGAACTTTTCCTCGCCTTCCTTTAGCGAGATGGAGTTAACGATACCCTTGCCCTGCAGGCACTTCAGGCCGGCTTCGATGACTTCCCATTTCGAGGAGTCGACCATGAAAGGCACTTTGGCGACTTCGGGTTCGCTGGCGAGCAATAGGAGGTACCGGGTCATGGCGGCAACGCCGTCGATCATCCCCTCGTCCATGCAGATATCGATGACGTTGGCGCCGTTCTCGACCTGCTGCCGGGCGATGCTGACAGCTTCCTCGTACTTCCCTTCCTTGACCAGCTTGGCGAATTTGGGCGACCCGGCGACGTTGGTTCGCTCCCCGATCATGATGTAGACGCCTGCTTGCTGCGTGAAGGGCTGCGAACCGGAGAGCCGGAGCGGATTTACTTCGGGCAGTTCTTCGGGGACACTTACGCTCACGGCGGTGGACGTCCGGCCATACTCCCGCGGGTGCATCCCTTCGAGCGCCTTGGCGATGGCGGCGATGTGTTCCGGCGTGTTGCCGCAACAGCCGCCGGCGATGTTGATCAACCCGGCCTTGGCGAAGTCACCGAGGAATCGCGCCATGTCGGGCGGTTCCAGATCGAACCCGGTGGCCGACAGCGGATTCGGCAACCCGGCATTCGGATAGCACGAGATCGCCGTATTCGATTTCTCGGCGAGTTCGGACAGAAACGGGTACATCAGGTCGGGGCCGAGTGAGCAGTTTAGCCCCACCGAGAGCGGTTTCACGTGAGCCACGGCGTTCCAATACGCTTCAATGGTCTGGGCGGAGATCATGGTCTCCCCGCCGCGGCCGACTGCCGCCGAGATCATGACCGGCAGTTCCAAACCGTCCTCGTCGAACACTTCGCGAATGGCGACCAGAGCGGCTTTGGCGTTGAGCGAGTCGAAGATGGTTTCGACGAGCAGAAGATCCGAGCCGCCGGCGATCAGTGCGCGAATCTGCTCAGCGTAGGCGATCTTTACCTGATCGAAAGTGACGACACGAAAGCCGGAATCGTCGGCATCCGGCGAATTCGTGAGCGACACGGTGAGCGGACCGATCGCTCCCGCCACGAACCGCTGACGGCCGGTGGCGTTCGCTACGCGGTCAGCCCATTCCCGGCACTGCTTCGCGGACTGTTCGTTGATTTCCCAAGCCAGGCTTTTGAGAAACGGATCCTCAATGATCTTCTGGTAGAAAGCAGGGTCCTTACGGCCGCCGCGCTCGCGCGGGTCGTCGACGAAGAACTCGCTTTGGGTAATACTGGTCGCGCCGAAGGTATTGGTTTCGATGATGTCGGCGCCGGCTTCCAGGAAGCGGCGGTGGATGTCGCAGATCATCTCCGGCTGCGTGAGCGAGAAGATGTCCCCATTGTTCAGCAGATCCTTCGGCGAATCCTTGAAACGCTCCCCGCGGATGTGAGCTTCCGTCATGCCATAGGTACGAATCGTCGTGCCCATTGCGCCGTCAATGATGGCTATGCGGTTCTCCATGACCTTCTGGAGGGGATGTTTTTGTACTGTTGTCATGTTTTCCTGATCACCTTAAACGTGGCCTGATGAGGAGGGCGGGCATACATGGTGATCGCTGTAGCCTGCGAGGATAGACTGCCGCGGATTGCGGTGCGTCAGATCCGGGGTTGCCCCGATCCGGCCCGATGGACCGTGACGAGTGAATGACCCACGGTGAGTCGAAGGCGCTTGGCCGGAACGGCCCCGCTGATCTCATCTGAGCGCTTTCGCTTTATCTTTGCCGCATTCGGCGCCGTCGCACACTCTCTCATCATAGCGAGTTAGCGATGGGGCAGGAGTTACCCCACCGCAATCCCGCCGACTGTTTAGAGGATCCGCCGCGCCACTTGCACCCAACTGGGACCGGATAGTTTGCCGGCCATCCGGGCTCGTCCAGCCGCGATGTGTTCCGATTTCGAATGTGCTTCCAGCGCGGCCGGGCTGGCCCATTCCTCGATGAAAGTGAACTTCAGGGGATCGCCGATGTCCTGAAACAGGTCATAGCGCAGGCACCCTTCTTCCTTGCGGGTGGGCTCGACGAAGCTCTCCAGCGCCGCGCGTACAGCGTCGATATGTCCTTCGGCCGCATGTATATGCGCTACTACGTCAATCTTTTCATCCATATGATTCTGTCCTCTCGCCGTCTACCGTACCGGGAAGGGTATGCGGTCTCCGGTCTTCGTTATCCAGCGGCGTATCAAGGCCGCTAACTCCTCCTGGCGGCGAATCGTTCCGCGATCGCCCGCCAGGTTATACTTCTCAAACGGATCTTGCGCCAAGTTATATAAGTGAACCGGTTTCAATTCCCGATCAACGACTAACTTGTCCCAGCCTCGCACAACCATTCGCCACTCCCGAGGCGAACCTAGCTCCCCCTGGGAATAAATAGATTCGGGCCGCTGGCCTAGGCCCCGGTTTCGAATCAGGGCGGAGCGGTCTTCCCCGTAGGCCCCGTCTATCGGCGGCAATCCACATAGACCGCGTAGAGTTGGCGCGACATCGATATTGTTGAAAAGCCAGTCCTGTTTGGTTCCAGCCGCGAGTTGACCGGGCCAACGCATCAGCATCGGCACACCGGATGACTCCTCATACCAGACTTCATTCCCTTCGAGCCCATGGCTGCGCAACATGTCGCCGTGGTCGCCGGTAAAAACAATGATGGTATTGTCCGCCAGTTTCCGGTCATCCAGCGCCTTCAATAGCCGGCCGATATTGTCATCAATCGAGGAACATAGTCCGTAGTATGCGGCGAGCGACTTTCTGGCGTCGGCCTCGAATGCGCCGGGTACATTTCCACGTAACTGGATCGTTTCCGGGTTGTATGTCTTGGCATGGCGTTCCGGCAGGCGGTTCGGGCCGTGCGGCGGGCCGAATGACAAGAATAAGAGAAACGGCGACGACTGATTCCTGTCGATGAAATCCAACGCCAGGCCGGTCTGATGATCCGGCTCATACCCACTGAGTTTGATGGGGCGAGGGTCGTCGAGAAAGTAGACGAAATCGAAGTAGCTGTGGCCGTGATTCATTGCGGCCCAGTACTGATAACCCCGGCGACGAGGGCCGGGCGGAGTATAACCGGGCGCTTCAGCGCCATCCAGATGCCATTTGCCGATATAGCCTGTCTTGTAGGCGGCCGCTACAAAGGCGTCGGCCAGGCACGGGTATTCCAGGGGGAGCTGTTTCCCATTCGAGGGCATCGATATCGAGTGCGGGTAGCGTCCCGTTTGAAGCGCCGCGCGAGACGGCGCGCTCACGGGGTTTGCGACGTATGCCCGAGTAAACTCGACGCCTTCCGCCTTGAGGCGATCCAGATTCGGGGCAATCAGGTCCGTTTGCCGCCGCCACTGATCACACAGTATAAATAGGACGTTCGGACGCCGCAGTTCCTGCAGCGCCGCCGCGAGACCGAATTGGCGCCGGGTCAGCAACTTCTCATGCTACCTTGGGTTTGAGAAAATTGCCCGCGCGTGTCAACTGATCCCAAAATACCCGAATCCGCGCCAACTTCCACCGGCCGCCCTTCGCTCGCCCAATTGATGGCCGCCAAGAGTACGCAGACCGTGGTAAAGGCGCCGCGCGCCGCGGGAGGGGCCTCCAGACGCCCCGGAGCAGCCAACGCGCCCGACCAGGACAAACCCAAGGAACGTCACCCGGCAACGTCGCAAGCCACGCGAACATCGGACCGTTACTTCGAGCTGAAGTCGGAAATTCATAAGAAGTTGATCGGCGTCCTCGATCTTGATCGAGTCTCTTCGATTCCGAAAGAACGGGTCCGCAGCGAAATCGGCCGTGTGGTGGAACGCCTCCTTGATGATGAGCGGGTGCCGATGACGACGGCCGAGCAGAACACGATTGTCGAAGAAGTCCTCGACGAGGTACTTGGGCTGGGTCCGTTGGAGCCGTTGCTAAAAGAGCCGAGCATCTCGGATATTCTGGTCAACTCTTTCGACAAGGTCTTCATCGAACGTCAGGGGCGCCTCCAACTGACGACGGTCCGTTTCCGTGACAACGCCCACCTGCTGCACATAATCGAGAAGATTGTCGCGCAGGTCGGCCGGCGCGTGGACGAATCGCAACCCATTGTCGATGCGCGGTTGAAGGACGGCTCGCGCGTCAACGCCATCATTCCGCCGCTCGCGCTTGACGGGCCGTCGCTATCGATTCGGCGTTTCGGCCGTCACGTTATTACGAGCGATGAGATGATCGCCAACCGCACCATCATGCCGACGATGTTGCAGTTTCTCGCCGCTTGCGTCCAAGCCAAAGCGACGATTCTCATCTCCGGCGGTACCGGCTCCGGCAAGACGACGACGCTGAACGCCATTTCGCGATTCATTCCTTCCGATGAACGAATCATTACGATCGAGGACACCGCGGAGTTGCAACTCCAGCAGCGGCATGTCGTTAAGTTCGAAACGCGCCCGGCGAATCTGAACAAAGAGGGCGGGATCAATCAGCGCCAACTGGTGCGAACGGCGCTCCGGATGCGGCCCGACCGGATCGTGGTGGGTGAGTGTCGCGGTGCGGAAGCGCTCGATATGTTGCAGGCGATGAATACCGGTGTGGAGGGGTCGATGACGACCATCCACGCTAATTCCCCGCGCGACGCGTTTTCGCGTTTGGAGGCCATGATCCTGATGGCCGACCTGGAAATCCCGACTCGGGTCATCCTGCAGCAGTTGGCGAGCGCGATCAAGATGGTGGTGCAGGTTTCGCGTCTCCAGGACGGTTCCCGCAAAATCGTCAACATTTCCGAGGTCATCGGAATCGACACCGATCACATTGCGGTACGCGATATTTTTGTTTTCCGCCGGATCGGGGTGAATGCCGAAGGAAAGGTCCAGGGGCAGTTCGAATGGAGCGGCGAGACGCCGGCGATTCTGGAACGGCTCCGCATCAGCGGTATCACGCTGCCACCGGGAATCTTCGACGAAGTCTCCGGCGTCAACATATAAACTGGAGGGGTGATCTTCCTTCCCGCGATCGATTGGTTAATTGCCGGCGGCATGATTGCGGCCGCGTTCTTCGTTATCATCATTGCACTGCTGGTGAATCCGCCGACGGCGCTCGTCAGCAAAATCCAAGAGAAGAGCAAGGAGAAGGATTAATGGGCTCACGATTGAATCGCCGTCAGTTCGGCTTGGCCGCCGCCGCGCTGTCTTCGGCCGCCGCCGCTCCCGCCGCGGAGACCGTGTATTCGGGAGCTCTTGATGGCCTTGAGGGCAAAGTATCGATGCCCGCCTTCGATCCCGTCGCGTGGACGATGGAACGCCATGCGCGCGCGCCAATGGCGCTGACCTACAAGCCGGCGAATAAGCGCTCGACGGAAGCCTGGCAGAAGAAGTTGCGGGTGAAAGTACAGGAGTTGATTGGCGGCTTCCCCAAAGACAAGACGCCGCTCCAACCGGTGACCCTGGAGGTTCGCGACTTCCCCACATACCGGAGGGAAAAGTTTGTGATTCAGACGCAACCGGGAATGGCGCAATTGGGCTATCTGTTGACTCCCAAGAACCCGAAGGGACCGCTGGCGACCATGATCTGCGTGCCCGGCCACGGCCGCGGGGTGGACGACATTGTTGGCATCGACGACAAGGGCCGCGACCGAACCGATAAAGCCGGGTATCAACATGACTTTGCCATTCAAGTGGTTGAAGCCGGGATGGCCGCCGTCGCTGTTGAGCCGATCGCATTCGGCTGCCGCCGTGACGCGCGGACGGCCAAGCGGGGTCTTGGCAATTCCGCGTGCCAGCCGGTGGCCGGCGCGGCGCTACTTTTGGGAGAGACGATGGTCGGCTGGCGCTCCTACGACGTTATCCGCACCATCGATTGGATCGAAACCCGCAAGGAACTGGACGCGGGCCGCGTCGGCCTGATGGGCATCAGCGGCGGCGGGACGATCACGACCTTTGCGGCGGCGCTGGAACCGCGGATTAAGGCGGCGATGATCAGCGGGTACCTCAACACTTTTAAGTCTTCCATCGTTGCCCTGTCTCATTGCATCGACAACTATGTACCAGGAATTTTGAACTGGTGCGAGAACTACGATGTCGCCAGCCTGATCGCGCCCCGGCCGCTTTATGTTGAGAGCGGTACGCGCGACAATATTTTCCCGATCGCCGCGAGTAAGGAGGCGTTCGCCAATGTAAAGCGTGTTTATACCGCGCTTGGCGCGCCCGATGCGGCGGAGCACGAAATTTTTGAAGGGGAACATCTATTCCACGGCGGGGCGGGAATCCCCTTCCTCGCAAGGCACTTAAAAGCATGATGACGCCATTATTTCTCGCGTTTCTGGCCGCTATCGACCCCTGCGCCTACCTCCCAGAGCAGGATGTCCGGCAGTTATTCGAGATCCCTGAATCGACTCCGCTTCGGGCGGTACGCGCCGACAGTTGCAGCTACATTTGGATGGGGCTGCCGCCGACGGGGCCGCAGTTGCGCGAAGCGTTGATGGCCGGGAAGCGACTGCCGCCGAGGGCGAACGAATCGATCAGTCTGCGCATCGAGCCCGTTACGAATGCCGTTAAGGAGCTGGATGCCCGGTTTGACAAACTCGCTAAAGGGTATAGTGTCGATCGCGATGGGCAGGAGTTGAAAGTGAAGCCCCAGCAGCTTGAGTGGGTCGCCAATGTCGGTGAGAAGGCGTTCTGGAATGCCTCTTTAAGCCAGTTGGTGGTAGCGCGGAAGAACGAGCTTTTCTCGCTGGTCGTGCGCAAAAATCTGAAGCCGGCGGAGCTGGTGAACGCCGCCGCTACCGCCGCTCAGTCCGCTTTGAGGAAATAGAACTTCCGTTTCCGGGTGCGCCGGCAGACGGCATCGCTGAGGGAATACCGTCTTTACTCCGCCGTTGGCGGAATGACGGGCGGACGATCAAATATATGGACGCATGCGGTCACCTGTGACAGAATAA
>Ga0209181_10013600_pt1 | contig 10166 bp, 11 predicted proteins | sample MAT05_FD_187208 | JGI IMG/M metagenome (GOLD analysis project Ga0209181, IMG submission 187208) | Freshwater microbial communities from Lake Fryxell liftoff mats and glacier meltwater in Antarctica - MAT-05 (SPAdes) (version 2) | ecosystem: Environmental > Aquatic > Freshwater > Ice > Liftoff...
GGGGACGTGCGCGGTGGAACTGATCGAGGATGCGGGCGTGCCACTTGATGCGATCCTGTGTCCGGTGGGTGGCGGCGGATTGCTGGCAGGCACGGCAACCGCGGCGCGCGAGCTTTCGCCGAAGACGACAATCATCGCGGTCGAACCGCTGGCCTGCGACGATGCGGCGCGCGGCTTTGCCAGCGGCGTGCGGCAAGCGCAGGTGCTGCCTGTGACGACGATTGCAGACGGGCTGACGACAGCGATGAGCGACATGACATTTACGGTCATGCGGGCGCTGGTGGATGATGTGCTGACCGTATCGGAGGCGAGCATCGTGGAGGCCATGCGCCTGATCTGGAGCAGGATGAAGATCATCGTCGAGCCGAGCTGCGCGGTGCCGCTTGCGGCGCTGCTGGAAGGCCGTTTCGATGGACGCGGAAAGACGGTCGGCATCATCCTGACCGGCGGCAATGTCGACCTGGATGTCTTGCCTTGGCGCACGTGACCGCCGACCCCGTCGGACGGGGCCTGAACCGGCAAGAGGCGGCCTGGACGCTGACCGAGGCGGCGAACGAACCCTTCTTCAATCTGGTGCAGCGCTATGTCTTTGCGCCTTATTTTGCCGGCACGCTGGCAGCGACGCAGGCGCAGGGTGCTGCCATGTGGGGGTTTGCGCTGGGTGCCGCCGGGTTGGCGATTGCGATTCTCGCGCCGGTGCTGGGCTCGATCGCCGATTCGGGCGCGCGGTTGAAGCCCTGGCTGGCAGGCACGGCGCTGGTTGCCTTCGTGGCATCGGCCAGTCTCTGGTTTGCCCAACCGGGGGTGGCACTGCTGCCGATCGTGATCGCGGTGTTTGCCGGCTCGGTCGCCACCGAATTGATGAACCAATTCGGCAATGCCTTCCTGACCGTTTCGGCGCGGCCCAGGAAAATCGGGCTCCTGTCGGGCCTGTCGTTCGGGATCAGCCAGCTGGTGGGGATGGTGGTGCTGCTGATGGTGCTCGGTGTGTCGCAGGCGGCGCCGGATTTCCTCGCAGATGTGCCAAACGCCATCGACCGGCTCGCCGGACCTCTTGCGGCCGCCTGCATCCTGCTGTTCCTGACGCCGTTCCTGCTGGTCGCGGTCGACCGCGCGCAGAGCAAGGCAGCGTCCGTGCGGCAGGGCTTGCACGACTTGCGGGCGACGCTGCTCGAAGCCTGGCAGGATCGGAACATGCGCCTGTTTCTGATTGCCCGCATGCTCTCGGCCGACGGCATGGCAATAATTTTCTCCTTCGGCGCCGTGCTGGGTGCTGCATCCTTCGGCTGGAAGGCCGATACGCTGGCGCGATTCGGGCTGGTCATCACCATATTCGGCGTTATCGGCGGGTTTGCCGCAAGCTGGATCGACGGCCGGATCGGCTCCAAACGGCTGACGCTGCTGGGCCTCGCCATGATGGCGTTCGGCTCCGCTTCGGTGCTGCTGACGGATGCCGAACGGTTGCTCGGTGTGCCGACCGGCGTGCCGCTGGCGACACCGCTCACCAGCCCGCAGGAATGGGGCTACATGGTGTCCGGCGCGGTGATTGCCGTGGGCGCGGCGTTCTCGATATCCGCCATGCGCACGATGATGACAGCGCTTGCGCCCGCAGCGAAGATCGCCGCCTACTTCGGCCTCTACTCGTTCGTCGGCAAGGCCACCGCATTCGTGGGGCCGACACTTGTGGGCATCATTGCGGCTTCGACCGGGTCGGTGCGTCCGGGAATCGGCGTTGCGGTGCTGTTTCTTGTGGCGGCGATGGCCGTGCTTGCTGGCGTCCGCTCCCCAAATGCGCGGGTCGCCTGAGAAGCGTCGCAGGCGCTAGTTACCGCTTCAGGGAGACTGTCCATGGATTTTGCGCTGCCGGCCGATCTGGTCGCCTATCTTGCCGAACTCGATGCCTTCATCGAAGCGGAAATAAAGCCTTTGCAGGCGGCTGACGACAATGAGCGCTTTTTCGATCACCGCCGGGAACATGCCCGCACGGACTGGGACAACCAGGGCTTGCCGCGGCAAGACTGGGAACTGCTTCTGCGCGAGGCGAAACGGCGGGCCGACAAGGCTGGCCATTATCGCTTTTCCATGCCGAAAGATGTTGGCGGCAAGGATGGCTCCAATTTGTGGATGGCGGTGATCCGCGAGCATCTGGCGGCCAAGGGGCTCGGGCTGCACAATGATTTGCAGAACGAGCATTCCATCGTCGGCAACAATCCCTTCATCCTGATGTTCCGCGATTTCGGAACTGCTGCACAGCAGGCGGAGTTCGTGGACGGCATGTTGTGCGGCGAGCGCATCATCACCTTTGGCCTCACCGAACCGGAGCATGGATCGGATGCAACGCACATGGATACGCGCGCCGTGCCGGAAATCCGCAATGGCATTTCCGGCTGGCGCATCGATGGCGAAAAGATGTGGACGACGGGCATGCATGTGGCGACGCACTGCGCGCTCTTCGCCCGCGTTTCGGGCAAGGATGGCGATGCCGCCGGGATTTCCTGCTTTCTGGTGCCTGGCACCACGCCCGGCGTGAAGATCGAGGAATATCTGTGGACGTTCAACATGCCGACAGATCATCCGCGCGTTAGTTTCACCGATGTGTGGGTGCCGGACGATGCGCTGTTCGGCCCGGCCGGCGGCGGTCTCGCGCTGGCGCAGCACTTCGTGCACGAAAACCGTATCCGGCAGGCAGCATCATCACTGGGGGCTGCCAGCTATTGTGTTGAAGAATCGGTGAAATATGCCCGGTTGCGCAAGCCGTTTGGCCGCGCACTGGCGGAAAACCAGGCGATCCAGTTTCCGCTCGTCGAACTGGCAACCCAGTGCGAAATGCTGCGGCTGCTGATTCGCAAGACGGCGTGGGAGATGGACCAGATGACCAAGCCGGAGGTGGCAAAGCGCCTGTCTGACAAGGTTTCGATGTGCAATTACTGGGCGAACCGGCTCGTCTGCGAGGCAGCGGACCGGGCGATGCAGGTGCACGGCGGCATCGGCTATTCGCGGCACAAGCCGTTCGAGCACATCTACCGCCACCACCGGCGCTACCGCATCACCGAAGGGTCGGAGGAAATCCAGATGCGAAAAGTGGGCGCCTGGTTGTTCGGCTATCTCGGCCCGAAGCGGGAGCAGTTTCGGCGCGACGACGGCTGATACCGAATCTCAACGGTGGCAACCCATCCGTTCGGCGGAAATCGATGAGCCTTGCTCATCGAGCTTTGTCAGAACACCTAGAATACACCGGCGGCAGCCCCGATCATGGCCAGAATTGCAGCGCCGATGCCCAGTATCAGAACCCAGCGCATAGTGCCGAGTTCCACCCCGCCGCGCACCTTCACTGCGGGCGCGGAATTGTCGGTCGTTTCGGTTTTGCCCGGAGGCGCAGGTTCTGCGGTCATCAAGCCAGAACCCGCGAAGCGCAGACTGGTTCCGGCTATCGCCCTTTCCACACCGGCGCGCGCTTTTCCAGAAAGGCGATCGGGCCTTCGCGGGCATCCTCGCTGCTGAAGACCCTGGCGCTGACAGCGCGCGAGATCGGCCAAAGGTCTTCCTCGGCCTTGTCAAACGCCATGCGCGCCACCTTCAGGCTTTCGCGCACGGAGAGCGGCGCGTTGACGACAATGGCTTCGGCAAGCGCAATGGCTTCGTTCAGAACCTGATCAGCGCTCACCAGCCTGTTGACCAGGCCGAGCGCGTAAGCTCTCGGTGCGTCCAATGGATCGCCGGTTGCCACCAGCTCATAGGCGATGGAAGCGGGCAGGCGGCGGGTGAGGCGGAACACGCCGCCGGCACCGGCAAACAGCCCGCGCTTCACTTCGGGCAGACCGAAGCGCGCCGTGTGGGCGGCGACGATCATGTCGCAGCTGAGCGCCAGTTCGCAGCCGCCGGCCAGTGCCGGGGCTGCGACTGCGGCTATCCACGGCTTTTCGCGCGGGTGGATCACCAGGCCGCCGAAGCCGCCATCTCTGGTGGAAAGCGTCGCGCCGCGGCCTTTGGAAATTTCCGACAGGTCGGCGCCGGCGGAGAAAGCGCCATCCGACGACGAGGCGAGGATGCAGGCGCGGATTTCGGGATCGCGTTCGGTTTCCTTGACGATCCAGTCCAGCGCAGTGGCAACATCGCCGTTCACGGCATTTCGCTTGTCTGGCCGGTTCAACCGGATCACCGCGATATGCTGGTTGACGATTTCGTAAAGAACTTCGCGGCCAACGGATTCGGGTTTGTCGGTCATGCTTCTGGTCCTTCAAGCAGCGTTGCGCCAATGGCAGTGGAAACCGCCCGGTACCCGGGCCGGCATGTGAATTCGGGCGACCGGCCCGGCAGCCACTGCATGCGCATCCAGAATGGCGAGGCAGCTTTCGTTGGTGGTGCTGTCCCATACAAGGCAGAGCAGCCAGCCGTCGCCCTCCTGCGCACCGCGGGCCACGAACACCGGCTCGCCGCAGTAGGCGCCTTCGCCGAAGCTGTATTCGTCGCGCATGCCGGTTTCCACGTCGATGACGGCAATCGAATCGAAGCCATCAACCCGCCCGGCGCCGGGCCTTGCAGTGCCATTGACGAAGGCCTTGCCATAGCGCCTGCCCTGGAAGCGATCATCGATGCGCGGGAACTGAATGTCGAGGCCATCGATCGTTTCCTCGCGGAAACTGCCGTTGCCGCCGATGCGCCATCGCCGCAGCATGAAACGGGTTTCCTCATGGCCCGGCAGGGTGCCGTCGGTCGATGGCATCAGCGGCGCGCGCTTCGCGCCGGCCACATCGAGCACGATGTCCTCGCCGTCATCGAAGCTGTTGGCGATGTGAAACATGAAAGTGGGGTCGGTTTCCAGCCACCGGACCGTTTCACCGCCGCTGCCACCCTTGGCCATGATGCCGAATGCGGCCGGCTTGTCCGCCTCCCAGGCGGCGACCGGTTTGCCCTGCATGGCGCGCTCCATCGACAGCGCGACCGGCAGGCAGGGGAATACGACATGCGCGTCGGTCAGTGCGAAATCGTGCATCATCGAAGCATAGGGCTGATCCAGCCACGCGACATGCTGCGGCTTTCCGGCGGCGTCGATGATGTTGTAGCGAACCGCCGTGCTGGCCGGGCCCCTTGCGGAGTAGCCGAAGGCATGCAGCGAACCGGTTCCAGGATCGACCTTGGGGTGTGCGGTGAACGGGCCGGTGACGGTCATGTCGAAAGTTTCGAAGCCGATTGTCTCCAGCGTGTCGGGATGAATTGCCGTCGGCGGGCAGCCTTCCATCAGCGCGTAGAGGCCACCGGCGTGCGGAAAGATGTGGGTGTTGGCGTTGTTGTATTCCATCGGTGACACGGAAGGGTCGTTGAAGCGCGGATTGCCGAACACGCCGAACAGGCGCTTGCCGGCCGCCCGCTCCAGCTCGAACTTGCGGGTGCGCACGTAGCGGTTGCGCATCGCCGCCCTGCCGTCACCCAGGCGGATGGCATAGACCATGCCGTCGCCGTCGAACACATGGTAGCGGTCGTCCGGGTGGGGCGGAAACTGCGGATCGGGGCCGTTGCGGTAGAAAGTGCCGGCCAGGCCTTCGGGAATGTTGCCCTCGACGACGAGATTTTCCGCTGCCATCTCGGCGCCGAACGGGCGGTAGTGGCCTTGCAGATAGGGGTTGTCCGGAAACGGCTGTGACACGGTATCTCTCCCAGTTTTGCACGGTTTACCAGTATGGCTTACCAGTTTTGCATGGTTTACCGGCTCGCGGCGATGACCCCAAGCTCGCCTATTTGTCGGGCATCAGGCGTCGCGGGCCCAGACCATCGGCGCAGCGTCCAGCCGCTCCAGAATGTAGAGGCTGCCCTCCCGGCCGCGCACCAGCCGGAAGCCGTCATCGAGATAGGTGATTTCGGTGTGCAGCGGCGGAATGCGGGCATTGTCCACCGTGATGCGCACGGGCGCACCATGACCGATCACGAGGGCATCGGAAAAGCGCACATCGAGCAGATGATCGTCTTCGACGCTGTAGCCGCCGAGCATCACCTGCCGGCCGGGGGTGCCGTCCTCGAACAGCAGGCCGATCACATTGTCATACTGGCCGGTTGCCGGATCGATTTCGTTGTAAAGCTCGGTCACCTCGACCGGCGTTTTCGGCAGCATGTTGAACGACAGCCTGGCGAGCGTGGTGGAGCGTTGCAGATCGATGTTGGAATACAGCAGCCGCCAGCGGCCGCGCAGCATCGCTGACGCGCGCGCCGGTTCCGGCGTGGGATTTGCGGCTTCCAGCCGGGCGGCGGCAGCGCGGATGCGGTCGGCGACACTTTCGTCGGGCTTGAAGCCGACTTCGGCGATTGCGCCAAGCGTGGCGAGCTCCTGCTTCAATGCGGCAATGGTCGACATGCCCGCATCGGTGCAAGCCGGGGCAGCCTGTGTCAACCTGACTGCCCGAACAGGATGGGCCAACCGGGATGGGCCAACCGGGATGGGCTTCAATCGAGCTGCAGGACGATCTTGCCGACGTGGCCACCCGACTCCATGTATCGGTGCGCCGCAGGCGCTTCGTGGAGCGGAAAAACCTTGTCCAGCCGAGGCGTGAGCTGGCCGTCGGCAAAGGCGGGCCACACCTGCTCGCGGAGCGCCGCTGCAACTTGCGCCTTGTAGCCCACCGGGCGCGGACGCAGCATCGAGCCGGTGAGAATCAGGCGCCGGCGCATTACCAGCGCAAGATCGAGCTCGGTGCGGGCGCCCTGCTGGAAGGCAATGGAAACGTGCCGACCGCCTTCGGCGAGGCAGACGAGGTTGCGCGGCACATAATCGCCGCCGACCATGTCGATGACGATGTCGACACCGCGCCCGCCGGTGAGCGCGCGAACTTCGGCCGCGAAATCGCCGTCCCGGTAGTTGATGCTGTGGGTGGCGCCGAGACCGCTTGCCGCGCTGCACTTCGCGTCCGAACCACAGGTGACGATGATGCCGAGGCCGAAAAGCCGGCACAGGTCTATGGCGGTCACGCCGATGCCGGACGTGCCGCCGTGCACGAGCACCGTGTCGCCCGCCTTGCCGCCGGCCTGGTCGAACAGGTTGGACCAGACGGTGAAATAGGTTTCGGGCAGGCCGGCGGCTTCGGTGAAATGCATGCCGGGAGGCACGGGCAGGCACTGGCCCGACGGCGCGGTGACATAATCGGCATAGGCGCCGCCGGCCACCAGCGCCGTGACGGGATCACCGAGGCGGATATCGGATACGCCCTCACCGAGCGCCACGACTTCGCCGGCGGCCTCCAGCCCCATGATGGTGGGCGCGCCGGGCGGCATCGGATAAAGGCCCATGCGCTGCAGGATGTCGGGGCGGTTGACGCCGGCGGCGTGCACATGGATCAGCACTTCGCCGGGGCCTGGTGCGGGCACCGGTCGCTCCACGACGACGAGCACATCGGGGCCGCCGGGGCTTGCCGGATCAATTGCGCGCATCACGGCTGGAATGGCTTCGCTCACCTGCTGGCCCCTGAACACCGGTTGAAAACTTCGGCAACCGTTGTCCGGCGCGGCGGAAAGTGCAAGAGCTTCGGCACAGGAGACAGGCATGGAACCGGACGACAGCCTGGCGCGGCGCGCCGACGATCCCATCAGGCAGCTGGCGCGCGAAGATCTCGATCGCCTGTCGGTTGCCGAACTGGACGGGCGGATAGCGCTGCTGACCGCCGAACTTGCACGCTCGAAGGCCAAGCGGGACGGGGCGACATCGTTCCGGTCGGTTGCCGACAGCCTGTTCCGGTCGCCGAACGCTTGAGCGGCGTTGCTGGCCTGATGCTGGCGCTGGTGCGCCGGGATCTTGCGTTGATTGCCGGCCGGCCCGGTGAATGGCTGTTGCCGGTGCTGTTCTTTCTGCTGGTGGCGATCAGCTTTCCCTTTGCGCTGGGCCCGGATGCCGGATTGCTGGCGCAGGTGGCGCCGGGAATTGCCTGGGTGGCCGCGCTGCTTGCCAGCCTGCTGCCGGTGAGCACATTGTATGCCGGGGATGCCGCCGACGGCACGCTGGACCAGCTGGCGGTGCGGCGGATTGCCGGCGAGACGCTGGCGGTGGCGCGCATGGTGGCGATGTGGATAGCCTTTGCGCTGCCGCTGCTCATTGCCCTGCCCGTTGCCGCGATCATGCTCGCCCTGCCGATGGATCGGCTGCCATTGCTGGCGCTTGGCCTGGCGCTCGGCACGTTCGGGCTGGCGGCGCTGGCGGGGATGGCGGCCGCTTTCACGCTTGGCGCACGCGGCGGCGGCGGGCTGGTGGCTCTGGTCATCGTGCCGCTGGCACTGCCGCTGCTGATCTTCGGCAGTCGCCCCGATGAACCCGGCGCGCTGCGCCTGCTGGCGGCCAGTGCGCTGCTGCTGGTTGCGATCTCGCCCTTTGCCACCGCGCAGGCGCTGAAGGCCGCCCGGAGCTGAAACAAATGCCGCACCTCAGTTCGGCTGGTTCGGGGATGACGCGGCAATATTCTCCATGCTAAGAAGTGCGTCTGATGCATGCCTATGCCAACCCGCTGCGATTTCTGAAGCTCTCCGAGGCGCTGCTGCCGTGGTTGCTCGGGCTCGGGTTGCTGCTGACCGGCATCGGTCTCGGCATCGGGCTGTTTGCGTCTCCTGCCGACTATCTGCAGGGCAACAGCGTGCGCATCATGTATGTGCATGTGCCGGCGGCCTGGCTTGCCTCATCAGGCTATCTCGGCATGGCGCTGGCGGCGCTGGCGGCGCGGGTGTGGAAGCATCCGCTGGCCGAGCTTGCGGTGCGGGCAATTGCGCCCGTTGGCGCGATGTTCGCTGCCATATGCCTTGTCACCGGTTCGATATGGGGCCGGCCGACATGGGGAACATGGTGGGTCTGGGATGGCCGGCTGACGTCGATGCTGGTGCTTTTTCTGCTCTATCTCGGCGTGATTGCCCTGGCGCGCGCCTATGAAGACGAAGCGCGCGGGCTGAAGGCCGCGGGACTGCTGGCGATTGTCGGCACTGTCAATCTGCCGATCATCAAGTTCAGCGTGGAATGGTGGAACACGTTGCACCAGAAGGCGAGCATCCGGCTTTCGGGCAGCTCCATCCATGCCGACATGCTGCAGCCGCTGCTGATTTCCGCGCTGGGCTTCACCCTGCTGTTCGCCGCGATCGTGGTGATGCGGATGCGGACCCTCATTGCCGAACAGCGGCGCACTGCGCGGCTGCGCCGCCGGGTGGCGGTGGCCGCCTGATGGACCATACGCCGTTCATTGCCGCTGCTTATGCGTTCACCATCCTGGGAACTGGAGGACTGCTTGCAGTCAGCTGGATCCGCATGCGCCGCGCCGAGCGCGCAATCGACGAAGGACGACACTGATGGCAGCCAAACCCAAGCAGCAGCGGCTGATCCTTGCCCTGCTCACACTGGCGGCGCTGGGTGGTGCGGGCGTGCTTGCCGCCTCGGCGCTGGGGGAAACGTCGACCTATTTCTATGCGCCGACCGATGTTGCCGGGGATCGACCGGTGGAGGGCAGGTCCATCCGGCTCGGCGGGCTGGTGAAGCAGGGATCGGTCAGCCGCAGCGGCGACGGCCTGACGCTCAAGTTCACGGTGACCGACACTGTGCACGAGACGCGCGTGCGCTACACCGGGCTGGTGCCCGATCTGTTCCGTGAAAACCAGGGCGTGGTGGCAACCGGCAGTTTCGTGGCCGATGGCAGCTTCCGGGCGAAGGAGCTGCTTGCCAGGCATGACGAAAACTACATGCCGCCCGAGGTGGCCAGCGCGCTCGAGCGCAGCAGAAAGCAGACCGGCGCCGCCAACCCGCCAGCGGCATGATCCCGGAAATCGGCCACTTTGCCTTGTGGCTGGCCGCCGCTGCAGCGCTGGTGAAGGCGTTGTCACTTGCGGGGCACGGCGTCGAGAGGCTTGCTGTTGCGGCCGCGCTGGCGCAGCTGCTGTTTGTGCTTTCCTCTTTCGCCGCGCTGAGCTGGGCGTTCATGGTGTCGGATTTCTCGGTGCAGCTCGTGACCACGAACAGCCACACACTGAAACCTGCGCTGTACAAATTCACCGGGGTCTGGGCCAATCACGAAGGCTCGCTGCTGCTTTGGGTGCTGGTGCTGGCGCTGGCGGGGGCGGCCGTTGCACTGGCACCGGCGACGCTCGGCCTGCGCTTCAGGCAGCGGGTGCTGGGCGTGATGGGGCTGGTATCGCTCGGCTTCATTGCCTTCCTG
>Ga0209181_10013604_pt1 | contig 10161 bp, 7 predicted proteins | sample MAT05_FD_187208 | JGI IMG/M metagenome (GOLD analysis project Ga0209181, IMG submission 187208) | Freshwater microbial communities from Lake Fryxell liftoff mats and glacier meltwater in Antarctica - MAT-05 (SPAdes) (version 2) | ecosystem: Environmental > Aquatic > Freshwater > Ice > Liftoff...
GTCGATCACGCCGCCGCTGCCGCCTTGTTGCCGATGCTTGAGCGCAAGGCCGGACGTTTGCTGGCGAACGGCTGGCCGACCGGTGTCGAAGTTGCCTCCGCAATGGTCCATGGCGGGCCGTTTCCGGCGACCTCGGACGGGCGCAGCACCTCGGTCGGGTGGCTTGCGATCGATCGCTTCTTGCGACCGGTATGCTATCAGAACATGCCGGGGGCGCTGCTTCCCGACGCGCTCGGGAATGCAGGCAGCGCAGGCATTCCGCGCCTGATCGACGGGAAGCGGGTTGCCGATTGAGCGCGTTCCCGCATCTTGCCCAGTATATGATTTGCATCGGCACAAATTTGCTGCTTAACTTTATACCAACAACAACAGCGCTGGTTCAAAACTTTGAGTGATGCGCCGCAAAGCGAACTGGTCATGTTGGGCGAACCGCGCAAGAGCGTCGATCGCGAGACTGGCGCAGTCAAACTCAGTGATATTGTTTACGCCAAGATTGCCGGACGCATCCGATCGGGTGAATATTCGATCGATAGCCGTTTGCCGACCGAGAACGATCTTGCCGAGGCACTGGGCGTGTCGCGCCCGATTGTGCGCGAAGCGTTGGCGCGGTTGCGCAACGATGGCGTCGTCATTTCGCGGCGGGGCTCGGGGACGTATGTTCAGCGCGTGCAGGAGGTCGCACCCAACCGGTTGCCGCCGCTAAAGTCGATCTCGGACATGAAACGGTGTCTCGAATATCGCATCAGTATCGAGGGCGAAGCCGCCTGGCATGCGGCGCGTGGGATCGAGGAAGACCGGGTTGCGTTGGCCGAAGCGATGAATCGGCTCGACCGCGACTTCGAACGAAACGTTCTGGAACCCGAGAATGATTTGGCGTTCCATTATGCTGTGGCGCTGGCGACGGGTAACCGGTTCTTCCACGAAACCATGGCTTCGATTCGCGAGACGATCATCACCGCGATGCAGATCACGCCAAACTTCATCGCTGCGCGCCCGCATGATCGTCTTAGCACCTTGCACGGCGAGCACGGTGCGGTCTTTGTCGCGATTATGGCGAATGATCCCGATGCCGCGCGCCATGTGATGCGGACGCACCTTACGAACGCGATGCAGCGGGTGTTCGACGGGATTTAGCTGCCGAAAACCCGCTTTCGTGCCACGAACCGACCGGCCCAGATCGATCACCGAGATGCGCTCTAACGCTAGATTCGGGTCGGCCAAGCCGGCATCCCGGTAAAGCGGGTCGCGATCGCCAACAGCCCGCCCTTGAGGCCGTCATCGGTTTCACCGTTCTTCAGGCCGGCGGTCGTCAAATACAGCGTTTGCAGGTTCGCGCCGCCAAAGGTCGGTCGGGTCGGCGTATCGAGCGGCAGTTCCAGACTGAGATCGAGCCTGCCGTCGGGCAAGAAGCGATGGAGGTAGCGCGAGCCGATCGCCGCACTCCAATAGCCGCCATCCCGGTCGATAACCGCACCGTCGGGCTTGCCGGGGAGCGCGGCGAAATCGACGAACAGGCGCGCCGTTCCAATCGTGCCGGTTGCGGTGTCGTAAAAGGCTGACCAGATCTTTCGGACATCGGCGAACGAATCCGAGAAATACAGCGTGCGGCCATCGGGGCTGAAGGCGAGGCCATTCGTCGTGTTCAGGCCCTCCGCCAGCACGCGAACCGCGAGATCGGCGTCGATGCTGTAAAGGACAGCCTTTCCGTCATTCCCCCGCCCCGGCAGCATGGTGCCGATGATGAGCCGTCCGCTCGTATCGACGGTCGCGTCGTTAAAGAGATGGCCCGGCGGCAATTTTAGGTCGAGCGGCAGAACGGAGAACGTGCCCGATGCCGGATCGAACGCGGCAATCGTGTCCGAAAGCGCGACGAGCACCCCGCCGCTTTCCCGCAGGACGACAGCGCGTGCCCAGGGAAGAAAGGGTCCCGGCGTCTTCCAATACCGCGACTCACCGTTTTCGGGCGTGAAAATAACGGCATGGCCATGCATATCGACCCACCAGATACCTTTGTCCGTCGCCGACCAGATGGCGGATTCGCCGAACACGCCTCTGAAAGCGCCAGTCAGAATCGCGTGGCTGGCCCCTGCCGGTGCATCGCCGAGGTGCGGCGTCACGGAATCGCCAGTTCGAACGGGATCGCGGGAATATCGGTCTTGCCGTACAGATTGACGACCGGGGAGTTGGCCCAGGCATAGCGCACGAACGCCGCCGCAGGCTGGTTGGAACCGTTTAGCACGACGCTGTCGCCCTCGACCCGCGCGGCGGCATATCGGCACGCACGCGCGCGATCACAAATCTCGAAGCCGATCGCTTGATCGGCGGAATAGGTCAGCAGCGCGCCATCGGTGTCGTCGAAGCGGATGACGACATCGGAACCCTTGCGAACCGCTGCCGTCGGGCGCGGGCCGCCGACACTCACCGGATCGCCATAGGCGAGATTGCGCATCGCGCGCGCGATGCGCTGGCCGACGATCTTCTTCTGCGCGGGATGAATATCCGACCGATCGCCAGAGTCGATCGACACCACCAGCGCGGTCTTCGGTTCGGTCAATGCGACCTGGCGTTGGACTTCGCGCGTTTCGGCCCAGTCGGATTTGACCGGCTTGGTCGCGACCGGGCCAAAAGCGGTAAGCTGTACCATGACGAAGGGCAGCGCCGGATCGGCAAAGGTCCGGCGCCAGTCGCGCATCAGCATCGGCAAGAGGCGGCGATAGGTGAACGGATCGGGGACGTTCGATTCGCCCTGGTACCAAATAACGCCTTTGAACGCATAGCTGCGAAGCGGCGCGATCATGCCGTTATAGAGCGTGCCGAGGCCATTTCCGCCGGTCCACGGCGCGCGCGGTGCGAGCGGCAGATGCGATGCGGCACGGCCCGCTTCGGGCGATTTCGCAAAGGCCTGCAACGCCGCGACGCGATCGCCAAAGGGCGGCACCTGCCGCAAGGCGTCGGCACTCAGCCAGCGCTCGACGCGCGTTCCGCCGAGCGACGAGCGCACCAGACCGATCGTTACGCCTTTCGCCTTTTTCAGCTCTAGCGCCATGTAATAGCAGACCGCCGACGTCTCGCCCAACGTGTCCGGCGCGGCGATGCGCCACCCGATCGTTTCACGAAGCTTCATCCGTTCGAGCGACGGCTGATCGATCGGGATGGTCGCAAAGCGGATCATCGGGTCGGCCGGCGTTTTGAGCTGGTTCGATGCGTTGGTCGCGAACTTCGTCAGGTACGACATGTTCGATTGGCCGCCGCACAGAAACACATCGCCGATCATGATGTCGTCGATCGCCGCAGAGTTGCCGGTGCTGCCGGTCACCGTCATGCGATAGGGGCCGCCGGCCGCGAGCGGGGAAAGCGTTGCCGCCCAATTGCCGCTGGCATCGGCGACGACTGCGACCGATTGCTCCGCCACTTTCAGCTTCAGCGCCTGTCCCGGCGCGGCGCTCCCGCTCAAGCGTAACGGTCGGTCGCGCTGGAGAACGGCGTGATCGGCGAACACGGGATCGAAGTGCGGGCCGACGGTCTGCGCGTGCGCCGGGATCGGTGACATCGCGACCATCAACGCAAAGAAAGCCGCACCTCGAAGGGTCATTTCGCGATGCTTACAAGGCTCTTGTCGGCAATGACGATCGGCGCGTCATAGATCGGGATGCCCGAAAGCCGGACGCCGCCGCCTACCTTGCGCCATTGCGCGGCGGGAACGTCGTGGACGGCTCCGCTGATCAAATCGACCCATACCGGCTGATCGAATTCGGCACCGCCAAGAACCACGTCCTGCAAGCGCACTTCGTTCGAATCCATCGGAATATTTTCGGTCAGCCAGAAGGTGTAAAGGTGTTTCCCGGTCGTCTTGTGCCGAAAGCCGAAGGCGGCGGTGCGGCGGTCGGTGGTCAGCGAATAGACCGTTTCGCCCGGCGCGGCATCGGCGGCGCGATAGCTGTGCTTGAACGTCCGGATCCGTTCGAGCGTGTCGTCGAAGATCGAGGTTACGTTCTGGATCGCATAATAAGCGGTCTTCGGTCGGATGACCCGCTTGCTCGCATCGGATTTGAGAATGCCTTTATAGTTCAACCGATTGATCGGGCCGCTGGTATAGTTCATCTCGACCAGACCGAAGACGCTTGACTCGATGTCGAGCCCGAGATCGCCGAGCATCCGGCGCGCGTCCCATTTGGCCTGGGTCAGTTCGCTCCACGGATAGTCCCACAGCGCACCACGCCCGGTGCCGCCCGCCGACGGCGCGCCGTTCTCGCCCTGGCGCAGCGGCATATCCGGCGCATATTTATGGAGCGCGGCGCGCAGCAAGGCGACTTCGTGCCGGTTACCATCGGGGTTATAGGCGTAATCGTGATAGGTCATGCTGGCGAACAGCCCGAAGGCGCGCTGGTCGGCAAGACGTTTGAAGAAGCTCTCGGCAAAGTCGAGCCCGATATGGCCGAGCGCCAGGCCTGAAATCTTGGCGTTCGGCTGAATGCGTTTGATGATGTGCGCGGTACGGATGTTGAAGTCTGCGGTCATTTTAGGCGAATTGATCGTGTTGTCGCCGAAGTTGGGCTCATTCCAGACCTCCCAATCGAACACCTTGTCCTTGTAGCGCGTGACGAGTGCTGAGACCCAGCGGTCATAAGCGGCGAGTGCTTCGGCAGAAACGGGCAGCCCGGCGCCGAGATTGGCGCCGCCGCCGCCGGGATAGATGGTGTTGCCATACGACGTCTGGAGCCAGGGCCGAAAACCGCGCGCGGTGGCATCGTTGACGATATGGTCGAGCCACGCGAAATCATAGCTTCCACGGACTTTTTCGGTCTTCGCCCAGCCGGCCTGCATCCGCAGCCGCTTGATCCCCAGCGGGGCGATGAACTCCTTATACTGGTCGTAATCGGCGAAATCGCGGTCCAGCGTCTCGCAGCCGAGCAGCCAATTCGACCCCGAAATCTCGGCGGTCGTCCGTGCCCGGACCGACCCGATCCGCGGCAGCTTCACGTCGAGATTGGTCACGACGCGGTCTTTCGAGGTCTCGATGATTTGCGCGAGCGCCGCCGGGCTGCGCAGCGCGGCACTTGCCCCGAGCGCGCAGCCGCCGAACAGGAAGGTCCGTCGTGCGGGCGTCATCGTGAACCTCTTTCTGCCGCACCTTGCGCCATCCATTCCGCCGCCTTGTCGCCGCCGAGAAAGGGCCATTCGGAAATCCGAACCGTGTCAACGCCTGCTGCCTCCAGCTGCGCACGAAAATCTTCGGCATTGTCCTGTGGCGCATAGCCGACGCGGCGCGCGACCGGATCGTCGATCGCCAGCAGCGTATTTCCCGAGACACCCCAGATGACGTTGAACCCAGGCTCGGTCCAGCGCAGGCAGGCGTCTACCAGCCGCGCCGCATCGTCCCAACTGTGCCACAGTCGCAAGTCCCGCGCGGTGGTCGGTTCGGGCTTGAACGAGCAGATCCGCCACGCAAACGCGATTAGCCCAAAGGCCTCGGCCTCGGCGCGCAGCAGCGCTTCGCCGAACACCTTCGAAATGCCGTAGCGCCCCGCCGGACGCGGCGCGAGGCTGTCGCACAATACCGTATCGGCGGGGTGCAGCCCGAAGGCCTGGTTCGAACTGGCATAAATGATCGTCTTGACGCCCGCCCGCCGCGCCGCCTGCACCGCATTGTAGGCGCCGGTATAGTTGCGCTCGACCATCGTCGGCCAGTCGATGTCGCGCGGGTGACCGGCGAGGTGGATGACGGCGCGCGCGCCCTGCATCGCCTCGGCCATGGCGTCCTGATCGGACAGGTCGGTCTTGATGAAGCCCGCCGTATCGCCATCGGCCGGCTCGACGATATCGGTAAAGCGCACGGTATAGCCGGCCGGCCGCAATCGCTCACGCAGGCAGGTGCCGATGCGGCCCGATCCGCCCGTGATGAAGATGTCGCCCGGCGGAACGGGCGTGCTGCCAAGGCCAAGCCGGTCCATCTATTCGCCCCCGAACGGCAGGGGGTTGTCTTCCTTATAAGCGGTATAAAGGGCCAGCGCTGCTTCCTTGGCTGGGTAAAAATGCGTGACGTTGGCGCCGCCCAGAATGTGCGCCTGGGCGAAGGTTTCGTAATGTTCCATGCGCAGCGCCTCCGGCAGGATGTCATCGAGATATTCCAGCGGGATCACCATCACGCCGTCGCCATCGCCGAGCATGACGTCCCCTGGATAGACCGCAACCCCGCCACAGCCGATCGGTACATTCATTTCGACGCCGTGCTGCTTGGTCAAATTGGTCGGTGCCGAGCGCGCTGCGACATAGATCGGAAGATCGAGCGCGGCGGCATAATCCGAATCGCGAATGCCGGCGTCCGACACGAACCCTTCGCAGCCGCGCGATTGCAGCCGCGATGCGAGGATGCCGCCGAGCGACGCCGAGCTTGCGTCGCGGCGGCAATCCATCACCAGCACGTCGCCAGGCCCCACGGTTTCGACCGCAACGCGTTGCGGATGTTGCGGGTCGCGGAAGATTTCGCGCTTGTCGATATCTTCACGCGCCGGGATGTGGCGCAGCGTAAAGGCCTGACCGATCATCGGGCGACGATGTTCGGTCAAGCGGAAGACGCCTTGGATGAACTGATTATGCAGGCCACGCGCGTGGAGGATCGTGGCGACCGTCGCGGTCGAGACCGTTGCGAGCTTTGCGCGAGTGATGTCGTCGAGGCGGCGCAGTGGCGTGGTCATGGGATGAAGGCTTTCAACTGAGAGGAGCATCATTTGAGCAATCGCGCCTGGCCCCAGACCGCGCTCACGGGCACGCTCCGGTCGCTCGCGTGCCGCACCACGAGTTCCACGATTTTGGCCGAACCGATTGTGGCGGTCAGGGTGAAGGGCGCGTCGCCGAATCTCAGCAGCGGCGACCGGGCAACGGGTTTACCATCGGCATAGACGATGAAGCGGACCGGTTCGCGCGTCGTCAGGCTGTTGTCGTCGATGCCGACGCGTGCCGCAAACGTCCGATATTCGCCATCATTGCGCACTTCGAGCCGCGAGTTGGCGAGGATGCCGATGCCGCTGAGCAGCGTTTCCCCGCGCAGCAGCAGCGATCCGCCATAAGGCGATTGGTCCGCCATCGCGCCGCCCCAACCGGCATATACGGGTCGCGAGCCGCCGGAATTGGTGCCCTCCCACGGATTGACCGCGCGGTGGACCAGCGGATCGGCCTGCGGCGAGACGACGCCGTCTTGCGCGACATTCACCCGACCGGGCACTTCGGAAAGATACACCCCATCGACGAGTTCGCGGGTTCCGGTCGCTTCGAACACCAGCGTTTCGCGCGGTGCGACCTTGAAGCTGCGCTCCTTGGTGAAAGGATCCAGCTTGGCCTTCGACCACAAATCGCGCAGCACGATCGGCGACCCTTCCGCGAACTTCAGATGCTGGGCCATCAACAGGACATCGGTCGGCCCTGTCCCGCGATTGAAGATGGCCACCACCTTGCGATCCGTCCCGGCGAGCGTCTTGACGAAAATCTGCACATCGTCCGAATCGTGCGCCAGCACGGCCTGATGCCCGCCTTTGTCCTGGTTCGCAGCGACCAGATCGGCATTGCCCCAAATGTCGAGCAGCGCCCTGGGGGCATCGCGCATATCGTATCCGATCAGCAGCGGCGCGTTGATCACCGCCCATAACGCGAAATGCGACCGCGCCTCGGTCAGATGGTTCAGATCGAAATCGCCATGCCCGACGAACAGCATGTCGGGGTCGTTCCACGCGCCCGGCTGAGCATAGAGGGGACGGTTCGCGGCGCTGTCGAAGGTGTGCAGCATGCGGCCCCAGACCGGGCTGATATCGTTGCTGGTGCGCACGAGATTGCCGAAATCCTTGCCCCAGGCGCGGACGTTCGCCGCCCCCCAAGCGCAGATCGAGAGAATATAGTCTCCCTTCGGCCGCGCGCGCGCGATCGCGTCGCCGACGGCGCGGTATGCGGTGCGGACGGCGGCGACATCCGACCGGTTCACCGATTCGCGCACGATCGGTGTGGGGTGGACAGCGTAATCGGCCTTGCGCTTTTGCCACGCGCGCTGCGATTCCTCGTCTACCCCGCAGGCATCGACCTTGATGTAATCGAAGTCCCAGTCGGTGAAATACAGGTTGATATCGCGCTCGATGTTCCCGGCCAGCCCGATCTCACGCTCCGCGACGGTGCCTTCGGGAAGATAGCGCGGATCGCTCGAATACGATTGCGAGCAGCTATTATGGCCGATGTCGGAATAGATACCGGCCTTGAGGCCCATTGCGTGGAGCCGGTCGGTGAGCGGGCGGAAGCTGGTGCCCTCGGTTCCGCGTACCTTCGCGCTCGGGAAGATGTTGGTGCGGATTTGCATGCGACGGTCGGACAGGCGGCGTTTGTGCCACCAGCCATCGTCGATGTTGACGAAGCGATAGCCGAGTTTGGCAAGGCCGGAATCTACCAGCGCCTGAGCGGTGCCGATCACCTTGGCTTCGTCGATCGCGGTTTCGAACGCATTCCAGCTGTTCCAGCCCATTGGCGGGGTGGCGGCGTTACCGCGCGTGTTTGCGGTCCATTTGCCGGTCGGCGCTAGCGGATCGAGCGCAGCGCGTGCGACGGCGGGTGCAGCGATGATCAGTGCCACCCCGGCAACACGCGTCGCCAAGCGCCGTGTCAGCTTTTGCATGTTTTTTCCTCTCCCTGCATCAGCATATACCGCCGCCAGCCAAAGTTGTAATACTAAAAATTACTCTTTATGCGTTGGCCACGAATTGGGAGAGAGTTATGTGGAAACGCGCAATCCCCGGCCTGTGGCTGGGCGTTTTGGCTATTGCGCTGGTCGGCGCGTCGTCGCTCTCCGCGCAGAACTCTGCGCCGACATCGGAAGAGCGCGCGCTTGCCGCTGCGCGACCGGTCAGTGTGCTGCCCGCCGATCCGGCGCACAGCTTCACGTTCCGCGACGGCGTCAATAAGGAACCCAAGGCCAGCTTCGTGGTGACCGGCGAGCGCAACGGCCAACCGCTGTACCGCGCCGACAATCCCAAAGGGTCGGTCAACCAATATGGCGTCACCGTCCGCTGGCTGACGGGGGCGGCGATCCGCAAGGGCGATGCGTTGCTGGTGCGGTTCATCGCGCGCGCAATCAAGGCGCGGCAGGAATCGGGCGAGGCCGAGGGGTTGCTCACCTTTCAGCAAGTCGGCGCGGGTGGCACCCGCGAGCTGACGCAGGCGTTCAGCGTGGGCCCGGACTGGACCCGCATCAGCGCGCCGTTCGTCGCAACCCGCGACTATGCCGCCGGTGAGGCCGGTACCACGATCGCGTTCAGCAATCTGGAACAGACGATCGAATTCAGCGAGCTCGAAGCGCTGAATTTCGAGCAGCGCATCGCCGTTTCGGCTTTGCCGGTCACCCGGTTCACCTATGTCGGTCGGGATTCGAAGGCCGCGTGGCGCACGCAAGCGCTGCAGCGGATCGAGCAAATCCGCACTGCTCCGCTCGCAATCCGTGTGGTCGATCGGCGCGGCAAACCCGTGGCGGGGGCGTCGGTCGCTGTCGAGATGACGCAATCCGCCTTTCTGTGGGGATCGGCGGTCAGTGCCGAGCGCTTGCAGGAAAAGAGCGCCGACGCCGATCGCTATCGCCGTCAGGTCATCGATCTGTTCGACACCACCGTGATCGATAACGGCTTCAAATGGCCGCGCTGGGTTCAACCCGCTTTCCGCGCGCGCGCGCTCGAGTCGCTCGATTGGCTGCGCGCGCAGGGCAAACGGGTAAAAGGCCACAATCTCGCTTGGCCGGCGTGGAAGTTCAGCCCCGGCTTCATCACCAGCGATCCCACCAAGCGCGCCCAGATCGCCGCGCTGAGCGATGCCCATATCCGCGAGATCACCGCCGCCACCAAGGGCAAATTGATCGGCTGGGATGTCGTCAACGAGCCGCTGCATGAAACCGACTATTTCGAACACATGCCGCGCGAACACGTCGCGCAGTGGTTCAAGATCGCGCAGGCCAGCGACCCCGCGATGAAGCTGACGCTGAACGAATATGGGATGCTCAACCGCAGTTCGAGTCCGCTGATGATCGCCGATCTGCTCGAATTCTCGCGGATGCTGCGCGCGAATGGCGCGCGCGTCGATGTGCTGGGGGTGCAAAGCCATGTCGGACAGACACCGCGTGCACCCGTGGCGGTGCTGAGC
>Ga0209181_10013607_pt1 | contig 10159 bp, 4 predicted proteins | sample MAT05_FD_187208 | JGI IMG/M metagenome (GOLD analysis project Ga0209181, IMG submission 187208) | Freshwater microbial communities from Lake Fryxell liftoff mats and glacier meltwater in Antarctica - MAT-05 (SPAdes) (version 2) | ecosystem: Environmental > Aquatic > Freshwater > Ice > Liftoff...
CCGCAGCCGTTCGCTGAAACCATCCTCTCGCATCAGGTCCGCGTAACAATAGCTCTCCACCTGCGCCCGGTCATGTTCTCCCAGCAGACCCTCAACGAAATACGCCACCGAATGTTCCCGGAAATCCGGCGAGATGTATCCAACCCGCAAACGCCGCTCGGCTTCGGGATTGTTCCCGTGGTTCCGGATCGGTCTGGCTGGCTCGCCAGCATGGTTCTGGTCCCAGCGAAGATGCTCCTCGAACAAGGACTTGGCATCCCCGTCCGGCAGATAATGCAACCCGAGGAGCAGGCTGCTGTGAGCCACGGAAAAGTCCGACCGGCATTGGAGCGCGCGCCGATACTCTGCAACCGCCTCATCAATGTGACCGCACTCCCGCAGAATGGTGCCGAGATTGTTGTGGGCGTCCGCGAAATCCGGCCTGATGACAAGTGCCCGGCGGCATTCGGCAATCGCCTCCTCGAGCCGGCCTTGATCTCTCAGTGTATAAGCCAGATTGCTGTGAACCTCAGCATAGTCAGGTTTAAGTACGATCGCCCGGCGGTAAGCGGCCGCCGCTTCATCGAGCCGGCCCATCTCCTTGAGGGCGTTGCCCAGATTGGCGTGTGCCTCCGCGAAGTTCGGCATCAATTGAAGCGCCTGGCGACACGAGCTGAGAGCCTCGTCGAAGCGGCTCAGCATTCTCAGCGTATCACCAAGATTATTGTGAGCCTCGGCGTAGTCGCGTCTTGCGTCGATAGCCATACGATAGGCTGCGACTGCATCGTCGAACTGGCCCAGTCTCACCAAGGCCACGCCCAGATTGTTGTGTGCCTCCGGGTAGTTCGGCCTGATCTGGATCGCCCTGCGATAGGCGGCGACGGCTTCACTCACCCGACCCAACTCCCAGTTAGCGACGCCAAGGTTGACTTGGGCCTCCGCGAAGTCCGGCTTGAGCGCGATAGCCCTGCAATTTTCGGCGACAGCCAGATCTAGGGCGCCCAGTTTTCGATAGGCTTCTCCTATATTGGAGTGAAATTCCGGAACGTTCGGCGACAAGGTGATCGCCTTTTGAATCATCTCCACGGCGACATCATTCCGCCCCACCTGATGTGCGATCACCCCCAGCAGATGCAGCGCATCAACGTACTGCGGCTGCACGGCGAGGATCTGCCGGTAGATCGCCTCCGCCTCCGCCAGTCGGCCGGACTGGTGGTGCTCAAGACCGAGATGGAATGCCTGGTCAATGGTCACATCAATGGCGTGGCTAGCTGTCTCATACACCACGCACGCCACATCTGCCGGAACGCCGCTTCCACATTCCGGGCGAAACGCGGCGCATCCGTCAAAGCCGAGTTGCGCATCCGCTCCCGCAGCGTCGCACGGAAATGCGCCAGGCGCGGGAGATCGCCGGCGAGTTTCACCGCGATCTCCACGTATTGGTCCGCAGTCCCGCCGATCAATTCGGGCAGGCCGAGCGTGCTCAGCACGCTGCCGACCATGCGTGCGCAGTGCGTCTTCCCCGCCAGCGTCACCGCAATCTCCACGTATTGGTCCGCAGTCCCGCCGATCAATTCGGGCAGGCCGAGCGTGCTCAGCACGCTGCCGACCATGCGTGCGCAGTGCGTCTTCCCCGCCAGCGTCACCACCGGCACGCCCATCCACAGCGCATGGCAACTGATCGTGTGTCCCGTGAAAGGATGGCTGTCCAACATCACATCCACGCGGTCATGCAGCGCAAGGTAATCCGCGAGCGGTTGACGGCCCTTGAACTCCAATCGCGCGGCATCGATCCCTTTGGCGCCAAAAAAATCCCGCAGCCTTCGCCGTTGGGATTCCTCATTGAGCCCCGCACCCGCCATCAACAATCGGGAACCCGCCACACGCAAAAGGATGCGCGCCCACACCTCCAGCAGCGGAACATTGAGTTTCGGCAGCGCGTGGAAGCCGGCGAAGGTGACGTGTCCCCCGGTCAATGCGGGGAGGGGTTGCACAGGCGGCGACTCTGCCGCAGGCCGGAAGCAGGCGAAGACATCTGGCAACCGGATCAATTGCTCGGCATGCAGATGCCCGCCGGTTCCCGGCGGATCCGCGAATGCATCGGTCAGACGATAGTCCATCGTTCGCAGGCCCGTGGTGTCGCAGTAGCCCAGATAACTCACCTGTACGGGCGCCGGTTTCCGGGCAAACACCAGCATTCGGTTGTGGGCGGTATGCCCGGCCAGATCCACGAGAATATCAATCCCGTCCTCGCGGATGAGATTTGTCACCTGCCCGTCATTCATCCCCGCGATCCTGCGCCACTGCCCGTCGTGTTGCTGAAAACGTTTGGTAAACTCGTCCTCACGCAATTGGTCCGCATAGCAGAACACTTCGACCCGCGCACGATTGTGCGCAGCCAGCAGACCTTCGAGGAAAAAGGCCACCGAGTGCTTGCGAAAGTCCGGCGAGACATAGCCGATGCGCAGGCGACGCTCAGGAACGGGAAGATTGCCATGTGGCACAACACGTTTGTCAGCGGGCCGCCCATGAGCCTCATCCCAGCGGCAATGTTCCAAAAATAGCTGCTCCGGACGTAAATCAGGCAAATAGTGAAGGCAAAGAAGCAGGTTGCTGTGAGCCTTCGCGCAGTCCGGCTGGATTTCAATGGACCGGCGATAAGCCTCAACCGCTTCGCTAAGGTGGCCTTGATCCTTGAGCGCGTTGGCCAGATTGCCCTGCGCCTGACGATAGTCCGGCTTGAGTTGGAGCGCCCGGCGATAGGCAGCGATCGCTTCGTCAAGTTGACCCTGCTCCCTGAACGCGTTTCCCAAATTGTAATGAGCCTCTGCGTAGTCCGGCTTTACTTGAATCGCCCGCTGACAGAGCGCGATGGCTTCCCCAAGCCGGCCTTGTTCAGTGAGCGCGACACCGAGATTGTTATGAGCCTTCGCGTAGTCCGGCTTAAACTCAAGGGCACGGCGATAGGCGATGACAGCCTGGTCGAGGTGGCCCAGCTCCCTGAGTGCGTTGCCCAGGTTATTCTGGGCCTCGGGATATTGCGGCTTGAGTTGGAGCGCTTGCCTGCACATGACGACAGCTTCGTCAAAACGACCTAGGTCGATGAGTGCCGCACCCAGATTGTTGACAGCCTCCGGAAAGGAAGGCCTAAGCTCGATTGCCCGGCGATATGCCGCAGCAGCTTCTTCAATACGCCCCGCTCTGCCTAGTGTGACACCGTGATCATTATATGCCTCGGGATAGTCCGGCTTTAGCTGAATTGCCATTTGGAATGCCGCGATGGCTTCATCAAGGCGTCCCAGTTCGGCCAGCGCCACACCGAGGTTGGAATGAAAGGCGGGGGCTGTCGGCACCATGGCGATAGCCTTTTGAATCAGCTCCGCCGCCACCTGATTCCGGCCCGCCTGATGCGCAAGAACTCCCAGCCAGTGCAGCGAATCGGCATGCTGCGGCTGGACGGCTAGGATCTGCCGGTAGGCCGCCTCGGCTTCCGCCAGCCGCCCGGCTTGGTGGTGCTGCACGGCGATCGCAAATGCTTCAGGAATGGTCACGAGGCTGGATTGGAGCATTGCTTCGCACACCACGCACGCCACATCTGCCGATACGCCGCTTCCACATTCCGCGCAAAACGCGGCGCATCCGTCAAAGGCGAGTTGCGCATCCGCTCGCGCAGCGTCGTCCGCAACTGCTCCAAGCGTGGAAGATCCCCGGCGAGTTTCACCGCGATCTCCACGTATTGGTCCGCGCTCGCACCAATCAACTCCGGCAGGCCGAGCGTGCTCAGCACGCTGCCGACCATGCGTGCGCAGTGCGTCTTCCCCGCCAGCGTCACCACCGGCACGCCCATCCACAGCGCATGACAACTGATCGTGTGTCCCGTGAACGGATCACAGTCCAGCAGCACATCCACTGCATTGTGCAGCGCCAGATAATCCCGCATCGACTGCCGGCCATTGAACTCCAGCCTTTGGCCATCGACTCCCCTCCCGGCAAAAACATCCCGCAACCGCCGTTGTTGGGATTCCTCATCGAGACCGCTGGCCGCCATCAGCAATCGCGAGCCAGGCACTTCGATCAGAATCCGCACCCACCTTTCCAGCAGCGGTCCATTGATCTTCGCCAGCGTGTGAAAACTCGCAAACGTGACGTGTCCGCGAGCCAATGCCGGGAGAGCGAGGACATCCGGCGAATCCACCGCCGGGCGAAAGCAGGCGAAGATATCCGGCAAACGCACCAGTTGCTCGGTGTGCAGATGCTCCGTGGTCCCCGGCGGATCTGCGTATCCATCCGTGAGGCGATAGTCCATCGCTCTCAGTCCCGTGGTGTCGCAGTATCCCAGCCACGTCACCTGCACCGGGGCGGGCTTGCGCGCAAACACCAGCAATCGGTTGCGCGCCGTGTGTCCCGCCAGGTCCACGAGGATATCGATCCCGTCTTTGGCGATAAGATCCGCCACCTGTGAATCCGCCATGCCTGTGATCCTTCGCCACTGCCCGGCATGCTGCCGCAGCCGTTCGCTGAAACCATCCTCTCGCATCAGGTCCGCGTAACAATAGCTCTCCACCTGCGCCCGGTCATGTTCTCCCAGCAGACCCTCAACGAAATACGCCACTGGATGCTCCCGGAAGTCCGGCGAGATGTATCCAACCCGCAAACGTCGGCCGGGATCCGGATCGTTGACATGATCTGCACTAAGTCTTGCCACAGGCTGCGCATGGACCTCCGCCCACGTGCTATGTTCCAGAAAGACTTCCCCTGGAACAAAATCAGGCAAGTAATGAAGACCCAAGAGCAGGTTGCTATGCATGCCGGCGTCGTCAGGCTTGAGTTGGATCGCCTGACGACCTGCGGCGAGAGCTTCATCGAGGGCACCCTGAACCGTGAGCACGTTACCCAGATTGTAGAAGCCCATTGCAAAGTCCGGCTGGAGTTGGATTGCACGGCAATACGCGGCAACGGCTTCGTCGAGCCGGCCTTGGTCCCAGTGCATGCTGCCCAGATTGTTGAGGGTCTCGGCGGAGTCAGGCTTGAGTTCCAGCGCCCGGCGATACACGGCGATGGCTTCGTCGAGCCGGCCTTGATCCCTGAGCACGCTGCCCAGACTGTTGTTCATCTCCACAGAGTCCGGCTTGAGCTGGAGCGCCCGGCGATACACTGCGACGGCTTCGTCCAGGTGACCTTGTTCCCAGAGGGCATTCCCAATATTGCTGTACGCTTCCTGAAAGTCCGGCTTCAATTGGATCGCACGACGAAACGCAGCAATTGCCTCATCGCGGTGGCCCAATGTTTTGAGCGCGTTGCCGAGATTATTGTGTGCCTGCGCAAAGTCCGGTTTGAGTGCGAGCGCCCGGCGACAGGCCACGACGGCTGCCTCGAACTTCCCTTGTTCCCTGAGCGCGTTGCCGAGATTGTTGTGCGCCTCGGCGTAGTCCGGTTTGAGTTCGATCGCACGGCGATACGCTGCAACGGCTGCGTCATCGCGACCTTCATCCTTCAGCGTGTTGCCCAGATTGTTGTGCGCCTGCGCAAAGTCGGGCTTGAGTTCGATCGCACGGAGAAAGGCAGCAACGGCTTGCTCAAGACGCCCCTGGCCCCGGAACGCGTTGCCCAGATTGTTGTGCGCCTCAGGGAACCCGGGCTTGAGTTCGATCGCCCGGCGACACGCCGCGATGGCATCCTCAAATCTGCCCACGTCCCCCAGCGTATTGCCCAGATTATTGTATGCCTCCGCAAAGTCCGGACTGAGTTCGATCGCACGGCGACACGCCTCGATGGCTTCGTCAAATCTGCCCGCGTCACGCAGCACATTGCCCAGATTGCTATGGGCCTCTGGCAACCTCGGATCCAGCCCGATGCTGCGTTGAAAGGCACCGATGGCTTCTTCCAGGCGGTCCAGCTTCCGGTACGCTTCGCCAAGATTGGAATGGAAAATAGCGTTGGCAGGAACCAAGGCGATTGCCTTGCAAATCATCTCCACGGCCACGTCATTCCGACCGACCTGGTGCGCGATCAGCCCAAGCAAGTGCAGCGCGTCGGCCTGGCGCGGCTCAGCCGCCAGGATCTGCCGGTAGTGTTGTTCTGCTTCCGCCAGCCGTCCATCTTGGTGGTGCTGGATGCCTAATTGCAGCGCCTGTGCGACTGTCAGGTTGCTCATTGGTCCGTCACCTCTTTCGCCGAGGTAATGGCCGTCTTCCGCAGCACGACGATCCATCCTTGTGCGTCGTCTGTCTCTTCCTTACGCAATACCACGTGGTCCGCGCGGACCTCGGCAAGACCGAATCTCCGTGATATCTCCCGGACATAACTGAGTGAATGGGCGAAGCGCACTTTGGTGTGAAGAACAAAGCCTTCACCATCGTGTCGTTCCACCGAGAATGCGAAGAGACCTCCGTTGCGCAATGTGCTGGCGGCGGCAGCGAAGGTTGCGGTCAAGTCTCCCACGTACATATACACGTCTCCAGCGAGGATCAGATCGAAGCTGTCCGCTTGATTCCGCATCGACTCGACCACATCGGAGACAATCAACCGATCATAGATGGCCCTGGCGGCGGCCTTTTCGATCATCTTGGGCGCCAAATCCACCCCGACCATCGTCCTGGCGTGCGGACGAAACTTCACCCCACAAAGCCCGGTTCCACATCCGAGGTCCAGAATGTCGAACTGTCTCGCGGGCGCCACAGCGAGGACCGCATCGAGGAGCTGTTCCGGAACACGGTAATTGAGTTTCCCGACCAGGTGTTCATCGAAGCGAGCGGCATACTCATCGAATAACCCGCGCACATAGGTGGCAGGGGCCGTGGACGCCGAAGTTTTTCCGGTCAATCCATCCAACACATACTGCCAGTCCGGCGAGTCCGGTTTGAATCGAATCGCCGTCCGGTATGAGGCGATGGCTTGCTCGATGAGGCCTTGAACCCTCAAGGCGTTGCCCAGGTCGTTGTGTGCCTCTGCGTAATCCGGTTTGTTATGGATCGCCGCACGAAAGGCGGCAATGGCTCCGTCGATCTGGCCGCTGCCATTCAGCACATTGCCCAGATTGTACCACGCCAGGGCGAAGTCCGGCTTGAGGTGAATCGCCGTCCGGTATGCAGCGATCGCTTCATCGATCCTGCCTTGGTCATGCAAGGCGTTGCCCAGATTGTTGTGGGACTCCGGGTGGCCGGGCCTCAGTTCCAGCGCGCGGCGGCAACTGGCGATCGCTTCATCGGGCCGGCCTTTTTCCCTCAGCGCGTTGCCGAGATTGTTGTGTGCCTCTGCAAAATCAGGCTGGAGTTCGACCGCCCGACGATACGCGATGATTGCGTCCTCCTGACGGCCCAATTTTCGATACACTTCTCCAAGGTTGGAATGGAACATGGCGGTCGTCGGAACCAGGGCGATGGCTGTGAGAATGATCTCCACCGCCACGTCATCCCGCCCCACCTGATGCGCGATCACTCCCAGCAAATGCAGTGCATCGGCATGCTGCGGCTGCACGGCGAGAATCTGGCGGTAGATCCCCTCCGCCTCACCGAGACGCCCAGCTTGATGGTGTTTAATCGCAACTTGGAACGCTTGGGCAGGGGACATGCCGATGAATTGGAGCATCTCTTCACGCACCACGCACGGAACATCTGGCGAAATGCCTTTGCGAATCTCGTGGCGTCCATCCGCACCGAGCCTTGGGCCGGTTTCCGCAGCCGCGTGCTTCGACAAATCACGGCCTGCACTTCCGCGGACCATTCTTCCCATCGCGACTCACGCGCCCGGCTCTGGCCCGCGATCCCATCGCGGACGAAAACGCCGGTGCGCGTCTCACGGCGCGGTGATTTTCAGGTGGGTGATGCTTTCTTGGAACGGATCTTTGCCCGCGTGGTCGGTGACGGGTTTTGCATTGTCGTGGCCGAGGCAGAAATCCTCCTGTGGCTGGCGGTCGGTGAGTTTCGCGGCTTTGCCCGTCACGGCGGGCTGATCGTTGCGCGTCAATCCATCGAGGCTCAGCGGTCCACCGGGCTCGCTGCCTTCGCGGCTTTCTTGTCGCCTTTGCCGCGCGGCTTGGCGGCCTCGGAAGGATAGAGCGTCTGCGGATTCGCGGCCTCGCCAGCGGGACGGCGGGCAGTCGGTGCGTTGCCGCCGATTTCCGCGCCCATCGTTTCCGCGAGCGCATGGAGCTTCGCGACGATGTCGGGGTGCTTGTCCGCGACGTTGGTCTTCTCGCCGATTTCTTCGTCGAGGTTGTAGAGGCGCGGTGCCTTGGCGCTCGCGTCGGACGACACGCCGCTTCCCACCGCCTCCGGTTGCGGCGCGATGGCGAGTTTCCACGGGCCCTGGCGCACGGCCTGGAGATTGTAGCCGGAGAAATAGTAATGCGCGTCGCGCTGCGATTGCGTGGTCTTGCCGAAGAGCAGCGGCGAGAGGTCGCGACCGTCGATCACGGGCTCGGACGGAACCGTGCCCCCGGCGAGTGCGACGGCGGTGGGCAGGAGATCGATCGTGCCTGCGACGGCGTCGCACACGCTGCCGGGCGCGATTTTTCCCGGCCACCACGCGACTGTGGGTTCGCGCATGCCGCCTTCCCACGTGCTGCCCTTGCCGCCGCGGAGCGGACCGGCGCTGCCGCCATCCGCGCCCTTGCTCAGCCACGGGCCGTTGTCGCTGGTGAAGACCACGAGCGTGCGCTCGGCCAGTTTCAATTCGCGCAAGGTGTCGAGCACACGACCTACGCTCCAGTCCACTTCCTCGACCCAATCGCCGAAGCGGCCATTCGCGGACTTTCCCGCGAACGCGGCACCGGGATGGATGGGCGTATGCACCGCCGTGTGCGGCAGGTAGAGGAGGAAGGGTTTCTCCTTGTTCGTGCGGATGAAGCCGAGTGCCTCCTCCGTGTAGCGCTCGACGATGCGGCTCTGATCGTCATCGGTGAGCAACTCGGCCACCTTCTCGTCGCGCACCAGCGGCACCACTTTTTGTCCGGTCGCCGTGGCGGTGCGCTGCATGTCGTTCGAATAGGGGATGCCGAGGTAATGGTCGAAGCCCTGTCTGGTCGGCAGGAATTCCGGCTGGTCGCCGACGTGCCACTTGCCGATGCACATCGTCGCATAGCCGCGTTCCTTGAGCCGCTCGGCGATGGTGAGCTCGACGGGATTCAATCCGTTCCTGCCTCCCGGACCGTACACTCCCGGCACCGACACGCGCGCGCCGTAGCAGCCGGTGAGCAATTGCGCGCGCGACACCGAGCAGACCGGCGCGGCGTAAAAGCTGGTGAGCTTCATGCCCTCGCGCGCCATGCGGTCGAGGTTTGGCGTCTTCTGCTTGGTCGCGCCGTACGGCCCGATGTCGCCGTAGCCGAGGTCGTCGATGAATAGGATCACGATGTTGGGCAGCGGTTCGGCGGCGAAGGCCGGACGGAGCAGAAGGAGTGATGACAGGAGGAGAATGAGGATTTTCATGGGGATGGTTGTGGGTTACGGCAGCTTGGGTTTCGAAGGAGTGCCACTGGCTTTCTCGACGGGATAGACGGCACCCTGTTTTTCCAGTCCGGCGATGAGGCCCTGCATGAGCCGCTTCAATTCGGCGGGCTCGGAAGCGGCCACGTCTTTTTGCTCGAAGGGATCCTTGGCGAGATTGAAGAGCTGGTAGTGCGAGCCCGCGGAGACCGCGGTGGGGAAGTAGTGGCAGATGACCTTCCAGTCGCCGTTGCGATAAGTGGTGAAGTAGTCGGTGCGATGCGGCGAGTGCGGGTAGTGCATCAGGAATGTCTCCTCCCGGGCGGGGTCGCGTTTTCCAGTGAGCAGCGTGTCCAGCCGCGCGCCATCGACGGTGTGACTTGCCGGGGCGGACTTGCCAGTGAGCGCGAGGATGGTCGGGAACATGTCGTACACCGCGGCCTGCTGGCTCTGGATCGCGCCCGCAGAAATCGGCAGGCGTTTCTGAAAAGCGTTGTCCGCATCCGGCTTTGCCCACGCTGCGATGAAGGGCACGCGCATGCCGCCCTCGTAGTGCGATCCCTTTTTCCCGCGCAACGGAGCCGCGCACGCGACTGCGTGCTCATGCCCGAGCGGTGCGTCGGAGCCATTGTCGCCGAGGAAAAAGATGAGCGTGTTCTCCGCGACGCCGAGCTTGTCGAGCTCGTCGAGCAGGTCACCGAGCGATTTGTCCATGCCCTCGGTGAGCGTGGCGAATGCCTGCGCAGGCGCGGGCT
>Ga0209181_10013608_pt1 | contig 10159 bp, 7 predicted proteins | sample MAT05_FD_187208 | JGI IMG/M metagenome (GOLD analysis project Ga0209181, IMG submission 187208) | Freshwater microbial communities from Lake Fryxell liftoff mats and glacier meltwater in Antarctica - MAT-05 (SPAdes) (version 2) | ecosystem: Environmental > Aquatic > Freshwater > Ice > Liftoff...
AAAAATCCATAGTGGTCCACCCACGCTTGCGCCCGCTTGCGCAGGGCCTCCACTTTAGCGCGCGGTTTCTGGACCAGCCGCGTGTTGCCCGGCGGCCAGCCGTTGTTCGATCCTCTGATATTGGTTTGACCGCCGGTGCTGGTCTCGATCGCGGGTCGCCGGATAAAAGGGCCGGAGAAGGGTCAGTCCTTACTTTTCAACCAAACGCCTGCCGCCCCACTACAAGGCAAGAAGTAAGGACTGACCCTTTTTTGACCGTACCTCCGGGACGAACCAATGGGCCGCTTTCGGGCAGGAATCGGCTCCCCTGAACTTCGTCCAGGTGTTCCGGTCCGCTGATCCAAGAAGGCCGCCGGTCACAACCGACAGCCCTCCGCGGTGACCGTCCCGCTACACCGGGGCGCGACGCTGTTCCAGATCCGTTCGCACTTTCCGCATGCGTTCCTGGGTCAACGGGTAGCGCCGCAACAGAAATAAACCGACGGCAAACGCCACAAGCGGTCCGGCGGAAAACAGAAGTCGCATTGAAGTGATCGTTCCGGCCGGCTGCTCCACACCGCGCGCCTGGTCAAAACCAACCATGACGAGCAGGATGCCGCCGAGAGAGTTGGTCAAAGCGACACTGAATTTTTGCATCCAAGAGGAAATCGCAGCATAGGCACCTTCCCGTCTGACGCCGCTGGTGTGCTCGTCCCAATCGACGACATCGGCCTTCATCGACTGCAGCAGAATCCAGAAACCGGTTTCGACCGGTGCGAGCAGAAATGGCAGGGCCAGTTGCGCATAAGGCCACCGGGGATCGAAAAGAAACCATTTGCCGATCGCTCCCACGCTGCCCACGACCAGACAACCCATCAACGTTCGCTCCTTGCCCCAGCGCTTGGCCGCCGCGGTGAGGGGAGGAATGAGGGCGAACACGGCCACCAGATTGACACTCGAGTACAGGCCCGAGAGGGTGGTCGCCTTCGCGAGACTGCCTCCGCACACGTAGTAGGTGTTCACATACACGGAGAAGATCTGCACGGTATAGGTCCCAAGGATGAAGACCAGGGTCAGTCCCATCAGGAGTCTGAAGGGAACGTTGCCGAAGGTGCTGCGGAAACTGTTGAGCAGGTTTTGCTTGGCCTGCTTGGCGGCGAGGTGGCGGTAGCGTTCCCGGGCGAAAAGCGCGAACAGGCCCAGCAGAAAGCAAAGCCCCAGAGCCACGCCCATCACGCGCAGGCCCACGTAAATGTCGGGGAATCCGCCCCATTGCGCTCCGCGCAGCGCCCAGACTGCGGTGACACCAGCGACCGCCCCGCACAAACTCCTCATGGCGTTGACGCGAGTGCGTTCATGATAGTCAGGCGTCATCTCGATCTGCAGTGCGAGGTAAGGGACGCAAAACAAGGTGTAGCAGAAATAAAACAGCAGCAGTGTGACACAGAACCACGCCATGGTGAGCGTGGGCGTCAAGTCGCGTGGAACGCACCAGATGAGCGGGAAGGTCACCGCACAGAGAATCGAGCCCGCGAGAATGAACGGCTTGCGCCGGCCCCATCGCGTGCGGGCGTTGTCGGTGATCGTTCCCATGATGGGATCGAGCACCGCGTCAAAAATCCGCGCGATCATCAGCATCGTGCCAATCCACACGGGGTTCACGCCGAGGATGATGTTGAAGACGGACGACGCGAGCTGCTTGGGGGCGTTGACGCCCATTCCGTAGGGCAGTCCGCCGACGGCGAATCCCCAGAGCTCCCGCGGACTCAGCCGCTCGGTCGGGGCACCGGGCTTGTTAGGGGTTGGGGGCATGGAGGTGAGCTCGGAAGTCCCCCACGTCGCTGGCGAACAGAAATCAATGGGCGTCCTTCCGCATCAACCGCGGTTCGGCCCTTTCCCCGGCAGGACTTCGCCTCGCGAATCAATTGGAAGCAAGGAATGCTAGGCCCGGCCCGCGACAAGAAGCGAAGCCTGTGATACTCTCGCTTCGTTCCATGAAACTCCCTCCCTCTGCGACGCCGGCCCTTCGCGCGTTCGAACGACACAAGTCGATTTCGTCGGTGGAACGACACACCGGACGCCGGCATGGACTTGACCACTATACCGGCATCCTCTCCTTGCAGGCCCTCGCCCGCCTCGCGATCGTGTCCGGGGATGAGGAGTTGATCGAGCGGGCAAGGCAGGAGTTGCTGCCATTCGTACGCGGTGAGCGGGACTTCCCGTGCAATTTCCCCAATTACCTGTGCGGCGGGAATGGCACAGCCTATCTGCTTTCATGCGGCAGGCTTCCGGAGGCGCGGGCCGCCGTGCATCGCCGCGCCGAGGAAACGTTGCTCGCCTCCGCCCGCTCGCACGACGGCATCATCACCCTGCCGGGACTCGCCGGCACCGACAAGGTTTGGATTGATGCAGCGTTCGCCACGACGCCCTTCATGCTGCACGCGGGCCTCGCACTGGGCGATCCGCGCTATGTGGACGATGCCGTCAACCAGACGATGAGGCTCATCGGGATCCTGCGTGATCCCGCGAACGGGCTCGTGCACCAGGCCCGGAGCTTCTCCAAACCCGGCGCCGTCTCGGAAGACCACTGGAGCCGGGGCAACGGCTGGGCGATCCTCGCACTGGCGGATCTGGTCGACGGACTGCCGGCCGACCACGCCCGTCGCAAAGAAGTAGAGACGGCCTTCGTTGATCTGCTGGCAGCCTGTCTCCGGGTGCAGAATGCCGAGGGGCTGTGGCATCACGAAATGACACTGCCGTCCTCACTCGTGGAAACCTCCGGCAGCGGGCTGATCCTCCATGCCTTGGGCGTCGGCCTCGCAAGGGGGCTGGTGCAGTCCGGGCATCGGGCCGACTTTGACCGGGGCCTGAAGGGGCTTCTCCACTACATCGATCCCGATGGCTCGGTGCGCAACACCTGTGAGGGTTGCCTCAGCCCGGGCGACGGATCCATCGCCGCCTTCCTGACCAAGCAGCCCATCGACAACGACCCCCACGCCTTCGGACCAATCACCCTGGCCTTCACCGCCGCCCTTATGCTCGAAAAGACGCCCACCCAGCCCGCGATCATGAATCTGGACAAACTCAAGGCCGAACGGGCCACCGGAGGGGCGCTCGCGCCACTCTCCCTGCCCGAATTGGAGATCTGCCAGCGCTACGAGAAAGTCTTCACCGCCGCGGTCAATGACGCGCTGCGTGAGCGGGGTCTGACGCTCCAAACCCTGCCCAATCACCTCGTGCCACTGCGCGACACCATGAAGGCGGCCGGTTTCGCCTTCACCATCAAGGGCGCGAAGAGCTTGGAGCTGCGCAACGAGATGGCCCAGCGCGCCGAGATGCTCGATGCGCTCACCGAACACTGTTTCATCGCCTGGGACACCAGCAATGACGATGAATCCGCCCAGTGGGGTGAATGCATGACCATGGCCGCCCTTCGCAAACACTGCCGCGGGGCCGTGGTGGACGGCGGCGTCCGCGACACCGACCGCGTGCTTGAACTCGGCATTCCACTCTGGGTGCGCTACCGCAGTTCCAATGGCATGCTCGGTCGCTTCCGCATCAGCGGCTGGCAGGTGTGCATCCGCCTGGGGGACGTCTTCGTCCAGCCCGGCGACCTCATTTTCGCCGACATCGACGGGGCGATTGTCGTCCCGCGGGCGCTGACGGTCCCGGTGCTGCTTCGCGCCGAAGAGATCGCCAACGGCGAGTCCGAGCTCAAGCGTTGGATCAATGAAGGCATGTCGGCCGTCGAGATCGTCAAGCGCGGCGGATACTTTTGAACCTCCCATCCATGAATCTTTACCAAGACAAGGTTGTCGTCATCACGGGTGCCTCAAGCGGCATCGGCCTTGAATGCGCCCGGCGGTACGCCGAAGGCGGTGCCAGCGTGGTCCTGCTGGCACGCCGTCCTGAGCCGCTGGCCACGGCCACTCGCGCGGTGGAGGCCGCCCAAGGCGCTGGCCAGGTCGTGAGCCATGCGCTCGACGTCACCGACGAGGCGGAGGTACAGCGCGTCTTCACCTCCATCGCAGCGCAACTCGGACCCGTTGACATTCTTGTCAATAGCGCAGGCACCGGGTTCGCCACGGATTTGGCCAAGGTTTCGTTGGCCGACTATCACCGCATCATGGAAACCAACGTCACCGGAGTGTTCCTCTGCAATCGCGCGGTGCTGCCCGCGATGCGTGAACGCAAGCGGGGTCACATTGTCAATGTGTCCTCGATCACGGGCAAGGTATCGAATCCGAACGCGCCTCTCTACTGCGCCAGCAAACACGCGCTCAACGGCTATACCTCCGGCCTCCAGCAGCAGGTCGCGGCCGACAAGGTCCGCGTTTCCCTTGTGTCCCCGTCATCAGTCGACACCGCCTACTGGGATGGCCGTCCCGTGGACCGCTCCAAATTCCTCCAGGCGGCTGAAGTCGCCGCAGTCATCCTGTTCATCACTGGCCAGCCCGAGGGCGTGCTCATCAAGGATGTTGATCTGACGGCATTGCGCTAACTCCCAGCTCTTTGATCATGCAAGCTGTTTATTACGAACGCAACGCCACCATCCGGGTCGGCGAAGTCACACCCGTGCCTCCCGGCCCAGGCCAGGTCCAAATCCAGGTCGCCTTCGGCGGCATCTGCGGCACCGATCTTGGCATCTATCACGGTAAAATGAACTGGCGCGTCGCTCCGTCGCAGATCCTCGGGCACGAGATCTCCGGAACCGTCGCCGCGCTGGGTAAGGGCGTCACGGGCCTCGCGCTCGGGGACCCGGTGACCGTGATGCCACTCGCGCCGTGCGGGACGTGCCCGGCGTGCGCCGCAGGCCACAGCCACATCTGCCACAATCTCAAGTTCATGGGCATTGACGCACCCGGCGGCTTCCAGTCGCGATGGACCGTGCCGGTGCACACGGTTTTCAAGCTGCCTCCGGAACTGCCGCTGAAGCGCGCCGCGCTCATCGAGCCGATCGCGGTGGCGTGTCACGACGTGCGAATGGGCGAGCTTCGCGCCGGCGAATTCGCGGTGATCATCGGCGGCGGTCCCATCGGTACGCTGATTGCGCTGGTGGCGCGGCAGGTCGGAGCGAGGGTGCTGCTCTCGGAAATCAATCCCCATCGGCTGCGCTTCCTGCAGGAACTTGGCTTCGAGGCGGTCGATCCGCGCGAGGTGGAGTTGCCCAAACGGGTCGAAGAACGTACGGGCGGCGCGGGTGCGGACGTGGTGTTTGAGGTCACTGGTCATCCTTCCGGAATTGAGACCGCAACGAAGCTGCCGCGCACCCGCGGCCGGATCGTCATTGTCGGCATCTTTGGCAAGCCGGCGCCGGTGGATCTTTTTCGATTCTTCTGGCGGGAGCTTCGACTCATCGGCGCCCGGGTCTATGAAGCCCAGGACTTCGACCGCGCCATCGCCCTCGCGGCTGCCGGGGAGTTGCCCTTCGATCAGCTCATCACCGACGTGCTCCCGCTCTCCGAGGCGCATCAGGGCATACAGCGGATGGACTCGGGCGGGGATGTGATGAAAATCCTGCTCGCCTGCGATTGAACCAAGGATAACAAACCTACGCTTCGTGAACCCCTCCGACCTGTTTCGTCTCGACGGCAAGACCGCCCTCGTCACCGGCTGCAAGCGCGGTATCGGCCTAGCGATGGCCACGGTGCTCGCCGAGGCCGGCGCCGACATCATCGGCGTCAGCGCCACGCTTGAATCCAGCGGCAGCGCGGTGGAAAAAGCTGTCCATGCCGCGGGCCGGACGTTCACCAGCTATGCCGCGGACTTCGCCGACAGGGCGGCGCTGCTGGCCTTCATCAAGGCGGTCAAGTCGGCCCATCCCGTGATCGACATCCTGGTCAACAACGCCGGCACGATCAAACGCAAGCCGGCGGTGGATCATCCGGACAACTACTGGGACGACGTCATCGAGATCAACCTCACGGCGCAGTTCATCCTGTCGCGCGAGATCGGCCGCGACATGGTTGCGCGCGGGGCCGGCAAGATCATCTTCACGGCCTCGCTGCTCACCTTTCAGGGCGGCATTACGGTGCCAGGCTACGCGGCCAGCAAGGGCGGCGTCGGCCAGCTCACCAAGGCGCTGGCCAACGAGTGGGCCGGCAAGGGGGTCAACGTGAACGCCATCGCGCCTGGATACATCGCCACGGACAATACCGAGGCGCTGCGAGCCGACCCGGTGCGGAGCAAGTCGATTCTCGAGCGCATTCCGGCCGGTCGCTGGGGCGATCCCGAAGACTTCAAGGGACCGGTGCTCTTTCTCGCCTCAAAGGCGGCCGACTACGTGCATGGCACGATCCTGGTGGTTGACGGCGGGTGGATGGGCCGGTGAACCCGAGCTCAGAGCAGCCGGCTATCGGCCTGCAGGGTGGTGTTTTGAAACAGGATTCCTCGGGCGACCGAGCGCCGATAGTCGACCGGCGTGCTGCCGGTGACCTTCTGGAAGGTTCGACTGAAGACGGAGCTTGAACCGAAGCCACACCGTTCGGCGATTTCGGTTATCTTGAATTTGGAGCTGGTGAGAAGCCCCTTGGCGGCATCGATCCTCAGCGTGCGCAGGTACGAGAACACCGTCACACCCGTGGCCTCCTTGAAGCAGCGGCAGAGGTGCTCGCCGCTCAGCTTCACTTCCCAAGCGACCTCAGAAAGCGTGAGCGCCCGCCCACGATTCTCGAAGAGGAATTGCTTGGTGTGTTCCACGGCCCACGATTGCGCGGCAATCTTGGACAGATTGCCCGGGTCGTGACCCGGGGCGGCTTCACTCAGCTGGCGCGCCACTTCCGTGACCATGAGACGGCAATAGGCGCCAATGCGGAAGCGGTGGCTCGGGGCGGCGTTCTCGCTCTCGCTCCGAATCGCCATGGCCAGCTCGAACAGCCGGCCGGAGAGTCCGCCCGGGAGAACGCGCACCACCTTGAACGACTTGCGGACAAACGCGGGGAAATCCAATTCCGGATCCGGTCCGGTCCGGCCGTCATTTCGTCCGGAATCCGTTCCGTCGCGGAGCGTCGCCGGGTCGAAAACGATCCGCATGATGTGCAGGCGCTCCTCACTTCGGCGATTGCGCGGTGTGTAGAGTTGCCGGCAAGGCCGCGGTACAATCAGGAGGTCGCCCTTGCCGACGGGGCCGATCACCCGCTCGTCGACCACCAGATCTGTGGCACCCTCAAAAAAGAGGATGAACTTGAGATCGGAATTGTTCACTTCAAGCTGGCGGCCACGCGGGATGAAGACGACGCGCTCGTCGACAAAGTCAAACGGGGGTTCAATTGGACGGACGGTGTTGAAGCTTTCGCCCATGGGGGTCCTAGGACCCACCCACGTTGGCAGGGTTTCGTCGGCAGACAAGCCCGGGATGGACCCACTTGCCAGCATCGTCCAGCCCGCCGCTCAGGCCTGATCCAGGCTCCAGCTGTCTGTTCGGGTGCCATCGACGGTCCACCGGGCACCGGTGCCATCCTGAAGCTGAAGGACGCGCTGCCCGGGAACGACCGAAAGAGTCCACGACTCCCGCGAGTTCTTTAGATTGACCGACCCATTTTCGGTTTTCAGGTGCCAGCCGATCACTAGGCCCGCGTCATCGAAAGCCAGCGCATGGATCGCACATCGATCCGACGCGGGAGCCGGTTCAGTGAAGTTCACGATCGTGGCGGAGCCGGTGCCTCCTTCTCCGAGCTCGGCGGGCTTGGGGTGGTAGGCATCGTGCATGAACCCCTGGGCGACACTGGTGTTCCGGCCTGGGCCGACGTGAAAGAGCTTCAGTCCGACCGCTCCGCGGCGAAAGATGAACCGGTCGGGTGGCAGCAACCTGAGATCCGACGCCCTATCGCGGTTGTTCAGCACCCAATGCCAGGTGGTGCGGAGAGGCTCAACGGTGGCAATGAAATCCACGACGAAGAGCACGTGGGATCCCGCCAGCAACCAGACCCGGTTGAACTCGCGCACCTCTGGCCCATAAGCCCCTGCCGCAGCCGAAGCCACCACCTTCACTCCGCCTTTTTCCGCGCACAGCAGGGTGCGCGTGGCCCGCGGCACAGGCGGTCTCGGCTGCCGTTGCTCGTCGAGGAGTCGCTTGGCCGGGGAGGATTGTTGCAGGACTTCTCCACGACCCTGTTCCTGAAGTCCGAAACCCGCGGCGCCCCGGGCGAACGTGCAGGTGCTGTGACTGCGGCTGCCGATCTCGATCTCATGAATGAGGCCGCGATAGCAACTGTGTCCGGGATCGACCAGAAGCCTTTCCCGGTTGTGCACGAGGATGAAGCTGTTGATGTCGCCGTGAAGGTGACCCGAGCAGGCGAGCGGCTCAGTGCCGCCTGTGCGCAGGGCAACGACCGTGCGACCCTCCCAGCGATCACGCACCAGCACGTCGCCATTTCCGAATGCCTCCAGCGTCGACAATCCAACCGCGACGGGATCACGCGGCGCAGGAGCCCGGGTGAGCAGCGGCAGCGCCAGAAAACCGAAGTGGTTGACAAAACCGAAGGTGGCGCGGTCGAAAGGACCCTGGCGCGGATTGCCGGTGTAGTGCGTGTCAAAGAGCGAGCGGGCCAGGCCGGCCAGGTCGGGCTCGAGTGCGGCTGTGCGCGAAGCAATGTGCAGGAGCACGTCAGCCGTGGGCCGAAAAATCGCCGCCGAGTCGGCGAAGTTGGCCGCTCGAGGGCGATCGAGCGAACCCCACCCGCCGCCCATCGGCTTGGAGTAGAAGTGACTGCAGGCCGCCCACCGAACAAAGCGGCTGTGCGGCAACAGCGGCAATTCGCCGGCCAGACCCGGCTGCCGCCTCACCAGGGCCTCCCACGCCAGCATTAGATGAAAAGCCGCGTAGTTGGCGTACTGCAGCGACTCGCCATAGCTGCCGTCAGATTGAAACGCCTGGACCGCAATCTTGTAATGGCCGACAGCCTCCGCCATGGCGACCCGGTCGTCGAGCACGGCGGCTGGCACCGCGAGGCCGGCGGTGAGGACACAGCGCCAGTTGGCAACGATGGTGTTGTTTTCCAGCCAGCGGCGGCACTGAGGAATGGCATGGTCACGCAACGCAGTGATGATCTCGCCCTGTTCCGATTCGGAGAAGACGTGGGGAGCCAGATCGAGCGTCGCAGCCAGGCTCCAGCTTAAGTGGGAGGTCTCTAGATTGCCGACCGGCGGGTTCAGGCTGTGATCGCGAAACGCCGGCCCCACCCAGGCTTGTGGATCGAGACGGGCGATACCCAACGCCGAATGGCGGAGCCAGGCACCGATCGCGGCCTCGGGCGCCGCGGCCATCATGAAAGCCCCATCGGTGAGATACTCCGCAACACAGTGCCACCAATCGACGGTGGCCTCCCGGTCGAGCAGGCTCGGGCTTGCCGCACGCCGGGCCACGCGCTCGCGCATCGCCCAGAGCAAACCGACGCCGGGATGAGTGTGGCGGGAGGTTTCAAAGTCCCGGCGCTCGGAGTCGGAGAAGAAGAGTGACATGGTGCTTGGGGCAAAGCCGGCCTGTTCGCCGCTCAAGGGTGCGCGGATTTCACACAGGCTCCGGCAGTGACGGACGCATTTATGTCAAATGCGGCCTGCGAGGACCGCACAAAATCAAGATCCATCTGACCAAATCAATCCAGGTACAAAGGGCTCAACGGATTCGGCGCGGCAATCAATGGCAGTAGAGCATTATCAAGCCGGTCTATCGACCGAAGCCCGCGTACAGGCTAAGGTGGGGGCAACGACGCCAGCTTACCCACGTCGCATCGTTTTCTGTGGCCTCCCCTGCCGAAGTATTCACGTCCCCTTTCTCCTCCGGTTGCAACCACCGGGAGGATCTTGTCGTGCACCCAGCTGGACCTCCCGTCCGCGGCACCGAGGCGTACCATAAGGAGCACGCATGCATGGGGTCAGTCTTTACTTTTCAACCTCAGCGCGAGGGCATTCCCGGGAGGCCCCAATCTGCCGTCTCTGGCCAGGCCGGCTTGTTTGCTGACGTAGGTCGGTTAGGACAGGGAGGGAGCCGAAAAAGGGTCAGTCCTTACTTTTCAACCGAACGCCTGCCGCCCTACTACAAGGCAAGAAGTAAGGACTGACCCTTTTTTGACCGTTTTAGGGCAAGCGCAGGGCTCGGCCTTCGTCCCGAATTCTCTTTGACGGCGAATCACCGGGGGCATGAGCTTTCGGGGCAACGGCGAACAAGTCGATTCTCCACCAA
>Ga0209181_10013609_pt1 | contig 10159 bp, 8 predicted proteins | sample MAT05_FD_187208 | JGI IMG/M metagenome (GOLD analysis project Ga0209181, IMG submission 187208) | Freshwater microbial communities from Lake Fryxell liftoff mats and glacier meltwater in Antarctica - MAT-05 (SPAdes) (version 2) | ecosystem: Environmental > Aquatic > Freshwater > Ice > Liftoff...
AACGCTGACCCGGTGCTGCTTTGGGATGAAATCATTAAGCGATCTATTCATTTGCATAATCCCAAGTTTATGGGCCATCAGGTATCTTCTCCCCTACCCCTGGCTGCACTTACGGGTGTGTTGACGGGCATGCTCAACAATGGTCAGGCTGTATATGAAATGGGAATGACGGGCAACGCGCTCGAACGGATTGTTACAGGTTGGCTAGCCAATAAACTTGATTTTGCCAACAATGCAGGCGGTTTGCTTACTTCCGGTGGGACATTGGCCAACCTCACGGCTCTGCTCACGGCTCGCGCCCTGAAAGTCCCAACCGACGTTTGTGAGCATGGTAGCAGCGATAAACTGGCTATTATGGTATCCGAAGAAGCCCATTATTGTGTGGATCGGGCCGCCCGGATTATGGGACTGGGTTCAGATGGAATCATTAAAATTCCGACCAATAACCGTTTTCAAATGCGCACTGACCTCCGGCGAGCAGATCTTCACCCAACATGTGGATTTGCTCTACGGTTTGGCTCGCCAACTTGCCAACTACATTCAGCAACAGCCCGGCTTTGAACTGGCTGTGACTCCCGAAAGCAACATAGTCTGTTTCCGCTACGTTGGCAGCGAAACGAATCTTGACCGAATCAGTTCGCTCAATACCGCCATCCGCCAACAAATGCTGACCGATGGGCAGTTTTACATTGTGCAAACGACCCTTCGCGGTCAGGTCTGGCTCCGCGTTTCGATCATGAACTCACTGACTACAATGGAGCACTTAAAAGAAATGACGTTGGCGGTGAAACGATTGGGAGAGACCGTGTAGATTTAAGCCTGAAACCAAACCTAAACTCCTGTAACAATGCTTCGCAAAGTTCTTCGTTTTCTGCTTTTTGGCAGTCTGGCCATTGCGCTTCTTGTTGGTGGCTTTTTCTTGTATGGCTTGTCGCTGGTGCGCAAATTGCCCTGGCAAAGCCCTGTTTTCGACACAGAGCGCCCCGCCGATCCCGGCACGATTGGTCCAAAGGGGGTACTGGTATTCTCTAAAACCAACGGGTTTCGGCACGAGAGTATCGAGCCGGGCGTAGCTGCGATAAAAGCGTTGGGAAAACAGCGTGGCTGGCAAGTGGTGAGTACTGAGAACGGCGCATTTTTCAATGATGACTACCTGAAGCGGTTCAAGGTTGTGGTGTGGCTCTCCACCACTGGCGACGTGCTAACTTCCGATCAGGAGAAGGCTTTCGAACGCTTTATTGAACGTGGTGGTGGCTACGTTGGTATTCACTCGGCCTGTGATACCGAGTACGACTGGACCTGGTACGACCGGGCAGTTGGCACCCACTTCCGCGATCACAGCCTATTTCCGCACACTCCCGAAGCCGTATTACGCGTAGAAGACAAGCAGAATGCTAGTACTGCTGGTATGCCCGATAGCTGGAAGCATGCCGACGAATGGTACAATTTCAAAACTAACCCACGCAAGGTTTCGGGGATACACGTGTTGATGAACGTGGATGAAAGCACATATAACGTGGGCGAAACAAAAGGCATGGGTGGCGATCACCCCATTTCCTGGACGCACGACGTTGGTCAAGGGCGAATGTTTTACACCGCCATTGGCCATACCCCCGAAACTTTCCAACAGCCTTTATCGCTTCAGCATTTGGCAGGTGGCATTACGTGGGCCGGGCGGTTTTAATGGCGTAATGCCCAGTTGATTTGAACACACTTTTGAGTTAATTTTGATAAAAAGAAATCGCATGACAAAAGCACTTATTCAAACAGCTTTGAGTGAAATGCCGGAAGAATTTTCCCTCGATGATCTTGTGGAACGATTAATCTTACTACAAAGCTTTGAAAAGGGGCGGCAGCAGTATGCCGAAGGAAAGACTCTGACTCATGAGGAAGCAGGGAAAAGACTAGAGAAATGGCTCAGGTAATCTGGACGCAAACGGCCACAGAGGAACTGGCTGACATTGCTGATTATTTAGAGTCCTATTCCGAAAAATACGCCCGTCTAACTGTCCAGCGGTTTTACGAACGTGTTGGACAGCTAGCTTCTTTCCCTGAGATGGGTCGTATCATTCCAGAACTTGATAGGTCAAATTACCGAGAGTTAGTAGAAGGGAACTATTGGCTAATGTACGAGATATTGAGTGATGACATTATTCTGATTCAACGAGTACTTCATCAAGCTCGTGATTTCAAGGGATAGTATTCGTTTTGCAAAATCCCTATCTCCTGTATCAACCTTCTATCTTTGTGGGCTAAGACTTGTTTTATGCCCCGTATTTACATTGACACCGAGCGCCTTCGCGACCTGTATAGTGGCCTTGGTCAGTTTTGCCTGCATCTCGGCCACGAACTCGTTCGCCAAAACCCTGACCCTGACCAGTACAAACTTACGTTTGGGGTTCCCAAAGCGGCTATTGGAGTTTTTGGTGACACTGTACAATACCACGCCGTTTCGTGGTCCGACCGGATTTGGCGATCAGCAGAATACGATGTCTGGCATGGTACGCACCAGGATGTTGCTGTTCTACCCGCATCTACGAGCCGGTTTGTGCTCACTATTCACGACCTGAATTTTCTGGATCGGGCGGATTATTCGATAGTCAGGCAAGCTAGTCGATTGGCTGAGTTGCAGCGCAAAATTGACCGGGCGACAGCAATAACAACTATTTCGGAGTACACAGCGTCGGTGGTACGGCAACGCTTGACTGTTCCCGACAGTAAGCCCATTCGGGTTATTCACAACGGTAGCACGCTTGCAACTAATGCCCCGCAGCAACGCCCGACCTTTGTGCCGGAATCTTCTCCACCGTTTTTTTTGTTTGTTGGGGTAATTCACCCTAAGAAAAACGTGCAGGTTCTCTTGCCTTTGCTACAGGCTTTTCCTGATTATAAGCTCATTTTGGCAGGCGACAATACCCACGATTATGTCCTGCACGTGCGGCAACAGGCCATTAATCTCGGGGTTTCGGAGCAGTTGCTGATGCCGGGTGCCGTAAGCAACGACGAGAAAGCGTGGTTATACGCCCATTGTGAAGCCTTTCTGTTTCCATCGCTGAGCGAGGGCTTTGGTTTACCCGTGGTAGATGCCATGCAAATGGGCAAACCGGTATTTCTTTCGAACCTGACGAGTTTACCCGAAGTGGGTGGTATGGATGCCTTTTATTTTGAGTCGTTTGAACCAGACGACATGGTTAACACATTTCGCGAAGGAATGATAAATTTCCATGAAGATCCCCTCCGCGCCGACCGTCTTCGTTGGTATGCCCGCCGGTTTACCTGGCAAAAAGCGGCTAAGGCGTATTGGGAAGTGTACAGATAATTTCATCAATAAATTACCATTACCGTTCCCCGCAACGGCTCTTCTTTGGTATCGTACCGAATAATGTAGGTATACATTCCTGCTTGGATGCGTTCGCCTTTATAAAATCCATCGAAGGGATACTGATAGCCCTCCGAATGAAAAATGACCGTTCCCCAACGGTTAAACACCGTCACGTCTATCTGTGGAAACCCTTCGGCTCCCCATAATTGCCAGGTATCATTGTTGCCGTCGCTGTTGGGCGTAAAGGCGCTGGGGACATATAATTTTATAATTGGCTGAATTAACTCAATCAGAATAGTGGCTTCAGCAAGGCATCCGAAACCGTCGCGCACCTGTAACTGATAGGTTATTGTTTGTCCGGGATTGGCGAGTGGGTTACGAACTAGAGGATCGCTCAAACCCTGTGGTGGACTCCAGCTGTACGTAAACCCACTGCCAGTAGGCCCCGGTAACATTACCGGAATGCCCGGCAATGTTGTTAACTGAGCAGGAAGGGTAATTACGGGCGAAGCCCTAACCTCTACCGATTGGGTGGCCGTACCGCTTAAGCACGACGATGAGCCCGTTACGGTATACACAATCCGGTGGATTCCGACGCCCGCCGTGGCTGGGTTAAATTGGCTGCCCGTTACCCCTGGTCCACTGAAAACACCTCCGGCTGGTGTTGCACTCAGCGTAACCGGACCTGATGCGTTTATGCACACAGGCGATAAGGGAACCATTTGTACAGTGATGGCTTTGACCTCGTTCACCAGCCAGTCTGAGGAAACTGCCGTGCAGCCGTTGGCATCGGTTATGCGAAGTCGATAGCTGCCCGCTGTTGTAGCGGAGTAAATTGGTAGCGTACCCACTGTTATTCCATCGCGTTGCCAGCGATACTGCCAGCCTGCCATGTTGGCATTCGGGTTGGCAAGCGTCAATGTGGTGCTGCTACCCTGACAAATCTGTGCTTCGCCCCCAATACTAATACTGGGTGGCGTAAATGTTGTTACCCTCGCCGGTGCCGAAACCGCCGTGCAATTGGCCGGCGTCTGAACACGCACGGTGTATGACCCAGCCTGTGTAGTCGAAAACGTATTGGTGGTCGCTCCTCCAATTGGTTGCCCATCGCGTAGCCATTGGTAGGTATAATCGGGCGTAGCGTTAACGGATAAATTGGCCGCGCCACCCGGACAAATAGCGGAGACGCTAGTCAAAATGGTGGGCGCCACCAAAATCCCCGCAACTGGAACAGACAATGGTGTCGACACTGCGGTACAACCATCGGGTTGGGAAATCTGAACGGTATACAGGCCAGCCGTTGATGTTGAATACGTCTGGGTGTTGATTCCGGGCAGTGGTGTTCCGTTCAACAGCCATTGAAATGTTGCCCCCGGATTGTTGGCATTGGCAATGAGTTGAGAAGTGTTGTTCTGGCAATTAGTGGTCGATGTATTACCAAGAGTCAACGTCACGCTGGGTACAACCAACGTAACCGTTAGCGGATCTGACAGGGCAAAGGGCGGACACGAGGTTGGTTTTTCGATAGATACGGTATACGTTCCCTGCTGGTCGACCACCAATGTTGAGCTGGTAACTCCGGCAATAGTTACGCCATTGCGCTGCCATTGGTAGTTGCCGCCGGGGATACCCCCAATGGCATTAAGCTGCGCTATTTTACCGGGGCAAAACGTGTTACTGGTAGGTACAGTCGGGATACCTACAACCGACAGGTTTAGCTTAGGTTGGGGAGTAACCGGACATTCCTTTACAATCAACTGCAACTCCCGCCGAATCTCCGACAGTCGGGTGGAGCCGTTATAGGTTTCGGCTTTCACTACGTATGCATAAGTGCCGGGACGACTGAGTGTACCGGAAATACTACCCGTATTTGGATCAATTTGAATACTATTTCCACTACCCGCAAAGTTCGTAGCCGAGAAGCCGGGAGTAAGTTGTACCGGGCGAAAAAAAGGAGAAGTGGTTGAAGAAGTAAGTGGGGCTTCTAAAGAATACTGCGTTCGGGTAATGTTGATTGGCTGGATAGTCGCGTTGGATACCCGAATAACACCGTTGGGGTTTCGGGCATCGAAGTAATCAATACTCAACGGTTGCCCCGTACAGGTCTCAACCTTCGATACCAGGTTGAAGACTGTTCCGAACATGCTGCCCTTGTTATTGACATTGTACTGCTGACGCCGAGCCAACTCCATGTACCCAACAACGGGCTCTCCAGCTCCCGAAACATTGTCGACTGGTTGGCGGCAACAAATTCCCTCCGAAACCAGGTAATATCCTCCAGGGTCGTTATATATAGCCGGGTCGAAATTGAAGGGGGCTGGGTCGCCGTTTGGCGCCACCAGAAAATAAAGTACATCGTATAATTGCGTAGATTCAATACCACAGGCTGCATCGAGAGCCAGCAGGTTTCGCTCCAGCGTCGATATGCGTTGTAAGGTGAGCGTTGTAATGAGCCGATTATTGCTTTTCTGGTAAACGTTGACTTGAACGGTTGCCGGAAACTTTCCTAAATCAGATTTATAGGTCAAAAAGCCCAGTCGTAAAAAGGGATTTTGGTAACCGGGTATCGAAGCATCGCCGTTAAAGTCTTCCAGATACACCCCCCGAACTCTCGCCCTCCCTGTTGGCTGACAATCATTTACGTCAATCGAAACGGGCAGAGACGTTAGGGTACAATTGTTGGCTCCCTGAACGGTGATGGTGTAATACCCCGATGCATTGGCAAGATACGTGGCCGAGGTACCGTTGGGCAGGTTCTGTCCGTTTAGCTTCCACTGGTAGGTAAGACCAGGCTGAGTACCGACCATATTCAGCTGCACCTGTTCGCCCTTACAGAAGCTATTGAAAGCCAGCTGAGTAGGGTCATTAACCTGCGAAATACGAATACTAACCGTAGCCGGACATTGAGCCAACGCCGATTGCACCGCTACACTCACCACCAAAATCACAAACACGTATAATTGCCTCATACCAAGATGCAAACGACAAAGTAAGCTCTACATGTATAGGCAAGATAGGCTATTTATTGATCGTGTGGGCGGGGTTTTACTTGAAATAAAACCCGCTTGGGGCAATCTCAACCTTTACTGAGTCGACTACGCGCCGTGTATCTGGCTGGTAACGAAGCACATAACCCGATTGCTTATACGAAGGTGTTACACCCGCGTAAATTGTTCCATTGGTTGGGTCAATGCCAAACCCGGAGAAGAACCGGTTGATGTAAGGGGTTGCCAGTGAGATGGCTGCGTCGCGGGTGGAGAAGCTATACATTTCGCCTTTCTGCTTGTAGCCATCAGCGGCATCATAGTAGTAATGAGAGAAGAAGATATTCTGTCGCTCCTTGCCTATTGTGATTAATCCGACGTAGCGATCGGTGGGTGAGTTTATTTTCAGACGACTACCAATAGCCTTTGTCTGCGCGTTCATTTGAATCATCTCTTTGGCCGAGTACACCCACAGTTGCCCCGCAGCATCCAAACCAATTGGCTGGGGATTAGTACCCAGATCGAACCTTGACTTTACCTCGTCAGTCGTTAAATCGACTACGGCAATAGCTTTTTCTCCCCCTTCATTACCAACAATAACTTCTGAACCGCTCAATACCATTCGCTCGGCCCCTTTGGTAACGGTGATTTTTTTAACCACTTTCCGGCTTGCCAAATCGACTACGGCAATGTAGCCAGGATTGGGGTAGAAGTTGGAGAAATCACCCGTGGCACCCCAGCAGCTGATGTAGGCTTTATTGAGTCCCACCTGAATCACCTGGCGCGGATTTTCAATATCGGGAGCAGCCAGCGTACCCAACGATTTAAACGTACCAATTTCTACAATCTCTACTTTGTCCTGTCCGACGGTGCTGTTATCCACCAAAATCACGCCTTTGCCGTCAATTTCAGTATAGCCTTGCATACCGCCTATCAATGGGCGCGTGTTTGCCGTTCTAAAAATATCTGTGTTGACCGTGGTACCCCGGCCCTGTATGAATGAAAGTGTGCCATTATTATCGAAAAAATTGCCCGAGTTTAACACCACAACGCCAGCTTCGTAAGGGGATGGCTCAGGGTCGGGAGCGGTGCAGGATACTATAAAGAGGGAAAAAGTGAACGAGCAAATGAGCGGCAAAACACCTGGGAAGCACGTCTGGGAGCGATTAGTTTGGTCAAACAATTGAGTCATGGTTGTATTCATTTTTAGTTTTCAGTACAGATTATACCCTTTTCATTCCTGCTATTTTTCCAGCACCACACTCAGCGCATAGTTGCGACCAGGCATAGCGTTTTGCTTTACAGTGAGCACCAGCGCATCGAACAGGTTGTTGACCTGTCCCTGCAGTTGCATCCGCACCGATCCTAACCGAAAAGGCGCTTGTGCAACCAGATCTGTCAACATGATTCCCGGCAACGACTGGCTATTGTCGAATGTGCTATATCGGCGCGATTGAAGCTGGTTTCGAACCGTTAAGCGGAGTTCTTGGTGCTCAAGATAAGCCGTCAACGATAAATTGTGTACGGGAACATACGGCAGCTGTTTGCCAACAATATCGCGGGCGTATACATCGTAGGCCCGTTGTTGAGACGATTTCGTGAGCGCATAGCCAAGCCTCCCTCCTACCCGCCAGCGACCCTGGCTGTAGGCTACCATCGTGGCCGTTTCAAGACCTTGCGCTACTACCAATTGCAGGTTTTCGACCCGGTAATTGCGGTCTGGATTCCAGTAGGTCCAATCGTCGATTCGGTTGCGATAAGCCGTCAGGTCGGCCGTTAGAACCAGTTGCGAAGTAGGTTGCGTTCGCCCTGTCAGGCCTATTTCGGTGTTCAGGCCGCTTTCGGGGCGAAGGCTGGGGTTACCAAGTATTTGCCAGTAGCGTTCGTTCAGAGTTGGTACACGGTAGCTGCGGCCAACCGATGCACGAGCAGTCAGGCCGCCCCTTTCACGTTGTATAACTTTATAATCAAGGCCCAATGAAGGGGTTACTGGCGGATTAAACCGGCTAACAAACCCTTGCCGAACATTGGCCGACATTGTCAGGCGAGTGGTTTGATACCGAAATAGGGCGTAGAGGTCGGCGCGGTTTTCGGTGATAAGTTTCCCGCCGTAGCCATCCACCTGGGTACGGTAATGCACAACTTCGCCCCCCAGCCTCACCTGCCACGGCCCACGTCCAAACTCGCGTTCGAGCCGGGTCAGCAATCGGTCGGTGAGCGAATGGCTCGGCTTCGAGAAATCGGATTTGGCATAATCCAGCACATCACGTATCCAGCCCAACCGAACTGTCCATTTATCTGCCTCAAACGACGACAGGATGCGGTATCCCTGAGTGCGCGTCCGTTCGCGGCCCAACACGTCGTTAGGTGCTACCGTAACGGCATTGTCGGTAAACCAGGCATTGAGCGACCATTGGTTGTTCCGTCGATTTCGCCAGAAAAAATCCTGCATCAAACCACGCTGGTATGCACTGGATGGCTCTACGTAATAATATCCCCGCTCACGATACGGATAGCGATTGTTGAATTGATTACCGTAAACAACGGTCTTACCCGCAAACTGCCCCTGCCCGGTTCCGGGACCTGCATAGTGAAGCGCAGCCTGTGCCTGTTGATTTTGGAAACTGCTGAATTGATAACCGATAGTGGCTTTCAGGCCGGGTTCACTATAATTGGGTAGCCCCCTAAGCAGCAAACTCCCCCCAACAGCATCGGACCCAACAACACTGGCTGCTGAGCCGTATTGAACCGACACCTGATCGAAACCGACAGTCGGTAGGGTCGAAAAATCAGTTTGGCCAGTCATGGGCTGGTTCACATTGACGCCGTTCCAAAGTACTGCCGTATGATTAGGCGACGTACCCCGAAATGAAACAGTCGATAGTTGACCGGGTCCATAGTTTTTGAAAATCAGGGGGCTGTTCATCGACAGCAAGTCACTCAGGTTTTGGAACCGAAACTGTCGGAGCGTTACCGAATCGATACGCTGTAGTTTCTGTCCCGCCAGAAACCGTTCGGGTGCGGTAGCTCGTACCGTCACCGTCGACAGCGAAATCGGTTCCTGTTGCCCAACAGCCGACCCCGACACCAATACCAGAACAGCAAGCCAAAGCCTGCATACGATGCGTTTTTGCACGAGATTGTTTTTCGACACTACTGAGCCGTTATCTTTCCTCCGAAAATGCGGCACTCTGTTCGTTCGTGGCAGGTCTCCTGGCTTGTTTCGCGGTGGTTTTGGGCCTTCCCATCAGGCCGTAGCGTGACAGTGGCAAAGTAGACAAACCACCCTACTCATGAAACATACAGTTGCGGGGACAGCTCCGGATTTTAACCGGCATTCCCTATTAAGCCTTGTAAGCCATCCTGAAATGGCATTAGGCACCTTAAACGCTGGGTAAAGGTAAGGAAAACGTTTTATGTTTCAGGTTTCATCAGCTGTGCAGTTATAGATTTCAGATATTGGATTCTGAAACAGCGTAGCTTTGAGCCATGAAACGTGAAACTAACTATGTGGAATCTCCAGAACGCTAAAGCACTCGTTACGGGCGGTACCAAAGGCATCGGCGAGGCTGTTGTTCGGCAACTTCTCGATTTGGGCGCTGCTGTTTTTATCATCGCTCGCGACAACGAATTGCTTGAGAAACAACTAGTAGCGTATCGTCAGCAGGGGCATACCGTGGAAGGCCTGGCCATCGACGTGGGTCAACCGGGAGCAGCCGAAGCCATTATGCAGGCGGTGCGTGAACGTTGGGGAAATCTCGATATTCTGGTCAATAACGCAGGCACCAATATCCGCAAACCCACCGTCGAGTACAGCCCCGATGAGTATGATTTTGTGATGAATACTAATCTT
>Ga0209181_10013610_pt1 | contig 10159 bp, 7 predicted proteins | sample MAT05_FD_187208 | JGI IMG/M metagenome (GOLD analysis project Ga0209181, IMG submission 187208) | Freshwater microbial communities from Lake Fryxell liftoff mats and glacier meltwater in Antarctica - MAT-05 (SPAdes) (version 2) | ecosystem: Environmental > Aquatic > Freshwater > Ice > Liftoff...
CGAGCCCACGATACGATTGCGAAGCTTTCGTCGTCGGGGCCCCAGTAATTTTTCGAGCCCACGATACGATTGCGAAGCTTTCGTCGTCGGGGCCCCAGTAATTTTTAGAGCCCACGATACGATTGCAAAGCTTTCTTCATCGGGGCCCTCATTTTACCAGAAATACAATTTTCTGATAGGGTGTCGCAAAAATAAAAAAATTATTGTGTGGTGAAAACAAAAATGTAGTTTCTTTGCTCCATGCACGCAACCATGCTCCTCATTCACCGCATATCGGTAAGTATTTTTGTACTTTCTTATGTCATTCGCCTCATAGGGATTTTAGGCAATATACAAGCAATTCAAGCCCTTTATTCCAAAAAGATCATGCGTGTTTTAGTGGACATGGTAGTGTCTACTTTGTTTCTTTTAACTGGTGTTTGGTTGTTGTTAAATATGCCAAGCACTATGATTTCTTCCTTGCTTATCATAAAGGTTGTTTTGGTTTTGCTGAGTGTGCCTGTTGCGGTTATTGGATTTAAAAAATCAAAAAAAGCCCTTGCCATTTTATCGGTTCTTATGATTGTGGCATCTTATGGTTTGGGTGAAATGAACCATAGAAAGCCTTCTGTAGACAAATCCATTTTAAAATCTGCGGTGAACCCAGAAGAGGTTTTTGTGGGGGCAAAATGTGTTGCCTGCCATGGTGTCAATGGCGCAAATCCTGTAGGTGAGGCAAAAAACCTCAGCCAAAGCAAACAAAGTGTGGATGAAATTCGCCATTCCATTTTAAAAGGCAAAAATTCTATGCCTGCTTATAAAAGTTCACTCACGCCAGAGCAATTAGACCAGTTGGTGGTTTATGTAAAAAGCCTTCAGAAATAATCAAGGTTTTTCAAACAAATTGCGGTAAAACGCAATGCATTCCATGTAATTGTTTACCGCGATTCTTTCGTTGATTCCGTGAATTCCGCCTGTATTGTTGTTGTTTAAACGCAGCGGTGTGAAACGATAAATATGCGTTGAAATTTGCGTGTAATGTTTGCAATCTGTGCCTGCCAAAACTTGCCCAGGTAAGGTAACTACATTTTTAAATGTTTCATGAATGGCAGTGCGAATTGTTTGCCAAGCTGCTCCATTTATTGGAGAAACCATACTTGGATCGTTGAAACCTTCCAATACCTCAAACAATACACGTGCATCTTTTACCGCATCCTTGGCTTCTTGCAAAGTGCCTCCAACCGTCTCCCCAGAAAGGATGCGAAAATTCACAGTCGCCGTTGCCAAATTCGGAATCACATTGTCTTTTACGCCCGCTTGTATTAGGGTGGTTGCATGCGTGGTACTAATCGAAGCCAGCGTTTTTTCATTGCCCCGCATCACCATTTTTACCAGCGGACTGGTGATCCACATGTTTGAGAATAAAAACTTGTAACCAAACGACATTTCTGACGCCCCTTGGCTCAGAAATTCTTGAAGTGGCAGTGGAAATTTTTCATCGAATCGGTGTTTGTCTATTTTGTTCAATGCCGATGTCAACACCGAAGCTGCATTTTCTTTTTTGGGCATGGAAGAATGGCCACCATCCATTTTCACGGTAAGTTTTATGCTGGCATACCCTTTTTCAGCGATACCAATCAATGCCGTGGGTTTTGCTATGCCCGGCACTATGCCTTCGGTTACACCCAAACCTTCATCCATAATAAATGCAGCATGGATATTCTTGCGTTTCAACAGCGCCGCAATCTGATGTGCACCTTCCTTTCCGCCCGTTTCTTCGTCTTGCCCAAAAGCAAAAATCACATTGCGGCTAGGAAGCTTGCCCGATATTAATATTTTCTCCATGGCTTCCAACATTGAGATGGCAATTACTTTGTCGTCCAAAGCACCCCGCCCATAAATTGTATCGTGATCTATTTTGCCAGAAAAAGGTGGAAATTTCCAATATTTTAAATCGGCAGAATCGGCAGGTACAACATCGAGGTGAGCCAACATTAATATGGGTTCAGATTTTGAATTTGTACCCTTAAAATAAAGTACCATACTGCCCCCAGAAAGGGTATCTAGGTTTGCATTTTTAAAACAAAATGGGTATGTTTTTTGCATCCATTTTCTCAATTCAAACAATGCCTTATTTCTTTTTATTTTTCCTTCTTCATTGTCATACGAAACCGAGGCAAATTGAATGGATTGGGAAAGATGTTGCACTGCTTCAAAATCTTCTGTGGGCTTACCCTGCCAATGTATTTTAAGTTGACCGCTTTGGGCAAAAAAAGATTTGCCAAACATGATACCCAAGAGTACCAAAATTGCTATGGCAAAGTAACGCAAAAACCTGCGCATTTTTTATTGTGTTTTTGTTACAAATTGCAATTTATACCCCATTGGAATTTGCGGAGCCACCACAATATTGGTGCTGGTAATATTGGTTCCACAACCCGCACATTTTTCTACGGAAACTGTATATTTATAAATTTTCGCGACTGAATCTATTTCAATATTTCTGTGAAATGCGGCATTGCAAGCAATGGATCTCACCTTAAAACCAAGAATGCAATTTGTATTAAAATCAACAGCATCGAGTGTGGCTGTGCAATTTTTGAAATGCGCCTTTTTATAGCTCGTAAATGCTGTATCTGAAGTAATTACCAAAATGGAATCAAATTGGGCATACAGAAAACAATCCTTAAAATCGTACATACCAATTACTTTTCCATTGTATGAGCTTTGTAGCGATCTGCATTTGGTATTGCAAGCAGAAGGAAGGAAGATTACTAACAACAGGAATACTGCCGAGAATAAAATTGCTATTTTTATATTTTTAATTTTCAAATTAATTTGTTTCTTTTATAAACATTTGCAAGATAGGGATAAACGAGATTCGCTGCAAACTAAGGTGCTTTTTCTGCTATAATTTTAATTTCAATTTTGCCCACACCTTCAGTAGAAATACTTGAACTGCCTTGCCCATCTTTAAATTGAAGGCTGGTGACAGTTGGGAATTGTGTGCCATTTAATACAACAACATTGCCATCCGCATCACATTTCACGCTGGCTTTAACAGAGGTTTTCCCTTCTACAGTTTGTCCAACAGCCAACAAAATACCCTTATTGTCATAGGTAAAACTGTTGATCTCCTTTACCTCATCCGAACCTTGTTTTTTAATTGTTTTAATGGTTATTTTACCCGCACTATTGTAGACAAATCTATATTCTATATCAAAATATTTATCCTCTACCGTTTTATTTAACAACTGCCCCTTTTCGTTATAGTTAAATGTGGTATTGTATGTCGTTTCACTCGCGCCAAAAACAGATTTTTGCACATGCGCTATGGTTTTAATATTTCCAATTTCTGTGTATGTTACATTCCATCGATTCATTAGGTTTGCTTTTTTAATCAACTTCCCTTTATCATCGTAATAATACCAAATAGAATCCACAACACCCATCGCCCCCTTTTTATTCATCTCCAACAACAAACCATTTTTCATTAATTTATAGCCAATGGTTTCATTGCTCATATTAACCCAACCTGTGTCGTTGAAAAAATAGTTTTCTTTTTGAATGACCCTGCCTTTATCGTCGGCAATTTTCCTCTCCTTCATTACTGGAATATCCTTTCCATCTTCCACTTTATAAACCATTTTTGTCCACTCTCTTTGGTTGATTCTGTAAATAATTTTGGAAGCTGTAGTTTTGCCTTGAATCAAAATTTCTAAACTATTGGAAGCTTTGGTATAAATGGCTGTCTTGTTCAGCTGGGCACCACCAGAAATATAGGTACTCATCATTTTCAAACTTACCAAATTGGCGAATTTTTGTGCAGGCAAGTACCCAGCTTGGGCAGCTTCTTGGTTGTATATATCTAGGGCATCCGAAGGCAACAACGTTGGAGACAAAGCGACAATTTCTTCCATCGAATGTGCATCTTGGGATCTTATAGATAGGAAACTTGCGACAGTGCAAATTAAAATGAGGGACTTTTTAAACATGTTCAAATTTAACACGAATAAATCAAAGGCTATGCCATGAATTTGTAAATCGCCATTTTCAATAGACAAAGCGCATAAATCGATGTTCATTTTTCTTAACATCCGCTATTTTCCTCTATCGGAAAAAAATGGCATTTTGTCATTTTTGCCCGATTTTTGCATATCCTTTCACAAACCAATTTAACCATGAACACCTCTATAAAAAAAATCATTTTTAGTGTTGCCATCCCCACTTTTTCTGGGGTTTTAGGCGCTTGGCTGTTTTTTTCTTTCTCAAAAAATAAAAGTACTTTATCCGATTTCCCTGCCAACGCTGCCATTTTCAAAAACGCATCCTACCAAAGTATGCCCGACGGATTTGTAAAAGCATCGGCCATTAGCACACCCTGCGTAGTTTTTATAAAAAATGAAAGTACGGTTCAATATTCCAATGGTTTTGGCTGGTTTTGGGATTTTGACCCGTTTGGAAGTCGCGGTAAATCTACCAGCACTGGCAGCGGGGTAATTGTAAGCAAAGACGGTTATATTATTACCAACAACCATGTTATCAGCGGTTCAGAAAAATTAACTGTGGTGCTGAACAACCAGAAAAAAGAATATACAGCTAAGGTTATAGGTGCCGATCCTTCCACAGATTTGGCACTCATTAAAATTGAGGCGAAAGACCTGCCTTTTATCACTATGGCAAACAGCGACAATTTGTTGGTGGGCGACTGGGTGGTAGCTGTAGGAAATCCGTTTAACCTTACCAGCACAGTTACCGCGGGCATTGTAAGTGCCAAAGGCAGAAATATCAACTTGGTCCAAAATCAATTTCCCATAGAAAGTTTTATCCAAACCGACGCGGCCATTAACCCTGGCAACTCTGGTGGAGCATTGGTAAATATTGGGGGCGAATTGGTAGGCATCAACACTGCCATCCAAAGCAACACGGGCAGTTACTCTGGCTACGGATTTGCCATTCCGTCTAACATTGTCAGCAAAGTAGTGAAGGACTTTATTGAATTTGGCGAAGTAAAACGGGCATTCCCAGGTATAGAAATTGGCGATATTTCTGCCGAAAAATCCGAATCGCTAAAACTTACCAAAGACGGTGTTATAGTAACCGGAATATTGGAAGATGGTCCTGCGCAAAAAGAAGGCATTAAAACTGGCGATATAGTTTTAAAAATTGACGGAAAAGCGGCAACTTCCAAAGCTGTTTTCGATGAAAATTTGGCGTACAAACGTCCAGGGGAAGAGGTGAAATTAACCATACTTTCCAACGGAAACGAAAAAGATATTACCCTAAAATTGATAGACCGAATCAACAATACGGCATTGATGATGAAAGGGGTAGCCAATAGCAAAGTTTTGGGAGCCGACTTCCAAGCCTTGGGTGTCAGTGATTTGACCAAATACAAGCTTCAATCTGGGGTTCGAATCTTAAACATTCGGCGCGGTGGTTATATCAATCAAATGGATTTGCCAGAAGGTTTTATTATCACCAAATTTAATGGCAAGGAATATGAAAATGCGGAAGACCTAATCAGTGCCATGGAAGCGGGAACGCGGCGAATTACAATAGAAGGTTTGACAAAAGAAGGCAGCCGACAGAATTTTAGTTTCATAACGAACTAACTTTGCCGCCATGATTCCAAATATTCCCAAGCTTAAGTATGCCGATAGCACCAATTTCTTTCTTCTAGCTGGGCCCTGTTCCATTGAAGGCAAGGATATCGCATTCGAGATTGCGGAAAAGTTGGTTGCCATTTCAGACAAATTGCAAATACCTTTGGTTTTTAAAGGATCGTACCGCAAAGCCAACCGCAGCCGCATCGATTCTTTTACGGGTATTGGCGATGAAAAAGCATTGGCCATACTTGCAGCAGTGGGTGAAAAATTTGGCATACCTACGGTTACCGATATACACGAATCTGGAGAAGCTGCCATGGCCGCGGCTTATGTAGATGTGCTACAAATTCCTGCGTTTTTATTTAGGCAAACCGACTTATTGGTTGCTGCCGCCAAAACGGGCAAATGGGTGAACATTAAAAAGGGTCAGTTTGCTGCCTCTGGAGCCATGAAACACGCCATGCAAAAGTGCATAGATAGTGGCAACGACCGCATTATGCTCACTGATAGAGGCAATAGCTTTGGCTATACCGATTTGGTGGTGGATTTTCGGAACATCCCCGAAATGCAAAAATTTGGCGCACCCGTGGTGATGGATATTACACACAGTTTGCAACAACCCAACCAAGAAAGTGGTGTTACCGGTGGCAAACCAGAATTGATAGAAACCATTGCTAAAGCTGCCATTGCCGTTGGCGCAGACGGCCTGTTCATAGAAACCCATCCAAATCCTGCAGAAGCCAAAAGCGATGGGGCCAATATGTTGATGTTGGACAAACTGGAGCCTATGCTGGAAAAGTTGCTAAAAATTCGCAGGGCAATATTGTGAGGGATAATTGAAAATCTACCAAAATAACCCCATCTAACGACAGAATCTAGCCATTCTTAAAAACAAGAAAGGCGACCAATAGATCGCCTTTCTTAGTATATCTTCACTTAAATCTCTTATTCGCCTGGGGCTTTTACTTTCTTAGGTGCCTTTTTCGGAATCAGCACCACGTCGGTTTTGTCTAGGAAAGATTCTGGTTTAAAGGCTCTGAAGAAGGATTTGCCCAAAGTGGCTTTCTCTACCTGATCGGAAACCACGAATGTGACATTGGTAAGTTCATAGCCGCCAATGGTGATTTTAGCCACTGTAAATTTATTGCTAGGCAATTTCACATCACCCACTTTGATTTTCTCTCCTTCTAGGAAACTGCCTTTGTTGATGATTTTGCTCTTCAACCACTCTGCTGCAACTTCAGCAGGCACTGCAGTGTATTTGCCTTGCAATTCAAAAGCAAACTCAAAGGCGTCGCCATCGTTGAGTGTAGCAGAAAGCAACATGGTTTCTCCATCTTTGTGGAACGGCACTCTAATGGCATTTGCATCTAACGGTTTCACAACGGGGGTTCCAGTTCCTGGATTGTTTGGATTGGTCCGGCCCGTCCCATTTGTACCGTTGGTATTATTTTTATCCCTTTCTTGGTCCACTTTTACCCTAGAAGTCAATCCTTCTCGGCCAAAACGAACTGTAGTGCGGCGATTTTGTTGGTGTTGGAATTCGTCGCAAGCGATGTAATACTTACCATCCACCGTTTTAATTTCAGCCGGTTTGTAATTCTCGTAATACATTTTAATTACGTTGCCTCTTTCATCTTTTACCACAATGGCTTTTTGGGAAATAATTTTTTTGCCATCTTTGTCTACGTAATCGACAAATGGAGTCATCCCGGTAACCTCTTGGCCTTCGCATTTACAATCATTGATCAATTGGGTTTCGCCATATCCTTTGGCGGTAATCCTTTTTGGATCCACTTTCCAGGTTCTTACCAAGTAACTTACAGCACTATCTGCCCTGCGTTGGGCCAATTTTTCGTTGTACTCCACAGATGCACGACAATCCGTATGGGAACCCAACTCTGCACTCAATCTTGGGTAGCGCAGTAACACGTCTTTGGCAAATTTATCCAAAACCGCTGCAGCATCCGGACGAATACGTGAACTGTCTAAGTCGTAGAATATGGGAAGGGTTAGCAATTGGTCCAAAGGATTTTCCAAACAAAAATCTTGTATCAACTCGGTACTAAATTTAATGCCTTTGGTGGTGCGACTCACAGGCATACCACGGAAATAGTATTCTGCTTCGTAAGAGGCTGAAAGTTCATAATTGGTCGCTTCGGAAAGGGTTGCCCTATATCTGCCCATAGCATCTGCTATCAAGCGCAATTTGCTTGTATCTCTGTTGTTTGAAATAACAACCAAAGCATTGGCCAATGGTTTTTTAGAATTGCAATCAGACACAATACCGGTAATGGTTATCACCAAAGGCTTAATGTCGAAAGAATAAATATCATCGTTGTTGCGTTTATCGCCGCGGTTTGAGGTAAAAAACCCTTTGGAATCGTTGTTGGTTAAAAACGTAATACCAAAATCATCGCCCCCAGAATTGATAGGCTCGCGCAAATTTTCCAACTCGGTCCATACTTCAATATTGTCGGTTGATTTGGCTTTAAAAATATCCAATCCACCAATACCAGGCCAGCCATTTGAAGAGAAATACAAATTGTTGTCGTGCGCATTAACATACGGAAAATACTCGTCATTCTCGGTATTGATAGTTGGGCCCAAGTTGATAGGATCGCCCCAAGATTTGCTGCGTTTGCTATAAGTAACGGTCCAGATATCAAAACCACCGTAACCGCCTTCTCTGTCTGAGGCAAAATACAGTTTGGTTCCATCTGGGCTCATGGCGGGGTGACCATAACTGTGGCCTGTGTCTGCTTTACAAAAATCCAGCGGTTCGCCCAATTCCCAGTCCGTACCAATTTTTTTCATCTCATAAATCAAGCACTTTTCTGTTTTTCCATTTAAACCACCACATTGGGTCATATACATGGATGAGAAACGCGAATCGAAGGTAACAGCGCCATCATTCCACTTTGTACTGGTTTTTTTCATAAAAACAGGTTTACCCCATTTCTCTTTGCCCTTGCGACCTGTCTTTTCCAAATACCACATGTCACTCCAATAATTCATGGTACCTGCATAAATTCTTTTGGAAGCGCCTTCTTTGCGGTCCGAAGCGAAAATCAAGATATTGTCTTTTTTTGCACCAATCATAGGTGCCCAGTCGTTTTCTTTGGTATTGGCTGGTTTAAATTCTGCTACTATAAACCTTGAACTATCTGGAGTCCAACGCAAAGCCAACTCGCAACCAATTCGTTTGTTGATGGCCATAGAATCTCCTGGAACCTCTTCAAGATATTTTGAATAGGCATCCATTGCCTCCCTGTACTTCTCCAATTTCTTTAGCATATGCGCTTTCATAAGCAAGGCCCTGCTGTTTTTAGGATCCTTCAGCAAGGTTTTCTCATAAAGTTTGCGCGCTTTGTCGTAATCGTTGTTTAAGCGATAGCTCTCTGCTGCATAAAAAATAGCATCCTGCTTTTGCTGCTTGTCCTTGGCTTTTTTAGCCACCTGTTCAAACATGTCTGCCGCCTCTCCGTAATAGCCGTAGCCATAAAGCTCCAAAGCCCGCTTGTACGAACCCTTGTTGCATGAAATTGCAATTACTGCGATCAACAGCAAACCTGCCAGTTTTTTCATATTCTTAAGTAAAATGCCTGAAATTTGGGTCTTCATCCTTTTCGTTCGTATTATCTGCAAAATAAAACGCTAAATAAACGTTTCCGTTTCAAAGAAAAAAAGATACGCCCAAAAAAACACGGATTAATTGTACTTTTTATCATTTATGGGCGAAAACAGGTGTGAAATTCTGCTTCGTGTCGTTGAAATCAGATGTATTAAAGTTTGATTTGCTCTTATTTTATTGTTTTATCTGGTTTGGGTGTTTGGCGTCCTTTTTGCAAAAAGCAAAAAGGACGCCAAACACCATTTCGTTTTTTCTAAAAATGTTTTACTCCGCCGCGGTGGAGGAGTAAGCATTTTCTATGAGTATGTTTTCGTTTTTATTGGTGTCAACCCTTTTTGGGTTGTGCTTTGCAGGGTTTATCTTTTACTGATGATCGACGCCTTCGACAAATCAAAATGTTCCGTTTATAAAGTTGGTTTTGAGGTTACCAGGCAATTACACTTGCCCGACCTCTCTGAAATCGAATCTATGTATTTAAAATAACAATTCATGCCCAATCTGCCTACGCTGCAAGGTGTCTGCTGATGCTCTGATAAATGATCCTTATTGGCCTTTTCCTCAACCCTCGCCGCAAGGCAAAATCCTGAAGGGATTTATCATCAATAGGAATTGTGTGTTGGGTTTTTCAACCCTGATGGGGTTGAGATCAAGGTTCATAGATGATGTTTTATTTAAGGAAGTCCAAACAAATAAGTTAGCTTGGCTTTGCAGTTCGCCAAAATGTTATTCGGAGTGCTGAACTTTTAACCTTTTTACGGTTGTATTGCCATTTTGTGATATCCTCACCAAATATATCCCATCAGGAAAGTTCGACACATTCATTTCAACGATAATATTCGCGGCTGAAGCACCATAATCAGTGGTTTGCAACAGTGTGCCTAAAACTGAATAGATTTCAATTTTTAAAGCGCCAGAAGCAACATTGCCAATGGATAGT
>Ga0209181_10013612_pt1 | contig 10158 bp, 6 predicted proteins | sample MAT05_FD_187208 | JGI IMG/M metagenome (GOLD analysis project Ga0209181, IMG submission 187208) | Freshwater microbial communities from Lake Fryxell liftoff mats and glacier meltwater in Antarctica - MAT-05 (SPAdes) (version 2) | ecosystem: Environmental > Aquatic > Freshwater > Ice > Liftoff...
CGCTATCGAGTGCGCGGTGATCCAATTCCAGTAATAATTCACCCCGCTTCACCGATTGCCCAACATCGACTTTCAGTGAAGTCACGCGAACACCATTTAATTCAACGCCTAATTGCATTTCTTCCCAAGGCGATACCGGGCCGGAAGCCACAATGGAACGCTGCAAGTTTCTTATTTGTGCTTTGGTCAAACTCACCGCCATGCTGGCAGTGCCTGATTCTGCACTTGCTGTGTTCGTAGTCGTGGAAGCAGACTCACTCTCTGATTCTGATTTCGAACAGGCTGATAGAAAAATAACACTCATCAAAAATAGTAATGCTGTTTTTGTGAAATTTATTTTTGGAGCGTTCGGTGTTTTATTATTCTTAAGCATCATTGGCGCCAAAGGTAAGAGTTATTGCTTATTTAACGGTCATGGTTCGGTTTTGCAGGTGCATTACATGTGCATGGCTCTATTCAATCCGGTGCATTACATGTGCATGGCTCTATTCAATCCAGGGTATTTTTCTGCTCTTTGGCCAAAGCTTGCTTTCTGGCAACTCATGGCACCACAATTATTTTTGGACTGTCGCTTCACCGGCAAAATCTCCCGCCAGTGCTTTGTAGACTAAAGCCAAAGAAGTCGCCTGTACTGTTCGGGACTGCACATTGGCATCTTCAACGCTGAGCAGAGTTCGCTCGGCATCGAGCAAGCTGAGGAAATCAGCCGCGCCTTCGTCATAACGCAGCTTGGCCAGATCGCGAGCTTTACGTGATTGAATCACGGCTTCCTGCAGGCGTTGTTGCGATTGATTGCTGGCGCGATATTGGGCGAGTGCGTTTTCGGTATCTTCCAATGCCAGCAATACGGTCTCCTGATACAACGCGGCAGAAGCATCGGCGCGCGCTTCGGCCGCTTTCACGTTTTGGCGTACGCGGCCGAAATTCAGAAAACTCCAGCTCAATGAAGGTCCGTAACTCCAGCGCTCGCCGCCTTTTTCACCCAGATCACCCAAGCCTTGTGCGGTCCAGCCAAAACTGCCGAGCAAATTCAGCTTCGGAAAATAGTCGGCAATTTTCTCGCCGACTCTGGCATTGGTCGCCGCAAATTTCTGTTCGGCAGCCAACACATCGGGGCGACGCTTGATCCACTCCTCCGGCGTGCCGATGGTTTTTAAGGCTGGTAGTGTCGGCATGTTTTTGCTCATTGCCAGCACCTCGCGTACAGCGGTCGCCGGCTGCACGCTCAGCACGGCAAGGCGTTGTTCCTGACGAACGATTTCCGCTTCGGTATTGGGTACCTGTGCCGCGACCTGCAAGGCAAGCGCACGATTTTGTGCAAGCTCTAATGCATTGCCGCGACCTTCTCTCAAGCGAGCTTCCAGTACACGATCGCTACGTTGCAGATTTTCAATATTCTTCGTTTGAATCACCAAACGCTGTTGTGCGCCGCGCAAGGCAAAAAAAGCCTGAGCTACTTCGGCGTTCACTGATAAACGTGCGGAGTCCAGCAAATAAGCATCAGCATCGCTCTCGCGATAGATGGCATTTTTTTGTTGGCGCAAACCACCGAACAAATCAATTTCCCAACTCGCATCAAAACCGGCGCGATAGCTTTCGGTAATGCCGGTGCCGGCAGGAATGAAGGGGTCCTGATTGGAGGCGCGATTTTTCTCACCCGAGCCTTCGGCCGTCACGGTCGGAAACCAGCTGAAAATGGAAAGGCCGCGCAACGAACGAGTCTCGCGTAAACGCGCAGCCGCCTGTGCAATCGTTTTATTTTCCTGCTGCGCACGCATCATCAAGGTACTTAAAGCAGGGTCGTTGAAGGCTGACCATAAAGCACTTTCGGTTTCACTGGGCTGCGTTGTTGCACCCGCCGCTTGAATCGCTTCCGCAGCTTGCGCCTGATCGAATTTTTCCGGCAACGGAGCATCTGGTTTTACAAAACGCGGACCCACGGTGCAGCCACCCAAGATCAGGATAATCGTCGCCGTCAGAAACGTCTTATTGATGATTTTATTTTCAATGCGTTTCATGCGCATTCTCCAATTGTTTTGCTTTGTCTTCGCGGCGCGATGACCAGGTGCGAATCAGCACATAGAACACCGGCGTGAAAAACAGTCCAAAGAAAGTCACCCCCAACATGCCGGCGAATACGGTAATACCCATCACCTGGCGTACTTCTGAACCAGCACCGGAAGCAAACACCAGTGGCAATACACCCATTATGAAAGCGAAGCTTGTCATCAGAATCGGACGCAGGCGCAAACGGCAGGCTTCCTGTGCAGCATCGACAATGCTGCGGCCCTGCGACTCCAGTTCACGTGCGAATTCGACGATCAGGATCGCATTTTTGCAAGCCAGCCCCATCAATACCACAAGGCCAATTTGGGTAAAGACGTTATTGTCGAGGAAACTTGGTGCATAAGTGGGCGGTGATATCGCCAAGCTCAGGCCATGAACAAAATTCACTAGCCAGATGCCGCCAATCGCCGAGAAAATACACAGCGGCACAATCAAGATCACCGATAACGGCAAACTCCAGCTTTCATATAAGGCCGACAACACCAGATACACCAACAGCACACACAGTGGAAATACCCAGATCGTGGCATTGCCTTGATTGACCTGTTCGTAACTCAGGCCGGACCATTCGATCGCCAGGCCGTTGGGCAGATTTTTTCCGGCGATGTCGCGAATGGCAACAATGGCTTCGCTCGATGACATCAATGCAGCATTGGTACCGGCCCCGATGTCTGCCGACGGATAACCATTGAAACGAATCACCGGATCGGGTCCGTAACTTTCCTTGATGTCCACCACGCTACCGATTGCCACCATTTCACCGGTGATGCTACGTGTACGTAATTGCGCGATGTCGCTCACTTCATCACGGAATGGTGCGTCGGCCTGTGCGTACACATTGTAAGTGCGACCAAATAAATTGAAGTCATTGACATAGGTGGAACCTAAATACACTTGCAGCGTGTTGTAAAGTTCCGATAACACCACGCCCTGTTCTTTGGCTTTTGACCGGTCAACATTCGCACTCAGCTGCGGTACGTTTGCCTGATTTGTACTGTAAACCGCGTAAGGATCGAAGCCCGGCGTGCTCCGCAACACGCCTGCCAGAGCCTGTGTTTGCGTATTCAATTCACCATAGCCGAGCGAACCACGGTCTTGCACGTAGAATTCCGCTCCCGCCGAATTGCCTAAACCAAGTACCGGAGGCGGCATCAAAGCAAAACCAAGACCGTCCTGAATTTGCGAGAATTGCATGGTGAGCTGGCTGGAAATTTCAGCCGCGCTGACGTCGCGTTCGGCAGCCGGTTTCAATCCGATAAAAATAACCGCCGTATTAGGCGTGGCAATAAAATGTACTGCATTCAAACCCGGGAACGCCACCGCGTTGTGTACGCCGGGCGTGTTCAAGGCAATCGTGCTCATCTTACGCACCATTTCTTCGGTGCGGTCCAGTGTGGCGCCTTCGGGCAACTGCACGGCGGCAAATAAATACTGCTTGTCCTGGGTCGGAATAAAGCCGCCCGGCACACTGCGGAAACCCAGAATAGCAATGAAGATCAGTCCGCCGTACAAGAACATCAAGCGAACGCTGCGGCCCATGTTTTTTTGTACCGCATTACCGTAACGCACACCGGCGCGATTGAATTTCGTGTTGAACCAGCTAAAAAAGCGACCGAAAATTCTTTCGATAAAACGCCCGAGCTTGTCCGGTTTCGCGCCATGCTCTTTGAGCAATACCGCGGCCAAAGCTGGTGACAAGGTCAATGAGTTGATAGCTGAAATAACGGTCGAGATGGCAATCGTTACCGCAAACTGGCGATAGAACTGGCCAGTCACGCCATCCAGAAATGCCAAGGGTACAAACACCGCGATTAACACCAGCGAGATCGCGATAATCGGACCCGATACTTCGCTCATCGCCTTATGTGCGGCAGCCAATGGTTTAAGGCCTTCGTTGATATTTCGTTCGACGTTTTCCACCACGACAATGGCATCATCCACCACGATCCCGATCGCCAGCACTAGGCCGAATAAAGTTAATACATTGATCGAGAATCCCAACAACCATAACACTGCAAAAGTACCCACAATCGACACCGGCACTGCGAGCAAGGGAATAATCGAGGCACGCCAAGTTTGCAAAAATACCACGACGACCAGCACCACCAGCAACACGGCTTCAAGCAAGGTAGTGACAACCGAGCGAATGGACTCGCGCACATACACCGTCGGGTCAAATTCGACGCTCCACTTCACGTCTTTTGGAAATGTTTTTTGCAATTCCGCCATGCGTGTGCGAATCGAATCCGAGAGCGCAATCGAGTTCGCGCCCGGCGCTTCAAAAATCACGATCGCAGCCGCGTCTTCATTATTGAGCAATGAGCGTAAGGCATAGGTGTTCGAGCCCAGCTCAATGCGCGCCACATCTTTCAGGCGCGTCAATGCGCCGCCATCGGTCTTGAGGATGATGTCGCCGAATTCTTCCGGCGTGCTTAAACGTCCCTGCGCGTTGATAGACAATTGCAAGGGCGACTTACTCGGATTCGGTGAAGCTCCGATACTGCCGGCCGACACTTGGACATTCTGTTCGCGAATCGCACTGACGATTTCCGTTGCAGTCAAATTGCGCGCGGCGGCTTTTTGCGGATCCAGCCAGACCCGCATAGCATAGTTGCCGGCACCAAACGCGAGAGCCTGGCCTACGCCATCAAGACGTGCCAGATCATCTTTCACACGCAGGTTGGCGAAGTTCGAAAGATATAAAGCGTCATAGGTTTTATTCGGCGACGTTAAATGCACCACCATCGTAATATTTGGCGAACTTTTCGCCGTGGTAACGCCGAGTGCTCGCACGGTCTCCGGCAAACGTGGCAGCGCCTGCTGCACCCGGTTTTGAACGCGAACGGCGGCCTGGTCGATATCGGTACCTTGTTTGAAGGTGACGGTCAGACTCATGGTGCCGTCGGAACCTGCGGCCGACTTCATATAAGTCATATTTTCGACACCGTTGACTGCTTCTTCAATCGGTGCTGCCACCGTTTCGGAAATCGTTTTCGGATCGGCACCGGGATACAAGGCAGTCACCTGCACTGAAGGCGGTACGACATCGGGATATTCGCTGATCGGCAATTGCGGAAGCGCAATGAGTCCGGCGACAAAAATCATGATCGAAAGCACCGCCGCAAAAATCGGCCGGTCGATAAAAAACTTGGACGCATCCATGTGTTGGGATTTGCTCATGATCAGTTTCCGGCAGTAGCGGCAGTAGCGGCAGGATTGGCTGGTGCAGGCGGTGCTTGGTCTGGCTTATCCATTGGCACGGTAATCGGCTCAACCGGCGCACCGGGATAGAAAATTTTCCGCACACCGTTCACGACCACGATATCTTTCGGTGTCAGGCCTTTACGAACAACACGCAAACCATCGACGGCTTCGCCAAGTACCACGTCTTTTCGCACGGTCGCATTTTTTTCGCCCAACACATAAACGAACTTGCGATCCTGATCGGTCGATACTGCCATCTCGTGAATTAGCATCACGACCTGTTCGCCGCTGCCCAATAAACGCACACGGGCAAACAGGCCCGGCGTAAATACGCCGTCAGTATTTTTCAATTGCGCTTTCGCACGAATGGTGCCGGTACCGGCATTCAATTGGTTATCGACGAATACCATCTCGCCTTTGTGTGGATAGCCGGTTTCATCGGCCAGACCGACCTGTACCGGATTGCGTGCATCACGCGAGCTTTGACGTTGTCCATTTTGCGACAGGGTTTGGTATTTCAGATAAACCTGTTCATCGCCTTCGAAGCTGACGTAAATCGGATCCATGCTGACAACGGTCGATAACAGACTGGTGCCGGGCGAGACCAGATTGCCCGGCTTCACCAAAGCTGCGCCGATACGGCCATTTATCGGCGAAGTGATTTGCGTGAAACTCAAATTCAATTGCGCTTGTGTCACCGCAGCTTGCATCGCGCTCAAATCGGCTTGTGCCTGCTGTAATTCGCCGCGGCGCTGATCCAGTTCGCCTTGCGAGGTGGCTTGTTCTTTAATCAAACGCTCACTACGGGCCAGTTCGGTGCGTGCCAACACGACGCGGCTTTGAGCTCTTGCGGCGTTTGCCTTCGCGCTATCAACGACGGCACGGTATTCGCGATCATCAATCGAGAATAAACGCTGCCCGCGTTTTACTTCACTGCCTTCCCGAAAATGCACGGCAGACAAATAGCCCGACACGCGAGGTCGTAATTCGACGGTATCGACCGCTTCAATGCGGCCACTGAATTCGTCCCATAGCTGGACTTTTTTCTGGACCACCTGAGCCACATTCACCTGCGGAGGTGGCGGCACACCCTGTTGGTTGCCACCGCTACAAGCAGTCAGCAGGGCTGCGCTTAAGAATGAAACCGAAAATCCGATGCTTAGTTTTATCTTGTACATACGCCGCCCCAAAGGTCTAAAAAGAATTCCCGCATTTGCGGGAGTTTATGGATTTTTCAATACGGAAAATCCGGCATTTACCGGTTCCGATGTGTTTTTTAATGCCTGGAAATTTCCTGCCCGAAAGCAGCGCTAGTCTTTGCGCACTCATTTGGTCCACTCCTTGGCAAGTGCCTCGATCCGGGCGATCACTTTTTTACGCATGGCTTCGGGGATAACGTGGCAGCGTGTAATGTCCTGCCAAAACAAACCGGCGGCGGCCAATTCCAAAATCATGATATTGACTTCTTTCGACGTGCCTTTTTGCCCCTCATAACGCAAGCGATTCATTTCGCGAACCGGCTCCAGCAATTCCTGGTCATGGGTGACCGCGCTCAGCATGCCGGCCACAAAGCGCCTTTGCTCGTCACTGGTGCGGGTCATGGCCCGCAAGCTGCCAATCAGATCGGCGGCTTCCGCGTTATCTAGGCGCGGCCGAAGGGATTTTTCCATCGCATCCCACTGCACCATGTCGCGCTCCATTAGCGCCCGCAGCAACAAGTCCTTGGTGGGGAAGTGGTAGGTAATACCGCCACGGGTAACGCCGCTTTCCTTCACCAGCTGATCATAGGTGAGATTACCGGCGCCTTGCCGCTGAACAATACGTTCGGCCGCTAGCAGCACTTTTTCTTTGGATACCGAGGGTCGGGCCATGGCAATAACTATACAAAATGTTCTGTATAGAAACAGAATCTGCTTATGATCGCAAGCCACTATTTAACGTCCCTTGAAAATACCGGCTTGCATCACAATTCTGTCCAAGCTGTAACATTTATTTGCGCGCCTGGGCGCCCAGAATGCTCTGTGTTTCGCCTGCTCATGCTATATAGCATTCAAGGCTAAAGAGTATTGGATGCCATGACATCACGCTTAGCGAGTGCCGCTGATAAGTTTGCGCATCGACTGCTCGCATTCGCTGTCACGGGCTTGTTTTTGTTCTGCCTAGTGCCCTTGCAAACCCTTGCCGCCAACACATCAAGCGAACCAGCCGACATTGCCGCCTTGCGCGCCAGCCAAGCACGCTCGGCAACCGAGTTACGACAGCAAGCGATCAAGCTACGCGACACTGTTAATGATCCCAAACATCGGGCCTGGGCTGCGTTGGCGCTGGCCGAATTCGAAAATGACCTGGAAAATGCCGACGCCGCTCTGGCCATGCTGGACGAAGCCAAGCGCGAAGCCGATGCATTAAAACTGTCCGATCTGAAATTTCTGACCTTAAGTGCCCGCAGCACTATTTTGGTTAATCGTGGCCGCTCGGACGAAACCGATGCCGTGCTCAAAGAAATGAAAGCCATGATCGATGCCAGCGCCAATACCAACAGCAATCCCGAATGGCGGGCACAATGGCTCGACCAGCGCGGTGTACTCGAAAGAAAGCTGGGCCACTTCGACAGCTCGCTCGATTTTTTCCAGCAATCGCTCGCGATATATCGAAAGCAAAAAGATCCGACCAACATGGCGCGCGAACTGAATTCGATCGGCGTGATTCACGGACGCACCGGAAAATTTTCCGATGCGGTGGTCGCACATACCGAAGCACTCGAGTTGTCACGCAAAGTCGGTGATCGCGGTGAAACCGCTCGCGGTTTACGCATGCTCGGCGTCTTGTATCGAAATCTCGACGATGAAGAACTCGGTAGCCAGTCGCTGCTGGAAGCTTTGGCCTATGTCGAAGAACGCAATGTCCGTGAAGCCATCACGCTGCACGGTGAACTATCAAAATCACTGACCTTGCTCGACCGCATGTCGGAAGCCGAATATCACGCCCAGCAAGCCGTCAAATTATCCAAGTTGTCTGGCAGTCCGCCGAACCGCGTCAATTCCTTTGCCCGCATGGCGGAATTAAAACTCGCACAAAATAGAATAGACGATGCCGAGTATTGGACCAAGCTCGGTTTTAAATCCTACAATGACGTTGGCATTCGCGATCAAACATTACTGCTCTTTACCCAGGCAAAAGTATCGGCCGCACGCGGGCAATCGGAAAAAGCCCTGAAAGAAGCGCAGAACACCTTGGTCAATGTTCGCAAAATCGGTGATCGCATTCTGGAACGCGCCGTGCTCGATTTACTGGCCGAACAACAATTAAAAGTCGGCGATGCAGCGAGCGCTTACATCACTCGTAAAGCCCATCAAGCACTAGACAAGGAATTGTCGATCGATATGGCGGCAAGAAAAATTTCGGCACTCGAAGGCAAACTCGAGCGTGAACGCAGTGAAGCCGAACGCGCCATGCTGGAACGCGATAATGCCGTGCAGGCGCTTACCCTGAGCCGACAAAAATTGATGGGTATCGCTCTGATGACAGGCCTGGTCTTCGTACTGCTTGTTGCCGGCCTGTTGTATTGGCGCTACCTCAGTGTCAAACGCAGCGAGGCAGAAATCAGCGCGAGCCGCGACAAGCTGGAGAAAATGCACACCAGCTTGATCGACAGTTCTGCCGCTCTCGAACGAGTGGCGCATACCGATGCCCTGACCGGCTTGGGTAATCGCCACGCGCTAACAAAAAAAATGGAGCAGTGCCTCTCCAAGGGCACCGAGCAAAGACGCGGACTATGCGTGCAATTACTGGATCTGGATTTTTTCAAACAAATTAACGACAAGCATGGCCATCTTGCCGGTGACGCCGTACTGCGCGAAGTGGCTACACGCATTGCAGCCACTGTGCCGGCTAACACCGCAATTGGTCGCTGGGGCGGCGAAGAATTCATTTTACTGTTTGAACAAATCAGTCTGGCCGACGCACAAATATGGGCAGAAAAAGTCCGGCTTGCCATTGCCGCTACCCCGGTGATGTTTGAAAACCTCGCCATCAATGTCAGCACCAGCATCGGTATTGCCAGTAACCGCGATATCAATGCTCATTCCACCGATCCCTTATTGGCAGCCGCCGATGCGGCGCTTTATCGTGCAAAAGACAAAGGCCGCAATCGAGTGGAAACTGCTGCCGCCTGATCCCAGCCTACCTGCTTAGCGGCGCTTACGAGCGCGAAGAGTTTACGAAAGGTGCACATAATTTGCCATGGCGGTGAAGCAAAAGCACTGTACCCGTTGCTGTCGTTTTTACCGCAGGTTTTCGCCCTCGCAAGCGCACCTACGAGGCTCCTAAGGTCACTCCTTCAAGACCCTTAAGTTGCTCAGTTTTCGCGCACGTCTATGCCATTGGTCACTCTTGACGTGCATTGATATGAGCAGCACCATCGAGCGCTTGTCTCATTGTACTTTTTGCAATGAGTGGCGCGTGCCAGTTTGGTCAACATCGGTGGAGTATTGTGATGGATAGACGTAATTTCTTGGCGGTATCAGGCATTGGCCTGAGCGGTTTGATGATTCCCGGTTTCGGCAATGCGGTGGCGGCCGAAGTACTACTCACCAAAATGGATGTTGGCCGTAAGAAAGTGCTGGCCGATATTGCGCTTAACGCCGCAACCGGCGCCGGTGCCACTTATTGCGATGTCCGCATTGGCCGCTATCTGCGTCAGTTTGTGATCACCCGCGAAGACAAGGTGCAGAACGTGGTGAATACCGAATCGATCGGCGCCGGTGTTCGCGTTATTGCCAATGGCACCTGGGGCTTTGCCGCCACTAGTGATTTGAGCAACGCTGGCATCGCCAAAGCCGCGAAACAAGCGGTCGCGATTGCCAAAGCCAACTCGACTGCCCAAAC